>SMEZ01000017.1_pt1 | contig 71944 bp, 57 predicted proteins | sample 2456351 | NCBI WGS metagenome assembly SMEZ01 (sample SAMN10132605, study PRJNA489261) | soil metagenome | isolation source: day120 antibiotic-loamy sand soil ammended with composted manure from dairy... | place: USA | collected 2015-04-01 | reverse complement strand
TTACAGGTACTGGCCAGTGTTGGCCACGGTGTCGATGGAACGACCAGCGTCGGCGCCCTTCTTGCCCGACACCAGAGTCCGGATGTAGACGATCCGCTCGCCCTTCTTACCGGAGATACGCGCCCAGTCGTCAGGGTTGGTGGTGTTGGGCAGGTCCTCGTTCTCGCTGAACTCGTCCACGCACGCCTGGAGCAGGTGGGAGACCCGCAGGCCCTTGGAACCGTTCTCCAGGTAGTCCTTGATCGCCATCTTCTTGGCCCGGTCCACGATGTTCTGGATCATGGCACCGGAGTTGAAGTCCTTGAAGTAGAGGACTTCCTTGTCACCGTTGGCGTAGGTGACTTCCAGGAAGCGGTTCTCCTCGGTCTCCGCGTACATCCGCTCGACCACCCGCTGGATCATCGCGTTGACGGTCGCGGTGGGCGAACCGCCGTGCTCTGCAAGGTCGTCCGGGTGCAGCGGCAGGTCGGGGGTGATGTACTTGGAGAAGATGTCCCGGGCTGCTTCAGCGTCGGGCCGCTCGATCTTGATCTTGACGTCCAAACGTCCCGGGCGCAGGATCGCCGGGTCGATCATGTCTTCACGGTTGGACGCGCCGATCACGATGACGTTCTCGAGTCCTTCAACACCGTCGATCTCGCTGAGCAGCTGCGGGACGATGGTGTTCTCGACGTCGCTGGACACGCCCGAGCCGCGGGTACGGAAGATGGAGTCCATCTCGTCGAAGAACACGATCACCGGCGTGCCTTCGCTGGCCTTCTCTCGGGCGCGTTGGAAAACCAGCCGGATGTGCCGTTCGGTTTCTCCGACGTACTTGTTGAGCAGCTCGGGGCCTTTGATGTTGAGGAAGAAGCTCTTGCCGACATCGCGGCCGGTCTTCTCCGCGACCTGCTTGGCCAAAGAGTTGGCGACCGCCTTGGCGATGAGGGTCTTACCGCATCCGGGCGGCCCGTACAGGAGCACGCCCTTGGGCGGACGCAGCTTGTGTTCGCGGAACAGCTCCTTGTGCAGGTAGGGCAGTTCCACTGCGTCGCGGATCATTTCGATCTGCCCGTTGAGGCCGCCGATGTCGCTGTAGGAGATGTCGGGGACCTCCTCCAGGATCAGCTCCTCGACCTCGGCCTTGGGGATGCGTTCGTAGACGTATCCCGACCGGGGCTCCAACAGCAGGGAGTCGCCGGCGCGCAGCGGTTCGTCGCGCAGCGGTTCGGCGATCCGCACGATCCGCTCCTCGTCGTGGTTGGAGATGACGAGGACACGCTCGCCGTCCTCAAGGATCTCCTTGAGCATGACGACTTCGCCGACAGTCTCGTACGACGAGGCTTCGACAACGTTGAACGCCTCGTTCAACATCACTTCCTGGCCTGGGCGCAACTCGTCGACGTTGACTGACGGGCTCACGTTGACCCGCATCTTGCGGCCGTTGGTGAAGATCTCGACCGTTCCGTCGTCGCGGGCTCTGAGGAAAACTCCGAACCCGGAGGGCGGCTGGGAGAGGCGGTCGACCTCCTCCTTGAGGGCCACGATCTGGTCACGGGCTTCCTTCAAAGCCGAGACCAGCCGCTCGTTCTTGGCGTTTGCTGCTGCCAGAGCGGTCTGGGCTTCCTGGAGCCGGTCTTCAAGCAGCCGCACGTGCCGAGGGGAGTCGGCGAGCTTGCGCCGCAGGACGCTGAGCTCCTTTTCCAGGTAGGAGACCTGAGCCACGAGTTCGTCACGGTCGCGCTCTGCATGACGCTCGTCATCGCGATCGGCCACGTCCGCCACCTCCCGTTAAGAGGAAAAATCTATTCGGGAGCCTACCTACCCAGGCCCCGTTCCTAACCTGCCGATCTTGGCGAGTGTGGGACAGGACACTCCCCTATCCGGCAAACAGCCAGGTCAGAGCGGGTGTTCAGGATGCGGCGTAATGAGAAAGTAACGTCGCCGGGTCAGTGGGCTGCTTTCTGCTACCCCTCCGGCTCGGCCTCGTAACCGCGGGCGGCGAGATAGTCCTCCCCGTAGGCGCCTTTAGCGGGGCGGCGGCGCCGTTCCGGTGCGGTCACGTTGTCGGCGAGCCTGCGGGCGAGGACCAGGAACCCGGTGTGTCCGATCATACGGTGGTCGGGGCGCACCGCCAGGCCTTCCACATGCCAGGTGCGCAGCATGGTTTCGAAGACGTACGGCTCATGGTAGGAGCCTTGTTCCCGCAGGCTTTCCACGATGCGGGACAACTGGGGTGTGGTTGCCACGTACACGCAGATCAGCCCGCCGGGGAGCAGCGCTTTGGTGACTTTTTCCAGGCACTCCCAGGGGGAGAGCATGTCGAGGACGACCCGGTCGAACTGGTCTTCGTCCAAAGCGTCTTGGAGGTCGCCCACGGTGAGCCGCCAGTGGCCGGGTTCGGCGCCGAAGAATCGGGTGACGTTCGTGCGGGCGATTTCCGCGAAGTCGGCGCGGCGTTCGTATGAGGAGACGTATCCGTGTTCTCCGACGGACCGCAGCAGCCAGCAGGTCAGCGCTCCGGAGCCGACCCCGGCTTCCAGCACCCGTGCGCCGGGGAAGATGTCGGCTTGCGCGATGATCTGGGCAGCGTCTTTGGGGTAGACGATGGTGGCGCCGCGTTTCATCGAAAGCGTGAAGTCAGCCAGCAGCGGACGCAGCGCGACATAGGCGATGCCCGAGCTTGACGTCACGACACTGCCTTCGGGGCGGCCGATCAGGTCGTCGTGGTCAAGCCGTCCCCGGTGGGTGTGGAATGCTGCCCCAGAGCGCAGGGTGATGGTGTGCATCCGTCCTTTGGGGTCGGTTAGTTGCACGATGTCGCCCTCGGCGAAAGGGCCGCGGCGGCCGTGAATGCCGGTCACTGGTGTCGTCTCTTTCGTGACTATGTGGGGTCTGCGGACCGTTGATCCAGCCTAGTCCCAGTGGCGGCGCCTAGCGTAATCGTCAGCAACGGTAGAGAGTAGCGTCGGAAGGCCGGTAGGCGCAGGGAGGCGGGAGCTGATGGCATCTCGGGGACGGGTCGGGCTGGGGATTGACATCGGGGGAAGCGGGATCAAAGGCGCCCCTGTGGACTTGGACCGGGGAACGTTCGTGGTGGACCGGGTCAAGATCGCTACTCCGCAGCCCGCAACCCCTGAGGCGGTGGCTGCGGTGGTGGCGGAGATAGTCACCGCGTTCGCCGACGATGTGCCGCAGGATGCACCGTTGGGGGTGACGTTTCCCGCGGTGATCCAGCACGGGGTGGCGCGCAGCGCCGCCAACGTGGACCGCTCGTGGATCGGCACCAACGTCGAGGAGCTGCTGTCTGCGGTGACGGGGCGGCGGGTGCTGGTGGTCAACGACGCTGACGCCGCAGCGATGGCGGAGCACCGCTACGGCGCTGCCTCAGGCGTCGACGGGGTGGTGCTGTTGACTACTTTGGGTACCGGTATTGGTACGGCGGTGCTAGTGGACGGGGTGCTGCTCCCCAACACGGAGTTCGGGCACTTGGAGATCGACGGCTACGACGCTGAGACCCGGGCCTCTGCTAGCGCTAAGGAGCGCGAGAACCTCTCCTACAAGGAGTGGGCTGAGGAGCGGCTGCAGCGCTACTACTCGGTGATCGAGGATTTGCTGTGGCCGGACTTGATCGTGGTGGGCGGCGGGGTCAGCCGCAAGGCGGACAAGTTTTTGCCGCATCTCCGCTTGCGCGCGCCGATCGTGCCGGCGAAGTTGCGCAATACCGCGGGGATCGTGGGTGCGGCCGTGCTGGCCGCGGAGCGGCTGGGGGGTGACCGGGTCTCTGCCTGACCGGTGGGGCGGGGGTGTCCCGCATGCCATGGGGTGGTGTGCGGGCCGGTCGCAGCCGGGAACGGGTGACCGGGGTGTGGGGTCACCGCTGTGGTGCGGTGAGGAGCCCGTGGATGCGTCGGGCTGCTACGGCTGGTTCGGCGGCGGGGGCCAGGGGTGTCATCGATGGGGCTTTGAGCTCATCGGAGGGCACCCTCAGCCACCACCAGAGCCGGCCGCGGTGCGGGCGCAGCACGGTGCGCTGCCTGCGGATCGGGCGTTGGCTGGCCGCGTCCCGTAGGATGGCGTCGACTGCTCCGATCTGGCCGTTCAGCATGGTCTCTACTCCGGAGCGGCGGAGTGAGGCTTCGAGTTCGCACAGTGCCAGACTCCAGCGTGTCTCCCCCCGGTGCCCGTCGAAACGGGACGTTGTCCAGGACTGTGCGGGTCTTCCGTGTGGCATCTCAACTGTCACTCGTTCCCCCTCCATGTCTGAGATGATCCCAAACACAGGACCTCTGGCCTCTTGACTGTGCCCGTTTCGTCACCCCGAAAGAAAGCTTTATGCGCGTCTCGCATGATCATATTTTTTTGCAGATAGCCGCAAAGTGCAGGCCAAGTCTTTAACCTAGGCTCATGTCCCAGCGTGAAGGTGTAGGAACCCTGCCTGGGGATTTCTGGACCCGCCCCGCGGTGGCTGCCGCACTAGCCACCTGCGACATGGCGGCTCTTGTGGAAGCCGTCCGGCTCGCTCGGGGGTGGTCCCAGACCGACCTGGCACGGACGGTCGGCTACAGCCAGAGCTGGGTATCCCGAGTCGTCAACGGTCAACAGTCGCTCACGTTGGACCAGGTGAGGGAGGTCTGTGAGCGGCTGGGGATTCCCATTCACCTGTTGCGGTTCGCTCCGGCACAACCTAGTTCCGTTCCGTTGACGGCCTCACGCCCTCCCGCCGCATTCGCGGCGGGCCGTATGAAGGGGGCGGGTCCAACGCGACGTCGAGACTTCACTAAGGCTGTCGCTCTAGCGACGCTCTCCTTGCCGAACCTCTCGGCGGTGGGGAACGTGCACGAGGAGACGGCAGCGACCCTGCGTGCCATTACCGGGAGCCAGCGCAGGCTGGACGCCTCGTCGCCCTCCCGGGATCTGGTCAACGCTGCCTTGGCTCACTGGGAGCTGTCGGCACGGACGCTGTCGCGTGCCAAGCGGACTCCGTTCGCCGCTGAGGTGGCTGCCGCGTCCAGTGAGGCGGCGGGGTTCGCTGCGTGGCTGCACGCTGATATGGGCGACTCCGGGTCGGCGCGGTCCTTCTACCACCGGGCGGTGAAGCATGCTCACCAGGCAGGGGATGTTCTGTTAACCGTGTACATGCTCGGCAGCCTGGCGCTCTTCGAGATCGACTCGGAGGAGCCCGAACTGGGGTTGCGCCTGGCTGAGGAGGCTGCTCACAAACTGCGCGGCGAGGTGCACCCCACTGCGCAGGCGTGGCTGTCCTGTGTGTGCGCGCTTGGTCATGCGGCGTTGGGGAATCGTGCCGCTACCCAGGAGCGGCTCGCCCACGCCGAGCACGCCGCGGAACGGCCTGAGAACACTGATCCGCCGTGGCCGTGGGTGTTCCGGTTCGATTCGGCGAAGGTGGCCGGGTACCGGGCGTTGGCCGCGGTGCGGCTGCGTCGACCGCACGAGGCGCGGGCCGCGTTCTTCGAGGCGTTCCCCAGGACTGTTTCGGCTCCCAAGCAGCAGTCGATACTGATGGTGGAACTGGCGACGGCGCACGCTGATGCTGGGGACGTGGATGAGGCGTTCCGGCTTGCCTCTCACGCCCTGCAGACGGGGGTTGCCTACCGCTCCGAGAAGGTTCTCAACCGGGTGCGACGGTTCCGTCGTGAATACCGGGGACCGCAGGCGCGGTGCGTCCACGCGTTCGATGAGCAATTGGCCAGCCTGACCACCGGGAGGTTGCCTCTGTGAGCAGATACCGTGTCGCGGTTACTGGGCACCGCGGACTGCCGGAGCAGACCATGCGGCTTGTCGCGGGGGAGCTTCGGGACTATTTGAGCAGGTTCGGCTCCGGCTTGGTGGGGTTGTCGTGCCTTGCCGACGGCGCTGACACGCTTTTCGCGGAGATCGTGCTGGAAGTGGGCGGCGCGTTGGAGGTGGTGGTGCCCGCTGAGCGCTACCGTGACTCGCTGCCTACCGACCACCACGCCGCTTACGACGCGCTGCTGGCCCGCGCGCAGGCGGTGCAGCGTCTGCCGTTCGTCGAGTCCACGCCGGAGGCGCACCTGGCGGCGGGGAAACTGCTTGTGGACTCGTGTGACACGCTGGTGGCGGTGTGGGACGGGGCGCCCGCCCGGGGGCCTGGGGGGACGGCGGACATTGTCGCCTATGCCCGGGAGCACGACCGCCCGGTCCACGTGATCTGGCCTCCGGGGGCGTCCCGCTGAGGCTGGGACTGGCCGGGGAGGGCGGGTGGCCGGTCGGCTGCATCGGATCGTGGGGGTGCTGGGGCTGAAGCGGGGTGCGGGATGCTCCGCGGAGGCGTACGGGCGGTGTGCGGGCGTGGTGTCCCCGTCGGCTGTATGCCGAGCGGGCGCGGGGTGCGGTTAGAAGCCGTTGCCTTCCATGGCTCCGCGAACGTCGGCGGTACGCAGCGCCCCCACTGCGGTGCCGTCCGCGTCGACGAGTAGGTATTGGGACGCCGGTTGGGCGTTCATGGCTTTAATCAGGTCTTCCCCGGCAAGGTCGGCGGGCAGCACAGTGCCGGGGGTGAGGGTCTGGGCGGTGTGGCTGACGGGGAGCCAGGGCCGCCGTTCCACGGGTACGGCGTTGGCTGCAGCGTCGTCCACGATGGAGGTGGGGGTGCCCGCAGAGTCGACGACGAGGATCGCTTCCGCGTCGGCTGCGGCACGGCGGCGCAACGCTTCGGCGAGCGGAGTGTCGGTGGTTACGGTGATGGCGGTGCGGGCCAGGTCGCGGGCGACGAGCTGGGGCAGGCGGGCGCGGATCCGGGCGGTGTGCAGGGCGACGGAGGCGTTGCGCCAGATGAAGGCGCCGAGCAGGGTGGTCCACAGGACGGTGACGATGCTGGGGGCGGCCCGCCATAGCAGCCAGGAGTAGACGAAGGGGAGCGCGATCACCAGGATCGCGAGGATGCGTCCGCCCCAGGCGGCCGCGGTGGTGCCGGTCAGCGGCCGTCCGCTGGCTGCCCACACGGCGGCGCGGAGGATACGGCCGCCGTCCAGGGGCAGTCCAGGCAGCAGGTTGAAGACGCCTACCAGCAGGTTGGCGACCCAGAGCTGCCAGATGAGCACGCCCAGCACTGTGGCAGGGTCGACCAGCAGGTAGCAGAGGAAGCCGAGACCGGCGAGGACGAGGGAGAGCAGGGGGCCGCTGAAGGCGATCCAGAACTCCTGGCGGGGCTGTTCAGCTTCCCGGTCGATTTCGGACACTCCGCCCAGCAGGTAGAGGGTGATGCTGCGTACGGGGAGTCCGTAGTGGCGGGCTGCGACGCAGTGGGCGAGTTCGTGGATGAGCACGGACACGTACAGCAGCACGGCGAAGAGGAGCGCTACCAGGTAGGAGGCGGCGCCGAGGTGCAGGATGCTGTCGACGACCGGCTGGTAGAGGAAGGTGAGCAGCACCGCGATCACCACCCAGGACGGGGTGATGTAGACCGGGATGCCCCATGGGCGTCCGATGCGTAGCCCACCCTTCCTGTCCCGGGGCTGGGAAGCTGCGGAGTCTGGTTGGTTCACTCTTCCAGGCTACGGCTTCTGGTGTCGATGTGCCGGTGCTGCGGGCGGCTAAGGTGGGGAGTCATGAGTTCCGCACCGTCCCCCGTGCCGCTGCGGGCCCTCTCCCCGTCGCGGGCCACCGACTTCATGCAGTGTCCCCTGCTGTTCCGGTTCCGGGTGATTGACCGGATTCCTGAGCCGCCGAGTCCGGCGGCTCGGCGCGGCACGCTCGTCCACGCGGTGTTGGAGAAGCTGTTTGAGCTTCCTGCGGAGTCGCGGACGCCGGATGCGGCGCTTGCGTTGCTGGAGCCGCAGTGGGAGCGGATGCGGGAGCAGGAGCCTGATGTCGAGGCGATGTTCCCTGATGCGGAGGCGTTGGCGGCCTGGTTGGAGGAGGCGCGCGCGCTGGTGCGGCGCTATTTCGACTTGGAGAGCCCGCAACGGTTGGAGCCTCAGCAGCGTGAGGTCCGCTTGGAGGTTCCGTTGGAGTCGGGCCCGCTGCTGCTCGGCTATGTCGACCGAGTGGATGTGGCGCCCACGGGGCAGGTGCGCATCGTCGACTACAAGACGGGGAAGAGTCCGGCTCCGCGTTACGAGGACAAGGCCCGGTTCCAGATCTTCTTCTACGGGGTCATGGTGTGGCGGGAGACCGGTCGGGTACCCGACCGGCTGCAGCTCCTGTACTTGGGGGACGGGGCGGTGCGCTGGTACGACCCGACCGAGGAGGAGATGCGTAACGCGGAGGCGCATATCCGCGCGGTGTGGGACACGATTGTGGAGACTGCTCGCACGGGGCGGTGGCTGCCGCGCCGGTCGCCGCTGTGCAACTGGTGCGACCATCGGGCGCTGTGCCCGGCGTTCGGGGGGACTCCTCCCCCGCTTCCCCAGCAGGCCGCGCAGGATGTCGTGAAGCCGCTCGCGTCCTGAGTGGGCTGATGCCGGTTCGTGTGCTGCTTGCCGACGGTCGGCCGCTGGTCCGTGCCGGGCTGCGGCTCATCGTGGAGTCGGATGCGCAGACGAGCGTGGTAGGTGAGGCCGCGGAGGTTCGCACGGCCCTCGCAGCGGTCCGCCAGTTGCTGCCGGACGTGGTGGTGGCTGATGCGGAGCTGCCGGGCGGGGGCGGTGCCGTGCTCAGCCGCGAGGTGCGGCAGTGGGCAGCGGACTCGGGGCAGACGGTGCAGGTTGTCGTCGTGGCTTCGTCCGTGGCAGAGGGTACGGCTTTCGAGGTGTTGCAGGCGGGGGCGCGCGGTCTGCTGTTGCGGGATTCGTCCCCGGAGGAGCTGGTGCGGGCGGTCCGCGAAGTCGCCCGGGGGAACGCGGCGCTGTGTCCCCAGGTGACTGCTCGACTGTTGGACCGGCTGGCGGCGCTCCCCGCTGCCCCGCAGGCCAGCGGCCCGGCCGCGGAGGTGGCGCGGTTGACTCGTCGGGAGCGGGAAGTGCTGCGGCTGTTGGGGCGGGGGCTGACGAACGCGGAGATCGCGCGGCAGCTCGTGCTCGGCGAGACGACGGTGAAAACGCATGTGGGCCGGGTGCTCGCCAAGCTGGGGCTGCGGGACCGGGTGCAGGCCGTGGTGTACACCTACGAGCACGGGCTGGTGGTTCCCGGGGAGGGTGCGGGAGACGGCCGCTCGTCCCGGGGTGAGTGATCTCATACGGTCCGGTGGCGGATCGGTGCAGGGTGGGGGCAACTTCGGCGGCGTGGGGAACGTCTCCCCCAATGAGCTTTCCGTTTCTTCCCCTTGTATCCCACCCACTCCCTTATGTCCCAGGTTTGGATGCGTCATTCCCGGATGGAGCATGCGTCCCGTTGGGCAGGGGTCCCTCCCGAGGAGGTGAGCGCCGGATGAACCAGGCACCGCGGCGTTCCGACACATCGCACTCCCCCACCCTGCTGACCCGGTTGCGGGACTGGCGTGCCAGCCGCGGCGTGCTCGACCTGGAAGCAGAAGAGTTCGAAGACGAAGCGCCGCGTCCCGATCCGCGGGCCATGGACCTCGTCCTGCGGGTAGGGGAACTGCTGCTGGCCAGCGGGGAAGCCACCGAGACGGTCAGCGACGCGATGCTGAGTCTGGCGGTGGCGTTCGAATTGCCCCGCAGCGAAGTGTCGGTGACGTTCACCGGCATCACCCTGTCGTGCCACCCCGGCGGGGATGAGCCCCCGGTGACCGGGGAGCGCGTGGTGCGCCGCCGCTCCCTCGACTACCACAAGGTCAACGAGCTGCACGCGCTGGTGGAAGACGCTGCGTTGGGCCTGCTCGACGTGGAGCGCGCAACCGCGCGGCTCCACGCCATCAAACGCTCCCGGCCGCACTATCCCCGCTGGGTGATCGTGGCCGGGCTGGGGCTGATCGCCAGCAGCGCCAGTGTCATGGTGGGCGGTGGGATCATCGTGGCGGCCACGGCGTTCGCCGCCACCGTGCTCGGGGACCGGGCCGCGGGCTGGCTGGCTCGACGCGGGGTGGCCGAGTTCTACCAGATGGCGGTGGCCGCGCTGTTGGCGGCGAGCACCGGCATGGCGCTGCTGTGGGTGAGCGAGGAGCTGGAGTTGGGGCTTCGCGCGAACGCGGTGATCACCGGGAGCATTGTGGCGCTGCTACCGGGGCGTCCCCTGGTCTCCAGCCTGCAAGACGGGATCAGCGGCGCGTACGTGTCGGCGGCGGCCCGCCTCTTGGAGGTCTTCTTCATGTTGGGGGCGATCGTCGCGGGGGTTGGCGCGGTCGCCTATACCGCGGTGCGGCTAGGGCTTTATGTGGACCTCGACAATCTGCCGTCGGCGGGGACGTCACTGGAGCCGGTCGTGCTGGCAGCTGCGGCAGGTTTGGCGCTCGCGTTCGCGGTGTCCCTGGTCGCGCCGGTGCGGGCCCTGCTGCCGATCGGCGCGATGGGGGTGCTGATCTGGGTGTGCTATGCGGGGCTGCGGGAACTGCTCGCCGTGCCGCCTGTGGTGGGGACCGGGGCGGGCGCGGTCGTGGTCGGGGTGATCGGCCACTGGCTGGCCCGGCGGACCCGGCGTCCTCCGCTCACCTTCATCATTCCGTCGATCGCTCCGCTGCTGCCGGGAAGCATCCTGTACCGGGGACTGATCGAGATGAGCACGGGGGAGCCGCTGGCCGGGGTGGCGAGCCTCGGTGAGGCGGTCGCGGTCGGCCTGGCTCTGGGTGCGGGGGTGAACCTCGGTGGTGAGCTGGTGCGGGCCTTCTCGTGGGGCGGTCTCGTGGGTGCGGGGCGCCGGGGTCGGCAGGCGGCCCGCCGGACCCGGGGAGGCTACTAGTTTCCTGCTGGAGCCGGGACAGGGGCAGCCGCGGCAGAGTGCCGGGGAGTGCTCAACCGCCGGCTGCCCCTGGTCTGCGGTTCAGGCGACGTCGGTGTCCGGCTGCGCGGCGCGGAGCCGGCGGCGTTCAGCGCGGTGAGCGCGGGCCGCGTCCGGGTCGAGGACGGGGGCGGCAGCCAGCAGCTGCTTGGTGTAGGGGTGCTGCGGGTTCTCGTACACCTCGTCGCTGTCGCCGGTCTCCACGACTTTGCCTTTGCGCATGACGAGGACGCGGTCGCTGATCTGGCGGACCACGGCCAGGTCGTGTGCCACGAAGATCAACGTCAGGTTGAAGTCTTCTTGCAGTTCCGCGAGCAGCCGCAGCACCTGGTCTTGGGTGGAGACGTCCAGCGCGGAGACCGGTTCGTCGCAGATCACCAGTTGGGGGCGGAGGATCAGGGCCCGGGCGATGGCGATGCGCTGGCGCTGCCCACCGGAGAAGGCGTGCGGGAAGCGGTTGTAGTGGGACGGTTCGAGTCCGACCCGTTCCAGCAGTTCCTGGACGCGGGTGCGGATCAGTTTGTCGTCGCGTTCCCCTTGGATGCGCAGGGGTGCGCCGATGCTGTCGCCGATGGTCATCCGGGGGTTGAGGGACGAGTAGGGGTTTTGGAAGACCATCTGGATGTCGCGGCGCAGCGGGCGCATCTTGCGTTCCGGCAGGTGGGTGATGTCCCGGCCTTGGAAGAGGATGGTGCCTTCGGTGGGCTCCAACAGCCGCATGATCATGCGGGACAGGGTGCTTTTACCGGAACCGGACTCGCCGACAATGCCCAGGGTTTCGCCGCGGTACAGGTCGAAGGAGACGCCGTCGACCGCGTAGAAGTCGGTGGCGCCGCCGAAGAGGCCGCCGCGGATACGGAACCGCTGGCGCACGTTGCGCACGCTCAGCAGCGGCTCCTCATCGGTGCTGCGCTGGCTCGGCGCAGGCGTTTCCGCGGCGGCCGGGGTGGTTTTCCCTTCGCGTTCGGCACGCAGTTGGGCACGGCGCTGGGCCCGGGAGATCTCGATCCGGGGCACGGCGGCGAGCAGTTGCTGGGTGTAGGGGTGGCTCGGAGAGTTGAGCACCTGACGCACGTCGCCGCGTTCCACTGCCACGCCTTTGCGCATGACGAGGACGTTGTCGACTGATCCAGCGACCACGGCCAGGTCGTGGCTGACGAGGATGAGCGCCATGCGCAGGTCGCGGCGCAGCTCGTCGAGAAGGTCGAGGATCTGCGCTTGCACGGTGACGTCCAGGGCCGTGGTGGGCTCGTCGGCGAGCAGCACTTTCGGTTCGCACACCAGGCCCATGGCAATGAGGACGCGCTGCCGCATCCCGCCGGAGAATTCGTGCGGATAGGAGTTGATGCGTTTCGCCGGTTCGGGGATGCCGACCCGGTCAAGCACGTCGATGGCGCGCCGCCGTGCCTCAGCCCGGCTCGCTGTGGGGCGGTGGGTGAGGTAGGCCTCGATGATCTGGTTCCCGATGGTGTACTGCGGGTGCAGGGAGGACATCGGGTCTTGGAAGACCATGGCGATGTCGTTGCCGCGCATCGCGCGGATCTCCTGGTCGCTGGCGGTGACCACGTCGATTCCAGCGACGCGGATCTCCCCGGAGAGCTGTGCCCGGGTGCCGCGGTGCAAGCCCATCAGCGCCAGGGAGGTGACGCTCTTACCGGAACCGGACTCGCCCACGATGCCTAGCGCTTCACCTTCGGCGACTTCGAAGGACAGGTTCTGGACGGCGTGGACGTCGCCGTCGTCAGTGGAGAAGGTGATGGAAAGGTCGCGCACGGAGACAACGGGAAGCCCATTGCCTTGGCTTCCGGTTTCCGGAGTGCTCATTGCCTGTCTTCCTTGCTTGGGTGTCCCCCGCCGTGGCGGGTAGGGCGGTGGGTCATGGTCGAGGTCAGCGGGCCGTACGCACCCTGGGGTCGACCAGGGGGTAGAGCAGGTCCACGGCCAGGTTGCACAGGACGATGAAGAACGCGCCGAACAGGGTGACGCCGAGGATGACCGGCAGGTCGCTCTGCACGATCGCGGTGACCGCGAACCGTCCAATGCCGTTGAGCGAGTACACCTGTTCGGTGAGTACTGCGCCGCCGAGCACCAGTCCGATGTCCAGACCGAAGATGGTCAGGATCGGGGTGAGCGTGGGGCGCAGGCCGTGTTTGAGGATGACACGGCTTTCTTTGAGGCCTTTGGCTCGGGCGGTGCGGATGTAGTCCTCTCCCATGGTTTCCAGCATGCCGGCGCGGGTCTGGCGCGCATACTGTGCGGCGTGCAGGAACGCCAGGGTCAGCCACGGCAGCAGCAGTCCGGAGGCCCAGGCGATGGGGTCTTCGGTGAACGGCGTGTACCGGGCGTTGGGGAACAGGCCCCAGTCGTGCACGAGGAAGGCCAAGGCGAGCTGGCCGGTGAAGAAGATGGGGAGGGAGACTGCGCCCAGGGCCAGGCCCATGGAGATCCGGTCGAAGATGCTGCCTTTTTTGACGGCTGAGATGACGCCGACGGCGACCCCGCCGACCAGCCAGAGCACCGCGGCGCCCAGGCCGAGGGAGAACGTGATCGGCAGCCGCTCGAGGATGGCGGGGAAGACCTCCTGGTAGGTCTGGAAGGAGTAGCCGAAGCAGGGGGCCGCGCAGTGCACGACGTCGTTGCCGAAGGTGTAGTCGGCTCCGAGGACGATGCCTTTGATGAACTCCCAGAACTGGATGATCAGCGGCTGGTCCAGGTTCAGCCGTTTGATGGTGGCTTGGATGGCGGCTTCGGTGGGGGCGCGGCCCACGTACATGGTGGCGAGTTGTTCAGTGGTCCGCCCGGCGAGTCGTGGCACCACGTAGAAGATGACGAACGTCATCAGGGTCACGACGAGGAGCAGGATCACACTCGCGCCCAGGCGCCGGAGGATGTATCTCAGCATTGCGGTCGGCGCTGGCCTGGGCGAACCGTGGCTGTTCGGCCCAGGCCAGCGCCTTCACCTGCCTTCCCGATACTGGTCGAGCGTGGCGACTACTCGGTTTCGGTGGTGCCGAGCGTCATGTAGTCGTACATGTGCCAGCTCGGGTTGAAGAAGACGTTGGTCAGGTTGTCGGGCCGGTAGATCACGGACTTCTGGAAGACGCCGGTGAGGATGGCGGCGTTCTCCATGGTCAGCCGGTCGATCTCGGCGTAGATCGCGGCCTGCTCTTCCGGGTCCTCGACGCTGACGACCTCGTCGAACAGCTTGTTGATCTCCGGGTCGTCCAGTTCGGCGATGTTGGAGTTACCCGCCTGCTTGATAGCGTCGCCGTCCAGGATGGAGCTCATGAAGCCGTAGCCGGAGGGCCAGTCCGCCATCCAGCCGTAGTAGGTCAGGCCGAGCTTGTTCTCGGCGACGAAGTCAGGCGAGCCGGCCTGGGTGTTGGTGTAGGTGTCCGACGGGTAGCCCTTGACCTTGGCCTCGATGCCGACCTGGGCCAGGTCCTGCTGGATCGCCTCGACCGCGTCGACTTCAGCGGGACGGTCGGAGCGGACGCCGATGTTGACTGCGAAGCCGTCGGGGTGGCCGCACTCTTCCAGCTTCTCCTTGGCCTTCTCCACGTTGGGCTTGCCGGAAGCCGCGTCGTAGGGGTCGTAGGAGGGGTCGGCACCGGGGATGTCCGGGGGCAGCACCTGGGTGGCGATTTCACCGCCCAGTTCACCGCCGTAGGCGCGCTGGATGCCTTCGCGGCCGACCGCGTACTGGATGGCCTGGCGGCAGGCGAGGTTGTCCAGCGGCTCGACCTTGGTGTTGATGTTGACGTAGAAGTGGGCGCCGGTGGTCGGGTTGTCGATGTTGGCGCGCGCCTCCTCGTCGGCGACGAGCTTGCCCTTCATCGCCGGGCCCAGGCCGGTGCCGGCCAGGTCCACGTCGAGCTCTCCGTTGACGAGGCGCTGGTCGATCTCGTTCTGGTCGACGCCTTCCTCAACGGTGATCCGGTCGGGCAGTGCGGTGCGGATCGGGTCACTGTCCGGGTCCCACTCTTCGTTGCGGACCAGGACCAGGCCGTTGCCGGGGGTGTAGTCGTCTTCGAACTTGTAGGGGCCGGAGGAGACCACGCGGGTCTGGTACTGCTCGCCCTTGTCGGCCTCGGGCGGCACCGGAGCGGTCTGCGGCTGCGCGAGGACGTAGAGGAAGTCCGAGAACGGTTCCTTGAGGTGGAAGACGAGGGTGTAGTCGTCCGGGGTTTCGATCGCGTCGAAGCCTTCCAGCGGGTCACCGCCGCCGTAGGGGCCGTCGTAGTCGTCCTCGTCGAGGAGCTGCTGGAAGTACTTGGGGCCGTTGGGCAGCGCCTGGTCGCCGAAGTTGCTGCGCGCGATCGCGTACTTGATGTGCTCGGCGACGATCTCGGTGCCGTCCTCGTACTTGAGGCCTTCCTTGAGCTTGACGGTCCACTCGGTGCCGTCGTCGCTGACCTCGGGCATGTCTGCGGCCAGGTCGGGGACCAGCTCGGTTCCCGCCTCGCCCGGGGCAGCCGCATAGGTGAGGAGTGTGCGGGCGTAGTAGCGGCTGAAGTTCCACACGTAGCCGTAGTAGGTGTTGCCCGGGTCGGTGCTCTCCATGTTGGCGGAGATCGCGAACCGCAGGGTACCGCCCTTGGCGTCGGAGGGGTTGACGATTTCGGTGCTGCCCTTGTCGAAGCCGGCACCGTTGCCGCTGCCGCCCCCGCTGCTGCCGCTGTCACCGCCGCAAGCGGTGAGCATGAGGGCGGCCGCCGCACTCAGTGCGGCGAATCCCATGACACGTTTGTTCACTGACTTCCCTTTCTCACTGCGGATAGGCGGGAGACCCCGCCGTGCGGGTGCGCGTAGTCGCCGGGGCGAACGCGTCAGTCTGTGGACCTGGGGTCGAAGGCATCACGGAGCCCGTCACCGAAGAGGTTGAACGCGAGGACCGTGATGAAGATCGCAAGTCCGGGGATGATCACGAAGTGGGGGGCGACCGCGTAGTAGTCGAGGGATTCGGAGAGCATGTGGCCCCAGGTGGGGGTGGGCGGGTTGACACCGACGCCGAGGAAGGACAGGGCCGCTTCGAAGAGGATGTTGGTGGGGATCAGCAGGGTCGCGTAGACGAGGATCGGCGCCACCAGGTTGGGCAGGATTTCGCGGAAGATGATGTGCCCGGTACCTGCGCCCATGGAGCGGGCTGCTTCCACGAATTCGCGTTCGCGCAGGCTGAGGGTCTGCCCTCGCACGATCCGGCCGATGTAGGGCCAGCTGAAGAAGCCGATGATGAACACGAGCACGGCGATGCGGAGGGCGTTGTCGCTGAGACCGAACGCTTCGTCGGGGATGACACCGGCCAGGGCGATCGCGAACAGCAGCAGCGGGAAGGCGAGGAAGATGTCCATGGCGCGGCTGATCACGGTGTCCACCCAGCCGCCGAGGTAGCCGGCGAGGATGCCGAGCACGGTGCCGATGGTGACGCACAGCAGGGTGGACAGGAAGGCGACGAGCAGGGAGATGCGCGCCCCGTAGACGATCCGGCTGAACAGGTCACGCCCGTTGACCGGTTCCACGCCGAGCAGGTGTTCTTTGCTCATGCCGCCGGTCGGGTCGATCCCGCTCCACGGGTCGTTGGGGTTTTTGAGGACGCCCTGGGTGGCCGGGTCGATGAGGTCTTGGTGGAACTGGTTGGGCGGATGTCCGAACCAGTGGGTGAGCAGCGGCGCGAAGATCGCGACCAGGATCAGCAGGAGAACGACGATGCCTCCGCCCAGAGCGACCCGGTCTTGGCGTAGCCTCCGCCAGGCGATCTGGGTGAGGGAGCGACTCGCGATGTCACGCCGCCCTTGGGCGATGGCCTCGGGTTCGGCGTGCTGCGCCGATTCAGGCGCGTCCAACGGCGCGGTCATGCACCTTCCCCCACTTCTCGCGCTTGTGGCCGTGGATCAGGCCGGGCTGTTGTCCCGGATGTCGCAGTGTCGTGTGCCTCTGGGCCCCTGTCCGGCGAGGCAGACGTCGACGTCACCAGAAGACCACTCATGGTGACCGTTCGACACAACAGTCCGAACAGTAGCGGGAATTCTGGTGCGTCTTACGACACACTTCGCCAAAAATACTCCCTGGTAATCAGCAAAACGTCCAAATCACCCCGGAGTACCAGAATCGTGATACGAGCACTACTCAACTGTCATTCATCTTTGATGTTACGTAAAGAATTGAAACAATAACGCAAAGTTGTATCGGCGGCGGTGCGGCACTCGTACTCCCCCGCACCGGTCCGCGGACACACAACAGGGCCCCGCCCGTGCCGGGCGAGGCCCTCAACACTGTGAGCAGAAGGGGGAACCTACGTAATCCCCCGCTTGCGCAGCAGCTCCTCGATTTCAGCGAACTCGTCGTCCACCCCCGCACTGGACCGGGGGCCTTGCGAGCCCTTCCCCACCGCCGGGCTCGCCGGACGGCCTTGAGTGGACGCGGGCTGCTCTGCGGGTGCGGCCGGTCTGGAACGTCCCCGCAGCAGGCGGCCGATGGTCCACAACACCACCGCGACACCGGCCACCACCACGCCGGCCCACGCCAGCGGGTCGAACACGAGCCCACCGAAGAACCGCACCAACTGGCCGGCCAGCGACGCCAGCAGCCCCATCAACCCGATCAGCCCGAACGCCAGCGGCAGCAACGACCACGCCACAGCACGCAGCCCTGCTGAAGCACCCTTGCGGCGCCACACCACCCAGGAGATGATCAGCCCCACCACGGTGAGCGCGGCGCCTAGCAGCAGACCTTCAAACGGCATCTGTGTCGGCATGGTCCCTAGTCTCGCTCCGCGAACGCTGTCTCCACATCGGGTTTCTCCCCTAGTGGACGCCGCTTAAGCGGATTTTTCCCGACAACGCCAGGTTTTTGCTGACCGTTCAGCGTCACGAGTTGACCACTTGTCGTAGCCAGTCCACGCTGATCTCCGTCAGGGAAGAGACCACATACCGCCGCTCCGCCTCCTCGATCGGAGCCACATGCGGCACCGCGACCACGACACACCCTGCGGCTTGGGCCGCAGCCACGCCAGCGGGCGAATCCTCCACCGCCACACAGCGGCGCGGATCCACACCCAGCAGGCGTGCCGCCGTGAGATAAGGCTCCGGGTGCGGCTTGGCCTGGGACACTTCGTCCCCGGCCACCGTCGCCGCGAAATAGTGCTCCCCCAGACCGCGCAGTGCCGTGCCCAGCAGCGACCGGTACGTGGAAGTGACCAGCGCCATCGGCACCCCCAGGGCATCCAGTTCGCTGAGCAGCTCCTTAGCGCCCGGCTGCACGGGGGGACTGTCGGCCATCCGCCGCGCCACCGACGTGTACAGCATGGTGACGATCTCACTCTGCGGAACCGACGTCCCCGAGCGCTCAGCGATGTAGGAGGCCACCATCGCCGCGGAGCTCCCCAAGCAGCGCCGCTGGTCCTCGACCGTCCACGTGGTACAGCCGAGTTCGGCGGCGACCTCGGCCTCCGTGGCGATCCACAGCGGCTCGGTGTCGATCAGCGTGCCGTCCATATCGAACAGCACCGCCTGCGGAAGTTGCTGCTCAGCGGTCATACGTTGAAGTATTTCGCCTCGGGGTGATGGACAACGATCGCGTCAGTGGACTGTTCGGGAACAAGCTGGAACTCCTCGGACAACGTCACCCCAACCCGTTCCGGACGCAGCAGGGCCACGATCTTGGCGCGGTCCTCCAAGTTGGGGCAGGCCCCGTACCCCAGGGAGAAACGGGCGCCTCGATAGCCGAGCTTAAAGTAGGCGTCCAAATCGGCCGGGTCGGGATCCTCCCCGGCGAAGCCCAGCTCGGCGCGGACCCGGGTGTGCCAGTACTCCGCGAGTGCCTCCGTCAACTGCACGGACAGCCCGTGGAGCTCCAAGTAGTCCCGGTACGCGTTCTTCTCGAACAGCTCCGCGGTCGCCTTGCTGATCGTCGAACCGACGGTGACGACCTGGAACGCCACCGTGTCCAGTTCCCCGGACTCCTTGGGGCGGAAGAAGTCAGCCAGGCACAGGTGCCGGTCGCGGCGCTGCCGCGGGAACGTGAACCGGGTCAGCTCGTTTTCGTCCTCACCGAGGACGACCAGGTCGTTGCCTTCGCTGTAGCAGCGGTAGTAGCCGTAGACGACCGCCGGCTCCAGCCACCCCTCGGTCTGGATCCGGTCCAGCCACATGCGCAGCCGCGGCCGCCCCTCCGTCTCCACCAGCTCCTCGTAGGTGGGGCCGTCGCCGCGGGAGCCGCGCAGCCCCCACTGGCCCATGAACGTGGCGCGCTCATCCAGGAAAGCCGCGTAGTCGGCGAGCGGAATCCCCTTGCAGATGCGGTCCCCCCAGAACGGCGGGGTCGGCACCGGGTTGTCGGTGGCCACGTCGCTGCGCGTCGGCATCTTCTCCGGCTCGGTGACGGTAAGCTGTGCGCCCCGCTTCACCCGGCGGGTGCGCAGCGGCGGCAGCGTAGCCCCCTTCACCCCGCGTTTGACCGCCATGATGGCGTCCATGAGCTTCAAGCCTTCAAAAGCGTCGCGGGCATAGCGCACCTCGCCTTTGAAAATCTCGGCGAGGTCCTGTTCCACATAGGAGCGGGTCAACGCGGCACCGCCCAGCAGGACCGGGTAGCGGTCAGCGACCCCGCGGGCGTTCATCTCCTCCAGGTTCTCCCGCATCACCACCGTGGACTTCACCAGCAGGCCGGACATGCCGATCACGTCGGCGCGGTGCCGCTCGGCCGCCTCCAGAATCGCGGAGATGGGCTGCTTGATCCCCAGGTTGATGACCTCGTAGCCGTTGTTGGACAGGATGATGTCCACAAGGTTCTTGCCGATGTCGTGGACGTCGCCCTTGACCGTGGCCAGCACGATCCGCCCCTTGCCGAGGTCGCCGTCCACCTTCTCCATGTGCGGCTCCAGATAGGCCACGGCGGCCTTCATCACCTCGGCCGACTTCAGCACGAACGGGAGCTGCATCTGCCCGGAGCCGAACAGGTCGCCGACGGTCTTCATCCCCGCCAGCAGCGTGGTGTTGATGATGTCCAGCGCGGACCGCTGGGTGAGCGCTTCGTCCAGGTCCGCTTCCATGCCGGCGGCTTCCCCGTCGACGATACGGCGCTCCAGGCGCTCCCACAGCGGCAGCGCGGCCAGCTCTTCCTCGCGCGAGGCGCGCATCGCCTGCGCGTCCACTCCTTCGAAAAGCTGCAGGAAGCGTTGCAGCGGGTCGTAGTCATCGGTGCGGCGGTCGTAGATCATGTCCAACGCCACCTGCCGCTGCTCCTCGGGGATGCGGTTGATCGGCAGGATCTTGGAGGCGTGCACGATCGCGGAGTCCAAGCCGGCCTGGACGCACTCGTGGAGGAACACCGAGTTGAGCACAATGCGGGCAGCCGGGTTGAGCCCGAAGGAGACGTTGGACACGCCCAGCGTGGTCTGCACGTCCGGGTGGCGCCGCTTCAGTTCACGGATCGCCTCGATGGTTTCCAGAGCGTCGCGCCGCGACTCCTCCTGTCCGGTGGCGATCGTGAAGGTCAGGCAGTCCACGATGATGTCGTGCTTGCGGATGCCGTACTCGGTGGTGAGCTGCCGGATGAGCCGCTCGGCGACCTCCACTTTCCGTTCCGCGGTCCGCGCCTGCCCCTGCTCGTCGATGGTCAGCGCCATGAGGGCCGCCCCGTGCTCCACCGCCAGCGCGGCGACCTTGGCGAACCGGGAGTCAGGGCCGTCGCCGTCCTCGTAGTTGACCGAGTTGAGCACGGCGCGCCCGCCCAGCATCTCCAGTCCAGCTTCCAGTACCGCTACTTCGGTGGAGTCCAGTACGAGCGGCAGCGTGGAGGCGGTGGCCAGCCGGGAAGCCAGCTCCCGCATATCGCGCACCCCGTCGCGTCCCACATAGTCGACGCACAGGTCGAGCATGTGCGCGCCGTCGCGGATCTGCTGGCGGGCGATCTCCACACAGTCGTCGTAGCGTTCCGCGAGCATGGCTTCGCGGAACGCCTTGGAGCCGTTGGCGTTGGTGCGTTCCCCGATCGCCAGGTAGCTGGTGTCCTGGCGGAACGGGACGCTCTGGTAGATAGAGGCGGCGGCGGGTTCGACGTGCGGTTTGCGGTCCGGCACGCCGCGTCCCTGCACCCGCTCCACCACTTGGGCGAGGTGCTCAGGGGTGGTGCCGCAGCAGCCGCCCACCAGGGCCAGGCCAAACTCGCGGATGAACGTGTCGTGTGCTTCGGTGAGCTCATGCGGCTGCAGCGGGTAGACGGCCCCGTCCGCCCCCAGCTCAGGCAGGCCCGCGTTCGGCATGCAGGAGAGGGGGATGCGGGAGTGGTGGGAGAGGTAGCGCAGGTGCTCGCTCATCTCTGCTGGACCGGTAGCGCAGTTGAGGCCGATCATGTCGACCCCTAGCGGTTCCAGCGAGGTCAGTGCCGCACCGATCTCGGAGCCCACCAGCATGGTCCCCGTGGTTTCAATCGTCACCTGGACGATGATCGGCGTGTCGGTACCCGCGGCCTTGCGGGCCCGCCGTGCCCCCACGATCGCGGCTTTCGCCTGCAGCAAGTCCTGGCAGGTTTCGATCACGATCGCGTCGACACCGCCGTCAATGAGCCCGCGTGCGCACTGTTCGTAGTGGTCGCGCAGCACAGCGTACGGGGCGTGGCCAAGGGTGGGCAGCTTCGTCCCGGGCCCCATAGAGCCGAGGACGTAGCGGACGTGATCGGCAGTGGTGTACGCGTCGGCGGCTTCGCGGGCCAGGCGGGCACCGGCTTCAGCCAGTTCGTAGGTGCGTTCCGCGATGCCGTATTCGCCGAGGTTTCCGAAGTTCGCGCCGAACGTGTTGGTTTCGACACAGTCGACGCCGGCCTGCAGGTAGGCCTCGTGGATCTCCCGGACCACGTCGGGCCGGGTGATGTTGAGGACCTCGTTACACCCCTCGTGTCCCTCGAAGTCGTCCATGCTCAGGTCGTATGTCTGAAGCATCGTTCCCATCGCCCCGTCGGCGACGAGGACGCGGGAACCGAGGACTTCACGGAAGGAGAGTCGAGCGCTCATAGACCGACCTTTGGCTTCGCTGTTGACGGACGTACGGCCCGCTGAGCGGGCCGCGAGGACGGTTGGGGCAGCCCCGTGGGACGCTACTGCCTACGCCACCCCCCGGGTGCTTTGACGATAGCGCACCGTGGTTGTGCCTTTTCGTCGGACAATTACGGACCGCGGAACTCAGGGTGTGGCACGCTCCACAACGTCGACAAACCTGGAATCCTGGGCAGCGATTCGGCGTTTTGTTCGGTTTCGCCTCTACGGCGCAGTCCTGTTTGAACATATGGTGGACACAACAGCGGTGCGGATCGATAGTGATCCGGTACCCATGACCCCGATGATTGAAGGAGGCGGCCTGTGCCTGAGCTCGACAGCGTCTCGGAGCTGGTCGAGCCCGTGATGGTGGCCGCGTTCGAGGGCTGGAATGACGCCGGTGAGGCGGCCAGCGCCGTGATCGACCACCTGACCGATGTCTGGGGGGCTACCGAGCTGGTCTCCCTGGACTCTGAGGAGTACTACGACTTCCAGGTCACCCGGCCTCAGGTCACCGCAGTCAACGGTGCCCACCAGGGAATCCACTGGCCCGGGGTGAAAGTGCTGCTGACCCGTTCTCCCGAAGGGCGAGACGTGGTCCTGGTGCGAGGTGACGAGCCCAGCATGCGTTGGCGTGGGTTTGCCAGCGACCTGTTGTCGATCGCCCGGGAGTTGGGTGTGCGACGCGTGGTCCTCTTGGGCGCGCTGCTCGCCGACGTACCGCACACGCGACCCGTACCGGTCACGGGCATGTTCTCCCACCCCGAACTAGCCACCTCAGCGAGTCTGGAGCCGGCCACCTACGAGGGACCAACCGGAATTGTCGGCGTGCTGCACGACATTTTCAGCGCTGCCGGTCTGGAAACGATCTCCCTGTGGGCGGCGGTCCCCCACTATGTGTCCCAGCCGCCCAGCCCTAAGGCGACGCTGGCGTTGGTCCGCCGGGTGGAGGACACCTTGGATTTGACGGTCCGGCTGGGGGAACTGCCGGAGAACGCCCGGGCCTGGGAGCGCGGAGTGGACGAGCTCGCCGCCCAGGACACCGATATCGCGGACTATGTGCGCAGCCTCGAGGAGGCCAAAGACGCGGCGGAACTCCCCGAAGCCTCCGGGGAGGCTATTGCCCGTGAATTCGAACGTTACTTGCGGCGACGGCGCGGCGGATCCTAGCCGCTGCGGTACAGCTGCCGGTGGCCCGTCCCGGCCGGGGCGGGCCACCGGCGTGTCTGTGTGCGGTTCAGTCCACGCTGATCCGTCGCCATTCTCCGGTGGCGAGGACCGCGGCCCAGGCACCGGCGATCCGGGCCAGGCCCCGGCGGACCTCGTCGACCACGGCGGGGGCCAGCGGAGACAGCGCTGCCTCGCCGGGGTTGATCCGTACCGTGACCCGCAAGCCGTCCAATACCCGCTGGGCGCGGGCGATCGCTTCGGCGTCGGCGCTCTCCCCTGCCGCTGCCCGCAGTTGGGCGCGCAGCCCGTCGCGCAGGGCGAGCGCTTCGTCGAAGTCGGCAAGGGTGATCGGAATGGCGCTCTCCGGGATCAGCCGGTGGTCACGCAGGAACCGAGCGAGATCTGCCCGGCCGGCCAAAGAGTCACCGGTGGTGACGAAGTCGCGGATGAGCGTGGCCGCGGCGCTCAGAGTCTCGGGGGTTGCCATTGCTCCATCACATCACGGATTGACACCAAGCGTTGACGTTTCCGCTGACTTCACCCTTTTGTGGACGGACCGTTTTCCCGCCCCCGCACCCTACCGCGCGTCTTCTGCTTCGTCGGCGGCTTCCCGCATTCTCGCCAGGAATTTCAGGTATTCGGCTGCCCTCTGTTCGTCGACTTCGCGAAACAGGGCGTACGCCTTTTCGGCTTCGGCCACCGCTGCGGTGAGCAAGCCCTCAGCCGCCATGATGCGGGCCTTACTGTGGTGCAGTAAGCCACGCTGGTTTTTCAGGTGCTCGGCAGGGATGCGCAGTTCGGGGTGGGCCTCCGCCCGTTTCAGCCACTGCTCGGCCTGCTGGTGGGCGGTGTGCGCGTCCGCAACCCGGTGGGCGAGGAGCAGCGCGACCGCCCGGCAGTAGTGCTGCTCGTAGACCTGGTACGGCTCGTCGAGTTCCTCCCACAGCACGGCGGTGGCGGCGTGGCGTTCGGCTGCCTCCGCGTGGCGGCCCATCCGGCTCAGCACGCGGGCAGCTTCCACGTGGAGGACCGCGGTCTGCGCCGGGTCGTCCTCCATAGCGATGATCTCGTCCCAGCGGGCCAGGGCGTCCTCCAGTTCCCCGAGTTCACCAAGGGAGCGGGCGAGGATTTCCCGCACTGCTTTGCGGTCGACGGAAACGAGATGCTGTTCTGCTGCCAGGATCTCCTCAGCGGCTTCCGCAGCCTCGAAGTAGCGTTCGATGGCGTGGTAGGCGCGGGCCAGCAGCACCTTGGCGTGCGCGGCCATCGGAGCGATCCCGAGCGCGGTGGCCTGGGCGACTGCTTCCGCCAAGACAACCGCGGCCTGCTCGTACTCCTGGTCTTCGCACAGCCACTGGCCGCGGGTGAGCAGCACACTGGTCTCCGCTCCGGGAGGAAGGTCGGGGATCAGGTGGGCTTCGGCTTCCTCTAGCGCCTGCCAGGCAGCGTCCCACGCGTCCTGGCCGCTCGCGCGCAGCAACTGGGCGTGGCGGCATGCGGCCTCGACGACCAGGCGCGGGCTTCCGCTGTCCCGGGCTTCTCTCCTGGCCTGGGCGAGCAGGGCCTCCTGTTCGGGGAACGGGGCGTGTGTTGCGGCACTGATGGTGGCGAGGAGCAGCAGCACCTGGGCCCGCGCGGTCGCGTCAGCGTCGGGGTAGCCGCTCTCTTCCAGCAGCTTTCGGGCGTGGGCAAGCTCACCGCGGAACATCAGGTGCGCGGCGAGCCGGATGCGGGCGCCCACCCGCTGGGTGGGGGTGCCGTGCTCGTCCAGGTAGGCGACCGCCTGCTGCAGGAGGGCCAGCCCTTCAGTCCTGTTCCCGTCCTCGGCCAGGGACTGGCCGAGCAGGCTGAGGACCCGGTGCCGGTCGGCGTCGAGCTGTGCGGCAGCGTAGTGGTCGGCAGCGGCCCGGTAGTGCTCGACGGCTGCTGCGTGGTCCCCGTCCATGTCGTGGAACCATCCTTCGGCTTCCGCGCGTCGGCCCCGGGCCCAGGACGGCAGTTCGACGCCGACGGTGAGCTCGTCGAAACGGCGCCAGGCAGCCCGGGCCTGTTCCTTGCGCCAGGTGCGGCGCCACTGCTCAGCCTGGTCGAGGAGGTCCTGCCAGGTGTCGGCGAGCGGTTCAGGCAGCGGCTCCGGTGAGGCTGCGGCGGGGCGGGGGCGTGGTACGTACTCGGTCAGCGGGAGTTCCGCCACGACCGGTTCGGCGGCAAGGCGGTCGCGGATCCTCGTGCTCTGCGCGGTGGTGCCGTTGCGCGCGTCGAACCGGGCGGCGAGCGCCAAGGCGTGGTCCCGCATCTGGTCGCGCAGTTCGGTGACGCGGAGCTCCGCGGCGGGGCGGTCCTGGTGCGCGGGACGGCGCACGGTGAGGTCGCCGTGCCCGCATGCGGCGAGCCGGTCCAGCAGTAGCGCGGCAGAGGCCGCGAACTCCATGGCGTCCATCGGGCTGGGGGTGCGTCCAACGCGCCCAGGTGCCGTTCCAGGAGTTCCAGGCCCCGCGCGTGGTTCCCGGTTACGGCGCAGAAGAACAGGTGGGTGCCGAGGGAGAAGAGGTAGCGCGTCTCATAGCGTCGGTGCACCCGGTAGGTGCGGCGATGGGCGTCGACTGCCGCCTCGTAGCGGCCGGTGCGCAGGTAGGGCTCGATGAGGGCGCTCAGGATGCCTTGCGGCTGTTCGACACAGGTGAGTTCCCCGGAGAGTACCGGTTCGGCGATGGCGATCGCCTCCGCGTGGGCTCCCCGCCACGCCAGATGGAAGGCCATAGCCGTGGGGACGCAGCCCGCACAGTCGGAGCTTTCGTCCTGGGGGGCGGTGCGCCACCGTTCGAACTCGGCGTCCGCGGTCGCCACGTCGCCGATGTGGCGGGCCACCTGGCAGCGCAGGCCGTGGACGGGGTGCAGGCTGTAGCCGCTTTCCCGGTAGCGGCGCTCCATATCGTCGAGCAGCGCATAGGTGCGGTCGAGCGGGATCTCCGGAAAATCGGTCAGTGCGGCGATGATCCACTTGAACTGCCACAGCAGCCGGTGGTGCGCTTCGGGGCCGTAGCGGGCGGGGTCCGCGTCGAAGGCGGTGAGGCAGCGGGTGAAGGTTGTCATCGCCCGCGCCGGCTCGCCCCCGTACTTGTACGCCTCGGTGAGGGACATCCGCAGGTGGAACACGTCTTCTTCGGTGGCGCCGCCGCGGATGGCCAGATCCAGGGCTTTCTCCAGGCCGGTGGTGCGGGCCCTGCCGTAGGGCAGGGCTAGTGACTGCTGGGTGAGGGTGCGCCAGTTCAGCTCGGTCACTGCTCTCTACTCCTCGGATTCTGTGGGGGCAGCCCAGTCCAGCAATCCGAGGAACGACCGGTTGAGGACTGCGCTGTCGGCCGGGCGCAGCGGGTGGCGGCCCTGCAACAGGGCTTGGCCGTAGAGGGCCTGGACTGCCACGGTGATCAGGTCGGGGTCGGTGAGGGTGGTGATCCGCCGGGTCAGGGGGTTGGCATGGTTGAGCACGAGACGGTTCTGGTCGGCGGCGAGGGCGGGTTCGAGGGCGCCGAGCACGTCGGCCCAGAGCGGGTCGGCCTCGGCCCGGGATTCGGCGAGTTCTCTGCGGTGTTCCGCGGCCCGGCTGGTCAGGTACAGCGCGGGCAGGGAAGCGGGGGCGTAGCTGCGGAGCAGTACCGTGCAGCCGAGGGAGTCGAGGGCGCGTTCCGCGACGTGGAGGAAGTCGCGGAGCCGCAATTCGGTTTCTGACGGCAGCCTGCCGAAGCGGGTGGTGAGCTCGCCGGGGTCCAGTGGGCGGAGCAGAGCGGCGCCCTGCCGGTCGCTGAGGCGGGAGATGATCTCGGTGTCGTAGACGTAGCCCGCGTTGACGAGACCCACGCCTTGGGCGGCGGCGACCGCGGACAGGCTGCGGAACTCGTCGATGTCGGACGTGTAACGGACTTCGGAGTGGCGTCGGGTGAACTCTGCCAGGGGCATCGTTCCGGAACTGGTTTCGAAGTCCAGCCAGCGGTACACCAGGTCCAGCATGGTGTCGTCGTGCGCGGCCAGCGCTTTCACACCGACGTGGTGGAGCTGCAGGAAGCGGCGGAGCTCTTCCGGTCTGCTGTGGGCGAGGGTGAGCAGCCAGTCGCGGATCTGCTCCCCTAGTGTGTCGCAGACCTGCCCGAGCAGGTCGTCGTCGTAGAGGGCTTCGCGGTTGGCGGTGGGACGCAGTTCTTCGGCGTCGACGACGCAGCGCACAAAAAACGCCCACTCGGGCAGCAGGTCGGTGACGTTGTCGGCGAGCAGCATGCGTTTGAGGTAGACCCGGTGGGCGGCGCGCACCGTGGGGTTGGCCGCGTGCGGGAGCACGAACGCTACTCCCCGCAACCCGGCCGCGGCCGCTTCCAGGTCGATCACGTCCAGCGGTGCAAAACCGAACACTGCCTGGCAGTAGTCGGCGAGCGCGGCGCGGCGGCGCACCGGGGTCGGGTAGGTCCGGCGCCACGGCGGTTCCCCTTCCGTGACAAGGGTGTCCCCGACTCGGAGTTCCACGGGGAGGAATGCGCCGTAGTGGCGGGCGAGGTTCGCGACAGTGGAGGCGGCGAACCATTCCTCAGCGTCGCGGCGGGGCCGCAGGATGACGGTGGTGCCGACTTCGTTGCGTTCTTCTTCGGCTTCCTCGACCAGGTAGCGTCCGTCGGAGTAGCCGACCCAGCGGATCGTGGGGCCGCCGTGCATGGAGCGGGTCAGCACTTCGATCTCGTCGGCGACGAGGAATCCGGAGAGCAGCCCGATTCCGAACTGGCCGAGGAATTCGTGGCGGGCGTAGCCGAGCTCGTCGCGTTTGCTGGACCGGCCGATAGTGGCGAGGAGTTCGTGGATCTGCGGTTCGGTCAGGCCCACCCCGGTGTCGTGGACCCGCAGGCTGCCTTCACCGGTGTGTTCGGGGGTCTCGATGTGGATCCGGGCGGGGGCGTCCGGCTCTTCGGCGCGCCGCGCGGTCACGGCGTCGACACCGTTCTGCAGCAGTTCGCGCAGGTAGACGCGGGGACTGGAGTATAGGTGTCGACTGAGGAGATCGACCACCCCCGCAGGTCTACTTGGAACGCGCGTTCGGTCACGGTCCGCCCTTTCCAGCCGCTGGGGCGTTGTTCTCTCGTACAAAGACGAGCGAACTATAACGGTGCGCAACGACGTTTCGCGCTGTGCTTTCGGTTTCCTGCGGCTGGTGCGGGCGCCAACGGTGGGCCGGGACACTGTCCCGGCCCACCGGACTCAGCGGTCGAGGGCCACTCCGAGCAGGGTGTCGACGGTGGTGCGCATGAGCGCGGGCGCGTCCGGATCGTCTCCGCTGCCGCTCAGGGCTGCGTCCGCCCACTCGTCGACCGCGGCCAGCGCGGTGGCCGTGTCCAAGTCGTCGGCGAGGGCGCTGCGCACCCGGGCCAGGAGCGGCCGGGCGTCGGGGGCGTTCTCCACTGCGGCGGCGGCCCGCCAGCGCTCCAGCCGCTGCTCAGCGGTGCGCAAGTCGGCGTCGGTCCACTCCCAGGCCGTGCGGTAGTGGTGGGCCAGCAGGGCCAGGCGGATCGCCATCGGGTCAGTGCCCGCCTTGCGGAGCTGGGAGACGAACACCAGGTTGCCCCGCGACTTGGACATCTTCTCGCCGTCCAGGCCGACCATGGCCACGTGGAGGTAGTGGCGGGCCTGGGGGCGGCTGCCCGTGGCACAGCAGGCTTCGGCGGCTCCCATCTCGTGGTGCGGGAAGATCAGGTCGTCGCCGCCGCCGTTGAGGTCGAAGCCCATGCCGAGTTCGTGCACGGAGATCGCGCTGCACTCCACGTGCCAGCCGGGACGTCCGCGGCCCAGCGGAGTGTCCCAGGCGGGTTCGCCGGGGCGTTCCGCCCGCCACAGCAGCCAGTCCAGCGGGTCTTTCTTGCCCGCGCGACCCGGGTCGCCGCCGCGTTCGGCGAAGAGCTCCAGCATGGCGGTGCGGTCCAGCTGGGAGAGGCTACCGAAGCCGGGGGCGTCGGCAGCGGAGAAGTAGATGTCGCCGTCGACTTCATAGGTGACCCCTTGCGCGCGGAGGCGGGCCACGAAGTCGGCGATGAGGTCCATCGACTCGACGACTCCGAGGAAGGCGCGGGGCGGCAGGATACGCAGCGCCGCCATGTCCTCACGGAAGACTTGGATCTCCCGCGCGGCGAGCTCTTGCCAATCCTGTCCAGTGGCTGCGGCCCGCTCCAGCAGCGGGTCGTCGATGTCGGTGATGTTCTGCACGTAGTCGACCGTGTGTCCGGCATCCCGCCACACCCGGTTGACCAGGTCGAAGGTGAGGTAGGTGAAGGCGTGGCCTAGATGGGCGGCGTCGTAGGGGGTGATCCCGCAGACGTACATCCGCGCGGTGGCCCCCGGGGTGATGGTGCGGCGGGAGCCGGTGACGGTGTCGTGGACACTGAGCGGCCCGCCGTGGTCCGGCAGGGCGACGACTGTGGGCGCAGGCCAGGAACGCATGACCATGAGGTTATCTGCCGCCCCTAGCGGCCCGGTAGGCGGGACGGCTGCTTTCCCCGGTCTGCTTCCTCACGGCCTGGGCGGTCCGACAGCATCCTCCCGACGTGCGGACTGGGTGATGAACCGCATGCTCAGCGCGACCCCGATCAGGCACAGTCCTGCCAGTACCGGGTTGCCGTGTGCCCAGTGCCACAGCACCGCCCCTAGCGCCACCACGTACAGCAGCCAGTAGGCGGCGTTCTCCCATACCCACGGTTTGTCCACGGTGCACCTCACCTTCTCGGCCGCGGACGGCTCCGGCTGCCGTATTTCCGGTCAGGTCACTGTTACGGACGTATGCGACCGGAGTGAGGTTTACCGGTCGGCTTAGCGGATGAGCGACCAAGCTGCGGGATCGCCGGGGGTGTCGGTGAAGGCGTAGCGCAGCACGGTGGGGGTGAGGGCCAGCAGGGTGACCGAATTGGTGGCCCACACGCGGCCGTCCGGCAGTTCGAGCCGGGCGACCAGGGAGGTTCTGTCGTCCCCTCCCCCGCTTGCGGAGTGGGCGGTATCCGCAGCGGCTTCGTCCAGCAGGCGCACCCAGTCCCCCCAGATCTCGCGGATGTCCGACGAGGTGCGCAGCACGTCCTCGGACGGGGCAGGCCGGGTTGCAGCGAACCGTGGACCGTGCTGGGCGGCGCGCGGCGCGGTGGCGTCCAGCCCGGTGTTGACGACGACGGTCACGCCGGGCGCGAGTTTCTCCTCGGTCAGGTCGGAGCCGTCCCAGCTCACCAGGGCGGCTTGCTCGGGGTCGGCGATGACGAGGTGGAACGGGTCGAAGGCCCGCAGCTCGTCCCGGCCCAGGCCCAGGGTGCCCGTGGCGGCGGCCCGCAGCGGAAGCTCGCCCCGGCTGCGGCGGGTCACTCCCGGAGGCACGGTGGAGTCGAACACGGGCCGCCGTCCCGTAGCGGTGAGTTTCTCCACCCGCCCGTTGAGTATTGCGGCCACGCGCGGCGTTGCCGACTCAGGGGGTGCAACCGCCAGCCAGGTGCCGCCGGCCTGGGCGTCGCGACCACCGATGAGGTGCGGCCACTGCGGCCAGTGCTGTCCTGGCCGGTCAAACGGGCGGTCCACCATTTCGTCGCGGAGGGCGGCCAGCACAATCGGGACGGGAGCGGTGGGATCGAATCCCACAATGGCGGTACACATTGGGACTGCTCCTCAGTGTCACCGGGCAACGGGAGCGAACGCGCACCGTCAGCGTCTCCCGTAGGCTCTGGCTGCGCGCCGCGGCTCCGATTGTCGCAGCACGCTTTCTTCCAGTATGGGACGGGATGGTGGTCGATGGTCCAGCAGGACGGGCAGGCGGCGCTGCCGGAGGCTTCTGACGTCGGATTGACCTCTGCGCAGGCCGCGCAGCGGCTGGCTGCCGGACTAGGCAACGATGTTCCGGTGCGGGCCAGCCGCACCGTCGGGCAGATCATCCGGGCCAACGTCTTCACGCGGATCAACGCGATGGTGGCGGTGCTGTTCGGAGTGATCGCGGTCATCGGGCCGGTCCAAGACGGGCTGTTTGCCCTCGTCATCGTGATCAACACCCTGGTCGGCATCGTCCAGGAGCTGCGCGCGAAAAAGACCCTGGACTCGTTGGCGATCATCAATGCGGCCCGGCCGCGGGTGGTCCGCGACGGGGTAGCGGTGGAGGTGCGCCCCCAGGAGGTGGTGCTCGACGATGTGATCGAGCTGGGGTCCGGGGACCAGGCCGTGGTGGACGGGGTTGTGGTGTCCGCCTCCGGTCTGGAAGTGGACGAGTCGCTGCTGACCGGGGAAGCGGACCCGGTCCTCAAACAGCCCGGCGACCCGATCCTGTCAGGCAGTTTCGTTGTGGCGGGCAGCGGCCGGTTCCGGGCCACTCGGGTGGGCCGTGACGCATACGCGGCCCGGATCACGGAGGAGGCGTCCCGGTTCTCCCTGGTCCGTTCGGAGCTCCGCTCCGGGGTGGACCGGATCCTGCGGTTCATCACCTGGCTGCTGTTCCCTATCGGCGGTCTGCTGCTGTACAGCCAGTTGTTCTTGGATGCGCACGTCACCGCGGAAGTCTCGGCGGGCGGCACTATTTCCGGGCCGTTCGCGGATGCGTTGCGCGGCACGGTGGCCGCGCTGGTGTCGATGGTCCCGGAAGGGCTGGTGCTGCTGATCAGCATCGCTTTCGCGGTGGGGGTGATCCGGCTGGGACGGCGGCGCTGCCTGGTGCAGGAGCTGCCCGCGATCGAAGGGCTGGCCCGGGTGGACGTCGTCTGCACCGACAAGACCGGCACGCTCACCGAGGCGGGGATGCGGCTGGCGGAAGTACGGCCGTTGGACGCTGCCGCGGACGCGGACGCGTTGACCGAGGTGCTCGCCGCGCTTGCCGCGGCCGACCCGCACCCCAATCCGAGCATGGCCGCGATCCGCGACTCCTGCGGCACGCCCCCGGACTGGCCGGTGGCCGCGGTACGGCCGTTCTCCTCGGCACGCCGGTGGAGCGGGGCGAGTTTCACGACGCCGCAAGGGAAGCAGCATTGGGTGCTGGGTGCGCCTGAAGTGCTGGCGGACGCCGACTCGCCAGCGGTGGCGGCCGCTGCCCGGACGGCGGCGCAGGGCCTGCGAGTGCTGCTGCTGGGACGGGCCGACGCAGCCGTAGACGGCCCTCACCAGGTGACCCCGATGGCCCTGGTCGTGCTCGAGCAGCGGGTGCGGCCCGACTCGGCGCCGACCCTCGACTACTTCGCCCGCCAGGATGTGGCGGTCAAAGTGGTCTCCGGGGACAACGCGGCCTCCGTGGCCGCGGTCGCCCACACTCTGGGGTTGCCCGGCGCAGACCAGCCGGTGGACGCCCGCGACCTCGCCCCGCAGGACGCAGATTTCGCGGAGAAGGTGGAGAAAGCGACCGTGTTCGGCCGGGTGTCCCCGGAGCAGAAGCGGTCCATGGTGGCGGCGCTCCAGCAGCATGGCCACACCGTGGCCATGACCGGGGACGGGGTCAACGACGTGCTCGCGCTCAAAGAAGCCGACATCGGGGTGGCCATGGGGTCGGGGAGTCCCGCGGCTCGGTCGGTCGCGCAGATCGTGCTGCTGGACGACCGGTTTGCGACCCTGCCGCACGTGGTCGCGGAAGGGCGGCGGGTGATCGGGAACATTGAACGGGTCGCCAACCTGTTCCTCACCAAAACCGTGTATTCGATGACGATGGCGACCGTGGTGAGCCTGCTGGCGGTCGCCTACCCGTTCTTCCCCCGCCACGCCACGCTCATCAACGCCGTCACGTTCGGAATCCCCTCGTTCTTCCTCGCGCTGGCGCCCACCACGGAGCGGGCCCGGCCGGGGTTTGTGGCGCGAACGCTGCGGCTGGCCGTGCCCGCAGGGCTCGTCAGTGGACTCGCCGCGATGACCACCTACTTCCTGGTGTTGGACGGGGCGGACACTCCCACGCTGGCCGACCGTACGGCGGTACTGATCACGCTGTGTGCCACCACGCTGTGGGTGCTGCTGCTCGTGGCCCGCCCTTATGTGTGGTGGAAGGCGGTGCTGGTCGCTGCCATGGTGGGGCTGCTGCTGGCAGCGCTGCTCACCCCCGTGGGGCAGGCGTTCTTCGCGTTGGATATGAGCGACCCCGCTGCGGTGGGCACCGCGTTGGCGGTGGCGGGGGTAGCGGCCGCGATCATCACCGTGATCCGCGTCGTGGACGCCCGGTGGCTCTCCCGGGAACGGGACACCCGGGATTCCTGAGCGTGCGGTCGGGATCAGATCGGCGGCCAGGGCAGCGCAGGCCAGTCCTCGGGAGGGTAGGGGTGGATGCGGTGCTCGCAGAGCACTTCGACGCGGCGCAGTGTCGCATACCGTTCCTGCGGGGTCAGGTGGCGGGCGAGGACACGGGCCACGTCGCTGCCCGGGTCCTGGAGCATCGCCCGAAGCGCGTCAAGCCGTACCACGGCCGGTTCGGGCAGCGGCTGACCCGCCCACTGCCACAGCACGGTGCGCAGCTTGTACTCCGCGGAGAACGACACTCCGTGATCACAGCCGTAGAGGTGGCCGTCCGGGGTGGGCAGCAGGTGGCCGATCTTCCGGTCAGAGTTGTTGATGACCGCGTCGAAGACCGCCATCAGCCGCAGTTGGGGGTTGGTGCTGTCCCGGGCGAGCGCGACCAGGTCCACGCTGGTGTCCGCAGCGATCCACAACTGCACCATGCCGGGGCCGTGCGGGGCGTCCTCCCGGTAGACGGTGGGCGGGACGAGGTTCCAGCCCAATGCTTGGGACACCGCGTGCGCGGAGACCTCGCGTCCAGCGAGTGTGCCGTCCGGGAAGTCCCACAGCGGCCGCTCCCCCGCCACCGGTTTGTACACGCACGCCGCTGTCCGGCTACCGTCGGTCACCTCGCAGTACAGGGTGGTGTTGGAGGCTCCGGTAAGCCTGCCCAGCACGGTGAGACGCCCGTAGCGCAGCAGAGTGAGGTCCTCGTCGTCGGTGGGGCGGCCGTGCGGTGCCGCGGTCATGGAACTCCGTTTCGAGGGGACAACCAGCTACATGATGTGCACGGGACGGTAGCCATTCTGGCGCGGGCAGATGTGCCCGCCGGGGTCGAGGGGGTTGCCGCACAAGGGGCAGTTGGGGCGGCCCGCTGCGACCACGCGCCGCGCACGCTCCGCAAAAGCCCGGGCTTCCGCGGGGGTGAGGTGGACGCGCAGAACATCGTAGGGCACGTCGTCGGCGAACGCTTGTACTCGGGGGGATTCCCCGCTTTCGTCGGGTCCACGGAGCTGCTGGGCTTCCACGATGACCCGGCGGGTCTGCGCGTCCCAGGCGAGGGCCAGGGTGCCGACCCGGAACTCTTCCTCGATGGGGCGTTGCAGCGGGTCGTTGTCGCTTTCCGCAACCTCGTGCAGGTCGGGTGCGTCCCCGAACCGCCGGCGCACCTCCTCCAGGAGTTCCCCAACGCGTTCCGCCAGCGCAGCCACCTGTGCTTTTTCCAAGACGACGCTGGTGATACGACCGCCTTCCACCGCTTGGAGAAAGAAGGTGCGTTCCCCGGGCGGACCGACGGTGCCGACGACGAACCGGTCCGGGGAGTCGTACTGGTATAGGGGCATCGACGGGGACTCCGTGGCTGGGTCTGGGTTTGTGCTTGGTGGGCTTGACTCTTCCTTTTCTATCAGGCTTCTCCTGCCCCGCCACCGACGACGGCGTCCCCCGTGGCGTCCTCGGGGGGCCGCAGCCCTGCCGTGCCGCCTCCCACGTCGTTGATCCGGAGCACGAACGGGCGCAGCCTGGTGTAGCGGACCGCGCTCAGCGAGCACGGGTCGATCTGGATGCGCTGGAACTGGTCGAGGTGCAGGCCGAGCGCGTCAGCCAGAATCGCTTTGATCACATCCCCGTGGCTGCACACCAGGTAGACGGGCGTGTCGTGCTGGGCGAGCAGCCGCGTGTTGTAGTCGTGCACGGCCGAGACCGCGCGGTGCGCGGTCTCGGCGAGGCTTTCTCCTCCGGGGAAGCGCGCGGCACTGGGGTAGGCCTGGACGACCGGCCACAGGTCGTCCTTGGCAAGCTCGGTGAGGGGGCGTCCGGTCCACTCTCCGTAGCGACACTCTCCGAACCGCTCGTCCACGGTGACGGGCACGCCGACCGTGTCGGCGACCGCTTGTGCGGTTTCCACGCAGCGTTCCAGCGGGCTGCTGACAATGGCGTCCACGCGGAGGGACGCCAGCCGCTGCGCGAGCGCCGCTGCCTGGGCCCGGCCCCGCTCGTCCAAGTGGATGCCGGGCGTCCATCCTGCCAGTGTCTTCCCGGTGGCCGCGGTCAGACCGTGCCGCACCAGCAGGAGGGTCACGGCCGCGGTCCTGGATGAGTTCGCCATGCCCCGTACCCTAGTGAGTCGCTTCGGCTGCGGTCACCGAAGCCGCGCTGCCTTCGAACTCCGCTCCGGATTCGGGGGTCAGCACGCCGAAGCTGACCAGGGCGAGGATGAGGATGCCCAAGGCGATCCGGTAGTAGACGAACGGCATGAAGCTGTTGGTGGAGATGAACCGCATGAACCAGGCGATCACCGCGTAGCCGACAGCGAACGCCACCAGGGTGCCGACGATCGTGGCGCCCACGCCCGCGTACTCGTTGCCGCCGATGTCCTTGAGCTTGTAGAGCCCGGACGCGAACACGGCGGGCATGGCGAGCAGGAAGGCGTAGCGGGCGGCGGCTTCCCGTTTGAAACCCATGAGCATGCCACCGGTGACAGTGGCACCGGACCGGGAGACGCCGGGGATCAGCGCGAGCATCTGGAACAGCCCGTAGATGAGGCCGCGCTGGGCGTTGAGGTCGGTCAGTTCCCGGTGCTTGCGGGAGTAGCGGTCCACCATCCCCAGCAGGACGCCGAAGACGATCAGGGTGAGCGCGGTCAGCCGCAGGTCCCGGAAGGGCGCGCTGATCTGCTCTTCGAACAGCAGGCCCGCCACCCCGATGGGGATGCTGCCGATGATGACGTACCAGCCCATGCGCGCATCGATGTGTCGGCGCAGCTCCTTGTTGCCCAGGGAACGGAACCACGTCGCCAGGATGTTCCCCACGTCTTTGCGGAAGTAGATCAGCACGGCGAGCTCGGTGCCGATCTGGCTGACCGCGGTGAACGCCGCGCCGGGGTCTGGCCAGCCGGAGAAGGCCGCGACGATACGCAGGTGGCCGCTGGAGGAGATCGGCAGGAACTCGGTTAATCCTTGGACCAGCCCAAGGATGATGGCCTCGATGATGGACACGGCGGATTCGGCTCCTGGTCACAGAAGGGCGACATGATGGGGGGCGTGATGAGGACCGCACCGCGCAGTGCGGAAAGACCCGGGAAGCTTAGCGCGCACCGGGCGTCCACGTGTGGAAGAGCGGTATCGCTCGACTGTCGTGAGACGGTACTCTCCGCGCCATGGAACAGCGACATCTGGGCAGATCGGGCCTGTGGGTCTCCACCATCGCCCTAGGCACGATGACCTGGGGCGAGGATACCGAGGAGGGTGAGGCGGCCGACCTGCTCGCGACGTTTGTGGACGCGGGCGGCACACTCATCGACACCGCCGACATCTACCAAGGCGGGCAGGGAGAACGCATCCTCGGACGGTTGCTGCCCACCGTGGTTCGTCGGGACGACGTGATCATAGCGACCAAAGCGGGGCACTGTCTGGATCGTCGGCGTCCCAGCAACACTTCGCGGCGGCATCTGCTGGCCGCTTTGGAAGCGTCCCTGCGGCGGTTGCAGACCGATTACGTGGACTTATGGCAGCTCCATGTGTACGACCCCACCACGCCGCTGGAGGAAACTCTCGCAGCGGTGGACTCCGCGGTGGCGTCCGGGAAGGCGCGCTATGTGGGGGTGGGGCAGGTGACAGGCTGGCAGTTGGCGCGCTACGCCACCTGGCAGCAGGCGACGCTGGCGTCAGGCAGTTCCCCGATCGTGGCGGTGGGCACCGAGTATTCGCTGCTGAACCGGGAATGCGAGCGGGAGCTGCTGCCGGCCGCCAGAGCCTGCGGAGTGGGAATTCTCGCATGGTCGCCGCTGGGGCGCGGTGTGTTGACCGGCAAGTACCGTACCGGGGTGCCCCGCGATTCGCGGGGCGCGAGCGCGCACATGGCGTCGTTTGTGGAACCCTACTTGGATGAGCAGGGCCGCCGTATCGTGGAGTCGGTGTACACGGCCGCGCAAGGACTGGGCGTGCCCCCGTTGGGGGTGGCGTTGCGTTGGGTGCTCAGCCAGCCGGGGGTGGCTGCGGCGTGCGTGGGGCCGCGCACGGTCGCCCAGTTGTCGGAGATCCTGGCCGCGGAGAACGTGGTGCTGCCCCGGGAGATCAGCGAGGCGCTCGCTGACGCGTCGGCTGCCGCGGTGTGACCGCGGGCCGCGGCTTTGGTTGCGGCGCCGTGAAGCGGAGCGCGCGCCCCACTAAGCTCACGGGGGTGGCTTTCCGCCCGTGTCCGGTCTGAGCCTGTGAGGTTCCCTACCGTGGTCGATCCCTCCCCTGCTGTCCTGGACGATGCTGTTGCGCGGACGCGTGAGGCGCTCACCCGCATGGGGGCGCCTGACCGGCTGGCGGCCCCGCTGGTGGCCGTGCTCGGCCCGGACGCTGCCGCGCGGCTCACCGCTGACCCGTGGCAGTTGCTGGAACTCTCGTCGGTCACCCCTCGCCAAGCGGATTTCTGTGCGCGCACGCTGCTCGGCGCCGCGGCCCGTCCCGACGATCCGCGGCGGGTGCGTGCCCTCGTGGTCCGCCTGGTGCGGCGCGCTGCCCGGGAAGGGCATACCGCGGTCGAGTACGCCCGGGTCGCGCGGGCGCTGCGCAGCCTGGGGGTGACGGCGCCGGACGCGGCAGGGCAGGCGGCCGCTGAGGACGACCGGGTGCGACTCATCGAGGACATGCCGGAGGAGGGGGACGACAGCGAGTTCGACGGTGACCTGCCGGAGCCTCCCGCCCCCGACCGGTTCCTCGCGTTGGCGTCCCTGGGGGAAGCCGAACAGCGGCTGGCCCGGGAGCTGGTCCGGTTGACCGCGAGCGAGCCGATCATGGACTCGGCGACCGCGGCGGAGACCGTGCAAGCGGCGGCGGAGAAGGCAGGCCACGACCCCGCACCCGAGCTGGTGGCCGCCCTAGTCACGGTGGCGTTGCGCGGCGTCACTGTGGTGGTGGCCGGGCCTGCGGCGCAGGAGGCGCGGCTGGCGACGATCCGCTATGCCGCGGCGATCGCCGTGGAGAGCCAGACAGGGATGGCACTGCTTACCCCCCAGGCGAGCGGGGCGGCCGCTCTCAACCGGGTGTTGGCCGAGGAAGGGATACGGGCGCGCACGGTGGCCGCGGCCTTGGACGATCACGCTCTTGCCGAGTGCGGCCTGGTCGTGGTCGACCGGGCCACGGCACTGGACACGGAGACGTTCGCGGCTCTGGCTGCGGCCTGCCCCGGGCACGCGCACTTGGTGCTTCTGGCTGATCCCGCACAGCTGCCTTCGGCGGGGCCCGGGCAGGTGGTGGCCGATCTGATCGCTTCGCGGACTGTGGCGGTGGCTGCCCTGCCGGACGATGCCCGGCCGACGGCGCAGGCGGCGCTGGCCGCTGAGGTCGGCGCGGGTCGGCTGCCGGAGCGGGTGGATGCTCCCGGGCACGAGGTGGTGGTCGTGCCGACCGGGTCGGCGGAGGAGGCCGTGCACCGCACCCTGCAGCTGGTGACGGATTCCATTCCCCGTACGTTCGGTGTAGACCTCGCCCAGGTGCAGGTGGTCACGGCGGCTCCCGACGGTCCGGCCGGTGCTGCCGAGCTCAACGCGGTGTGCAAGGCCCGGTTCAACCCTGGTCCGGGTCTGGTGGGGGGCCTGGATGTGGGCGACCGGGTGCTGTTGGCGGGCCGCGGCCACGGATATGCGCCCGGGGACACGGGTGTGCTGCGCGGGCAGAGCGGGGCCAGCAGCATCGTCGAGCTGGCTGACGGCTCCACGGTCACGGTGACCCAGGCGGCCCATCTGCGCCCGGGGTGGGTGGTGCCGCTGGCGGCCGCACTGGGTGGCACGTGGCCTGCCGTGGTCGTGGTGTTCACCCCGGATGCGGCGCTGTCGCGTCCAGCGGTGCGCACCGCGCTGGCTTTGGGGGAACGGCACGTGTCGATCGTCAACGCGGCCGGGGACGCGCTTGCGAAGGCGGTGCGCGGTGTTCCTGACGTCTCCCGGGCAACCCGGCTGGTGCGGCTCCTCCGCGAGGGGTGAGGCTGTGGGGACTTCCGGGCGCTTGAGGACGCTTCGGGCGTCTGGAGTTGAACCGGTGCAGGCCGCTGGCCGGTTTAGAGGCGGTCCAGGAAACCGCCGTCGACCACCAGGTTGGCGCCGGTGATGAAGCTCGCGGCCGGGCTGGCGAGGAACGCGACCGCCCGGGCGACTTCCTCGGGGCGGCCGAGCCGACCGAACGGGATGCGGGCCCGCACACTCGCGTAGTAGTCGGGGTCGGTGTCCCGCCGCCGGGCCCAGCTGCCGCCTTCGAACTCGATGGGGCCGGGAGAGACGATGTTGACCCGCACGCCCCGGGGTGCCAGCGCCCGGGCCAAGGCGGTGGCGTGGTGGTTGAGGGCTGCTTTGACCGCGCCGTAGGGCTTGGGACCGGACGGTGCGGTGACGTGCAGCGCAGAAGTGCTGGAGATGAGGATGACTGCGCCGCCGCGTTGGGAGGAGGCGAGGTGTTCTTGTGCTTGGTCGGTGAGGACCGTGAACGGCAGGATGTCGGTGCGCAGGGCTCCTTCCCATCCCACGGCGCCGCCGCCGGAGACGTTGGAGACGACCACGTCGAGGCCGCCGAGTTCGGCTGCTGCCTCGTCGACGAACGCGCGCAGCGCCGGGGCGTCGGCGACGTCCACTTCCCGGGCCATGACGATCGCGCCGGTCTCGCGCAACTGTCGTGCCGCGACTTCCAGCGGTGCCCGGGTGCGGGCGCAGATCGCCAGGTTGGCGCCTTCTTCAGCGAAGACTTGAGCGATCGCCCGGCCGATCCCCCGGCTTGCTCCGGTGACCAGCACCGCGGCACCACGCAGTCCCAGCTCCATGCCCGTCTCCTCTCGTCCGTGCCCGTACGTCGGCTCCCGGGACGCGACTACCCGGGAGCCGACCGTTCACCGGATCATGCGCCGGTGGAGTGGAATCCTCCGTCGACGTGCACGATCTCCCCGGTTGTGGCGGGGAACCAGTCCGACAGCAGGGCCACGACCGCGCGGGCCGCGGGTTCCGGGTCGGTGATGTCCCAGCCCAGCGGGGCGCGCTTCGGCCATTCCGCGGCCAGCTCCTCGAAGCCGGGGATGCTGCGGGCTGCCATGGTGTTCAGCGGCCCGGCCGAGACCAGGTTGACCCGGATCTTCTGCTCACCGAGGTAGCGGGCAAGGTAGCGGGCGGTGGAGGCCAGTCCGGCCTTGGCCACGCCCATCCAGTCGTAGATGGGGTAGGAGACGCTGTTGTCGAAGTCCAGCGCCACCACCGAGCCGCCGTTCTTCATCAGCGGCAGCAGCGCGGTCGTGAGGGATTTGAGGGAGAACGTGGACGTGTGGAGCGCGGTAGCGACGTGCTCCCAGCGGGTGTTGAGGAAGTTGCCGCCGAGCGCCTCCTGCGGGGTGTAGCCGATGGAGTGGACGATGCCGTCGAGCCCGTCGACGTGCTCGGCGACCCGGTCGGCGAGGGTGTCGAGGTGCTCGTCGTTGGTGACGTCCAGTTCGAGAACCGGCGGGGGTTCGGGCAGCCGCTTAGCGATCCGCTCCACGAGAGTGAGCCGACCGTATCCCGTGAGGACCACGGTGGCCCCCTGCTCCTGGCACAGCCGTGCCACGTGGAAGGCGATGGAGGAGTCGGTCAGGACGCCTGTGACCAGGATGCGTTTGCCTTCGAGAATTCCCATGCGTTGTCTCGTTCCTTGACGGGTGGCTGGTGTGGACAGAGTCAGTGGCCCATGCCGAGGCCGCCGTCGACGGGGATGACCGCACCCGTGATGTAGCCGGCGTCCTCGCTGGCGAGGAACCGCACGGCTTTCGCCACGTCGGCGGTGGTGCCGTACCGGCCCAGCGGCACGTTCTTCTTGATCTCCTCCTGGCGTTTCTCGGGCAGCGCCGCGGTCATGTCGGTCTCGATGTAGCCGGGGGCGACCACGTTGACGGTGATGTTGCGGGACCCGAGTTCCCGGGCGAGCGAGCGGGCGAAGCCCACGAGCCCGGCCTTGGATGCGGCGTAGTTCGCCTGTCCCGGCGACCCGGCCAGGCCGACCACGGAGGAGATGAGGATGATGCGGCCACTGCGTTTACGCATCATGCCGCGCACTGCGCGCTTGGCCACCCGGAACGCGCCGGTCAGGTTGGTGTCGAGCACCGCGTTGAAGTCTTCTTCGCTCATGAGGGCCAGCAACTGGTCCTTGTTGATGCCCGCGTTGGCGACCAGGACCTCGACCGGGCCGTGGGCCTCCTCCACCTGCTTGAAAGCGGCGTCCACCTGGGCGCTGTCGGTGATGTCGCATTGGACCCCGAACAGTCCTTCCGGGGGCTGCCCGGTGCGGTAGGTCACCGCGACGTCGTCGCCCGCTTCCTTGAGCTCCCTGGCGATGGCCAGACCGATTCCGCGGCTGCCACCGGTGACCAGAACCGAGCGAGACATGACGGCACCTCCGAAACCCTGCCAGGCAGAAACAACAGACGTGTGTGGAACGCACAGCAGAGTATCCACCTACCGCCGGGTAGCCCCAACCCGGTGCGCGGCGGACCGGGTTGGGCGGGGTGCAGCCGAGGAGTCGTGCCGCGGCTGCCCGGGGCCTGCTGCGCGGCGGGCCTCAGGCGGAGAGACGGGCGAGGCCGCCTTCGACGAGGACCGGCACGACCTGGCCGATGTATTCGAAGTTGCTGCCGACGGTCTTGCCTTGGACGTAGCGGTAGTGGATGCCTTCCAGGATGACGGCGAGTTTGAAGAACGCTAGGCCGGTGTACCAGTCGAGCCGGGAGATGTCGCGGCCGGAGCGTTCCGCGTAGCGGGCGATGAGCTCGTCGGTGGTGGGGAAGCCGGGGGCCCGGTGCACGTCGCTGGGCCCGGGGGTGGCGAGGATCTCGTCGCTGAAGTAGACGAGCATGAGCCCGAGGTCGGTGAGCGGGTCGCCGAGGGTGGACATCTCCCAGTCCAGGACGGCGGTGATCCGGTCGTCGGTGTCGACGAGCACGTTGTCCAGCCGGTAGTCGCCGTGCACGATGGCGGCTGCCCCCGACTCCGGCACGGTGTCGGCGAGGCGGGCACGCAGCTCGTCGATGCCGGGCAGGTCGCGGCTGCGGGAGGCGTCGAGTTGTTTGCCCCAGCGGCGGACCTGGCGTTCGAGGAAACCGTGCGGGCGGCCGAAGTCGGCGAGTCCGACGGCCGCGGGGTCCACCGAGTGCAGGGCGGCGAGGGTGTCGATCAGCCGCAGCGCGATGTCGCGGGTGCGGTGCGGACCTCTGCTGGCGAGCTGGTCTGCCCGGCGGAGCGGGGTGCCCGGCACGAACTCCATGATGTAGAAGCGGGCGCCGATGACGGAGGTGTCTTCGCAGAGCGCGACTACAGCGGGGACGGGAACGTCGGTGTCGGCGAGCGCAGAGATGACCCGGTATTCGCGGGCCATGTCGTGCGCGGTGGGCAGGACGTGGCCGAGCGGGGGGCGGCGCACAACCCACCGTGTGGTGCCGTCGGTGACGGAGTAGGTGAGGTTGGAGCGTCCCCCTTCGATGAGTTCCCCGGTCAACGGACCGGTGACCAGACCGGGCCGCACCTCGTCGAGGTAGGCGTGCAGCCGCTGCAAGTCCAGCCCAGGCGGGTTCTCCACACTCATCGCCACTCCTCTACCAATTGACCGACTGGCCGGTATCTCACTGGGCAACAGGAATATACCCTGAGCGCTCTTACCGGAGAGACCACGGGACTCCAGGAACATACCGTCCAGTCAGTCTGGTATTTTCGGGGTGGTGCGCGGAGCTGTTCCCACCAGGCTTCCTCCCCGCCGCCATCCAGCCGAGTCCCCCTTGCTGCGCCGCCCTCTCCGCGCCCCTGGACGCATTGTTTCCGCGGCTCACCCACCCCGTGCGGCTAGCACGGAAAAGCCAACCGCCGCCCTCGGTCACCCCGAGCACGAATCCACGCGAAAATCCCGCAACAATCGCGCTGAAATACTCCGCCGCTATCGGAAAGAAAAAGATTTCCGGCACGCGACACCGGGCCGGGATCTCCCATTCCGCGTAGCGGGAACCTCCAGGGAGCAATCCGCGTCTTCCCCGGAAAAGACCGGGACCCTCTCTTTGGCGCAGCGGGCCTTGAAAGAATCCGCCCGGTTTTCTTACGAGACGGGCCTTCCCGTTTCTTCGCAGTGTTTTAGCCGCTGCAGTGGACAGGGCTCATAAAGGCGGGACTCACGTCCCGCACGCACCGCTACCGGCCGCTGCCCTCACACCAGCCCGGCGTCGTGGGCGAGAATCGCGATCTGCACCCGGTTGTTCTTCTCCAGCTTGGTCAGAATACGGCTGACATGGGCTTTGACCGTGGCCTCGCGCATGCCGAGCTCTGCCGCGATCTCCGCGTTGGACAACCCGCGGGCCACACCGACCAGCACTGCGCGCTCCCGTTCGCTCAACACTTCCAACCGCCGGGCCGCCTCCGCGGCACTGTTCCCGCTAGGAGCCGCGAACCGCTCCAGCATGCGCTTGGTGACACTGGGCGCGAGCATCGCGTTACCCTCGTACACGGTGCGCACCGCAGTGATCAGGTCCCGCGGCGGAGTGTCCTTGAGCAGGAACCCCACGGCTTTGGCCCGCAACCCGCGGTGCACGTACTCGTCCAAGTCGAACGTGGTGAGCAGCACCACTTTGGGCGCGTTGGGGAGTTCCGCGAGATGCGCGGCAGCGGTCAGCCCGTCCATGCCCGGCATGCGGATGTCCAGCAGCACCACATCGGGCTGCAACTTCCGCGCCAAGGCCACGGCCTCGGCACCGTCCGCGGCCTCCCCCACGACCTCCAGGTCAGGCGCGGACTCCAGGATCATCCGCAGTCCGGAACGTACCAGTTGCTCGTCGTCGACCACGAGAACCGAGATCACGAGATCTCCTCTGCAGGACGGGGAGTTTCGGTGGGAGCCGCGGGGATGATAGCGCGCACCCACCACCCGCCGTCTGCAAGTGGACCCGCCACAAAAGTTCCCCCGACGAGAGCCAGCCGCTCCCGCAGGCCGATCAGGCCGTACCCGCTGTCAGGCACGGGATTGGCGACCTTCACCGTGGCAGGGCCGTTGACAACGGTAACGGTCAGCGCGGTCCTGCCGTAGTCGATCCGGACGTCGATCTCCGCCCCCGGGGCGTGCTTGACCGCATTGGTGAGCGCTTCCTGCACCACCCGGTATGCGGTGCGTTCCACTTGGGCGTTCAACGGGCGCGGAGTTCCCGTCGTGGTGAGGTCGACGTTGGCCCCGGCAGCGCACGCGGCGTCGATCAGGCTGCCCACATCGTCCAAAACCGGCTGGGGGGCGGTAGGCGCCGCCTCCCCGTTCCGCAGCACGCCGAGGATCTCCCGGAGTTCGCTGAGCGCTTCCCGGCCGGTCGTGCGGATCAGTTCCGCGATCTCAGCGGTACGCTCATCCGGCGCGGAGACTTCCAGACCGCCCGCGTGCAGCACCATGAGGCTCACCCGGTGGGCGACGACGTCGTGCATCTCCCGGGCGATCCGGGTGCGTTCCGCAGCGATCGCGGTCTCCGCGCGCAGATGCTGCTCCCGTTCCAACCGTTCGGCGCGCTCCCGCAAGTTCTCCACGAGCTGCCGGCGCGTCCCCACCCACATACCGAAAAAGAGAGGGAGCAGGATGAACGTGACTCCCAGCGGGATGATGAGGAACGGCTCCCACATGGTGTAGACGAACGCCAGCGCCGCGCTGTGGGCGGCCGCCCACAGCGCGAGCGGGCGCCACCGGTTGGTGAACCACGCCGCATAGCTGTACAGCGCGACAGGCGCTGCCCAGACGTTCCCGAACAGCACGATCAGCAGCAGGCTCGACGCCAGCAGCAGTTCGGGGCGGCGGCGGCGGACCAGGATGGCTGCTGCGACCAGGCAGGGGATGACCAGGATGAGCTGGGCACCCACGAGCATCGCGGCGACCGGGGAGACCTCATAGAGCTGGCTCGGCAGGTAACCCAGACCCCACTCCCCGCGTTCGCTAGCGACGACGGAGATAGCCATCCCCCCGACGATCAGAGGGAAGAAAAATATCGCGTAGCCGACATCGGCCAGCGTGAAGCGGTGCTGCTTGCCCCACTGCCACGCCGCGTACACCCGTTCGCCCCACCGCCGTGTCATACCTGAGAGTCTAAAAGCCTGGTTAACAGGGCTTCTTCCCCCTGAAGACGGGATTCCCGGATCGACGAAAGTTGGTGGTGCCGTTCTTCGAAAGTCGGTTTCCCGCCGTTTCTCCCCTTTCTTTCGGGGACGCAGGAATCGCCTGCGCGGCGGAGATTCTCGGGGAGTGCGCGGATTTAGCGTCGAGGTATCTGACGTTGTTCTGTTCCATCTCGACGAGGGAGAACCACCGTGCCTACACCCCCCGCACCTTCGGGGACCGCGGAGCCCCACGCTGTTGTCGTCCAAGGACTGACCAAGGTCTATCCGACCGGGGGAGAACCGGTCCGTGCCTTGGACGGGGTGGACGTGTCCTTCGCACGAGGCGCGTTCACCGCGATCATGGGGCCCTCCGGTTCCGGGAAATCCACGCTCATGCACTGCATGGCCGGGCTGGACACGCCCACGTCCGGTTCGGTGCGCCTCGGGGCAACGGAACTGACCGCTTTGAGCGACAAGCAGCTGACGCTGCTGCGGCGCGACCGGATCGGTTTCGTCTTCCAGTCGTTCAACCTGCTGCCGATGCTCACTGCGCGGCAGAACATCCTGCTCCCCTCCCAGATCTCCAAGCGCAAAGTCGACCCGGAGCGGTTCCGCCACATCGTGGAGGTCACCGGCCTCGCCGACCGGTTGGAGCACCTGCCCGCCAAACTGTCGGGCGGCCAGCAGCAGCGGGTGGCGGTGGCCCGGGCCCTCGTGGGCTCCCCTGAAGTGCTCTACGCCGACGAGCCCACCGGCAACCTCGACTCCCGTTCCGGCGCGGAAGTGCTGTCCTTCCTCCGCGACTCGGTCCGCGAACTAGGGCAGACCATCGTGATGGTCACCCACGACCCGATCGCCGCCTCCTACGCCGACCGGGTGGTGTTCCTGCGGGACGGCCGGGTGGTCGACGACGTCACCCACCCCACCCCGCAGCTCATCCTCGACCGGCTCGCTGGACTGGAGGGCTGACCCGTGCTGCGCACTACACTGGCTGGGCTGCGTTTCGCGTGGCGGCGGCTGATAGCCACCTCTCTCGCCATCATCCTGGGTGTCGTCTTCGTCACCGGCACCCTCGTCTTCGGCGACTCCCTGCACCGCAGTTTCACGGTGCAGGCAATGGGCTCCATGGACCGGGTCGACGTCATCGCCCTCGCCACGGGAACTTCGGCCGACGAAGACGAGCCACCGCTGCTGGACGAGTCGGCGTTGCGCCGCGTCCGCGAGCTTCCCGAAGTCGCTGCAGCTACGGGAGCCGTCATCGGATCCGCGCCGCTGCTGGACGAGCAAGGGCGCGCCCTGGGCACGGTTCCCACGGTGGGCATCTCTGTGGGGGGCGACGTCCCGCGTTACGACGCGGTTGAAGGACGCCTCCCCAGCACCGCAAACGAAGTGGCGCTCGCCACAGCCACCGCGGCGAGCAGCGGTTTCGAGGTAGGCGACACGGTCACCGTGCTCGACCCGGAAGGCACCAAACACGACTTCACAGTGACCGGGGTGATCGACTTCGGACCGGAGACCTCGATCAGCTACCGGGGCGCGGTCGCCTTCACCCTCGACACCGCCCAGCGGATGACCGGAGTTACTGGATACCGGGAGATCTACGTGCGTGCCGCCGAAGGGGTGCCCGCGGATCAAGCGGAATCCGCGGTGGCCGACGCCCTAGGCGCGGACGCTGACGTGTACACCGGCCGCGAGTACGGGGAGAAACTGGCGAGCACAGCGGGAGTCCAGGCGAGAATCTTCACCACGGCACTGCTGCTGTTCGCGGCCGTTTCGGTGTTCGTTGCCGCGCTGGTGATCCACAACACGTTCACGATCCTGGTGGCCCAACGGCAGCGGGAACTGGCGCTGCTGCGCTGCGTGGGCGCCACCCGCGGCCAGGTCTTCCGCGCTGTCCTGGTGGAAGCGCTCGTGGTGGGGATGGCTGCCTCCGCGGTCGGGGTCGTCGCGGGGATCGGGCTCGGTTGGGGCGCATTCGCCCTCGGAGAGCGCTTCATCACCGATTCGACGACGTCGAGCCCGCTGGTCATCACCGCTGTCCCGATTGTGGTGGGCCTGCTCGTCGGGGTGCTGTCCAGTGTGGCATCCGCGCTGCACCCCGCGGTGCGCGCCACCCGCGTCCCCCCGCTGGCTGCCCTGCGGAGCAGTGCGCTGACCGAGGAGCAGAACCGGCGTGTCGGCTGGCTGCGGGCCGTTACCGGCTCGCTGTTCCTCCTCGGCTCGGCAGCGCTGCTGACGGTGGCGCTGCGCTTGGAGCCGAACCAGATCGCCATGATCCTGGTGGTGGCCTCAGGCCTGGTGTGCTTCGTCGGCGTGGCAGTGTGGGCGCCGTTGATCGTGCGTGGTGTTATCACCGTCCTGGGCTGGCTGGTACGGCGTTTCGGGGTGCCTGCGTCGCTAGCCGTAGACAATGCGCTGCGGGCGCCGCGGAGGGCAGCGGCCGCGATGATCGCGTTGACGGTCGGCACCACCCTGATCACCGGCTACTCGGTGGTCAACGCTTCGATGCTCGACACGCTGGAGACCCGCCTCGATGAGCAGTTCCCCGTCGACTACATGATGGTCACCCAGCTCGACCCGGACCAGGCAGGCCAGTACCAGGAGCTGCCCGCTGAAGTCGTGGCGGAGCTGCGGTCCTCTCCGGCGATCTCCACCGTGGTCACCCAGCGCACCGAACAGGACGACAACAACACGCCGGTGACGGCCTTCCCGCACGCGAAGCTCGGCACGGACATCGGGGAAGCACAGGAAGGGGACCTGGCTGACGTGGTCCCGGGAACGGCTGCGATCTCGGAGAACCTCGCCCAGAAGCACGAGGTCGGCATCGGGGACTCGCTGTCCTTGCACACCGAGCACGGCGACCTGTCCCCCACGGTGGTGGCCATCCTGCCTGCCGGCGGCGGAATTCTCGGTGTGCTCGTCTCCGTCGACGACTTCGAGCGGCTCTTCCCGGACGTGCCGGACTCCCAGGCCTACATCACGGCTGCCGCGGACGCCTCCCCCAAGGAAGTGACCGACGCGGTCAACGCGGCGATCGCTGACTACCCGCAAGTGCAGGTCGCCAACGTCTCCCAGATGAAGCTGGAGTTCGAAGAACTCCTCAACTCCGTGTTCCTCGTCATCCTCGCCTTGCTGGGGCTGGCGGTCATCATCGCGGTGTTCGGGGTCGCCAACACGCTGGCGCTGTCCGTGCTGGAGCGGAGCCGCGAGTCGGCGCTGCTGCGCGCGCTGGGGCTGACTCGGCCGCAGTTGCGTCGCATGCTCGCCGTGGAGGCAGTGCTGCTCTCCGTGACGGGCGGTGCGCTGGGGATCGCCCTGGGCCTGCTGTTCGGGTGGGCCGCGGGGAAAGTCACCCTCATGGGCTTGATCTTCACGGTCCCTGTCGCGGAGATCGCTGGCCTGGTGGCGGTGGCGGTCGTGGCTGGCCTGCTTGCCGCGGTGCTTCCCGCGCACCGCGCCTCCCGGGTCTCGGTCACCGAGCAGTTGGCTGCCCAGTAGCCGCTGTCGTGGGCGTGCCCCGGCGCCCTGCCAGGGTGCCGGGGCGCCGCGCTGCTGTCCTGCGGTGGCGGCTCGCTGCGCGCTTTTCCGGCCTCTCTGGGGCTCCCTGATCTAGATTTGCCTGGTGGGGAGGATGCGGGGAGGGTGGATGAGGAGGTTTCAAGTCCGGGCGCACCGCCGCGGTGCGGGCTGGGAACTCCACATTGAAGGGGTGGGGGCAGCGACGGCAGCGAAGGTGACCCAGGCTGAAGCGGTGGCGCGCGAGTCGATCGCCGCTGCGCTGGGGGTCCCGGACGACTCGTTTGCCGTGGACGTCGTGGTCTGCCTCGCCCCGGAGATCGAGGCGATGATCCGGCAGGCGCGGGAGGCTGCCCGCCAGGCAGCACAGGCGCAGCAGGAAGCAGCGCGGCAGGCCCGCGCGGTCGTCGCCCGGCTTCACAGGGAGGGGTTGAACGGCCGGGAGATCGCCTACTGTCTGGGGGTCACGCCGCAGCGGGTGTCGCAACTGCTGGGCGGTGTGGGGCGGCAGAAGGCCGCCAAGCCTTTCTGACCGTGCCCGGCGCGGCCTGGTTCAGGTGCGGTGCCGGGAGCGGGCCCGCTCGTGGCGGAGCAGGAGGAAAGGACGCAGCGCTGACTCGACCTGGACTGCCAGGTCCATTTTGCTGTGGCCTTCAGCGCGGTCCTCGAAGTGGATGGGGATCTCCACGATCTTCTGGCCGCGGCGGTAGGCGCGGAAGTGCATTTCCACTTGGAAGCTGTAGCCGCTGCTGTGGATGCTGGGCAGGTCGATGGCTTCGAGCGCGCTGCGCCGCCACACTTTGAACCCGGACGTGATGTCGCGGAGCGGCATCGCCAGGATCGCCTTGACGTAGGCGTTGGCCCAGGTGCTGAGCAGGCGGCGGCGCAGTCCCCACTCCTGCGACAGGCTGCCGCCCGCCACGTACCGGCTGCCGATGACCACTCCCGCATTGGTGGACAGCATGGTGCCCAGCAGTTGCGGAAGGTAGAACGGCGGGTGGGAGAGGTCGGCGTCCATCTGGGCGACGAACTCTGCGCCGTCGGCGAGGGCGCGGGTCATGCCCGCCACGTAGGCCCGGCCGAGCCCGTCCTTAGCGGTGCGGTGCACGACCGTGATCCGCCCCGGATGCGCGGCAGCAAGCTTGTCGGCGAGCTCACCGGTGCCGTCCGGTGAGTTGTCGTCCACAACGACGAGACGCAGCTCCGGCAAGGGGAGCGCCAAAACCTGTTCGACGAGGACCGGCAGGTTCTCCGCCTCGTTGTAGGTGGGGACGACGACACTCAGCCGAGAGCGGGACCACGGTTCGGGGAGTGTGACCGCAACAGGCATGGCAACGAGCCTCCAACTATCGGACTCGGCTCAGCGTAGCGGCTTTCTCTTGCCTGCGGGTAGCAGCGCTGGGACGTACCGCTACCGGCCCCGGTCGGGGTCGGGCACCGCCACATGCACGGTGGTTCCCATGTCTTCGAAGGTCAGCAGTACTTCCGGGTCGGCGTTGCTGTCGGTCACCAGGTGTTCAATGGACTCGGGGGCGACGGTCTGCACCATGGTGTCGGTCCCCAGCCGGGTGTGGTCGACCAGCACGATCACTTCTTCGGCGCAGGCAGCGAGTGCCTGGTCCACTCCGGCGATCGCCGCGTTCGAGGTGCTCACCCCCCGCTCCGCGGTGACCCCGTGTCCGGTGAGGAAAGCGCGGCGCACCCGCAGCCCTTCCAACGCCTGTTCGGCGGCCCCGCCGACGAGCGCCAGGTCAGCGCCGCGCAGGATTCCCCCGGTGACGACTACTTCTACTTCAGGAGCGTCTGCCAGGATCTGGGCGTTGCGCAGCGAGTTCGTCACCACGGTCAGGCCGCGGCGGCGGACCAGTTCGGCGGCCAGTGCCGCGGTCGCCTCGCCCGGGCCGAGGACGATCGCGTCTCCTTCCGCGACCAGGGTTGCGGCGGTGCGGGCGATCGCCACCAGTTCCGGGGTGGTGGTCTGCTCCTGGCTGCGCCGACCCTGGTAGCCGGGAAGAGAGGCGCCTCCCCTGCGGCGGTCCAATACTCCTTGGGCTTCCAGGACCCGGACGTCCCGGCGGACTGTCACCTCGGAGACCTGGAGTTCATGGGCCAGGTCGCGGAGGGCCATCGTGCCGTGGGCGCGCAACAGTTCCACGATGAGTTCCCGGCGCCGGGCGGCGAACGCGGGCCGGTCCTGCACCGTCATCTTTCCACCCCTCACTCCCCTCAGACCCGATGCGGGTTGAGGATGATCATAGGGGGCATTCATCAGCAAAAACGGACCCCGTGGGCGCGCAGGGTCTGTTCTATCGCCTCATCGTCCGCGTAGTCGGCGGGGTGCACTGCGCTCTCCGGGACCTCCCCCAGTGTCAGGGCGAGGATAAACAGGATGACGAAGACGACGAAACCAGCGAGAGCGCCGATGCCGAGCAGGATCAGCGGTGACATGCCGACCTTCCTCTCACGACCTCAGCGGACGCATTCCCCCTTTATCCGGTTCTTACACGCGTCGTGGGCGAGGTCAGCAGAAGATAGCGCGGGGGACAGGACGGACTGCCTGATCCCCCGCGAGGTCATGCCGTAGCGTCCACGGAAGCGTTGCGCGTGGCGACTGCTCCGCGCAGCGCGGGCGCCACGACGGCGATCCCCAGGCACAGCACGGCTGGGACCACCAGCGCCATAGCGATGTCGATGGTGTGCGCGACCGCGCCGATCGCGACCGGGCCGCTCAACAGGCCCACTTGGCCCATGCCGGAGACGAAGCTGAGGTTGCGGCCCGCGCGCCGCGGGTCGTACTCCACGGCCGCACCGAACACGTGCGGGATGATGCAGGACAGTCCGGCACCCATGAGAGCGAACCCGGCGATCCCGGTCCCTGCCCACGGGGTGGCCAGGATCAGGGTCAGTCCTGCGGTGGCCACCAGCGCGCCGCCGCGCACGATCGCCACTGCGCCCAGGGTGGCGGTGAGCCGGTCGCCGACCAGGCGGCCCGCCGCCATGAGGGCGGAGAATGCGGAGAAGCCGAGGGCGGCTACGGCCCCGGACGCGCCCCGTGCGTCGTGCAGGTAGACCGCGGCCCAGTCGGTGACGGAGCCTTCGGCGAGCATGCAGCAGAACGCTGCCACCCCGAACAGGACGATCCGCCACGGTATCCCCCGTTGCGGTCGCGGTGGGGCTGGGGTGGGGCGGGTAGCGGCCACGGTGTCCACGTCGCGGCCCCGCAGCAGCCACGGGCGCACCCCAAGGGCGAGCCCTGCCATGGCCAGCGCCACGGCAGCGAAGGTGAGCGGCGCGGCCACGTCGAAGTAGGCGGTGGCGCCGCCCACGGCTGCTCCGGTGAAGCCGCCGATGGAGAAAGCGGCGTGGAAGGAGGCCATGATGGGGCGTCCGTAGCGCCGCTCTACCCGGGCCGCGTGCACGTTCATCGGCACGCCCAGGAGTCCGCTGCCGAGCCCGACCGCGACCAGTGCGGTGAACAGGTAGGGCAGGGAGTTGGCGAATCCTGGGCCGATGAGGGTGAGGGAGGCAAGCAGCGCTGCGGGCGGCATCACTGCGCCGCTGCCGTAGCGGTCCACCATGCGCCCGGCCAGTTGCATGGCGGCCAGCGAGCCGACCGCCATACCGAGCAGGGCCAGGCTCAGCTCGCCGTCGTTGAGGCCGGCGCGCTGCTTGACCTCGGGGATACGGGATGCCCAGACCGCGATGATCATGCCCGCGATGAAGAAGTGGGCGACCACGGCGATGCGGGCGCGACGGAGCCGGGAGGTTCGCTCCCGGAGCAGCTTGACGGAAACGGGCAGACGGAATTCGTGCTGGTTCTCAGCCACGGCTCACCAATCCGATGGGGGGTAGCAGGGACAGCCTGGACCGCAGGGTCGCGGCGATCGCAGGCGGGACGGTGGACTGCGGCGGACGACCGCCGCGGGGACCGGCGGGACCCTGTAGGGACCGGTGTCCGGTCAGTCAGACGCGGTGGACCGCCACTCCGGCGGCCCGGATCTCGGTGACGCTGTCGTCGGACGCACCAGTGTCGGTGACCAGCACGTCAAAGTCGCTGACGGGGCCGACATGGCCCATGGTCACCTGGCCGATCTTGGTGGAGTCGGCGGCCAGGACGACCTGCTGCGCCGACCGCATCGCAGCCCGTTTGATGGCGACGTCGGCCAGGTCGTAGGCGGTGACCCCGTCGGCCAAGGAGAGCCCGCAACAGCTCAGTACAGCAGTGTCGAAGCGGACCGCGGCCAAAGAGGCCTCGGTCAGCGGACCGGTCATGGCCAGTTCTCCGGAACGCACTTCTCCCCCGGGCATGAGGAGCCGGACCGTGGTGCTCTCGCTGAGCACCGCTGCCGCTTGCAGCGACAGCGGCATCACGGTGACGTGCCGTTCTGCGAGAGCACGGGCGACCTCCACGACGGTGGTGCCCCGGTCCAAGAGGACCGCCTGCCCGTCGCTGATGAGTTCGCCCACGGCCTGGCCGATGCGCTTCTTCGCGTCGACGGCCATGCGCTCCCGGATGGCGTAGGGCGGTTCCTGGCCACGTGGTAGGAGGCTGACTGCACCCCCGTGCACGCGCCGCAGGACGCCCTTATCCGCCAGGTGGTCCAGGTCACGGCGGATGGTCATCTCCGAATGGCCGGTGAGTTCGGCAAGTTCGGCAACGCTCACCTCCCCTTCAGCCCGGAGGCGAGCCACGATGAGGTCCATCCGCTCTGCACTGTCCACGACTCAATTCAAACACAGAACTTGTTCGTTTTCGCCTTATTAGGCGATTTTTTGTGTGTGAACTATCAGCCTTTGTGAGTGATTGGTGGCACAGTGCGCTCTGGTCCGGTCTCGTAGGCCACAATGGGGAGGTGTCTGCCACGTCTCCCTCCCACCATTGCGACGTGTGGTGGGCCTCCCCTGCGCTCGCCTCCCCTGAGCTGCTCGGCCTGCTCGACGAAACCGAACGGGCCCGCCACTCCCGCTTCCGCCGTTCCGACGACCGGGACCGCTACGCGGTGGCGCACGCCCTCGCGCGCCTCCTCTGCGCCCACGCAGCCGGATGCGACCCCCGCGAGGTGGTCTTCCACCGCCGCTGCGGCCACTGCACCCGGCCTGAACCGCACGGCAAACCGCATCCGGGCGGTCCGGCGGCCGGCTGGGAGATCTCGATCACCCACTCGGGCGACCGGGTCGGTGTGGCCCTCACCCGTGGCCTCCCCGTCGGGCTGGATGTGGAGGGCATCACCGACCGCGATCTGGACGGGCTCGCCTCCTACGCACTGACCGCGCGGGAGCACGCCGCGTGGCGTGCCCTCGACGCCGCCGACCGTGCTGCGGGCTTCTTCACCTACTGGGCGCGCAAGGAGGCGCTCCTCAAAGCCACCGGCCAAGGCCTGGCCGGGGGGTTGACCTCGGTGGAGGTCAGTCCACCCGATGCGGCTGCAGCCCTGCTGGCCTGGCACGGGCCGGAAGCCCCCACTCAGGTGTGGCTGTGCGACCTGGACGCCGGGGCCGACTACCGCGCCGCGCTGGCCGTGGTCTCCGCCCGCCCGGTCACGGTGGCCGTCCACGACGCCTCTGTTTTGTTAAACCAATCACGGCAGATGTTCGATTCGGGGTCTGCGCTTCTGCCAAACCCCCGGTAAGACCGGTCCCAGCGGGACTCGGCCCCGCGGCTGCCCCGTGTCCCGGCGGGGTCAAACATGGCGGAAGGGTCACATTCCTGTGCTGGTCAGGTAAGCCGTTCCTGCCTTGACCCGCTTTCAGCGGTGTTGATGTATTTCAAAGCGTGCCCAGCAACCCGCCGCGTCTCTTGTCGCCTGCTGCTGTCCCTGACCCCTACCGCTGGCTGGAGGACGACGACTCGCCGCGCTGCCTCCGCTGGCTCGCCGCCCGAGACGCCGAGTTCCAGTCAGCTCTCCCGACTTGGCCCCTGCGCGACGCACTCGCCGCGGAGATCCGCCACCTGGTCGCCACCACCCAGTGGTCTCCGCCCCTGCGGCGCGGCGGTCTGCTGTTCGCCACCCGGCGCGACGGCGGCGACGAGCATCCTCGCCTCGTCGTCATCGAACCTTCGGGCCGCGAACGCGTCCTGTTCGACCCGACCGTCGGCGACCCGGACGGCACCACCACCCTCGACGCCTGGGAGCCCAGCCCGGACGGCACCCTGGTCGCAGTCCAGACGTCGCACGGCGGGACCGAACGCGGGGAACTGCACGTCCTGTCCGTCGCCACCGGCAGGCCCGTCGAACCTCCGATTCCCGGGGTCCGCTACGCCCACGTGGCGTGGCTGCCCGCCTCCTACGGACCGGCGTTCTACTTCGTGCGCCGCGACAGCGCTAACGGGCGGCGCGGTGTGTGGCTGCACCGGGTAGGCCGCAAGGAGGACACGCTGGTCCACCCGTGCCAAGCGGCACGCACCGTGCCCGGCGTGCGACTCCACCGCGACCGGTGGCTCGTCGTCACCGAAAGCCACGGCACCGGGCACCGCAACGACCTGTGGCTGGCCGACTTGGCCGCGAGCCCGCCCGAAGCTCCCGTGCTGCGGCCGGTGCACGTGGGCCGCGACGTGGAATCGGAGGCCACGATAGGCCCAGACGGCCTGCTGTACCTGCGCACCACCTGGCATGCCCCGCTGCGCCGGATCTGTGTGGCCGACCCGGCCGCCCCCGCCCCGGAACACTGGCGGGAAGTGGTCCCCGAGGCCCCGGACGCCCTCCTCGACGGGTTCGCGGTGGCGGGCCGTGCCGACGCCGTCGACGTGGTGTACACCCGCACCCGGCTCGGCATCAGCGAACTGCGCGTCCACACCCCCGGCAGCGCCCGCGCCGACTGGGTGGTCCCCCTGCCCGGGGAAGGCATGGTCGCCCAGGTAACCGCGGACACCAGCGGGGAGGTGTACTTCTGCTACGCCGACGTGGCCACCCCGTTGACGGTGTTCACGCTCGGGGCGGACGGCGTCCCCGTCCCTTGGCCACCGCACGCGGCCTCCCTGCCCCCGCGCACCCCGATCGAACGGCGCAGCCTGTCGTACCTGTCCTTCGACGGGGTCCGGGTGCCCCTCACGATCTTTGCGCTTCCCGGCACCCCGCCGGGCCCCACCATCCTGCACGCCTACGGCGGATTCGGCCGCCCTCGACAGTTCGGGTTCTCCGCCACCGTGCTGGCCTGGCTGCGCCATGGCGGCCGCTACGCCGTGGCACACGTGCGCGGCGGCGGCGACTTCGGCCGCACCTGGCACCTCGCCGGTGCTGGACGGCACAAAGTACGCGCGGTCCGCGACCTGGTCGCCGCCGCGGACTTCCTTGTCGCCCGGGGAGAGTGCCGCCGCGACGAACTGTGCCTTTCCGGCGGCTCCGCCGGCGGTCTGCTCGTGCTGGCCGCGATCGCCCGCCGCCCGGACCTGTGCGCCGCAGTCATCGCGTTGGCCCCGCTCGCGGACATGATCCGCTTCCCGCAGCTCGGCTTGGGCGCGATGTGGAGCCGCGAATTCGGCAGCGTCACCGACCCCGAGGATTTCGCGGCACTACTCGACTACTCCCCCTACCACCGGGTGCTCCGCACTCCGCCCGCCGCGTATCCGGCGGTGCTCCTCACCGGTTTCCACGGCGACACCCGCACCGGCCCTGCCCATCCCCGGAAGATGTGCGCGGCCCTCCAAGAACGGACGCGCGGCCCGCGTCCCATCCTGCTGCGCTACGAGCACGGGGTGGGCCACGGGCCGCGCGCGGTCAGCCGCGCGGTCGAACTCGCGGCCGACGCCCATGCGTTCGCGGCCGCGCAGACAGGGCTGTCCCCGACCCGCCGGCCCTCGGCGGGCGCGGCCCTCAGCACGCAGCAAGGGAGGTGAAGAGATCCATGGACGACGCCCTCTTCGAAGTCGAGGTCGAGGACCTGCCGGAAGTCACGTCGCGTGATGTCACCGCTGGTCAGGACAGCGACGGTACGGACGGTAGCTCCGACTTCATCTGATCCGCGCGCCGCCGAGGCCCTGTGCCTCGGCGGCTTTCCCCTCTCCACGCCCTCTTCGACTTTGGAAAGGATCCGATGACTGACCGACTGTTCACTGAGACGCTGCTTGCCGCGGTGGGCGAAGACCTGCTGCGCACTCGGCTGTCGGAGGAGTTCATCCGCGTCGACCTGGGCGCAGAGACCGTGGCGCCGCTCCTCACTTTCGACGCGCTCAGCGAACTGCTCAGCACCCACCAGTTGGAGCCGCCCCGGCTGCGGCTGCATCGCGCCGGCGCACCGGTCCCCCTCGACAACTACACCGAGGTCGGTGAGGCTTCGGGGGTGCAGCGCCGTCTGGTGCGGCCGGAAGCGCTCTACGCACAGTTGCGGCAGGGCGCGAGCCTGGTGCTTGACGGTATCGACCGGATCCATCCGCCGATCCGCGCGGCCGCCGACGACCTGATGCGTCTCGTGCACGAACGGGTCCAGGTCAACCTGTACTTGATCTGGGGGGACTCCCACGGGTTCAACACCCACTGGGACGACCACGACACGTTCATCGTGCAGGTGGCGGGCACCAAGCACTGGCAGGTCCACGGCCAGGGCACCCGCCCGTATCCGATGAAAGAAGACATCGACCACTCCCACCAGCCTCCTGAGGGCACGGTGTGGGAGGGGACCGTCCGTGCCGGGGAGGTCCTGCACGTCCCGCGCGGCTGGTGGCACACGGTGACCGGAACCGGGGACGTCAGCATGCACTTGACGTTCGGGTTCACCCGGGCTACCGGGGTGGACTGGGCGCGGTGGCTGGTGGACCGGCTCTACGAGGTCGAGTTCGCACGCCGGGACCTGCCCCGGTTCGCCACCCCGGAGGAGCGGCGCAAGCACCAGCACGAACTGCTCCGTCACCTGATGGACCTGGCAGAACAGCACGGCCTCGACGAGTTCCTCACCGACCGCGACTCCCGTTTCCCGCGCCGCCAGTCCTTCTCCTTGCCGTGGGCGGTGGACGGTGCCACGCCGCAGCCGGACACTGTGGTGGAGTTCACGCCGATTCTGCCGTCGGCGCTCCGCGACGAGGGGCAGAAAGTCGCGCTGACGGTGGCGGGCCGCCGCTACACGTTCGCGAAAGCCGCGCAGCCGCTCCTGGAAGTCCTGGTCGATGCGCGTGTCCTGACTGTCGCGGAGCTCGCAGAGCGTGCCGGGGCGGAGGTGGAGACGGCGGCCGCGCTGGCGCGGGTACTCGTCCAGCACCACCTCGTACTTTTGCGGAGTACGTCCTGACCTGCGGAATGTGCCGGTAGCCAGAATTGCCTTCCCAAGTTAATTTAGGCTAGCCTTAGTTCCGCGTCAGCGCTGCGCGTTTTGTTGCGCTATCTCCATTAACGTGCCACGCGGAAAGGCTTCTCCGGCACATGACCCGTCAGTGTCACCCGCTTGCGACCGTAGTCGACGCTTGTGCGCCTCTCCGGTTCGCTCCGCTGCCGGACCTGCGCCTCCGGTCGTTCACCCGGTCCGGAGACCAGGGTGACGCCGGGCAGTGGTGCCGTGCCGACTTGTTGGCCGCGAAAAACGCCTTCGCACCGGTCTACGACGGGTTCGTCGCGGCCACTCGGCCCGGCCACCGGCTGCCCGCCGCCACCCACTTCCTGCGCGCAGTGTTCCGGGAACCGATCTTCCTTGTCGCGGCGGGACTGTACCTGACCGGCCGTGCCCCGCTCCTGGACGCCAGCCACCTGTGGTTTCCGGTCCGCGCCGACCGCACCCTCGGCACTCCGATGCTCACGGAGTTGAAAGTGGCTGTGACCGCCGACGACCGCTTCGCCGGCCACCCGGAAACGGTCACCTTCCCCGGCAGCGACGACGTGGTCCGCGCCGCAGCGCACGCGATGGTCGCCGCGTTCACCCCGGTGATTGACGCCCTGTCCGCGCACACCCGGGTGGGGAAGCGGACCCTGTGGGGCTGGGTGCTGGACACTGCGCACTTTTACATGCTCAACCCGGCGCGTTTCCTCGGCCGCGACGCACAGGCAGCATGGGCGCTGGCCAACCGGTTGGCCGATGCTCTCCTCGAGGCCGGGGCGGTGACACGGGCCCGTCCCCGCCTGTTCCCGTTCTGCGACAACCATCCGCGTGGCACCTGGGCGGTCCGGGGCACGTGCTGCTTCGACTACAAGGGCGACCCCGAGCACGGCTACTGCACGACCTGCCCGCACAAGTGCGACAACGAGCGCCGCAACGAGCTTCAGGAGTGGCTGCGCAACCCCGCGCTGGCCCCCTAGCGGCTTCCGGCGGCCCTGCCCTCGGGGTTTTCGGGAGTGCTCACCTTGTGCCCGGGCGCAGAGCCGCCGGCACGGCCCTGCGCCGGCAGCACGGGTCGCGGGGACACGAAGCCTTGGCTCCGCGGCCCGTTCCGCTCCACGGGGCACGCCGCCAGTTGCGCACCCCTGATCAGGAAAGCTTCTGACCTCTTTTCTCTGCACTGGCCGGTGTTGCGCCTGGTTCCGGGGCCCGGCGCAGGGCTCTGGCCGCGCACACCGGCCCGCCCCTGCGGGTGCGCCCTTCGCCCTCTCAGGCGTTGCCCCAGCGGCCTGGGACCAGACCGCGGTCCCGGCAGGCTTACGACCCGGTGCGGCGCTGCGGTTGACGGCGGCCGTACCGCCATTTCAGGTACTTGCCTTCACGTTCCACGCGGCGCATCTCGGTGTAGAGCTCGTCTGGATCCGACGCGGAGACCACCTGCCCGCCCTCAGGCAGAGGCCAGCACGCAAACGCCCAGTAGCGGCGAGTGTAAGGGCCCCAGATCACGACCCAGGCCCCCTGCTTCTGCCATTCGATGTGCGCGGCGACTTCCCGACGCTCAGGATCGTAGAACTCCCCTGGTGCACGACCCGTTCCAGCACGTTTGCCCAACCGGACGTTTCCCTTCGCACGCTTGACGGAGGCCGCTGCCTCCGTCAAGCGTCACACGGTTGCCGCCCAGAGGAAAGACCACTACCGGAAATCGTCGCGGAATCGGTTTATTTCCTCCATATAGCCGCGCACTTCAGTCCTTGACTACTCGTCGTCATCGTCCGCGGCGTGGTGGTCGAGATTGGACACGCCGCGCCGCCAGTAGCCGTCGACTTCGAAGTCGCGGCCGCGCACCAGGCCCCGTTCCTTGAGCAGCCGACGGATGGGTTTGAGGGCGTCAGCCTCCCCGCCAGCCCAGACGAACACGCGGCCCTTGGGGAATTCGGTCTGCTCCAGCGCACGCAGCAGCAGGTCGGTGGTGCCCGGGGCGGCGCCGTTGCGGTGCAGCCAGGTGATCTCGGCGCCCTCCGGTGCGTCCAGTTCCTGCTCCTCTGCGGCGTCAGCGACCTCGAAGAACGCGGTGACCGAGGCGTCACGCGGCAGTTCCTCGATGCGGCGTGCCGCGGCAGGCAGCGCGGTCTCATCGGCGAGCAGCACGTAGTGGTCGGCCTCGGGGTAGTAGACAGTGCCGCGCGGACCGAGCACGCCGAGACGGTCACCCGGCTGGGCGGTGGCCGCCCAGCGCCCGCCAGGACCGTTGTCGTGGACGACGAAGTCGATGGTGAGGAGTCCCGCTTTCGCGTCGAAACGGCGGACCGTGTAGTCGCGGTAGATGACGCCGGGAGCCCGGAAGTTGAGGCAGCGGTCGTCTTCGACGACAGGGAGCACATGCTCTCCCGTCTCAGGGTTGGGGAACCACAGTTTGACGTGGTCGGCGAAGTTGTCGCTGCGCAGTCCAGCGATGTCGCTGCCGCCGAGGTCGACGCGGACCATCCGGGGGGTGATTCTCCGGACGTTGACGACCTCGAGCAGTCGGGACTTCAGCGGGTACATCTCGACGGTGCGTTCCGTCACGGTTGCGGTCATGGCACTCCTCTACTCGGTTGGTGCGGGAGCAGCCCCCCGTGGCCGCTCCTGGCGGGGTTGGTGGCCGGCGACCGGTTCGTTCGCGGAATCGCCGGAGTCGTCGGAAACGACCAGTACTTGGGCAGTGCGCAAACGGGGGAAGACGAGGGCGAGCGCGGCGACTGACAGCACGGTGAGGACACCCCCCGCGGCGATGGTGGCGGCCACGCCGAGCAGCGGGGCCAGGGCGCCCAGGGCAAGCGCCCCCGCGGAGTCGCCGACCGTGGCCTGAGCAGTCCATAGGCTGTTGACCCGGCCGCGCAGGTCGGCAGGCGTATGGGACTGCACGAGGGCGTACCGGAGGATCTCTTCACTGACCTGGGCGTAGCCCAGGAGGACGAGGAAAGCGAACGCTATCGGGAGCGCCGGGCTGAGCCCGAGGCCGAGTACGGCGAGGCCGCAGAGCCCGACCGCGCCGATCAGCACCGTGCCGGTACGGCGGAGGTGGCCGGTCCAGCCGCTGGTGAGGGAGCCGAGCAGTGCGCCCAGCGCCGGAGCGGTGTAGAGCAGGCCGACCGTGGCGGGGCCGCCCCCCAGCACGGTGTCGGTGAACTCGTTGATGAGCACCTGGGGGGAGGCGAACAGGAGCTGCGCGAAGCCGAGGAGCAGCAGCGGGCCGACGACCCGGTGGTGGAGCGCGAAGCGGGTCCCGGTGCGGACCGACTGCAGCACCGATTCCCTTTGGCGGTCGCCGTCCGGTTCGAGGCGCGGCAGCCGCCAGACGAGGACCGTGGTCACCAGCGACAGTGCTGCGGTGAGTGCGTAGTTGCCGCCGATTCCGGCAGCGGCGATGAGGGCCCCGCCCAGAGCGGGGGCCAGGACCGCCCCGAGTTCCCCGTTGAGGGCGAGGAGCGCTCCGGCTGCGGGCAGCTTGTCGCGGGGGACGAACCCGGGGGCCGCCGCCTGCAGCGCGACCGCGCTGAAGGAGCCGAAGAACCCGATGAACAGGGCCGAGGCGTGGATGACCCACAGCAGGGGTTGGTCGAAGAGGAAGCTGTTGGCCGCGAGCACGGTGTAGCCCACCACCGCGGAGGCGCGACCGACGACGATGAGGCGGCGCCGGTCGCCCCGGTCCGCGAGGACCCCGCCGACGAGGGTTCCACCCAGCACGGAGACAGCGTTGGCGGTGTGGACCGTGGCGACGAGGAACGACGAACCGGTGAGCTGGTAGACCTGGGTGGGCAGGGCGACCGCGGCGAATCCCAGTCCGAAGATCGAGACGATCCTGGCGACGAAGACGATGCGGAATTCCCGGCTGATGCGCAGCGGGGTGACGTCGATCATCAGTCGGGTGAGTTTCACGGCGTCCTCACGGATCGGCGACAACAACCCCACGGGTTGTTACTTAGGCAAGGCATACCTTAACACCACCGAGCCGTGTCGCCGCGCACTTTTAGGGGAGAAGCGCCCCCGATTTCTGGTCGCTTCCGGGGACCGGCTCAGCCAGGTCGTCGCCCAGGGCGACGATGCGGTTGTTGGCGTCCACGTGCACCACGTGGGGCCGGTGGGTGGCACGCTCAGCCTCGGTGAGCTGCACATACGAAATGATGATCACCAGGTCTCCCGGCGCTACGAGGCGGGCGGCGGCCCCGTTGATTCCGATGACACCGCTGCCGCGCTCCCCGGTCAGCACGTAGGTGACCAACCGGTGCCCGTTCGTGATGTTGACCACGTGGACCTGTTCGCCGTCGACGAGGTTGGCCGCGTCCATCAGATCGGCGTCGATGGTGATGGAACCGACGTAGTGCAGGTCCGCGTGGGTGACCGTGGCCCGGTGGATCTTTCCGTTGAGCATGGTGCGCAGCACCGTAGACCTCCCTTTGCGGTCGTCGGGTCTGTCCCCGGGCGGGTTGTTCGCCCGAGTGATCCGTTGTCGACGCCCAGGGTAGGCGGATCGCCTCCCGAACCGTGACAGCGGGCTCCTGGTGGGGCGCGCGGCGCTTGGCCGCGCGCCGGGCTGCCGACCGCACGCGGGGCTCACCCCGCCGTGCTGTGCGCCTCCATCGCCTCACGGAGGCTGCGCGGACGCAGGTCGGTCCAGTGGGTGTTGATGTAGTCCAGGGCTGCGGCGCGGGACGTCGGCCCGAAGACGGTACGCCACCCTTGGGGAACCTCAGCGAACTCGGGCCACAGGGAGTACTGGTCTTCGTCGTTGACCAGGACCAGGAAGACTCCTTCATCGTCGTCGAACGGGTTGGTCATCGGTGGTGCTCCTTCCTCGGGGAGGCGGTGCCCGCCGAGGTCCGGCGGGCACCGGAGGGGGTCATAGGCCCTTGAGGACCTCTTCGATCTGGTCGAGGACGATGTTGGCTTGGGCGTAGGTGCGGGCCGCGCTGTAGCGCAGGGGGTGGACCTGGCCGGCTTCCACCGCGGGCAGGCTCTGCCACAGCTTCTGCTCGAGCAGCGCCTCGGTGAACGGGTCGGGGTTCTCCTGGGCGTCGGTCTCGTAGAAGATGACGTCAGCGTCGGAGAGTTCGTCGATCTCCTCGTAGGAGTAGAAGGCAGCGAAGTTCTCCCCCGCCGGCTGCTGCGCCTTGCTCTGCTTCGCACCGAGCGTGTGGAGGATCTCCCCGCCCCAGGCGTTGGTGTTGACCACGGCGAATTCGCCGTCCACGCCGAAGACCAGCGCGAAGGTGGTGTCGGCCAACTGGTCGGCGTAGGCGGTGGAGATCTCCTCGACCCGCTCTTCGAAGCGCTGCTGTTCGGCTTCGGCCCGCTCCCCGTCGCCGACGACCCGCGACAGTTCGAGCGTCATGTTGCGCAGCCCGGAGCCCGCACCGTCGAAGTCGAAGAAGACGGTGGGGGCGATCTTCTCGAGGTCTTCGCGGATGCCGACGTACTCGTCGTGGCTCTCCACGCGGACCCCGCCGATGATCAGGTCGGGCTGGGCCTCCGCGATGGCCTCCATGTTGATCTCCAGGCTCGCCGACTGCACGACCGGGTAGGTGGAGAGCTGCTCGAATTCTTCAGCGGTGTAGAGGGTGGCTACTGGTTCGATCACACCGACAGGCTCGATCCCGGCTTCCAGCACGACCTCGGTGCCGAATTCCAGGGCGACGATGCGTTGCGGGTCAGCGGGGATCTCGACGGTCCCGTAGTCCGTTTCGACGGTGACCGTGTCGCCCTGTGCGGGGGTGTCCGCTGCCTCCTGCGCATCACCGCAGGCGGTCAGGGTGAGGCTGAGGGCGAGGGCGCCTGCGCCGAGGACAAGTCCGCTTCGGGGGGCTTTCTGCTGCACTCTTGATCGCTTTCTTCGTGTCGGTGGCCAGTGTCCTACAACCACGATTAAGTTAGGCAAGCCTTGCCTAAGTGAACGGTAGAGGGTGGTGGAGGGCTTTCCCAACCCCATCGGCTAGCTGTGTCCGGATCGTGATGTTGGGGGAAGCGGGCGGTGACTGGCCGCGGCCTCGGCCCGCCGCACCCCCTCAGCGAGGAGCGGGCCGATCACCGCCAGCGCCGCCGGTCCGACCAGGTCGTTGTGTCCGCAGTCGACTTCGTGGTCGACCACCTCGCCGGTGACGTACCGGCGCCACAGGTGCGCACCGATCCCGCTGTGCGGGTCACGGTCCGCCGCGGCCGTGAAGAAATGCAGGTCGCCGTCGTAGACGCGGTAGCGCGCCCGGTACATGACTTCCATGGTGAACGCGCGGGCCCGCACCACCCGGTCGATGACCTCCGCGTCGAACCCCGCCCACACTCCCCCGCTGTCACGCAGGAACTCCACCACCTGCTCGCGCCGGTACGGCTTGGTCAGCCAGCTCGGCAGTTCCCGTTGAGAGCTCGACAGCAGGAACTCGAGCGCCTCCTGTTCCGCTTCCTCAGTAGTCGGGACTCCCCCGGCCGCCAGCACTTCGGGGGTATCCGTGGGATAGGTGTCAAGCAGTGCCAGGAACGGCACCTGCTCCCCTTCGGCTTGCAGACGGGTCGCCAAAGCGTGCGCGACCTGGCCCCCGAACGACCAGCCCACCAGGTAGTAGGGGCCGCGGGGCTGCACCCGGCGGACGTGCCGGGCATACAGGTCGACCAGTTCCTCCATGGAGCCGGGGACCTGCTCGCCGCGCAATCCGGGAAACTGGACGCCGATCAGAGGGTGCTCACGGTCCACGAACGGCGCCAGCGCAGCATAGGACCAGGCGAACCCGCTCGCCGGGTGGAAGCAGAACAGTGGAGGCTTCCGCCCGCCTTCGCGGAGGCGCAGCACAGTAGCCAACAGGTCGTCGCGGCGCCCGGTGTCCACGTATTCGCGGAGCTGGGCGACCGTGGGAGCCGCCAACAGGGTGCCCACCCCCACGCGCACCCCCACGTGCTTGCGGAGACGCGCGGCCAGGCGCATCGCCAACAGTGAATGCCCGCCCAGCTCGTAGAAGTCGTCGTCGATACTGACCTGGTCGACGTTGAGGACCGCGGCGACATGCTCGCACAGGGCGCGCTCCAACTCGTCGCGCGGGGCGCGTCCGCCGCGTTCCGGGAGCGCAGGCGCGGGCAGTGCGGCACGGTCGAGCTTGCCGTTGACCGTCAGCGGCAGCCGGTCGAGCTCCACCAGGTGGGCGGGGACCATCGCCGCCGGCACCAGGTCCGCTAGGGTGCGGCGCAGCGCTGCCGGGTCGATGCGCGCCCCCGCGGCAGGCACCACATAGCCGACCAGTTGCGCCCGTCCAGGAGTGTCCTCCCGGACAACCACCGCGGCCTGCGCCACCTCCGGCTGCTCCTCCAGCACGGCGGTGATCTCCGCGGGTTCGACGCGCACCCCGCGGATTTTCACCTGGTCGTCGACCCGGCCCAGGTAGTCGAGGTGGCCGTCCGGCCGCCACCGCACCAGGTCCCCGGTGCGGTACATGCGGGACCCCGGCGGCCCGAACGGGTTGGCGACGAACCGCTCCGCGGTCAGATCAGCCCGGCCGATATAGCCGCGGGCCAGTCCGACGCCGGACACGTACAACTCGCCGGGGGTGCCGGGCGGGACCGGGCGCAGCGCAGAATCCAGGACGTACACCTGGGTGTTAGCGATCGGTCCGCCAACCGTGGGGGTCGCACTGTCTGCGGTGCCGCCGCCGAGCGTGTTGATGGTGTACTCGGTCGGCCCGTACAGGTTGTAGCCGAGGACCCCCTCCGCGCCGCGCAATGCCTGCCACACCGTGTCGCTGACCGCTTCCCCGCCAAGCAGCACCAGGGACGGCCGGTACTGGTCCGGGTCGAGCAGTCCGTCCTCGATGAGCTGCCCGCAGTAGGAGGGGGTGACGTTGATGACGTCGATCGAGTGGCGGCGGCAGTAGTCGACGAGCCGGTCCGAGTCGCGGCGCAGCTCCTCGTCGAGCAGGTGGACTTCGTGGCCGTCCACCAGCCACAGCAGCTCCTCCCACGACATGTCGAAGGAGAACGACACCGTGTGCGCGATGCGCAGCACCCGGCCGCCGAGGGAGTCCACCACCGGGCCGAAAATCGTCTCACGGTGGTTGACCAGCATGTTCACCAGGCCGCGGCCCGTGATCTGCACGCCTTTGGGCCGCCCGGTGGACCCGGAGGTGAAGATCGTGTAGGCGAGGTGGTCGCCGCGCAGCGGACGCGGCCGGTCCGCGTCGGTGGGGTCGGTGTCCGCCATCCGGGCCAGCTCGTCCCGGATGGCGGGATCGTCGAGGAGGAGCAGCGGCCCGCTGTCGGCGGGAAGGTGGCCCCGGGCAGCCGTGGTGGTAACGGTGAGCGCCGGAGCGGCGTCGGCAAGCATCACGCGGAGCCGCCCCGCCGGATACTCCAAATCCAGCGGCACATAAGCGCCGCCCGCTTTGAGCACCGCGAACAGGGTGACCACCCAGTCACTGGAGCGGGGCAGCGCGATCGCCACCGGGGTTTCCGGGCCCACGCCGCGGGCGAGCAGCAGCCGGGCAAGCCGGTTGGCGCGCGCGTTGAGCTCCGCGAACGTCAGCGTCGCGTCGCGGGCGACCAGCGCGGTGCGGTGCGGCCAGGCCCGCGCCGACTGCTCAAACAGGTCCATCAGACTCTGCTCGGGAAGGTCGCGTGCGGTGTCGCCGTGCGCTGCCGCAAGCGCGGCGCGTTCCCGGTCAGACAGCACTTCCAGGGCGGCCACCGGCTGGCCGGGTACCGCGGTGACCTGCTCCAACAGCCGCAGGAACCGGTCGACCAGGGCGTGGGCGGTCCCCGAGTCGACGAGGTCGCCGCGGTAGGCGAGGCTGAGCCGGAACTCCTCCCCCGGCTGGGCGACGAACGTCAGCGGATAGTGGGTGGCGTCGAAGCCGGTAACCGACTCCAAGCCGGTGGCTTCTCGGATGCGCTGGTAGCCCTCGTCGTCGTAGGGCAGGTTGCGCAGCACGTAGAGGGTGTCGAAGAGGCGGCGGCCGCCGAGCGCGCGCTGGATGTCGGCCAGCCCCACGTAGTGGTACGGCAGCAGGTCGGCCTGTTCCGCTTGGACGCGGTGGAGCAGCGCCGCCACAGACTCGCCGGGGCGGATCCGCACCCGCACCGGAACCGTGTTGAAGAACACGCCGACGATCGACTCCACCCCGTCGATCTCGGGTGGGCGGCCAGAGACGGTACTGCCGAAGACGATGTCGTCCGCGCCGGTGTGGCTGCGCAGCACCAGGCTCCACACGGTCATCACCACGGTGTTGACCGTGACCCCGATCCGGCGTGCCAGCGCAGTGAGCCGGTCCAGGAGAGGCCGGGCGACCACCGTGTCCACGGTGTGCGGCATGACCGTCCCGGATGTGCCGTCCTCGGCGGGGGCGACCAGGGTGCCTTCGGTGAGGTCGCCGAGAGCGTGCCGCCACGCGTTGAGCGCGGCCGCCTGGTCCTGGCGGCGCAACCACACCAGGTAGTCCCGGTAGGGGCGGGACGGCGGCAGCACGGAAGCGTCACCGCCGTTGCGGTACACCTCCATCAGTTCGGCGTTGTACAGCTCACCGGACCAGCCGTCCATGACGATGTGGTGGAAGGTGAGCACAAGCACGTCCCGCTCCCCCGGCAGACGCACGAGGACGTGGCGGACCAGCGGGGGCCGGGTCAAGTCGAACCGGCGTTCCCGCTGCTCCACGCGGATCCGCTCCAGGCGGCGCTGGGCTTCGGCGGCATCCAGGTGGGACAGGTCGACTTCCCGCCAGGCGGCGCGGAGCTGCCGGGGAATGAACTGGACGGGGCGTTCCACGCCCTCGTACCAGATTCCGGCGCGCAGCGCCGGGTGGCGGCGCAGCAGGGCGTCCGCGGCGGCCCGCAGCGCGGCCGCGTCGACCCGGCGGGAGAACGTGAAAATGTTCTGGACGGTGTAGACGTCGAGCTGCCACTCGTCGACGGTGGCGTGGTAGAGCAGCCCTTCTTGGAGGGGGGTGAGCGGGAGGACCTCGTGGATCTCCCGGGAACCCGCGGCTGCGGTGGTCATGGTGGTACTCCTCAACGGTCGGGCCTAGTCCTGTTCGCGCCACGTCTGGGCGAGTTCAGCGAACTCGTCGGGGGTGATGAGGTCGGAGAAGTCGTCCTCCTCCGGCGTCTCCTCCGAGGCGGGAGGTTCAGCTTCGGACGGTGGGGTCGTGGGGACGGCGTCGGCGAGCCGCTCCGGGGTGCGGTAGGTGAACACGTCGCGCACGGTGAGGTGGATTCCTTCGCGGACGAGCCGGCCGACGAGCCGCAGTGAAGAGACGCTGTCCCCACCGAGTGCGAAGAAGTCCGCGTCCGCGCTGACCTCGGCCATCCCCAGCACCTCGGCGAACGCCGCGCACAGGGCGTGCTCGAGGGGGGTGCGGGGGGCGCGCCTGGAGACGGGGCCCGGGTCAGGGTCGGGCAGCGCGTCCCGGCGGAGTTTGCCGTTCACGGTGAGCGGCAGCGCGTCCACCACCACGAACGCGGCGGGCACCCATGCCGCGGGCAGGCGGTCGGCAAGCCCGCGGCGGACCTCGTCCACGTCAGGCGGGGAGCCGTCGGGGACGAGGTAGCCGACCAGGCGGAGCCCGCCGGCAGGGGCAGGGCGGGCGGCGACCGCGGCGTCCGCAACCCCGGGCTGAGCGCGGAGCACCGCCTCCACTTCACCGGGCTCCACGCGCACCCCGTTGATCTTCACTTGGTCGTCGACCCGGCCGAGGTATTCCACGGCCCCATCAGCGCGGCGGCGCACCAGGTCACCGGTGCGGTAGAGGCGGGAGCCGGGCGGGCCGAACGGGTTGGCGACGAACCGGGACGCGGTCATGCCGGGGCGGCCGACATAGCCGCGCGCGAGCTGCACCCCGCCCAGGTACAGTTCGCCGACGGCCCCGGTCGGCAAAGGCCGCAGGGACGAGTCGAGGACGTACAGTTCCGTGTTCCACACGGGACGGCCGATCGGCACCGGGTCGCGGACCGGCTCCGTGCCCGCCCCGCACACCGGGTGGGAGGTCACGTCGACGGCGGCTTCGGTGGGACCGTACAGGTTGTCCAGGCGCGCCTGGGGCAGGGTGCGCGCCCAAGCGCGGGCCAGGTCGGCGTCGAGCGCTTCCCCGCTCACGATGACCTGCCGCAGCGCGGTAGCGCGGCGGGCCGTGGGCTCGTTGAGGAAGACGCGCAGCAGGGACGGCACGAAATGGCAGACCGTCACCTTGTGCTCGGCGAACAAAGCGGCCAGGTAGGCGGGGTCGCGGTGGCCGCCTGGGCGGGCCACGACCAGGGTGGCTCCGGTGATCAGCGGCCAGAAGAACTCCCACACCGACACGTCGAAGCCGACAGGGGTTTTCTGGGCGACCCGGTCCTCGGGGGTGAGCCGGTAGGTGTGCTGCATCCACTGCAACCGGTTGGCGATCGCCCGGTGCGCGACCCCCACGCCCTTAGGCTCGCCGGTGGATCCGGACGTGAAGATGGTGTAGGCGAGCTGGTCGGGGTGGACGTCCCGGGTCGGCAGCGGCTCGAGTCCGGCCAGGCGGTCCCGGGTCGCAGCGTCGTCCACCACGACAGTGCCGGGCAGCCGGTCACCGAGGCGCGGCAGGGCCCCCTGGCAGGTGACGACGGTGCCGGCGCGGGCCCGCTCCACCATGGCAGCCAGCCGGGCCGGGGGATGGTCCACGTCCAGCGGCAGGTAGGCGGCCCCCGCACGCAGCACGCCCAGCAGCGCGATGACCAGGTCCGCGGAGCGGGGCAGCGCCACCGCCACCACGTCCCCTGGGGCTACGCCGCGTTCCGCGAGCAGCGCGGCGAGCCGTCCCGCCCGGTCGTGCACTTCACGGTAGGTGAGCCGGATGCCGTCGGCGATGAGCGCCACCCGGTCGGCGTGGGTGTGCGCGGCCGCGTCCACGAGCGCGGTGAGAGTGTGCTCGGCGAGCGGGTGCCTCGTGGCGTTGTGCGCGGCGAGCGCAGCCCGCTCCGCGTCGCCGAGCAGGTCGAATGCGCACAGCGGCCGCTCGCTGTCGTCCACCAGCTGGGTGAGGACGCGGACAACGAGGTCGAGGACGGCCTCGGCGTCCGCGGCGGAGAACTGGTCGGGGTCGTAGTCGACGCAGAGGGTGATGTCCTCTTCGGGAAGCACCACCAGCACCAGCGGGTAGTGGGTGGCGTCGCGCACTGTGACGCCGGTGACGCGCATGCCCGCGTGGTCGGCGGCGTGCCGGGAACGGTCGACCGGGAAGTTCTCCACCACAAGGAGGGTGTCGAAGAGGGTTGCCGTGCCGGCGGCACGCTGCACCGCGCTGAGCCCGAGGGCATGGTGGTCGACCAGGGCTGCCTGCTCGGTGTGGATCCGCCGTAGGAGGGCCGCGGCTGTTTCGGCTACCCCCAGCCGGACCCGTACCGGAAGCGTGTTGGTGAACAGTCCGATCATCGCCTCGGAGCCAGGCACGTCAGGGGTGCGTCCGGAGACAGGTTGACCGAAGACCACGTCGGTGCTCCCGGTGCGCGTGGCCAGGGCGATCGCCCACGCGGCTTGGAACACGGTGTTGGGGGTGACCCGGTGGGCTCGGGCCGCGTCCCGCAGCCTGGCGCCGAGCGCTGCGGGAAGCACCCGGGTCGTCCGGCGGGGCGGCCGAGCCGTCCCGGAACGTCCCGGAGCGACCAGGCACGGTCCCGGCAGGTCCGCGAGCGCGGTGCGCCACGCATCCGCCGCGGCATCCCGGTCCAAGCGGGCCAGCCAGGCCAGGTAGTCCCGGTAGGAGGGGGCGGGCGGCAGCGCGGCGGTGTCGCCGTCCGCCGCGTACAGCGTGCACAGTTCGGTGATGAGCAGTGGGAGCGACCAGCCGTCCAGCAGGATGTGGTGGGCGGTCACGACGAGGACGTGCTCGGTGTAGCCGCGGACGAGAAGGAATCGGAGGAGCGGCGGCGCGGCCAGGTCGAACCGGTGGGCGAGTTCGCGTTCCGCGAGCGGCTCCGCGGCGGCCGCGGGGTCCCCCTCGGCCCGGGTCTCCTCCCACGCCACGTCGACGTCGGCGGGCACGAACTGGACAGGCTGGTCCAGGCCTTCGTGGGCGAATCCGGCACGCAGGTTGGGGTAGCGCTGCAGGAGTGCGCGGGCGGCACGCCGCAGCCGGGCGGTATCGATCCGGCCGTGCAGGGCCACCCGGCACTGCAGGGCGTAGACGTCCCCGTCGGCTCCGGTCAGCGCGTGGTGGAAGAGCAGCCCTTCTTGGAGGGGGCCAAGGGGGAGCACCTCGCTGATTCCGCTGGGTCGCTGAGTCAACGCCGTTTCCTCCACAGTGATTCGAGCTGGGCGAGCTGGTTGGCGTCGAGGGAGACCAGCGGTTCCTCCGGTGCGGGGGCGGCAGGTCCCTCCTCGGTGACGGGCTGGGCGACCGCGGCGAGGTCAGCGACCACGGGGTGGCGGAAGACGTGGCGGGCGCTGATCTCCCATCCGGCACTGCGGGCCCTGTGGACGAGGCGCAGGGTGAGGACGCTGTCGCCGCCGAGCGCGAAGAAGTCGGCGTCGGCTCCCACCTTGTCCAAGCCGAGGACTTCGGCGTAGACGGCGCACAGCGCGGCCTCCGCCTCGGTTGCGGGTTCGCGGACCGGCGCGGCGTTGTCGGCCGTGGGCGTGGGGTCGGGGAGGGCTTTGCGGTCGATCTTGCCGTTGGCGGTCAGCGGGAACTCGTCCACCACCACGAACGCCGACGGCACCATGTAGGCGGGCAGGGTCTCAGCGAGTGCGGTCCGCAACTCCCTGGGGGTGACCAGGCGTTCGGCTACCACATAACCGACGAGCCGCTGGTGGTTTCCGCTGTCGTTACGGGCCACCACCACTGCTTGGGAGATCCCGTCGATACGGGCGAGCGCGGTTTCGATCTCCCCGAGTT
>SMEZ01000013.1_pt1 | contig 84277 bp, 71 predicted proteins | sample 2456351 | NCBI WGS metagenome assembly SMEZ01 (sample SAMN10132605, study PRJNA489261) | soil metagenome | isolation source: day120 antibiotic-loamy sand soil ammended with composted manure from dairy... | place: USA | collected 2015-04-01 | reverse complement strand
CATTCCGAACCCGGTCGTTAAGCCGCCCAGCGCCGATGGTACTGCCCTGTGGTGGGGTGGGAGAGTAGGACACCGCCGTACACACACGCAAAAAAGGAGAGGGAGTAGATGTGAGGCTTTGGTCCTCTTTCCTGCCCCTCTCCTTTTCGTTTTCTCTGAATTAAGGCCCCTCGCGCAGGGGCCTATTTTTGTGCCTTTTCCTGGGCGAGGGTGCCCCCACCCCTGTGTCGGGGAAATGGCCAGGAAAAACCGTGGTGAAGAAGAGCGGGAAGAGGGATGAATTCACTGCATGGCCTCTTCAAGGCGAGAATCCTGCACGGTCCCGTCGTCACGGTTGCCGCGGGGTAGAGCGGAGATGCAGCGATCCCTGCCTGTGCCGCTGCGGAAGGAGCGAATACCCTCTCTCGCCCGGGAGAGGCACACTACTGGATCCGGTGGTTAAGTGCCTTGATGCTGGCGCAGGTAGTCCAAGTAGAGCGGACGCAGTGCCTCACGGAGCTGGTGGTCCCCTTCGAATTCTGCGATCAGTTGGCTGAACAACGCCGACACGGTGTGCACCCCGGCCTGTCCTGCCGCTGGGCGTCCGGCAAGGGCCTCCGCACTAGGAATATGCTCCACCAGCTTCCACAGGTAGCTGACATCCCACCGCTTCCGGGCGAGCTCCACTGCCCGTTCCCGCAACTCGTCCGTGTCCAACCTCTCCAAGTCCTCACCCATGACCTCCCACTACCCGATCTGGGGCTTTCCGCGCTCTGCGGGACAGACTCCCCCGCATCGCGACGGGCGGGGATGGTGCAGGGCAGAAAACGGCAAAGAGATAGGCTCTTGGACTTGTGACTACAGGTAGCCCGTATCGGGACGTTCCGCCGCGGCACGTCGTTCTTTCGGATCGGTAGGCGTGGACGTCGAGATCATCGCGCTGCTCATGGCCGCAGCGGTCGCCGCCGGATGGGTCGACGCTGTCGTGGGCGGCGGTGGCCTGCTGATGCTTCCCGCACTGCTCGTCGCCTTCCCCACCACACCGGTGGCCGCAGTGCTCGGAACCAACAAACTGACAGCGATCTTCGGTACCTGCTCCGCCGCCATCACCTACGCTCGCGGGGTCAAATCCGAACCCCACGTGGTGTGGTCCGCAGCCGGACTCGCCCTCCTCGGAGCGGGAAGCGGGGCCGCGCTTGCCGGAGCAGTGTCCTCCGCGACCCTGCGCCCCATCATCATGGCGGTGCTGCTCGCTGTCGCTGTCTTCGTGGTGCTGCGCCCCGCGATGGGACGGGTCGCCCAACCACGGCTGCGCACCCCTGCCCGGGTCGTAGCCGCGGTCCTCATCACGGGCCTAGTGATCGGATGCTACGACGGCCTCATCGGGCCGGGCACCGGCACGTTCCTGATCATCGCGCTGACGTCGATCATCGGCATGGACTTCGTCACTGCCTCGGCGTCCGCCAAAATCATCAACACGGCCACCAACCTCGGCGCGATCATCGTCTTCGCCCTCAATGGTGACGTGATGTGGCTGATCGGGCTGGGCTTGGCGGTGTGCAACATCGCCGGGGCGCAGGTGGGCGCCCGCATGGTGCTGCGCCGCGGTACCGGCTTCGTGCGGGCTGTCCTCCTGGTCGTCGTCGTGCTCCTCGTGCTGCGGCTCGGCTACGACCAGTTCGTCGCATCCGCGGTCCCCTCGGGCACAGGGTGAAGGAGCATGACAGAGCGTGACACGGTCCCTGTGAAGCTTGTGTAACCCGTCACATGGGTTATCGACTCAGTGTGGGGAATAACGGACAAACAACCAGTTTCACGAGGTCATGGGACCGGTCATCGGGAACCCGGTGTCTGTTGCGGAAAGTCGGGCTGGATAAGCTTCCGCATGGTGCGGATGGCTTAAACAAGCATCTTTCCAACGTGGCACACCCCGCAGATGGTTCCCACGTTGTGTGAATGACCTCCGCAGAAACCCAGCCAGCGAGTCACAAGGACGGACCCTCGTGGACCTGTTCGAATACCAGGCGAAGGCACTCTTCGCGGAATATGGGGTTCCGGTACCCCAAGGAAAGGTGGCGAGCACGCCCGAGGAGGTGCGTGCCATCGCCGAAGAGTTCGCGGCGGCGGGCAAGCCCCGCGTCGTGGTTAAAGCTCAGGTCAAGACCGGAGGCCGAGGCAAGGCGGGCGGTGTCAAGGTGGCCGACGGCCCCGACGACGCAGTCGCTAAGGCCAAGCAGATTCTCGGCATGGACATCAAGGGCCACACCGTCCACCGGGTCCTCGTTGAAGAGGCCAGCGACATCGCGGAGGAGTACTACTTCTCCTTCCTGCTGGACCGGGCGAACCGTTCCTTCCTCTCCATCTGCTCTGCCGAGGGCGGTATGGAGATCGAGGAGGTTGCGGCAACCAACCCCGACGCCGTAGCGAAGGTCCCCATCAGCCCGCTCAAGGGGGCTCCGGCTGACGTCGCGGCCGACATCGTTGCCCAAGGCAAACTGCCCGAGGCTGCTGCCCAGGGCGCCGTCGACGTCATCACCAAGCTGTGGAAAGTCTTCGTGGAGAAAGACGCCACGCTGGTCGAGGTCAACCCGCTCATCCTCACCAAGGACGGCCGGGTGGTCGCCCTTGACGGCAAGGTCACCCTGGACGACAACGCCGAGTTCCGGCAGGACCTGGAGTCGCTAGCCTCCGCCGCGGAAGGCGACCCGCTGGAAGTCAAGGCCAAGGAGAAGGGCCTCAACTACGTCAAGCTCGACGGTGAGGTCGGCATCATCGGTAACGGCGCCGGACTCGTCATGTCCACGCTGGACGTGGTCGCCTACGCCGGTGAGCAGCACGGCGGAGTCAAGCCCGCCAACTTCCTCGACATCGGCGGTGGCGCCTCCGCCGAGGTCATGGCCAACGGCCTGGAGATCATCCTGAGCGACCCCGCGGTCAAGAGCGTCTTCGTGAACGTCTTCGGTGGTATCACCGCGTGCGACGCGGTCGCCAACGGTATCGTGCAGGCGCTCGAACTGCTGGAATCCCGGGGCGAGGATGTGACCAAGCCGCTGGTGGTGCGCCTGGACGGTAACAACGCCGAACTCGGTCGCTCGATCCTCAACGAACGTAACCACCCAGCGGTCCGCCAGGTGGACACCATGGACGGCGCTGCCGCACTAGCCGCCGAACTGGCCGCGAAGTAAGCGCGGGGGGATTTCAAGACATGGCTATCTTCCTCACCAAGGACAGCAAGGTCCTCGTCCAGGGCATGACCGGCTCCGAGGGCACCAAGCACACCCGTCGCATGCTTGCCGCGGGCACCAACATCGTCGGTGGTGTCAACCCGCGCAAGGCCGGCCAGGTGGTGGACTTCGACGGCACCCAGGTACCGGTCTTCGGCTCGGTAGCCGAAGGCATGAAGGCCACCGGTGCTGACGTCACCGTCATCTTCGTGCCGCCGAAGTTCGCCAAGGACGCGGTGATCGAAGCGATCGACGCGGAGATCGGCCTCGCGGTCGTCATCACCGAAGGCATCCCGGTGCACGACACCGCCACCTTCTGGGCCCACGCGTGCAGCAAGGGCAACAAGACCCGCATCATCGGCCCGAACTGCCCCGGCCTCATCACCCCCGGGCAGTCCAACGCCGGCATCATCCCCGCCGACATCACCAAGCCGGGCCGTATCGGCCTGGTGTCCAAGTCCGGCACGCTCACCTACCAGATGATGTACGAGCTGCGGGACATTGGCTTCTCCACCTGCGTGGGTATCGGCGGTGACCCGATCATCGGCACCACGCACATCGACGCGCTCGCCGCGTTCGAAGCCGACCCGGACACCGACGTCATCGTGATGATCGGTGAGATCGGCGGTGACGCTGAAGAACGGGCCGCTGAATACATCAAGAAGCACGTCACCAAGCCTGTCGTGGGCTACATCGCGGGCTTCACCGCGCCTGAGGGGAAGACGATGGGGCACGCCGGCGCTATCGTCTCCGGTTCTTCCGGTACCGCTGCGGCGAAGAAGGAAGCCTTGGAAGCCGTGGGCGTCAAGGTCGGTAAGACGCCGAGCGAGGCCGCGAAGCTGGTGCGTTCCCTGTTCTAACACGCTACGCGTGTCGGAGGGCCTGCTCCCGCGGAGGGGCGGGCCCTCCGTTCTGTTCTCCGGAGCGCGCCTTACCACATTTGGGATTTTTTGGCGACTTCCGACACGCCAGGCGGAAATAGGTTCCTAAAACCGCGGCGGCTGGGAGCATGGAAGCGTGAGCGTGCCTCCAAGAACGTCGAAACGTCGTCAACCGGCTGGCGGCGGTCGCCCAGGCAGAAGACCCCACCGCCCGGGGAGCCGTCCCGCAACGTCCCGTCCCGTGGGCGCCAGCGCGCAGGCGCGTCCGCTGTACGCGTCGGGTGGGGTCGGCGCGGCGTCGGCTGCCGCGATCGGCCTGGCTATGCTCACCACCCTCACCCTCGTCGGCTGGATCGCTGCCCCGCCGACCACGTTCGGTGACGACATCGTTGACGTGTTCCGGATCGCGGTCCGCATGTGGCTTGTCGGCCACCACGTCGAACTCGTCACCCCGGATGGGCGGATGGGGCTGTTCCCCATTGGCTTGCTCGTGCTCCCCGGGCTGCTGCTGTACCACTCGGGAAGCCGGCTTGTCCGCGCCTGCGGACTGGTCCGCCTCCGGCACGCCGCCCAGGCAGCGCTGGCCCTCGCCAGCCCGTATGCGGCGATCGCCGGCACGCTCGCGCTCATCGGGCGGGACGACACGGTCCAGCCCAGCATGCTCCAAGCGCTCGTCACCGGTTTCCTCCTCGCGTTCCTCGCTGGAGGGCTGGGAGCGCTGCGGCAGCTCCTCAAAGAGCGCCGTATCCCGTGGCGGGGGGTGCTCGCATTCCTGCCGTTACGGCTCCGCGCCGTCGTCTCCGGGCTGTTCAGCGCTTCCGCAGTGCTCGCAGCAACCGGGGCTGCGCTGTTCTTCTCCGGTCTTGCCGCAGGGTTCCCCGAAGCGGTCGAGACTACCCGCGGGCTAGCCCCCGGGGTGGTCGGCGGCGTGCTGCTGTTCGTCATCCAGTTGCTGTACCTGCCGAACGCGGTCATCTTCGGGGTCGCCTACGCGGCAGGCCCGGGGTTCGCGTTCGGGGCAGACACAGTGGTCGCGCCCACCGGCGTGGCCCTGGGGCCGCTGCCGGAGCTCCCGATGCTGGCTGCCCTCCCCGACAACGGTCCCGCCCCGGCCCTGTCCCTGGTGACTCTGCTGGCCCCGTTTGCCGCCGGGGCAGTGGGAGGCTGGCGGAGCTTGCACGGCGCGCCGGTACCGGTCAACGAGGCTGCACCGTTGTGGGGATTCATCTGCGGGATCGGCACCGGAGTGGTGTGGGGCGGGCTGAGCGCACTGGCCCGCGGCCCCTTGGGAGCGGACCGGTTGGCGGAGATCGGCTCCTCCCCCTGGCAGGTGGGGGTGGTTGTCGCATTGGAAGTCGGGGTGAGCGCAGCGATCGCCGCGTGGGTGGTCAACTGGCGGCAGCTCCGAGACACGTTCGACGGAGTCGAGACTGCCCGGCCGGCCAGCACCCCGGCAAGGAAGGGCGAGGAGGACCGGGAAGCCGCGTCTCGCACGCTGCGGCTGCCCCGCCCGCAGTGGCGCAGCCTACGGCGGCGGTTCCGGGACGACGACGCAGACGAGCTGTACGGCATCACCTACGAGGCCGACACCGGCTTCGACCGGGAAACGGATTAAGGCTGGGCCCGGCCGCTCTCCAAGAGCTCCCGCACCCACGGCTGGTCGGGGAAGCGCTCACTGATCGCTTCGAAGTAGGCGTCGTCGCACTTCTCCTGGGCGCTGACCGTGTGCGCGCGGGCAGTGCATTCGCTGTACGCCCGGAGTTCGTCGGAGAACACCGCCAGAGCTGCGGAGATCACGAGCGCCCAGAGGATTCCGACGATGCCGACGATGATGCTGGCCAGCGAACCCGGTGCCTGCGTGCCGCGGCTTTTCGCCTTCTTGCGGGCCCGGGCCCCTTGGACGATGCCGAGCACGGAGAGCACTGCGCTGTAGGGGAGCAGGAGGAGGCCGGCGAACGAGAACATGAGCCCCCACAGGCCACCGCGTTCCACGGTGATCTCGGGTCTTCCAGGCTGCGGCGTCGACGGCTCACTGTTCACTAGGTCTCCTCACCGGTGGGGGCATGTGTGGACTAGCGTCTCCTTAGACGCTACCGGGTCGGCCGGACCGGAATGATCCGCTCCGCGGCTCCTGCCAGGACCCGGCGTCGCAAGCGGTACCGGGCGGCGGGATAGGCTGGCTTCTGCACGAGTTGCTCACTCTGCGCTGCCTTGTCGGCCACAGGGCAGCGGTATACCCCCGGACAGCGTGTGGTCGTGCCGTGCCCGGGGCCGGGCAGAAGTCCTCGAACCGTCCACCCAGGGGAGGAAGCACACTGTCGGCGCGAGTAGTCGTTCTCATCTCGGGCACGGGAAGCAACATGGCGGCCTTACTCGAGGCGGCTGCCGATCCGGACTACGGTGCGACGATCGTTGCGGTCGGATCTGATCGTGAGGCTGCCGGTTTAGTCCGCGCTCAAGAAGCGGGCGTGCCCACTTTCATAGTTCCTTTTTCCGAGTATTCGGATCGGAGCGAATGGAATCGCGTGCTTGCCGCACGTCTTGCGGAGTTCTCACCGGACCTGGTCGTCTCCGCCGGATTCATGCGCATTCTTGGCCGTGAGGTTCTCCAGGAGAACACGGTCATCAACACCCATCCGGCGCTGCTCCCCGCGTTCCCGGGAGCGCACGCGGTACGCGACGCGCTGGACTACGGGGTCAAAGTCACCGGAGCGACCGTGCACTTTGTGGACGAAGGCGTGGATACCGGTCCGGTGATCGAACAAGCCGTGGTGCGGGTGGAGGAAGGCGATGACGTCGCCACGCTGCACGAGCGGATCAAAACGGTTGAGCGCCGCATGCTCGTGGACGTCGTCGGCCGGCTCGCCCGCCACGGATGGACCCTCAACGATCGACAGGTGAAGCTGGGCGGTGCGCCCAGCCGGGACGTGACAGAGGAGAACCGGTGACACAGCAGGCCATTCGGCGTGCGTTGATCAGCGTGTACGACAAGACCGGGGTCGAGGAGCTAGGACGCGGCCTCGCTGAAGCAGGGGTGGAGATCGTCTCCACCGGTTCCACTGCTGCCCGGCTGACCGCAGCCGGGGTCGCAGTCACCCCGGTGGAATCCGTCACCGGTTTTCCCGAGTGTTTCGAAGGCCGGGTGAAGACCCTGCACCCGAAGGTGCACGCGGGACTGCTCGCTGACCGGACCAAGGCCGAGCACCGGGCGCAGCTCGCCGAACTCGACATCGCGCCGTTCGACCTGGTCGTGGTCAACCTCTACCCTTTCGCGGACACGGTTGCGTCCGGCGCTTCCCCTGAGGAGTGCATCGAGAAGATCGACATCGGCGGTCCGGCGATGGTGCGGGCCGCGGCAAAGAACCACGCGAGTGTCGCGGTGGTCGTGGACCCGGCCCGCTACGGCGACGTCCTGAAAGCGGTGCGCAGCGGCGGGTTCACCCTGGAGGAGCGCAAGCGGTTGGCGGCGGCGGCTTTCGCGCACACGGCGAGCTACGACGCTGCCGTAGCGGCATGGTTCGCCGAGGCCTACGCCCCCGACGAGGTGGCGAAGGACTCGGGGTGGCCCGAGTTCACGGCTGTCACCTACCAGCGGCAGACGACGCTGCGCTACGGCGAGAACCCCCACCAGAGCGCAGCACTGTACCGGCCGGCGAGCGCCAGCGGCGAGGGCCTGGCCGGGGCGCGGCAGTTGCACGGCAAGGAGATGTCGTACAACAACTACGTGGACAGCGACGCTGCCCTGCGCGCCGCCTACGACTTCACTGAGCCGTGCGTGGCGATTATCAAACATGCCAACCCGTGCGGGATCGCTGTAGGAGAAAATATCGCCGAAGCACATCGCAAGGCGCACGCCTGCGATCCGGTGTCGGCGTTTGGTGGGGTGATCGCCGCTAACCGCGTTGTTGACGAGGCCATGGCCGCGCAGGTCGCCGAGGTGTTCACCGAGGTTGTCGTGGCGCCCGGGTTCAGCCCTGAGGCCGTGGAGATCCTCACGCGCAAGAAGAACATCCGCCTGCTGGAGGTGGCGGAGCCGGACCGCGGGGCCCGGCGGGAGATGCGGCAGATCAGCGGCGGGCTGCTGATGCAGGACGCCGACCTGGTCGACGCGCCCGGGGATGATCCTGCGCAGTGGCAGTTGCGGGCCGGACCAGCCGCGGATGAGGCGACCCTGGCCGATCTGGCCTTCGCGTGGCGTGCGGTGCGGGCCGTGAAATCCAACGCGATCCTGCTGGCTGCCGACCGGGCCACGGTGGGCGTGGGCATGGGCCAGGTGAACCGGGTGGACTCGGCTCGCCTCGCGGTGACACGCGCCGGGGAGCGGGTGAAGGGCTCCGTAGCCGCGAGTGACGCGTTCTTCCCCTTCCCTGACGGACTGGAAGTGCTGGCCGAGGCAGGCGTGCGGGCGATCGTGCAGCCGGGAGGTTCGGTGCGGGACGACGAAGTCATCGCCGCTGCCGAGCGTGCCGGGGTGACCTTGTACTTCACCGGAACCCGGCACTTCTTCCACTGATCCGGCACAGCGTTGGTCGCGAGGCTTGCGCGGTCTCGCCGAGTAGAGAGGCATGACGGTGACAGCACAGGTACTGGATGGGAAGGCGACCGCTGCGGCGATCCGGGAGGAACTGAAGGAGCGGGTGGCCGCGCTGCGCGCCCGCGGGGTGGTGCCGGGCCTCGGCACGATCCTGGTGGGCGACGATCCGGGAAGCCACGCCTATGTGCGGGGGAAGCACCGCGACTGCGCTGAGGTCGGTATCGCCAGCATCCGCAAGGACTTGCCGGCGGATGCGACGCAGGCCGATGTGGAAGCCGCGGTGGCGGAGCTCAACGCTGACCCGGCGTGCACCGGTTTCATCGTGCAGCTTCCGCTCCCTCGCGGGCTGGACGAGAACCGGGTGCTGGAGAAGATCGACCCGGCCAAGGACGCGGACGGGCTCCACCCTTCCAACCTGGGCAAGCTGGTGCTCATGGAGGAGGCTCCGCTGCCGTGTACGCCGCGCGGCATCGTGGAGCTGCTGAACCGCTACGGGGTGTCGCTCCGGGGCGCCGAAGTGGTCGTGGTCGGCCGCGGGGTGACGGTGGGCCGTCCCCTGGGGCTGCTGCTCACCCGCCGCTCAGAGAACGCGACGGTGACGCTGTGCCACACCGGGACCCGTGACCTGGCGGCGCACACGCGCCGCGCCGACATCGTGGTGGCCGCGGCCGGGGTGCCGGGGCTGATCACCAAGGACATGGTGAGCCCGGGGGCCGTCGTGCTGGACGTGGGGGTCACCCGCACGGAGAAGGGCCTGGTCGGTGACGTGGCTCCGGACGTGGCCGAGGTCGCCGGGTACCTGTCCCCCAACCCGGGCGGGGTGGGGCCGATGACCCGCGCCATGCTGTTGACGAACGTGGTGGAAGCTGCGGAGCGGTCGCTGTCCTGAACCGGTCGGTGGGAGGCCCGACGTGGGTCGGACCTCCCACCGGACGGTCAGCTTGCCTGACGCTGCCGTTCGGAGGGCGGTGTGGGGCGGATCAGTCCCAACGCCACCACCTCGTTGGCCAGCCGGGTGCGGCGGTTGACCCCCTCCGCGATGCGGAACTTCTGGTAGAGGCGGAGCAGGTGCTGTTTGACCGCCGCTTCGGTGACCACGAGGTCCTCCGCGATCTGCCGGGCGGTCGCGGGGGCAACGAAGGCGTCGTCGGACAGGGCGGGGCGGCACAGTGAGGTCAGGACGTCGATCTCGCGGCGGGTGAGTTCGGGGGTGCCGCCCCGGCGCAGTTCCACCTCGGGGCGGAGGTCTTCTTCCGGCAGTCCGCCGACTCTGCACCGAGCAGCGCCGAAGCTGATGACGTCGCCTTCACGGAGAACCCGCTGGGCGATGGGGCGGCCGTTGACACGGGTACCGTTGCGGGACAGACCCATGTCGACGACGTACACGTACGGGCCGCGGCGGACGATCTCCGCGTGCAGTTGCGAGACACTCGGGTCGGAGAGGATGATGTCGACACCCCTGCCGCGTCCGACTGTCGTCACTTCCGCGGTGAGGGGGTGGATCTCGCCGGTCTCCTCGACCCGTATGTGGGGGCCGTCCACGGCTGTTCCTCCTGTTGTGGAGCGCGACCGGTGTGGATGGTTGCGACGGGGGGTAGCGGGGGCTGCCGTGCCGACCGCGGCACGGCGGGATGCCGTCGATTGAGTGGGATTCATAGGGGTTTTTGTCCTCGCTCGCCCGTGGCACTCATCTCCTGTCTGGTTACCCGCGAGGTAGGATTTCTATGCCCTTACCCGCCAGTAAGGCGGTGAGGTGGGGTGTCTCCAGCGTTTTTCTGGTAATCAGGTCACGATTCCCCAGTTTTCGACGAGCCCGATTCTCCACCCGGCCGTGACCGTGGCGGTCAATAGAATTGGGGCCACGTGTGGCCGACAGCAGCATGGGCTGTCGGCAGGCGGCGTAGGGCGCTCCCACAGAGTGCGTCAGCTCGGGCGTGTGCGAACCCGTTGCGCCGCGGCGGGCCCTGTCGCCTCGGCCGGTCCCCGGGGCAGGTATGCGCGAGCGTGAGGTGTGCGGTGAGCCAGGAAACGGTGGAGGCGGCGACAGCGGAGCGGTCGGACATGCCACAGCCCACAGGGGAGAATGAGCCGGTTGACCCGGAGGGGCCAGGGACGGCCGCGGATAGCGGGCCAGGCTGGTTGAACCAGGTGCCCTATCTGCTGGTTCTCGCCACGATGAGCGCGGGCATCGTCGTGGTCGCTGCAGCCCACTTCAAACGGGGGCCCGCGATTATCGCCGGTTCTCTGCTGCTGGGTGCGGTGCTGCGGGCTGTCCTGCCTACTGAACGGGTGGGCATGCTGGCGGTGCGCAGCCGCTGGGTGGACGTGGTCACGTTCGTCACCTTGGCGGTGCTTCTCATTGTTTTGGCCTGGGTAGCCCCGCAGCTATGACATATGTCCGCGACTAATAAGCTTGATATCGAGATACCGCACAGCGTCGTGTATGACTGATCGGAGCGTCCCCGGGGAGGAGCAGCCTTCCGGGCGGGCCTGGAAGCGCGCTGACCGGGACGTTCTTGCGGCGATCCATGAGCCGCGGACCAGGAAACCTCAGACGGTGCCGCGTTCGCGGTCCGGCCACACGCCATACGAAAGGGACAGCCACGAGCCATGGCCAAGATCAAGGTTGAGAACCCCGTAGTAGAGCTCGACGGCGACGAGATGACCCGGATCATCTGGTCCTTCATCAAGGAGCGGCTGATCCTGCCGTATCTCGACATCGACCTCAAGTACTACGACCTGGGTATTGAGGAGCGCGACCGCACCGAGGACCAGGTGACGATCGACGCGGCCCACGCCATCAAGAAGTACGGTGTCGGCGTCAAGTGCGCGACCATCACCCCGGACGAGGCTCGGGTTGAAGAGTTCGGGCTGAAGAAGATGTGGCGGTCGCCCAACGGCACGATCCGGAACATTCTCGGCGGTGTGGTCTTCCGCGAGCCGATCATCTGCTCTAACGTGCCTCGCCTGGTCCCGGGCTGGACCAAGCCGATCATCATCGGCCGGCACGCCCACGGCGACCAGTACAAGGCCAGCGACTTCAAGGTGCCCGGTCCTGGTACCGTGACCATCACCTACACCCCGGAGAACGGCGGCGAGCCCATCGAGATGGAGGTCGCCAAGTTCCCCGAGGGCGGCGGTGTTGCGCTCGGCATGTACAACTTCCGCAAGTCCATCGAGGACTTCGCGCGGGCCTGCTTCAATTACGGTCTCGACCGCAACTACCCGGTCTACCTGTCCACCAAGAACACGATCCTCAAGGCCTACGACGGCATGTTCAAGGACGTGTTCGCGGAGATCTACGAGAACGAGTTCAAGGAGAAGTTCGAGAAGGCCGGGCTGACCTACGAGCACCGGCTGATCGACGACATGGTGGCCGCCGCGCTCAAGTGGGAGGGCGGCTACGTGTGGGCCTGCAAGAACTACGACGGTGACGTGCAGTCGGACACGGTCGCGCAGGGCTTCGGTTCGCTGGGTCTGATGACTTCGGTGCTGCGCACCTCCGACGGCCGGGTCGTGGAGGCCGAGGCCGCGCACGGTACGGTCACCCGCCACTACCGGCAGCACCAGCAGGGCAAGCCCACCTCCACCAACCCGATCGCGTCGATCTTCGCGTGGACGCGGGGCCTGGAGCACCGGGGCAAGCTCGACAACACCCCCGCGGTCATCGAGTTCGCCCGCACCCTGGAGGACGTGGTCATCAAGACCGTGGAGAGCGGCCAGATGACCAAGGACCTGGCGATCCTGATCGGCCCCGACCAGGAGTGGCTGACCACCGAGCAGTTCCTCGCCGTGCTCGACGAGAACCTGCAGAAGCGCCTGGCGGCCTGATCTGTGTGGCGCGTGGCACCGGGGCTCGCCTGTTCGGCGGCCCGGTGCCACGGCGCGACGCCCGGAGCGGCCGCGCAGTGGTTTGCGCACTCTTGGTGAGAACCCCCCAGCGCGTTTTACCTGGCCGCCCCTAGGGTGGAAGACACGAGCACCACAGAATACGGACTTTCTTTCCGAAAGCGACGTGGCCCGTCGCGTTGCCGCTGGGGGGTAGGCACGCGACGAGGAGCGTCACCAGGGAGGCCCCGCAGCGAGCACGCGCGGGGCCTCTCTACTGGTCACGTCCACTGCGGACCGGGGGTCAGTCCTGCATCGCCGACTCGGGGATCGGCCGGCCTTCCCGCATGGCAGCGAACATCTCTTCGGCGCGGGCCTCGTCCCACAGCACTACCGAGCCGACGTCCAGTGTCGGGGTGGAGCCGACCGGGACCGCCGTAGTCGCGGGAGAGTCGCGCATGGCCAGCGCCAGCCACGCCAAGTCCATCAGGCTGTCGCCTTCGTCCACGCTGAACGTCGACGTGCCGCTGAGGACCAGCGGAATCGACCGGAACGGGTTGAACAGGGTGCTGGGGGCGGTGGCTTGTTGGATGAGGGCACTGAAGAACTCGCGCTGGCGTTGGATGCGGTCCAAGTCGGCGCGGGGGGTTGCCCGGGTCCGCACATAGCCCAGGGCGGTGGGGCCGTCCATCACCTGGCAGCCCGCTTCGATGTCCAAGCCGGCCTTGGGGTCTTCCATCGCTTCTTCCGGGCACAACTCTACCCCGCCCACGGCGTCGACGATGTCGACGAAACCCGCGAATCCGATCTCCACGTAGTGGTCGATCCGCACCCCGCTGGCCTGTTCGAAGGTGCGCACCAGGGTGGCGGGGCCGCCGCCGAGCGCCTCCGCGTAGGCGGCGTTGATCTTGTTGGCTCCGATGCCGGGGATCTCCACGTAAGAGTCGCGGGGCACGCTGATGATGGCGGGCCGGCCTTCGGTGGGCACGTAGAGCACCATGATCGTGTCGGTGCGCTTCCCCTCGGCTTTGCCGGTCCGCAACGCCTCCATGTCCTCGTCGCTGAGGCCTTCTCGGCTGTCGGATCCGACGATGAGGTAGGTGGTGCCCGGCTGGTCGTCGGGGCGGCCCTCGTAGGGGACCAGGGCTGCCACGCGGTTCAGGCGGGAGTTCGCCCACAGGTAGCCGACTGTGGGAAGCAGGAGGAGCAGCACCAGGACGAGCACCGCCGCTTTCTTGCGGCGCCGGGCCCGGCGTTCGCGCTCTCGGCGTTCCCATCCGCCGCTGTCCCGGCCCCGGCTGCGGGGGGTGGGGCGGCGGGGCGGGGTGCCGCTGGTCCGGGAGAGCCGTCGGGTCGCGGCAGCGTCCGATGCGGAGCGCGCCGCGGGTTCCGGCCGGTAGAGGCTGTCGATCCGGTCGGGGAGGCCACCGTCGGGGTTGCGTCGGAACACGCCGGTCCGGTCGTGGCTTCCCGACGATCCGCCGGGGGCGCGGTCGTAGGGGTGGGGTCTGTCAGCCATCGTGTCGCTCGCCTTTTCGTTGACGGCGGTTCGCCTGGTCGTTGTCCTTTTGGACGTGCCACATGCTATGTGGGTTCAATGCGGCGGCGTGCGGGTTGATGTCCGGATTCAGCGCAGCCGGTGCGCGCCGGGGGCGGGGTCGGCGACCCCCAGCAGCGGCGCAGACCAGCGGCGCGCGGTGAAAGCGGCGTGGATGCCCGCACGCACCGCGTCGACCCGTTCGGCGGGGACGAGAGCGGCCGCGCGGTGGCCAGAACCGGCCATGCGGGCGCCCCGTGCACCTTTGCGGACGGCGGTGTCCGCCGCAGTGTCCAGCCTGGGGCAGACCGTGGCGAAGGCGTCCCGCAGCGACAGGTGCCCCGCGTTGAGCGCGGGACCGATCTCCGCGGCGGAGCCTGCGCGCAGCAGGCCCACGACCGCGTTGACCCGGTGGGTTTCCGCGACCGCGTGCCTGATGCGGTGCCGCAGCGCCGCGTCGTCGATGCGGGCCAGGGCAGCGGCGAGGTCGGAGACTTCGCGCAGCGAGGACACGCCGAGGGCTCGGGCGGCCCGCGCGCATTCCTCCCGCCGCTGGGCGAGGGTCCGTTTCGGTAGCGGTCCGGTCCCGGCGTCCACGACGAGGAGCCGCAGTCCCGCTTGGGCAAGGGGCAGCGGTAGCAGGCGGCCGCGGCCCGTCCAGAAGTCGGCAAGGAACGCGTGGTCGGCGGTGGCGCGCAGCGCGGTGTCGGGGATGGCCTCGGCGGCATCCGGGACGAGGTGGTCGGCGAGGAGCTCCCGCGCGGTGCGGGCTAGCGCGGACCTATCTGCTGCGGCGTCCGCCCCCTGGTGGAGTTCGGTGGCGGCGAGCAGCACCGCGTAGGCGGCGGTGAGAGCCGGGGCAGCGTCGAACGGGCCGAGGTCGAGCATGATCTGCAGCCCGCGTCCCTGGTGCGCTGCTGCGGTGAGGACCGCGGGCAGTGCTGCCGCCCAGTCGGGGAGCCGGCGGGGGAGGCGCGGGGCGGTGAAGCGCACGGCACGGTTGGGGGACCGGGTAGTGCGGATGTCCACGGCGGGCGCTGGGGCGGGGGCGAGCGCGGCCGCGACTCCCCACGGGAGGGCGACCGACAGCACTCGTGCGTCGTGGCCGCCCGCATAGTCGCCGAGGAGGGGGAGTGTGGCGGGGGACCACCACACGCCGGCCGGGGCGCGGCCGTAGGCGGCGCGGAACGCGGTTTCCGCCCGGTCTGCGGCCCGGGATGCCGCGACCGTGGAAGCATCCACCGGAATTGGTTTTCGGTCGGACCTCAACAGCTTCACAGTGTCGTCCTCCCCGGTGACTCGGTGCGGCGCAGACCACAGACCCGCAGCTCATCGCGGGGCTGTGGGCGGGGGCGTCGTTGTTCACTGTAGGAGCGGGAAGAGAGCGCCCGGTCTACGCGGGGGAGGGCCGTGCCGCCTGGGTAGGGACAGAAGCGGCGTGTGTGGTGGAACACGCTGCTGGAGTGTGACGGAGGCATTACGTGTTGGTCACTTCCGAGCGGTTTCCGGGTTCTTTCGGTAGCGTGGTGGGAGGCGACGCGTTGCAGTGTTCGGCAGCGACCGGCTGCACCCGAGTGCCGTCACCGCGGACTGAGTCCCGACCGGAGCGGCCCGGCGACGGCAACCCAAACGGAACGGGGCGGCACGGCCTTAGAGCACGCTCCGCCGCTTTTCCGCGAGCCCGGTGCGATTCCCGCGTTTTCTCGCCGTCGAGGAGGAAACGGCGTTTCGCTGACCCCGCGATCCGGTCCCTCGCGGTCCGCCACACGCGTCGGCGAGCAACAGGGAGCGAAACGGCTATGCGCTGCGCACAGGGCATCGACCCCGATGTCCGATGCGCCGTGCACCCGGAGCGGTTTCCTGCCGAACAGCGCGGAGGGCGGACATGACCATTGAATTCAACCCCTCGAAGCGGGCCACCCTCGGAGTGGAGTGGGAACTGCAACTGGTGGACCGCGACAGCGGCCACCTGCGCCAGGACGCCCAGAAACTCCTGGAAGAACTCCCGGAGCTCAGTGGCGCCGAAAGCAACCCCCCGCTGCGCCATGAGCTGATGCAGAGCACGATCGAGGTGGTGACCGGCATCTGCGAGACCGTGGACGAAGTCAAGGAAGACCTCTCAGCCACGGTCGCACGGCTCACGCAGGCCGCGGACGGCCGCGGAATCGAACTGGCGTGCGCCGGCACCCACCCGATCGACGACTGGCGGGACCAAGAGTTCGCCCCGAGTCAGCGCTACAGCGAACTGATCGAACAGATGCAGTGGCTGGCCCGGCGCATCCTCACCTTCGGGGTCCATGTCCACGTGGGGGTGACCGACCGCGACAAGGTCATCCCCATCGTCAATGCGCTCTCCCGCTACCTGCCGCATTTTCTCGCGTTGACCGCGTCCAGCCCGTTCTGGAGCGGGCACGACACCGGACTGGCTTCCAGCCGTTCCATCGTCTTCGGTGCGCTGCCTACGGCGGGGCCGCCGCCGCGGCTCGCGCACTGGGGGGCGTTCGAGGAGTACATGGACACGCTGCTGCGGGCAGGCACCATCACCAGCATCAAAGAAGTGTGGTGGGACATCCGGCCGCATCCGGAGTTCGGCACGGTCGAGATCCGGATGTTCGACGGAATCCCCACGGTGCGCGAGGTGGGCATGGCCGCCGCGCTGTCGCAGAGCCTGGTGCAGTTGTTCGAGCAGCAGCTCGATCGGGGATACCGGCTGCCCAGTCCGTCGAGTTGGGTAGTCACCGACAACAAGTGGCGAGCCACCCGGTACGGGTTGGACGCCCGGATCATCATCGATGAGCGCGGGAGCACCGTCCCCCTGCGCGACGACCTGTACGAACTGCTCCATGAACTACGGCCGATCGCTGAGCGCCTGGGGTGTGCCGAAGACCTCGACGTGGTCGCGGAGATTCTCCACTACGGCGCATCCTACGAACGCCAGCGGGCCATTATCCGGCAGGGAGGCGTCCTCAAGGACGTAGTCGACGCGCTGGTCAAAGAGTTCCGGGCTGGGGCACCCGCGGTCGGGTCGAGCCATGGTCGAACAGATCCATCGAGAAATGGGGGTCCCTCGCATGCAGGGGCGTGACCTGCGCGAACAGTTGGCCGTGTTCCTGGCGCACCGGGAACGGGAGTTTGTCGAGTTCCGCCGCGACCTTCACCGGCATCCCGAGCTCGCTTTTGCGGAGCACCGCACGACGCAGCGGATCGAGGAGCGGCTCATCGACGCCGGGCTCAAACCGTTGCGTCTCCCCCAGGGCACCGGGTTGATCTGCGATATCGGTACCGGTGAGGGTCCGACGGTGGCACTGCGTGCCGACATTGACGCGCTGCCCCTCAACGACGAGAAGGACGTTCCCTACCGGTCTACTGTCCCGGGCGTGGCACACGCCTGCGGACACGACGTGCACACCACGATCGTGCTGGCCGCCGGCCTGTTCCTCGCCCAGCAGGAGCGGGCCGGTGCGCTGCCCGGCCGGGTCCGGCTGCTTTTCCAGCCGGCCGAGGAACTGCCGGGAGGGGCCCGCGAAGTGATCAACGCGGGCGGTTTGGAAGGGGTCGACCGGATTTTCGCGCTCCACTGCGACCCGCGGCTTCCCGTGGGGCAGGTGGGGCTCCGGTCGGGGCCGATTACCGCGGCCTGCGACCAGGTGCTGGTGCGGCTGTCCGGGCCTGGCGGGCACACCGCCCGGCCTCATTTGACCGCAGACCTGGTCTACGCCCTCAGCAAGATCGTCACTGAGCTGCCCGCCGCCCTGTCGCGGCGGGTGGACCCCCGAGCCGGGCTCAGCCTGGTATGGGGGCGGATCAGCGCCGGCTCCGCGCCCAACGCTATCCCCGACGACGGGGTGGTGGAGGGGACGCTGCGCTGCCTGGACGACGAGGCCTGGCATGCCGCCCCCGATGTGGTGAAGGAACTGCTGGACTCGGTGGTCGCCGCCTACGGTGTGCAGGCCGAACTGGACTACCGCAGAGGCGTGCCGCCCACCATCAATGAGCCGAACAGCGTGGAGATCTTCCGCGCTGCCTGCGTGCAGGTGCTGGGCGAGCAGGCGGTGGCAGCCACTCCGCAGAGCCTGGGCGGCGAGGACTTCGCCTGGTATTTGGAGACCACGCCGGGCGCGTATGCGCGGCTCGGCACCCACTGGGGGAATTCCGACCGTCCCATGCTCGACTTGCATCGCGGCACGTTCGACGTGGACGAGACCGCGATCGGGGTGGGGACACGGTTCATGGTCGCCACCGCGTTGGCCGCGCTCCGCGCCGAGCAGCGCGGCGGCCTGGACGACACCGCTGAAGCGGACTGACCAGGGAGGACGCGCGCCGCAGTATGCCAGGGTGCGGCGCGGTTCCGGTGGGAAGCTGATTTCCATGGATGCTAAGCCGACCCTGGAACAGATCCGCCGCGCCCCCAAAGTGCTGCTGCACGACCACCTCGACGGCGGGCTGCGGCCGCAGACGATCGTCGAACTCGCTGATGCTGCCGGCTATACCGACTTGCCGACCGACGACCCGGAAGAGCTGGGCGCCTGGTTTGTGGCGGCGGCCAATTCGGGGAGCCTCGAACGCTACCTGGAGACTTTTCGGCACACGGTCGCGGTGATGCAGACCCGGGAAGCGTTGGAGCGGGTCGCCGCCGAATGCGTGGAGGACTTGGCAGCAGACGGGATCGTCTACGCCGAGGTCCGTTACGCCCCAGAACAGCATCTGCGCGGCGGGCTGCGCCTGGAAGAGGTGGTGGAAGCCGTCCAGGCAGGGTTCGCGGAGGGAGTCCGGCGGGTGGCGCACCGCGGCGCGGTGATCCAGGTGCGGACGCTGCTGACCGCGATGCGGCAGGCGGCGCGCTCCCGGGAGATCGCCGAGCTTGTGGTGCGCTACCGGGACGAGGGCGTGGTGGGGTTCGACCTTGCCGGGCCCGAAGCGGGCTTTCCCCCCAGTCGGCACGTGGACGCGTGCACGTACCTGCGGCAGCAGAACGCGTATTTGACGATCCACGCGGGGGAGGCGTCCGGCCTGCCGTCGATCTGGGAGGCGCTGCAGTGGTGCGGTGCGGACCGGATAGGCCATGGGGTGCGCGTCGTCGAGGACATTGAGGCGGCGGACGAGCACCTGCACGGGGCACGGCTGGGGCGGCTCGCCTCCTATGTGCGGGACAAGCAGATCCCGCTCGAGATCTGCCCGAGTTCGAATGTGCAGACCGGGGCGGCTCCTTCGTTGGAAGCCCACCCGATCCATCTGCTGCACCGGCTGCGGTTCCGGGTCACGGTCAACACCGATAACCGGTTGTTGGGAGGAATTACGCTATCTGACGAGTTTGCCGCGCTGGTGGACACGTTCGGTTACGGGTGGGATGACTTGGAGAGTTTCACGGTGAACGCGATGAAGTCGGCTTTCGCGTCGTTCGATGAGCGGTTGGTGCTGGTCAACGGCCGGATCAAGCCGGGGTTTGCGCAGCTCAAGTGGGGCGGGCGGTGACGACGTTCCGGCAGCCTTTCTCCCACTTCATGGGGTGGGCGTGGCTGGTGATCTCCGCGCTCCTGCTCGTCGACCTGGTGGTGCGGGGCAAGGATTTCAGCGCGGTGGTGTCGGGTGCGGTCCTGCTCATCACGGTGGGGGTGGCCTACGTGGTGGCGATCCGCCCCAAGGTGGTGGCGACCGAGGACGGGGTCCGCCTGGTCAATCCGCTGCGGGAAGTCTTTGTGCCGTGGTCGGCTTTCACGTGGGCTGATGTCTCCGACGTGCTGCGGGTCCACGCCGACGACCAGGTGTTCCGCTCGTGGGCGGTGCGGGAGAACAAGCGCGCCGAGGTGCGGGAGAACCTGCGGCGGCTCAACGGCTACGGGGAGGGGCCGGACGACCCGCGTCAGATGCGTCCCGCCGAGCGGGTGGCGTGGACGCTGCGCTCCCAGGCGGAGCAGCGCAAGGCCCGCGCGGGGAAGGGGGCAGGTGCCGGGGCGGGGCCGACCGTGGCGTGGTCGCCGGATGCGGTGGCGTCTCTTGCGGTTCCGGTGGCGCTGTGGCTGGCGTCGCTGATCGTGATGTGATGGACGTCCCCTTGACCCCCACACCCAAGTCGGGTTAGGTTAGGCATGCCTAAAGAGAACGGGGTGGTTGTGGGGCGCGGACCACAACCGCTCGGCTGTCTCGGGTGAAACGCGGGTCGCCCGAGAACGGTGAGTACAGCCCGGCAAGGGTTGCGCGGATCAGCGCCGGGATGTACAGCGTCACAGACCGTCGGCACGGCACCGGTGCGGAAACATCTCGGCACGGGATGCTGCTCGCCACGCCGCGCCAGGTGCCGACCCGGCGGATCGGGGCTCCGCGGCTTTCGGAGGGGAGGCGGACGTCCGCCACGACCATGCGGGCGTGGCGCTTCTCCTCCGAAAGCTGGGGCCGGAACTCTGCGCAGCCGGTTACCGCGGTTCACACGGCCGAGAACGCAGCGCCTGGACATAGTCGGCCGGCGCTCCGGCCTTCTGCGCTGCAGAAGCGATCATCTCCAGGTACCGGGCGGAAGGCAGCCCGCCCTCGTAGTCGTTGAGGATGTGGATCCACGCGGTCACCTCCCCGTTGAACAGGGTGGTTGCCCGCACTTTGATCCTGGAATACAGGCCGATGTCGCTCCCCTCCCAGCTGTCCAGCGCGTGCAGGTCCCGCTCGGTGACGTCGTAGAGCGCCACGAACACGCTGGACGTCACGTCCTCCACCACGGTGGCCAGAGCACCGTCGCCCTGCGCTCGGCCGCCGCCGAATGTCAGCCTCCAACCTTCCAGCCACCCGGTGTCCCACAGCGGGGAATGCGGCGCGCACCTGGCCATCTGATCCGGGTCGAGCGTGGTGGCGTATGCGGCGTAGAGGGGCACGGGGCCATGTTACGACCTCTTCTCCCTTTCGCGCCTGCCAAATCGCCGCTTGGGGATGCGCGACAATGGAGGGCACCGACCAGTAGGCGATACCGGCGCCCGCGGCCTACCCGGCTGGGGCGTGTCCACCACGAGCGGACCTCGCGGCCGAAGAACATTAAGGAGTGGATGGGACGTGACGAAGGTCGTCATTATCGGAGGCGGACCCGGAGGTTACGAGGCGGCCCTCGTCGCTGCGCAACTGGGAGCCGACGTCACGGTCATCGAACGCGACGGTATCGGTGGTGCATCCGTACTCACCGACTGCGTACCCTCCAAAACACTGATCGCCACGTCCGTGCGCACCTCGTACGTCAAAGAGGCAGCGACACTGGGTATCAACGTGGGCAACGAACCCGAGGACAAAGACCTTGTCCGGGTCGAGCTCAAAACCGTCAATGCGCGAGTCAAACGCTTGGCGCAAGCCCAGTCGGTCGACACCGCGAACCGGCTGAGGACGGAAGGCGTCGAGATCATCATCGGCGAGGCCAGACTGGTCGATCCGCACATCGTCGCCGTCGGCGACGAGCGGATCCGCGCCGATGTCGTGCTCATCGCTACCGGGGCGCATCCGCGCGAACTGCCCACGGCCCGCCCGGACGGTGAGCGCATCCTCACCTGGCGGCAGTTGTACGACCTCAACGAGCTGCCTGAGAAACTTATCGTGGTTGGATCCGGAGTGACCGGGGCCGAGTTCGCCAACGCCTACCAGGCCCTCGGATCCGACGTGACCCTCGTCTCCTCCCGGGACCGGGTCATGCCCACCCAGGATGCGGACGCTGCCCGCGTGCTGGAAGACGTGTTTGCCCGCCGCGGCATGACCGTGCTGGGGAACTCCCGCGCCGAGTCGGTGACCCGCACCGATGCCGGGGTGCTGGTCCGGCTCACCGACGGCCGGGTCATTGAAGGCAGCCACTGCCTCATGACGGTCGGCATGGTGCCCAACACCGCCAACCTCGGCCTGGAAGAAGCGGGAATCCGGCTGGACGAGCGGGGTTTCGTCCAAGTCGACCGGGTGTCGCGGACCTCCACCCCCGGGGTGTATGCAGCCGGGGACTGCACCGGCGTCAACATGCTTGCCTCCGTGGCCGCCATGCAGGGGCGGATCGCGATGTGGCACGCGCTCGGGGCTGCCGTGTCCCCGCTGCGCCTGTCCACTGTCGCTTCCACGGTGTTCACCCATCCCGAGCTCGCCGCAGTCGGCGCTACCGAGGACGACGTGGTGTCGGGCCGGGTGGACGGCCGCATCGTCAAACTGCCGCTGGCCACCAACCCGCGCGCCAAGATGCACAACACGCGCGACGGCTTCGTCAAGCTCATCTGCCGCCAGCACACCGGGATCGTGCTCGGCGGCGTTATTGTCGGTCCGCGAGCCAGCGAGCTCATCCTCGCGGTCTCCCTGGCGGTCCAGCAGCGGCTCACCGTCGACGACGTCGCGCACACGTTCGCGGTCTACCCGTCGCTGTCGGGAAGCGTGACCGAGGCGGCCCGCTCCCTCATGCAGGGCTTCCCTGAATAGGGAGCAGCGCGGGGCGCGACTCCTGCCCGAGGAGAAAGGGGTCCCGGCCGGATCAGCCGAGACCCCTACGCTGCCTGGTGTGCCGGAGACCGACGGTCAGAAGTCGCCGAAACCGCCAAAGTCTCCTCCGTCGAATCCGCCGCCGCCGAAGTCGCTGAAACCGCCTCCGTCGCCGCCGAAGTCGCCGAAGCCTCCGTCGTCACCACCGAAGTCGTCCATGCCAGCGCCCATACCGGCGCCCAGCATGCTGGCTCCCATCATCGAGCCCATCATGTTGCCGATCATCATGCCGGTGAACATGCCCATCATCATGTCCATACCGAAGTAGCCGCCCGCGTACGGCGCATAGGCGGGGCCCGCGTCGTAGTAGGCCACCCGGCGGCCGCCCATGTCGACCATGCGCACATCGGGGTGCATGCCGGACAGGACAGCGCTGGCGCAGGCCTGGCATGCCGGAACCGAGCGGACTGCGCCGCCCGGGGGCGCCCAGTCGATGTCCCGCACCGACGGGCCGTGCTGCGGGTTGAAGAAGCAGGGGGCGCGGCGCTCCGGCACCGGTTCACCCGCCAGCCGGGCGCGGGTCGCGGTCATGTAGTAGCGGCCGTCTTCCAAAGCGTTGGTCACCCGCTGGATCTCGTCGGCGCGGGTGATGGTCTCCAGCTCCGCCTTGGCCCGGTCGTAGGCGTTCAGCGCTTTGGCGTAGTCCTCGCGGGTCGCCTCGTCGGCTGTGCTGAGGTCGAGGTCGAGGCGGGCGATGTCCTCGCCGAGCAGGGTCACGTCCTCGGCGACAGCCTTCTTGACTTCCGCCAGCTCCCGGGCTGCCTGGGCTTCCCGCTTCTTCTTCGACCGGTAGAGGAAGAAGCCGGTGCCGACGATGGCGAGGATGAACAGGCCCAGCAGCACCATGCCGAAGATGCCCGAGGCTGCGGCCGCGTCCGCTTGGGCTTCGGCTTCGTTGGCGAAAGCCACGGCTGCGTCGGGGACGGTGCTCATCCGCTGGGCGGCCTCCTCGGCCGCGGCGACATCGGAGGGAGAGAGCACGGTGGAGTCAGCCGCGGTGGTGTTGCCGATGAAGACCAGGTAGGAGCCGTCGCCGACGTCTTGCTGCACTTCCGCCATGAAGGAGCCGAGCTCCGCCTGCGACGTGAACTCTTCTTCGGGGAAGACGACAAAGTAGACCGGGGTGTCGACGTTCTCCGCGGCCTGGCTCATCAGTTCCGCGTCGCGGTCGGTGACACCGGTGGCGTCCGGGTCGATGTAGACGTGGGAGCTGTTCAGCGCGTCGGCGACTTCGTCCACGCTGGGGTCCGCGTATGCGGGTGCGGCAGCCACGGCGGCAGCGGCCACCGCGGCGAGTGTGGTGATTGCTAGTCGGCGCACCATGATCCGTCCGTTCCTCTCGCCTCTCTCACCTATGACGACGAATGGGGTGGGGGTTTGGGTTCCCGCGCGGGCGGTCCATGACCGCGCAAGCTCGGAAAAGCCGGCGGGAGCCGTGCCGGGCGGTTGTGCTGCTGCGCCCGTGCGAGGGAGCGGGGGAGCCTTACCTCGTGGCGTCTATCTTCCTCGCTGCGGGCCCAGGGCGGCCAGGGCGAGAGGACATCCACCTCGGGCGGGAGTGCGCGCAGGCCGGGCGGGCCGCTGGACGGTCCGCCCGGCCTGGTGAGGAGCGCTACGGGTCAGGAGCTTTTGATCTCGCAGATCACCGCGCCGTTTCCGACGGTCTCGCCGGCGCTCACCGACAGGCCGGTGACGGTACCGGACTTGTGCGCGGTCAACGGCTGCTCCATCTTCATGGCTTCGATGACGACGATCGTGTCGCCTTCCGAAACCTCCTGGCCGTCGGAAGCCACGACTTTGACGATCGTGCCCTGCATCGGGCTGACCAGGGCGTCGCCGCTCACCGCTGCCGCGGACTTCTTCCGTGAGCCGCCGCGTTTGCCCGACTTCTTCGCGGGGGCGGAAGCGGACAGGTCCGCACCCAAGCCGGCAGGCAGGACCACTTCGAGCCGTTTGCCGTCGACTTCGACGGTGACCTTCTCCCGTTCCGCGGCTTCGGTCTGCTCCACGTCGCCCGAGAACGGCTCGATCACCCCGTCGAATTCGGTTTCGATCCACCGGGTGTGCACGCTGAACGGCTGCTCCGGGTCGGCCGGGGCGAACGCCGGGTGGCGGACGACCGCCTGGTGGAACGGGATCACGGTGGGCATGCCGCCGACTTCGAACTCGGCGAGGGCGCGCCGCGCCCGCTCCAGGGCTTCGGTGCGGGTCCGGCCGGTGACGATGAGCTTGGCCACCATCGAGTCGAACGCCTGCGGCACGGTGAAACCGGGCTCGCAGCCGGTGTCTACGCGCACGCCCGGTCCGCCGGGCAGCCGCATCGACGTGATCGTGCCGGGGGCGGGCATGAAGTTGCGGCCGGCGTCTTCGGCGTTGATGCGGAACTCGAAGGAGTGGCCGCGTACCTCAGGGTCGTCGTAGCCCAGTTCTTCCCCGGCTGCGATGCGGAACATCTCCCGCACCAGGTCGATACCGGTGACTTCTTCGGTGACCGGGTGCTCCACTTGCAGGCGGGTGTTGACTTCCAGGAAGGAGATGGTGCCGTCGGCGCCGACCAGGAACTCGCAGGTGCCCGCGCCGACGTAGCCGGCCTCCCGCAGGATCGCCTTGGAGGAGGAGTACAGCAGTTCCACCTGCTCGTCGGTGAGGAAGGGGGCGGGGGCCTCTTCGACCAGCTTCTGGTGGCGGCGCTGGAGCGAGCAGTCGCGCGTGGAGACCACGACCACGTTGCCGTGGGCGTCGGCCAGGCACTGGGTCTCCACGTGGCGCGGCCGGTCCAGGTAGCGTTCCACGAAGCATTCGCCGCGGCCGAATGCGGTGACTGCTTCACGTACCGCCGACTCGTACAGGTCGGGGATCTCCTCCATGGTGCGGGCGACCTTCAGGCCGCGCCCACCGCCGCCGAACGCGGCTTTGATTGCGATGGGCAGGCCGTGCTGCTCGGCGAAGGCCAGCACTTCGTCGACGCCGGACACCGGGTCCGGGGTGCCCGCGACCAGCGGCGCGCCGACCTTTTGCGCGATGTGGCGGGCCTTGACCTTGTCGCCCAGGGCGGTGATCGCCTCGGGGGGAGGGCCGATCCAGGTCAGTCCAGCGTCGATCACGGCCTGGGCGAAGTCAGCGTTTTCTGCGAGGAATCCGTAGCCGGGGTGGACGGCGTCCGCCCCCGACTTGGCCGCGATCGCCAGGATCTTGTCGATGTCGAGGTAGCTGTCGGCGGGGGTCTGCCCGCCGAGGGCGTAGGCTTCGTCGGCGACTTTGACGTGGAGCGCGTCGATGTCGGGTTCGGCGTAGACCGCGACGCTGCCGAGGCCTGCGTCCCGGCAGGCGCGCGCCACCCGGACAGCGATCTCGCCTCGGTTGGCGATGAGAACTTTACGCACGGTCGAACATTCCTCCTGGAGGGGCATCGGGCGTCGATGCCGTGGGCAAGTCTGCGGGCTGCAGGCCCGCAGCGGGGTGCGGGCAGAGGGGCCGGCGGGTTATCCCGGGTGGAAGCTGCGGCGCCAGGCGTCAGGGCTGGGCCGCGGCGGCACGCCGAGCAACCGGGCGCGGTCGCGCCAGCCTGAGCGGGGGGCAGCGCCCGCGGCCCGGCTGCGGGCGGCCTGGATGGCCCGGGCGCGGGCGGTGAGGACTGCGACGAGCGCCGCCGTCTCCTCAGGTGTGGGGGAGCCCCGCACGACCCGCAGGAAGGGGGCGGGAGTGGGCTGGGTGTGGTCGCTGGTCATCAGAGTGGGATATTCCCGTGCTTCTTGGGCGGGAGCTGCTTGCGTTTGCCGCGCAGCGCACGCAGGGCTTTGATGACGGACGTGCGGGTTTCCGACGGCATGATGACGCTGTCGACGTAGCCCCGTTCGGCCGCGCTGTACGGGTTGAGCAGAGTGTCTTCGTATTCGGCGATGAGCTGGGCGCGGGTCGCTTCGACGTCGTCGGCGGCGGCGAGGGTACGCCGGTGCAGGATGTTGACGGCACCCTGGGCTCCCATGACCGCGATCTGCGCGGTCGGCCACGCCAGGTTGATGTCTGCACCCAGGTGCTTGGAGCCCATGACGTCGTAGGCGCCGCCGAACGCTTTGCGGGTGATGATGGTCACCAGGGGGACGGTCGCCTCAGCGTAGGCGTAGAGCAGTTTGGCGCCGCGCCGGATGATGCCGCCGAACTCCTGGTCGGTTCCGGGCAGGAAGCCGGGGACGTCGACCAGGGTCAGCACGGGGATGTTGAAGGCGTCGCAGGTGCGGACGAACCGGGCGGCTTTCTCGGAGGCGTCGATGTCCAGGCAGCCCGCGAGGTTCATCGGCTGGTTGGCGACGACACCCACCGGGTGGCCTTCGACCCGGCCGAAGCCCACGATGATGTTCTGCGCGAACAGTTCGTGGACTTCCAGGAACTCCCCGTCGTCCACGATGTGTTCGATGACGCGGCGCATGTCGTAGGGCTGGTTGGCCGAGTCGGGGATGAAGGTGTCCAGCTCCCGGTCTTCCTCGGTCACCTCCAGGGTCACCTGGACGGGTTCGACGGGCGGCTCGTCCAGGTTGTTGGAGGGCAGGTAGGACAGCAGCGCCTTGACGTACTCCAGGGCGTCGTGCTCGTCGGAGGCCATGTAGTGGGCCACGCCCGACTTGGTGTTGTGGGTGCGTGCGCCGCCCAGCTCCTCCATGGTGACGTCTTCACCGGTGACCGTCTTGATGACGTCGGGCCCGGTGATGAACATCTGGGAGGTCTGGTCGACCATGACGATGAAGTCGGTGAGGGCGGGCGAGTAGACGTGGCCGCCTGCTGCTGCCCCCATGACGAGCGAGATCTGGGGGATGACCCCGGAGGCGTGGGTGTTGCGTTTGAAAATCTCGGCGTAGAGGCCCAGCGCCACCACGCCCTCTTGGATGCGCGCGCCGCCGCCTTCGTTGATGCCGATGACCGGGCAGCCGGTTTTGAGCGCATGGTCGAGGACTTTGACGATCTTCTCGCCGTAGACCTCGCCGAGGGAACCGCCGAAGACGGTGACGTCCTGGCTGAACACGGCGACCGGCCGGCCGTCGATGGTGCCGTAGCCGGTGACGACGCCGTCGCCGTAGGGGCGGTTCTTCTCCAAGCCGAAGTTGGTGGACCGGTGACGCGCGAAGGCGTCGAACTCCACGAAGGAGCCCGGGTCGAGCAGGGCGTCGATGCGCTCGCGGGCGGTCATCTTGCCCTTGGCGTGCTGTTTTGCTACGGCTCGTTCGGAGCCTGCGTGGACCGCCTCGTAGCGGCGTCGCTGCAGGTCTGCGAGTTTGCCCGCGGTGGTGCGAATGTCGATCTGGTCCGCGGGCAGCGGTTCAGGGGCTTGGGTCGCCATAAGGCCTCAGAGTATTAGTCCGGTTCTTCGTTCAACTGGGGAGATACGGGTTACTCATCGGTGGTGTCGGTGCGCGGGTCTTTGACCTGGCACATTCCGTCTCCACGGGACTTCTTTTGATGATAACAGTTCTCATGTTTATCGCTCGAGGTGCCTACGCTGCGCGATAAAAAGAACACCCCTACGTTCAAGTGGAGTAGACCAATCTGGGTATCGTCTGTGCCATGACACGCGACAGCGCCCGCCAGGAGATGCCCGACCAGCTTCGCCGCGACGTCCGGTTGCTCGGCGAAATGCTCGGCACCGTACTTGCCGAGAGTGGCGGTCAAGACCTGCTTGACGATGTGGAACGACTCCGCCGCGCCGTCATCGGAGCTCGCGAGGGGACGGTCGAGGGCAAAGAGATCACCGAGCTCGTCGCCTCATGGCCACTGGAACGCGCCAAGCAGGTGGCGCGTGCCTTCACCGTCTACTTCCACCTGGTCAACCTGGCTGAAGAGCACCACCGTATGCGCGCCCTGCGGGAACGCGACGACGCGGCCAAACCGCAGCGCGAATCGCTGGCTGCCGCAGTGCACTCCATCCGCGAAGACGCCGGGCCAGAGCGGCTGCGCGAACTCATCGCGGGCATGGAATTCCACCCGGTCCTGACCGCGCACCCCACCGAAGCGCGCCGTCGCGCCGTCTCCACCGCGATCCAGCGCATCAGTGCCCAACTGGAACGCCTGCACGCGGCCCACCCGGGAAGCGGCGCCGAAGCCGAGGCGCGTCGCAGACTCCTCGAAGAAATCGACCTGCTGTGGCGAACATCACAGCTCCGCTATACGAAGATGGACCCGCTCGACGAAGTGCGGACCGCCATGGCCGCCTTCGACGAGACCATCTTCACCGTCATCCCCGAGGTCTACCGCAGCCTCGACCGGGCGCTCGACCCCGAAGGCTGCGGACGGCGCCCCGCGCTGGCGAAAGCCTTCGTCCGCTACGGCAGTTGGATCGGCGGTGACCGCGACGGCAACCCCTTCGTCACCCACGAAGTGACGCGGGAAGCCATCACCATCCAGTCCGAGCACGTGCTGCGCGCCCTGGAAAACGCCTGCGAACGCATCGGCCGCACCCACACCGAGTACACCGGCCTCACCCCGCCCAGCGCGGAACTGCGCGCCGCGCTGAGCAGCGCCCGGGCTGCCTACCCGCGCCTGATGCAGGAGATCATCAAGCGCTCGCCCAACGAACCCCACCGCCAGCTCCTGCTGCTCGCCGCGGAACGGCTCCGCGCCACCCGGCTGCGCAACGCCGACCTCGGCTACCCCAACCCGGAAGCGTTCCTCGCCGACCTGCGGACCGTCCAAGAGTCGCTTGCTGCCGCGGGCGCTGTGCGCCAAGCCTACGGCGAACTCCAAAACCTCATCTGGCAGGCCGAAACCTTCGGCTTCCACCTCGCGGAACTGGAAATCCGCCAGCACAGCGCAGTCCACGCCGCCGCACTCAAGGAGATACGCGCTGGCGGGGAACTGTCCGAACGTACCGAGGAAGTCCTCGCCACCCTGCGGGTCGTCGCCTGGATTCAGGAGCGGTTCGGCGTGGAAGCATGCCGCCGCTACATCGTCAGCTTCACCCAGTCCGCTGACGACATCGCCGCCGTCTACGAGCTCGCCGAGCACGCCATGCCCCCGGGCAAGGCGCCCATCCTCGACGTCATCCCGCTCTTCGAAACCGGTGCCGACCTGGACGCGGCCCCCCAGGTCCTCGACGGCATGCTCCGCCTGCCCGCCGTCCAGCGCCGCCTCGAGCAGACCGGCCGCCGCATGGAAGTCATGCTCGGCTACAGCGACTCCGCCAAGGACGTCGGCCCGGTCAGCGCCACCCTGCGGCTCTACGACGCCCAGGCGCGGCTGGCCGAATGGGCGCGCGAGCACGACATCAAACTCACCCTGTTCCACGGCCGCGGCGGTGCCCTGGGCCGCGGCGGCGGGCCCGCCAACCGGGCCGTCCTCGCCCAGGCCCCCGGATCGGTGGACGGCCGCTTCAAGGTCACCGAGCAGGGCGAAGTCATCTTCGCCCGCTACGGTCAGCGGGCGATCGCCCACCGCCACATCGAACAGGTGGGCCACGCCGTGCTCATGGCCTCCACCGAAAGCGTGCAGCGGAGAGCCGCCGAGGCAGCCGCCCGGTTCCGCGGTATGGCTGACCGCATCGCCGAAGCCGCCCACGCCGCCTACCGCGCCCTCGTCGACACTGAAGGGTTCGCGGAGTGGTTCTCCCGGGTCAGCCCGTTGGAGGAGCTGAGTGAGCTGCGGCTGGGGTCGCGTCCGGCGCGCCGCTCGGCTGCCCGCGGCCTCGACGACCTCCGCGCTATCCCGTGGGTGTTCGCCTGGACCCAGACCCGGGTCAATCTGCCTGGCTGGTACGGGCTCGGCAGCGGCCTGGCCGCGGTCGACGACCTGGAAGCGCTGCACACCGCCTACAAGGAGTGGCCGCTGTTCGCCTCGCTGCTGGACAACGCCGAGATGAGCCTGGCCAAGACCGACCGGGTGATCGCCGAGCGCTACCTCGCGCTGGGCGGGCGTCCAGAGCTCACCGAACAGGTCCTCGCCGAATACGACCGCACCCGGGAACTGGTCCTCAAAGTCACGCGGCACACCCGCCTCCTCGAGAACCGCCGGGTGCTGTCCCGCGCGGTCGACCTGCGCAACCCCTACGTGGACGCCCTTTCGCACCTGCAGCTGCGTGCTCTGGAAGCCCTGCGCACCGGGGAAGCCGACCGGCTGTCCGAGGAGGACCGCAACCACCTGGAACGGCTCCTGCTGCTCTCGGTCAACGGTGTGGCCGCAGGGCTCCAGAACACTGGGTGAGCGCCGAGCTGCGGCAATTCCATGGCAAAGCCGCCCTCTCCCTGCGGGGGAAGGCGGCTTCGCCGTTGCTTGAATGGGACTATGCCTTCTTCGCTCCACTCCGACCTGAGCAGGCCGCCCCTGGACCAGCAGGCGCTCCACCAGGCCCTGGTCCAGCCGGGAGCGCTGTGGACCAGCGTCCACGTCGTGCCGTCGCTCGGATCCACCAACACCGAGCTGCTCGCCCAGGCGCGGCAGGGCGCTCCCGCGGGCACGGTGCTCGTCACCGAGCACCAGACCGCGGGACGCGGCCGGCTCGGCAGGTCGTTCCACACCCCGGCGCGGGCCGCACTGACCTTCTCGGTCCTGCTGCGCCCCACGGTCCCGTCCGCCCGCTACGGGTGGCTGCCCCTGCTCATGGGGGCGGCGACCGCCGCCGGGGTGCGGCGGGTCGCCGCGGTCGACGCCCAGGTGAAATGGCCCAACGACGTTCTCGCCCAAGACCGCAAAATTGCGGGCATCCTCTCCGAAGCCGTCTTCGGCCCGTCCGGGCCGGCCGTGGTGATCGGCACAGGGCTCAACGTCACCCAGACCGCGGCGGAACTCCCCGTGCCCACGGCCACCTCGCTGGCGCTCGCCGGAGCGTCCTGCGTCGACCGCGGCCTCCTGCTCTGCGCGATCCTGCAGGCGTTCGCGGACCGCTACACCCGCTGGGTCGAGCACGATGGGGACGCTGAGCGCAGTGGACTGGCCGCGGAGTATCGTTCTGTGTGTTCTACTCTTGGTCAACAGGTGCGCGTCCACCTCCCCGGCAACAGCGTGGTGGAGGGTACGGCCATGGGGATCGACACGGACGGGCGACTCCAGGTACGCTCCGACGGCGGTCGCGACCACGCCCTGACCGTGGGAGACGTCGTCCACGTCCGCTTCGCCGGCCCCTGACCACCTCCCGCTTCGCCCATCCGCCGGCCCGCAGCCCTTCAAGCAGGTGTTTCTTGACGGGGAAGCCCGAGAAGGGCTAAACCGACAGTCATGCGCGCCTCACCTCGCTAGGAGGGGTGTCGGCTCACCCATGTCCAGCGGGCGTCACCCCTACCGCCCCGACCTCGAATACGAGAGAACCCATGCCGTCTCGTCCTGACCCCAAGGAGACCGAAGCCGTCCTCATGGGAGGCGAGGCGCGGTATACCCGTGATGAGGTGGTGCGACTCGCGGGAACCTCGCCTGAGTTCGCCGCCAGGATCTGGCGGGCGCTGGGATTCGCTGCCCGCGAGGACGACGTTCCCGCTTACACCGACAGCGATGTCGAGGCGATGCGGGTCACCGCCCGGCTGATCCGCGACGGTCTCCTCACCGAAGAGGCCTCTATCCGTCTCGCCCGCGCCATGGGCCAGACGATGATCCGCCTCGCCGAATGGCAGACCAGCATCCTCACCACCCTGTCGTACAAACCGGAGGTCGACACCGACGGGCATCTGGGACCGCTGGTGGGGCTCGCCAAAGAGCTGCTGCCCGACATGGAGACCCTGCTGCTGCATGTGTGGCGCCGCCAGCTCGTGGCGGCTGTCTCGCGCAGCCTGGCAGTCCAAGAACAGCAGAGCGAGGACGCTTCCCCCCACTACTTTCCGCTCATCGTCGGTTTCGCGGACCTGGTCTCCTTCACCACGCTCAGCAGGGAACTGGACGAGGTCGCCCTCGCCGACGTGGTGGAGGGGTTCGAAGCGACCTCCGCCGACATCGTCGCCTCCTGCGGCGGCCGGATCGTCAAAACCCTGGGGGACGAGATCCTCTACGTCGCCGACGACGCCCGCTCGGCCGCGGACATCGCCCTGCAGCTCGCCGCCGGCGTCAAAACCCACGTCGAAGTGCCGGACGTGCGAGTCGGAGTGGCCTACGGTCCGGTGCTGGCCCTCCTCGGCGACGTGTTCGGCACCACGGTCAACCGGGCCAGCAGGCTCACCTCCTTCGCCCGCCCCGGCACGGTCCTCATCGACGAGGCCCTCGCCGCCCAGCTCAAAGACGAAGAGGGCTTCCAGGTCGTAGCGGTGCGCGCCCGCCACGCGCACGGCCTGGGGCAGCTCCAGCCCTACGCGCTGCGGCGCAGTTTCGGGTCGGCAGCGGCCGCACGCGGGTGACCCCGCCGCGTTACTCTCCCACGGCTGCCGGGAAGGCCTTGAACGAAGAGGTCGCCCGCGCGGTGCCGTGAGACGACGGAAAGCGGTGGTACATCCCATGACCGACAGTCCTGACACGGCAGTTCCCGTCACGGTCAGCGGGGTCGTCACCTCGGGAGTGCTACCTCCCGAAGCCCGGACCCGGGAAGGCAGCGCCAACGTGTGGATCATCGGGGACGACCGCGGCGCGATCGTGATCGACCCGGCGCACGACCCGGTGGCGATCTCCCGCGGTCTCGGTGACCGCGAACTGATGGCAGTCGTGTGCACGCACGCCCACGAAAGCCATGTGAACGCAGCGGAAACCCTCGCAGACCTCACCAGCGCACCGATTCTGCTCCACCCGGCTGACCTGCCGCTGTGGTACCGGCGCCACCCCCGCCGCGAACCGGATGCGCCCCTGCTGGACGGGGAAGTCCTCCAGATCGGTGCGGTTGAACTGGAGGTGCGGCACACCCCCGGGTACACCCCTGGCTCGGTCTGCCTGTATGTGCCTGCGCTCGCCACCGTGTTCACCGGTGACACCCTGCTCGGGCACGGCGCGAGCGGAGAGTATGCTCCGGACGACCCGGAGACGCTCCGCACTTCGGTGGCGGGACGCCTCTTCACCCTGCCGCCGGAGACCACGGTCTACTCCGGGCACGGCGCCGCGGCCCCGATCTCCGCCTGGGCAGCCCAAGCGGAGTGAGACGGGAGCGGCGGGTCAGGCAGGCCCCGTGGTCCGCGCCAGAGTGGCCCGGCCCGGGGGGAGGAAGAGCGCGAACGTCGTCGGCTTGGACTGGATGAACTCCACCCGGGCGCCTTCGGACTCGGCGATGTGCCGAGCCAGCGCCAACCCCAGTCCGGTGCCGTTGCCGCTCGTCACTTCACGCTCGAAAATGCGGGGGACGAGGTCTTCCGGAATCCCTTCGCCTTCGTCGCTCACCTCGATCCGCACGGACTGTCCGGTTTCGACGCGGCGGACAGTCACCGTGCCAGCCCCGTGCTTGAAGGCGTTCTCCACGAGGGTCGCCAGGATCTGGGCCAGGTCGGTGGGCACGGTCATCGCGGTCAGCCCCGGCTGGCCGGCGAGCTGGATCTTCCGCCCGGCCTGGGTGAACACCGGCCGCCACTCTTCCATGAACTGCTCGATCACATCGTCGATCGCGACCGGTTCCAGTTTGGGGTTCTGGGTGCGGCGGGCTCGTCCGAGCAGGCTTTCCACGATGTCGACGAGCCGTTCAGTCTGGGCGAGCGCGGCCTCGCCCTCCTCGCGGACCACATCGGGTTTGTCTGCTTCAGCGATGATCTCTTCCAGCCGCATCGACAGCGCGGTCAGCGGAGTGCGCAACTGGTGGGAGGCGTCGGTAGCGAAGTGCCGCTCAGTGGAGATCAGGCTGGCGATGCGTTCGGCGCTGCGGTCTAAGACTTCAGCCACGGCGTCGGCTTCGGGAATGCCGTAGCGGTGCCCCCAGGGGCTGATGAATCCGGAACCGAGCCGTTCTGCGGCTGCCGCCAAGTCCACGAGCGGCAGGGTGAGCCGTCTCGCCTGCAAGATCGCCAGTCCTACCGCCACGCCGATCGCCAGCAGGGACAGGGAAGCGATCCCCAACCAGGCGCTGATGATCTCCTCGCGCACCCCCCGGGTGTCCCGCCACACCGAGATGGAGGCTCCGCTGGCGGAGACCACAGTCGCGTTGAGCGCTGCAGGCGCGTCGGAAGCGTGCGGATCGTACTCCCAGCCTCCGGTCACCACGGTGGAGGAGCCGCTAGGAGTGATCTGGATATGCCGCTGGGGGTAGACCTTGGCGAAGTAGGCGGCGTCGACGCGGCCCTCGCGCATGAGCTGGGTGTCCACCTCGGTGCCGATGATCTCGGCTTCCCGCTGGAGTTGGTCGATGTTCGCGTTGTTCACCTGTTGGTAGGTGAGCGCCCCCAAGGGCAGCCCGAGCAGTAGTACCGCGACGATGGCCACCACGAGGGTGGAGAACAGCATCCTCCTGCGCATAGTGCCTCGTCAACGCCGCGGGCGCCTCACTCCTTCTCGAACCGGAAGCCGACCCCCCGCACCGTAGTGATGTAGGAGGGCTGGTTGGCGTCGTCGCCGAGCTTCCGGCGCAGCCAGGAAATGTGCATGTCCAGTGTTTTCGTGGACCCCCACCAGTTGGTGTCCCATACCTCCCGCATGATCTGCTCCCGGGTGACCACCTTGCCCGCTTCGCGGACCAGGACCCGCAGCAGGTCGAACTCTTTCGTGGTCAGTTGCAGTTCGCGGTCGCCGAGCCAGGCCCGGCGGGAGTCCGTGTCGATGCGCACCCCGTGGACGACGGGGACTTCGCCGCCGCCGCGGCGCAGCAGGGCCCGGACCCGGGCCAGCAGCTCTGCCAGGCGGAAGGGTTTGGTGACGTAGTCGTCGGCCCCCGCGTCCAGTCCGACGACGGTGTCCACCTCGTCGGCCCGGGCGGTGAGGATGAGAATCGGAGTTCCGTGCCCTTCGGAACGCAGCCGCCGGGCTACTTCGAGCCCGTCCAGTTCGGGCAATCCCAAGTCCAAGACGAGCAGGTCGATGTCGCCGCTACGGGCACGGTCGAGTGTTTCCATACCGTCGACGGTGACGTCGACTGAATATCCTTCCCGCCGGAGCGCGCGGGCCAACGGTTCAGAGATCGAAGCATCGTCTTCGGCCAGCAAAACGCAGGTCATAGCACTGATCGTAAGACTCTCGCTGAGATTTTCGGGTTACGCTCGCCGATGGACCAGAGATTTCCTAAAAATGTGCAACTCCTGTCTTCGCCAGGTGTTGCCTATTTCGCGCAGTCCTCTGGTCCTAGAGATAGCGGCTCTGTGAAAAAAGAAGTTTACTGAGCAAATAATCCTTTTTGTTGTTGGCCTTGTCGAAAGTAAGTAAAAACCTTTTTACGAAAAATTGAGTGAATAGGGCTACCCCTGCTCCGCTTCTGCGGCAGACACCCGGTGCGGGGCGCGGAACACCCACCGGCGGTAGCTCCAGAACCGGAACAGGGTGCCCAGGCCCACCCCCACCACATTGCCTGCGATGTTCCGTGCCAGCGGGCCGTCCAGCCCGAGGACCGCGATCGTGAACCACAGGCAGGCGACCTGGATCCCCAACCCCACCGCGTTCAACCCGAAGAACATGACATACGACCACAGCAGATGGCCGTGCGAACGGTGCCGGAACGTCCAGAACCGGTTGCCGAGGAACGCCACCACGGTGGCGCAGACCGTGCCCAGCGCCTGCCCCACGAGTTCCGGAAGGCCCAGCGCATACCAGAACACGTTGGTGGCGACCAGTTGCGTCACATAGGCCACCGCGCCGACCACGCCGAATTTGGCCAGCTCGTGGATGAGTTGGGCGAAACGCTGGTACACCGTGGAGAGCAACCGCACGAGCCGTTCCGATCTGAACCAAGAGGATTACTAGACTTTTCCGGGTTCCCGCGTCGGTGGAAAGCGGGGCCGCACCCCAGTATCCGTGAACGAGAGGTGAGGCAGCCGTGAGCGAGACTAACCGGACCGTCCCCGTCGTCGGCATGGTGGGAGGCGGCCAACTCGCCCGGATGACCCACCAGGCGGCGATCGCGCTGGGCGTGGACTTCCGCGTCCTGGCGGCCCGCCCCACCGACAGTGCGGCGCGGGTCGTCGCCGACGTGCACCTCGGCGACGACCGGGGCCGCGACGACCTGCTCGCCTTCGCCAAAGACAGCGACGTGGTGACGTTCGACCACGAGCACGTCCCCCAGCCGGTGCTGCGGGAACTCCACGACGCCGGGATCGTGCTGCGCCCCGGCCCGGAAGCGCTGCACCACGCCCAAGACAAGCTGGTCATGCGCACCCGGCTGAGCGAACTCGGCGCCCCCTGCCCGCGGTGGCGCGGCATCACCAGCCTGGACGAGGTCACCGAGTTCGCCGGGCAGACCGGCTGGCCGGTGGTGCTCAAAGCGGCCCGCGGCGGCTACGACGGCAAAGGCGTGTGGGTAGTCGGCGATGCAGCAGAGGCCGCGGCCGTCGTAGAGCGCGCCGCCCGCGAGCAGGTCCCGCTGCTGGTCGAAGAGAAGATCGCGTTCCGCCGGGAACTCGCGGTCCAGGTCGCCCGCTCCCCCTACGGCCAGGTCGCGGCCTACCCGGTGGTGGAGACCGTGCAGCGCGGCGGAATCTGCCACGAAGTGATCGCTCCTGCCCCCCACCTGTCCGAAGACCGGGCGGTGGCCGCCCAGGAGCTCGCCATCGAACTGGCCGCTGCGTTGGACGTGGTGGGGCTGCTCGCCGTGGAACTGTTCGAAACCGACACGGGTGTCGTCGTCAACGAGCTGGCGATGCGGCCGCACAACTCCGGCCACTGGACGATCGACGGCGCCTGCACGTCGCAGTTCGAACAGCACCTGCGGGCCGTCCTGGACCTGCCCCTGGGGTCGCCGCGCACTGTGGCCCCCTTCACGGTGATGGCGAACCTGCTCGGCGGGCACGACCCCCACGTGTTCAACCGCTACATTCATGTCATGGCCCGGGACCCGGAGCTGAAAGTGCACTTCTACGGCAAAGAAGTCCGGCCCGGCCGCAAGATCGGACACGTGACCGTGGTCGGGGACGACCCCGACGCCCTGCTGGAGAGAGCTAGAACTGCCGCCGCCTACCTCAAGGGAGACGCACAGTGAGCCAGAGCCCGCCCGCCGTCGGCATCGTGATGGGAAGCGACTCCGACTGGCCGTTCATGGAAGAGGCAGCCGAGGCACTGGACGAGTTCAGTGTCCCCTACGAGGTTGACGTGGTCTCGGCGCACCGGATGCCGCACGAGATGATCGCCTACGGCTCCCAGGCAGCGGAGCGGGGCCTGAAAGTCCTCATTGCCGGGGCCGGCGGGGCAGCCCACCTGCCGGGCATGCTCGCCTCGGTCACTCCGCTGCCGGTCATCGGGGTGCCGGTCCCGCTGAAGTACCTCGACGGGCTCGACTCGCTGCTGTCCATCGTGCAGATGCCCGCGGGAGTCCCGGTGGCCACGGTGGCGGTGGGCGCGGCCCGCAATGCGGGCCTGCTGGCAGTGCGGATCCTCGGCGCCCACGACGAGGAGCTGCGCGCGAAGATGGCCGACTTCCAGGACGACCTCAACCAGCAGGCCAAAGCCAAGGGGGAGCGGCTGCGCCGCAAACTCACGGAAGGCTCCTCGTTCGGCTTCGGCGCCCGCTGAGCCCGGAGCACCCGCCCAGCGACATTCCGAGCCCGGCCCTGGATCGAGCAGTCTCGTCGGCCGGGCTCATCCCACCAGGCGCGGCCATTCGATCGCGGGACAGCGGTCCATCACCATGGTGCGCCCCGCGGCCAGCACCCGGTCGGCAGCGGCAGGATCCACCACTCCCAACTGGAACCACACGCCCTGGACTTCAGGCCGGGTGAGCGCCTCGTCGGCAACCGCGCCCGCCTCTGCGGAGCGGCGGAACACGTCCACCACGTCCACGTCGAAGGGAATGTCGGTGAGCGAGGCGTACCCCCGCTCACCGTGCACTGTTGCCGCGGTGGGGTGCACCGGCACGATCCGTTTGCCGCGCTCCTGCAGGAACCGGGCCACCGAGTAGGCGGGGCGGTGCGGATTGGCGCCCAGCCCCACAATCGCCCACACCTCGGTGTCCACGAGCAGCCGGCGGATCGCTTCCGGATCATTGAGCTGTGCCATACCGTGTCCCCCTCGTGCGGAACAGCAACGGGCCGGTCACGGGCGCCCAAGAGCCCGGTACGTCCAGCCGCGGGAACGCCAGTAGTCGGGGTCCAGCGCGTTGCGGCCGTCCACGATCCGCTTCTCAGCCACCACCTTGCCGAGCTCGTCCGGGTCGGCATCCCGGAACTCGGCCCACTCGGTGAGGAGGAGAACCACTTCGGCGTCCCGGACCGCTTCCAGCATCGTGTGCGCGAAGTTCAACTGCGGGTAGGCGCGCTTGGCGTTCTCCAAAGCCTCCGGGTCGTAGACCGTGACCCGGGCGCCCAGCGAGTTGATCGTAGCCGCCACGTCCAGTGCGGGAGAGTCCCGGATGTCGTCGGAGTTCGGTTTGAAGGACGCGCCCAGCACACCGACGGTGCGTCCGGCGAAGCTCCCGCCGATGAGGCCGCGCGCGATGTCGATCGTGCGGGCACGGCGCCGCTGGTTGATGGCGTCGACCTCGCGCAGGAACGACAGGGCCGATTCCACTCCCAGCTCGTCGGCGCGCGCCATGAACGCGCGGATGTCCTTGGGCAGGCAGCCGCCGCCGAAACCCAGGCCAGGGCCGAGGAACTTGCCGCCGATCCGGTCGTCGTAGGAGAGCGCCTTGGCCAACTGGATCACGTCCGCGCCCACCGCTTCGCACACCTCGGCCATCGCGTTGATGAAGGAGATCTTGGTGGCGAGGAACGCGTTGGCGGAGACTTTGACCAGTTCCGCGGTCTGCAAGTCGGTGACCAGGAACGGGATGCCCCGTTCGATCTGGCTGGCGCAGATTTCCCGCATCACCTGCTCGACCCGGGGGGAGTCGGTGCCGAGGACGATCCGGTTCGGGTTGAGCGTGTCTTCCACCCCGTGGCTTTCCCGCAAGAACTCCGGGCTCCAACCCAGTTCCACGGCTTCACCCGCGGGGGCGAGGGCCCGGAACCGGGCGGCGAGGCGGGCCGCGGTACCCACCGGCACCGTGGACTTTCCGATGATGACGGCGGGCCGAGTCAGCAGGGGGGCCAGCGTGTCGACCACGGCGTCGACATACCGTAAGTCGGCTGCGTTGGAGTTGGCCTGCTGCGGGGTCCCGACACAGATGAAGTGCACGTCAGCGAAGGCCGCGACTTCGGCGTAGTCGGTGGTGAAGCGCAGCCGGCCAGCGGCCAGGTTGCGGTTGAGCACCTCTTCGAGACCCGGTTCGTAGAACGGCACCCGACCGGAGGAGAGGCTTGCGATCTTGCTCTGGTCCGTGTCGAGCCCGAGGACGTCGAACCCCAGGTCCGCCATGCACGCGGCGTGGGTCGCTCCGAGGTATCCGGTGCCGAGCACCGCGATTCTGAGGCGCTGCTTCTCCGCCAATGGAATCAGTCCTTCCTCACCGACCGGCCTAGGAATGCTATCTGCGGGCTGTTCCACCGCCCCAGGGCCCCCTCCGGGTCACGTGCCGCCACGACCGCTCACTGGCGTGCACGAGGGGCGGTTAATCCCAACACGGTAGTCGGCTTGAACCCTGTCGAACTCCCGCACAGCACAACAGACTGCAAGAAATTGGACAGCGTCTGGTGAGGCAGGACCGTGGTTTACCGTCCGTCGCCGAACACCCGAGTGTGATGGTCGTCATCCCCCGCCAGCGGATGGATGCCGTCCTCGCCGCGGCGGAACGGGAGAGTCGTCCGAGTAGCCAGGTCGTCGGCCTGGTCGGAGGCGGGAGGCGGGTCTGCGGGAGGCGGCGGGGTCGGCGTGGGGCCGCGTTCCCGGGCCGGGGGCGGAAGCGGCGGGTACACCTCCTCGGACCAGGGCTGGCTTCGCGAACGCCATCGGGACGGCACGAGCGCGGAGAGGAACAGCAGCGTGCCGAGCGTGCACAAGAGCGGCAGCCCGGGGCCCAGCGGATGGACCAGCGAGTCGGAGCCTACCAGCCACGCCGGGAGGAGCTGCGTCAGCGAGCCGGGGTCGAGGAGCGCCCACAGGGGGCCGCCGAGAAGCACTCCGCCGGAGACGAACGCAGCAAGCGGCGAGAACCGGGTTGCAGCGAGGACTGCGCCGAGCAGGCCGACCCCCATCAGGACGGCGCAGGCGGTGGGCAGCGGGACGCTGGACTCCTGTCCAGCGGCGTGTCGAGCGATCTGATCGCCCGCCCATGCCACGCCGACCCACAGCAGCGGGGTGACCGCGACTCCGGCGAGCAGACCGAGCAGGTGGCGTACCACGGGCCCTCCTTAACAACCGGTGTTCTCTCTCCCTACCACCGGGAGGCAGGAAACTCACTTCTGTCCGCCTCACCGGGACAACGCGCGGTAGCCGCCCGTGGTTTCCGGGACCGCGTACGGCCCGGAGTTCACCGGCACACGTTCTCCGCTGCGGTGCGCGTGTGCACGGTCTCCCGGCCGCCGACGTCCACCGGCTGCTCGGCAATCGGGGAGGCGGCGTGGGCGGGTACGGCTACCCCGGTGTGGTTCACGCCGGCGATCACTTGGACGCGGCCTCCCAGCCCCGGGTCGACTTCGGCGCGCGCCCCCGGAATGCTCTCCACGAGCAGGGTGGCGGCGTCCTCGCGCTCCGGGGAGTAGCGGACCAGGGTCTCGGCGAGGTCCTGCTGCGGCCAGTTCCCGGCGCTCTCCGGCACCTGGAACCCCGACTCCAGCAGTTCGACACGCACCTGGGCGCCCAGCCCGGGAATGGTGGTGCCGTTGTAGACCTCCACGGTCACCTCGTCCGGGGAGGGGAGGGCTGAGTCTTCCGCGGACTGCGGCTGGGGGATGGGCCGGTCCGCAGCGATCGCGGTGAACAGTTCGGTGGCGTGCTGTTCATGCCAGGTGACCGCGACTTCGCCGCTCGGCGTCCAAAAGTCGATCCGGTCCACCGGAACCTGGGTAAACGTGACGTCGTCGAGGCCGAGGGAACGCAGCTGCGTGCCCAACTGGATGAGGGCAGCGGTGTCCAGCGTGTCGTCGACCGTGATCGAGCCGAGCGCGGTCTCCACGAACTGGGCGAGCCGGGCCGGGTCGCTGAGGATCTGCGCATTGAGCGCCTCGTCGAGCAGTGCGGCCAGCACCTGCTGCTGCCGGTCGATGCGGTCCAAGTCGCCGTGCGGGCTTTTACGGGTGCGGGCGAAAGCCAGCGCTTGGGTGCCCTGCAGGCGGTGGGTTCCGGCTTCGAGGGACAGGTGGGCCTTCTCGTCGTGGATCGCCTCGGGCAGGCAGACGGTGATCCCGCCGAGCGTGTCCACCACTTCCACGAACCCGGTGAAGTCGATCTCCACGTAGTGGTCGATGCGCACCCCCGTGGCCGCTTCCACGGTCTGCACGGCCAGTTGCGGTCCGCCCAGGGAGTAGGCGGCGTTGATCTTGTCAGGGCCGTGGCCGGGGATCCGCACCCAGGAGTCCCGGGGGATGCCCACCACGGTGATGTGCTCCCGCTGGTGGTTGAGGTGGACCAGCATCATGGTGTCCGAGCGCCGCCCTTCGACGTTGCCCACCCCCAGTTCGGAGCGTTGGCGGGAGTCCAGACCGCTGCGGTCGTCGGAGCCGATCACCAGGAAGTTCAACGCGCCCTGGGAGGCCGGGGGACGGTTCTCGTCCAGCAGGCCCGTGAAGACGTCGTAACGGTGCAACTGGTCAGAGAGCCAGCCGGTGACCGCCCATGAGCTTCCCGACACCAGCAGGACCACAGCGGACAGGAACCCGCACAGCAGTAGTGCGGCGCGGCGCCGTCGGGCGGCCGCGCTGGGCAGCCACGGCAGCTGGTCTGCGGGGGCGCGGCGACGGGGCGGGATGTTCTGATGCGGGGGGAGCGGTCCCGACCGGATCCGTCGAAACTCGGGTACTTCCCCTAACGGGCGGGGTGTGTCGTTACCGTCCTCGTTCACCGGTTGTCCTCCCGAACCATCCGGCCCGCCGCTGCCGCGGGAGCAGTCCGAGCCGCCGACTCTTCCAGAGTGGCAGCACCACCCTTCCGGATCGGGAAAATCCGGTTACGGCGTGTTGCCTCCACGTCCCGTCCACCGGGATGGGACGGTCGCCGAGCGGATCCCGGGCACCGCTGTATGCAGTACCGTTGCGACAGCGGATTCCCGCACTCACATACCCAGATTCCTTCCCGGATCGCGTGAAAATCTTGTGGATATGCCCGTGAGCTGGCCTGCCGTTTCGGTTGTCATGCCTGTCCTGAACGAGGAACGCCACCTCGCCTCCGCCGTGCGCCACGTTCTGGAACAGGACTATCCAGGTGAAATCGAGGTCGTCCTGGCCGTGGGGCCGTCCAGCGACCGCACACAGGAGATCGCTGACGGACTCGCTGCGGCGGACCCGAGGGTCAAGGTGGTGCCCAACCCGTCAGGCCGTACCCCGTCCGGACTCAACGCGGCTATCGCTGCGTCCTCCCACGACATCGTTGCGCGCATCGACGGCCACGCCATGATGCCCTCCGACTATCTGCGGATCGCGGTGGAGACGCTGGAGGAGACCGGCGCGGACAACGTGGGCGGCATCATGGCCGCGGAGGGGGAAACCCCGTGGGAGAAAGCGGTGGCCGCCGCGATGACGTCGAAGATCGGCGTGGGCAACGCCCGCTTCCACACCGGTGGGGAGAGCGGGCCCGCTGACACCGTCTACCTGGGCGTGTTCCGGCGCTCCGCCTTGGAGCGGGTCCAAGGCTACGACGAGGCGTTCCTGCGGGCTCAAGACTGGGAGATGAACTACCGGATCCGCATGACCGGCGGGACCGTGTGGTTCCAGCCGCGGATGCGGGTGTCCTACCGGCCGCGCCCCAACGTCCGGGCGCTCGCCAAACAGTACTTCCACTACGGGCGGTGGCGCCGGGTTGTGGCCCGGCAGCACCCGGGCACCCTCAACTTCCGCTACCTGGCTCCGCCGGTTGCGTTGACCGCGATCGTCCTGGGCCTGGTGGGCGGGTTCTTCTTCTGGCCGGCGTGGCTGATCCCCGGCGGCTATGTGGCGGCGATCCTCCTCGCCTCGATTCCGCTGGGCTCCGGACTGCCGCTGGCTTCCCGCCTCGCGCTCCCGGTGGCGCTGGCCACCATGCACATGGCGTGGGGGGCGGGCTTCCTCACCAGTCCGCCGAGCCTGGGCTCCGACTCGCGGACTGCGCAGGCGCGGCGCCAGCAGAAAGCCCAAGCCAACTGAGTGCACGGTCCTTTCCCCAGCCTGGGGAAAGGACCGGTGTCCTATGCAGAGGACGCGGCCGTAGCGGTGAGGGCCTGCACGGTGCCGGGAACATCGTCGACGACCACGGCGGCCACTCCGGCAGCGGCGAGGCGCGCCGAGTCCGCCGGGTCGGGGCACCACGACACCACCTGCAGACCGGCGCGGTGCGCGGTCGCAACCGTCTCCTCAATCGAGCGCCGCCCCGGGCGCTCCGGTTCGCCGCCCAGGCCGAACGATCGGGCATCGACGGCGACCAGGGCGCAACCCAGGGCCACGGCCCCGGCGAGGGCGTGGTCGACGGGGTTGCGGACGAACGGCATCCAAGCGGTGGCCACCCCGGGCACCTGTTCCTGCACTGCGAGCAGGGCAGAGGGGTCGAAGGAGCACACGAAGACCCGCTGGAGGCGCGCGTGCCGCTTCAGGTACGGCGCGAGCAGGCTGACCGTGCGCCGGGCAGGCGGGTCGACAGCGTCCTCCAGCACAGTTTTCACGTCGAAGTCCAGGCCGATGTCCGAGGGGATCGCTTCCAGGACCTCGTCGAGGGTGGCGACCCCGGCGGCCCGGGCTTCCGCGGCGGGCAGGTCCACGATGAGCCGCCCGTCAGGCAGGGCAGCGTTGTGGTACGCCAGCAGGACGTCGTCGGCGCTGCGCCGCACGTCGATCTCCACCCAGGAGGCGCCGTGCGCCACAGCCGCGGCGCACGATTCGGGGGTGTTCTCCACCAGGCCGGCAACGGTGCCGCGGCCGAAGCCGCGGTGGCCGATGACCTCGGTCGGGACGAATATCACTGCGCCACCCCGGTGCGGAGCAGGGCTTCAGCCACGGCAAGGTCGCTGGGATGGGTCACTTTGATGTTGCTCTCCTCCCCGGTGACGATACGCACGGGTTCCTCAGGCAGGTAACGCAGGACGACACCGCAGTCGTCCGTGGCGGTGAACCCGGGGTCGGCGAACGCTCGCGCATAGGCCCGGCGGATCACGCCGAGCCGAAAACCCTGCGGGGTCTGCATCCGACGCAGCGCAGCGCGGTCGGGGACCGCGGCGATCACTTCGCGTCCAGAGGCGTCCAAGGTGACCTGGACCACGGTGTCACTGGACGGTACAGCCACGCCGACCGCGCCGACTTCGGTAAGTTCAGTCACACAGGCAGTGATCGTGCGGCCGCTGACCAGCGGACGCGCGGCGTCGTGCAGGAGCAGCAGGTCGTTGTCGTCGTAGTCGTCGACTGCCTGCAGGGCGGCGAGAGAGCTCTCGGAACGGCTCGCTCCTCCCGGAACGATCCGGGACACCTTGTCGTACCTGCCTTCGGCGAGGATCTTCTCCGCTTCCGCGAGGTGGGCGGCGTTCATGACCACGACGACCTCGTCCACCTCTGGGGCGGCGCACAGGGCGGCGACCGAGCGTTCCAGGATGGTCTGCCCGGCCAGCCGCAGGAGCTGTTTGGGGTGCGCACTGCCCATGCGCGACCCTACGCCGCCGGCGAGGACAGCAGCGGCGACCCGCGGCCGGCGGTGCGCGGGCTGATCGAGCGACATGGCCTCTCCCGGGGTGACAGCAACACAGCGGCGTGACAAGGAGAGGCTAGCCCACGGTTCCGGAACACTCTGGGCAGCGATTCAACAATGGAGGAACAATTCACCGCGAATGGGACAGCAGGGCGGTATCACCGGTAACCTTAGGACGCCTGGAATCACAGGGCCACCGGTCGTGCAACCATGGATCTGGTCCCGGTGTTCTCCCGGAGAGGCGGCGGACGTGCCCCAGCTTTCGTCAGCGGCGCCGCTCACTCCTGAGCATCCCCGCCACAGATGTGGCATGTCATGACGGTGGCCTCGAAATATCCGCCGTGGCGCACTAGCGGCCCCGTCGGAGACTTCGGATGCCACAGGCAAACCCCTACGAATCCCACGGCGATCTCTATCGCGCGATCGTTTCCATACGACTGCATCCTGAGGAGGTGCGGTGGCGTCGAGGACGCTGGACGTCTGGCAACACCGGAAAGTCGTCAGACACCTGGTCCGCCGTGACCTCAAAGTCAAGTACCAGAATTCGATCCTCGGTTACGCCTGGTCGATGTTAGAGCCGCTGGCGATGGCCTGCGTCTACTACTTCGTCTTCGGCGTGGTGTTCGCGGCGACTGGCGGAGCGCGCGAGGCACCGGGCGGCCCGGACGCGCCCGGGGGCTACGCCCTGTTCCTGCTGTCAGGGCTGCTGCCGTGGATGTGGTTCAGTGCGGCGCTCAGCGACGCGCCCCGCGCACTCACCACCCACTCCAAGCTCATCACCACGATGAAAGTGCCCCGGGAGATCTTCCCCCTGGCCATCGTGCAGACCAAATTCGTGGAGTACCTGCTCACCTGGCCTGTCCTGCTGATGTTCGTCGTGGTGCTGCGGGGCGAGACCGGGTGGAACTTCTTCTGGGTCATCCCGGCGATCGCGGTGCAGTTCATCCTGTCGCTGGGGATGACTCTGCTGCTCTCCTCCATCAACGTGCTGCTGCGCGACGTGGAACGGATCGTTCGTATCCTGAATCGAGTGCTGTTCTACAGCACGCCCGTCATCTACCCGCTGTTCCGCGTCACGGAGATTGACGCGCTGCCCGACTGGTTCAAGTGGCTCTACCAGCACAATCCGCTGGCAGGGATTTTCCAGATGCACCACGCGGTGTGGTACGCCAGCGAAGCGCCTCCGGCGTCCGTCTTGTGGACGACGGTCGGCGGAGCCATCCTGGTGATGTTGGTTGGGTACGTCACGTTCCGACGACTGGAGAGCGCCGTCCTTAAGGAGCTGTAATGGCGGAGCCGATCATCGAGGCTGAAAGGCTCGGTATCAAGTTTGCGACGAACCGCCGGCGCAAACGCAGTCTGCGGGAGATGTTTATTCACGGAAACCGGCGTGACCCCAACCGAGGTGCCTCCGATTTCTGGGCGCTGCGCAACGTCTCCTTTACGATCACTAAAGGCGAGTGTGTCGGTATTGTCGGCAAGAACGGGACGGGTAAATCCACTCTGCTCAAATTGATCGCCGGGGTGCTGATCCCCGACGAGGGCAGAGTCACTGTCCGCGGAAAAGTCGCTCCGCTGCTGGAGCTGCGGGCCGGGTTCAACGACCACCTCACCGGGCGGGAGAACGTCTACCTGGTGGGCGCCCTGCACGGGATGAGCAACGAGATGCTCCAGGAGCGGTTCGACGAGATCATCGAGTTCGCCGAGATCGAGTCGCGGTTTATCGACACCCCGGTGCGCCATTACTCCAGCGGCATGAAGGTGCGGCTCGGATTTGCGCTCATCTCCCAACTGGAACACCCCATCATGCTGGTGGACGAGGTGCTCGCGGTGGGGGACAAATCCTTCCGCAACAAATGCTACGACGCCATTGAGCGAATGCTGCAAAACCAGCGCACCATGGTCCTGGTCTCGCACAACGAAGGCGACCTCAAACGCTTCTGCGACCGCGGCCTGTACATCAAGAACGGCGAACTGGTGTTGGACACCGACATCAAAGCCGCCCTGGACGCCTACAACGCCGACACCAAGGCGGAGATCGCCAAGCGGAAGAAGAAGAGCAAAGCCGCCTAAGCCGTCCCGTTCCGCCCCGTGTGGCCCCTTGCCAAGCGGTCTGTGGCCGGGTAACCGTTGACACCTACAGAACGTGTGTGGGAAAGGCGCGGCGAGTGACGGAGACCGGAGTACTCACCGCCTACGGGATGCGGCCGCTGGCCGAGCCCGTGGTGCGCTGGGCGGTGCGGCGAGGCACCACTCCGGCTGCCATGGCCCGGGCCGGGGCCGTCCTCACCGCAGTGGCGGCCGTGTGGTTCACCGACACTGCCCTGATGGGCAGCCTCGTCGGGACGCTCGCGCTGGCGCTGGTGCTCTACTGCGACGCGGTCGGCTCTCGCATAGCGGAACACCGCTGCGATGCGCTCAACGCCTGGGCGGTCGCGATGCTCAGCCGGGTACGCGAATACGTGCTCTTCCTAGGACTGGCGCTCGGCGCGTCCCTGGCAGGCCAGACCGACGTCTGGCTCTGGGCGGCGGGGGCACTGACCGCCCACGCGGTCCGCGAATCAGTGGCGGAGGCCCGCGCGGCACACCGCCCGGAGGCTCAGCCCCGGGACGCGTCCAGGGGAGCGCCCCCGCCGATCGAAGCGATCGACCCCAGCTACCGCAGCCGGGAACCGGCCGACCCCGACTTCACCGCGGAGCTCCTCGGCCTGGCCCGCGACCCGGACGACACCGCTGAGCCGCCCGGAACCGTCCGGCTGCGCCCGGCCCCTGCGTCCCAGAAGACCAGGGACCGTGGCGCGGCGCCCGGGAACGCCGCCCCACCCCGCCGGAGGCGGCAGGCCGTGTCCCGCGGACGCGCGGGGAGGCTCCTCCGCGACGTGGCCCGGTTCGGCCCGTCGGAGCGCTTCCTCGTCATTGCCGTTTCGGTAACGATTTGGCATGCATCGGTGGCTTTCGGGGCGTTGATCGCCGGATCCGTGGCTGCTATGGCAGTTGCCACATTGCTTCCGCAATCCGACTCCCGGTAAGGCCCACCATGAGCTCTGCGACGCAGTCTCCCCACGTTGACCTGCGTTTTCTTCGAGACGACGGGCATTTGAGCACGGGCATCGGCGTTCTCGTCCAGGGCGCGCTCCCGCCGGTTCTGCCGGCTTTCGCCGGAATCCTGGTGATGGGAGTCTTGTTATTCACCGGTTTTGAGGATCTGAACGGGGTTACCCTGTTCGCACCGGCGGCGGCACTCCTCTTGTCGGGAGTGGCTTCCGCGCATCCGCACAATGGGCGGTTCGACTGGATTGTTCCGCCATTGCTGCGAGCAGCCGAATACCTGTACCTCTGTGCGCTGGGCTACGGTTCCGGCGTACCAGGTCCCCTAGTATTCGCACTTGTCGCGTTAGTCATCTTCCATCACGGTTCCGCCGTACGCCGGGTACGCCACGGTATTCCCCCTTCCGAGTGGGCCAGGCTGGCTATGCTGGGCTGGGACGGTCGGATGCTCCTCATCGCGGCCGGAGGGGCGCTGGGATGGCTGCCCTTCACCTACGGTCTGCTCCTGGGCTATCTGGCGGTCCTGCTGGCGTGGGAGACCACCACAAGCTGGCTTTCGGCACCGGTGACCGCGGTGGCGGTAGAACCACGTGAAGGACAAGGGGGCGCTGTGGCCTCCGACAACTGAGGGAGGGAAGCGCCGACATGCTCGGCATGATTCTTGCCGCTGGGGCAGGGCGCCGGCTGCGCCCGTACACCGACACGCTGCCCAAGGCTCTGGTGCCGGTCGATGGTGACACCACCATCATGGACATCGCCCTGCAGAACCTGGCCTCGGTGGGGCTCACCGACGTAGTGGTGATCGTCGGCTACCGCTCCGAGGCGGTGGAGGAGCGGCGCGAGGCACTGGAACGCCGCCACGGCGTCAAGATCACCACCGTCTTCAACGACAAGGCTGAGGAGTGGAACAACGCCTACTCCCTGTGGACTGCACGGGACTACTTCGCTGAGGGCGTGGTGCTGGTCAACGGTGACACCGTGCACCCGGCCAGCGTGGAAAAAACACTACTCGCCAACAGGGGACCGGAGATCGTCCTCGCGGTAGACACCGTGAAAACACTTGCTGATGAAGAGATGAAGGTGGCTCTGGACTCCTCCGGACACCTGCAGCGGATCACCAAGCTGATGGACCCCGCGACAGCCGCAGGCGAGTACATCGGAGTCACCCTCATCGAGGGGAGCATCGCTGGCCGCCTGGCAGACGCGCTCCGTGCCACCTGGGAACGCGACCCCCAGCTCTACTACGAGGACGGCTACCAGGAACTGGTCGACCGAGGCGAGAGGATCGCTGTGGCGCCGATCGGCGAGGTCGACTGGGTTGAGGTGGACAATCACGACGATCTGGCTCGCGCTCGGGAGATCGCATGCCGCTACTAGCCCGGATGCTGGCCTCGCCGCTCTCCATTGACGTGCGGCGGGGAGCGATCGCGGACCTGGGACTTCTCCTCGCGGACCGGAGGATCGCCAACGAGGGACGGATCGCGGTGGCGGTCGGCCCCGGCCAGGGCGCCCGGATCGTCGCGGACCTCAACCTTCCCCACTGCGAGGTCTTCCAGGTCGACGAAGGTACCGTCGACGTCGCCAACGAACTCGGCAAGAAGCTGCGGACGGAGGCTTTCGAAGCGGTCGCGGGGATCGGCGGCGGCAAGACCATCGACGTCACTAAATTCGCCGCCACCATGGCGGGAATCCCGATGATCGCGGTCGCCACCAACCTCTCCCACGACGGCATCGCCTCCCCGGTGAGTTCGCTGGAGCACGAGAGCGGCAAGAGCTCCTACGGGGTGAACATGCCGGTCGCCGTCGTGGTGGATGTGGACTACGTCCGCTCCGCACCTGACCGGCTGGTCCGCTCGGGGATCGGGGACGTGCTCAGCAACCTGTCCGCGATCACCGACTGGGAGCTGGCCGGCAAGGAGATGGACGAACCGGTCGACGGGATGGCCGTCACCTTCGCCCGGGTGGCCGCCGAGTCCGTGCTGCACCGCCGCGACTCCGTGGAATCCGAGAGCTTCCTCACCGCGCTCGCCGAGGCCCTGGTGCTGTCGGGGATGGCCATGTCGGTGGCCGGGTCGAGCCGGCCCGCTAGCGGCGCTGACCACGAGATCCTCCACGCCATCGACCAGCTCTACCCGGGGACCAGCAACCACGGAGAACTGGCTGGGCTGGGCACGCTGTTCGCCTTCTTCCTCCGCTCCCGCTACCTGGGCCACGGGGAACAGCAGCTCGAGGACATCCGCGCCAGCCTGCTCCGCCACCGGCTTCCGACTCTCCCCTCGGACGTGGGGCTGGACGAAGAGCAGTTCGTCAAAGCCGTGGTCCACGCGCCGTCCACTCGGCCGGGACGCTACACGGTCTTGGAGCACCTCAACCTCTCCGAAGACGAGATCAGGCGGAGCGTTCGCGACTATGTCCAAACCTTCGGTCGCTGAGGTGCGGGCCGGCGGCCAGCCGGAAGGAATCAAAGAGCGGGTCAACGAGGAGCATTGGGCGGGACGCCTCTACATGCGGGCGATCTCGCCCTATGCGAGTACGTTCTTCGTGCGCCTGGGGGTGCCCCCGAACCCGATCACCTACCTGATGGTGGTCTGCGGTGTGCTCGCCGGGATCGTCGTGGCCTTCGGCGGGCTGTGGTCGGCCCTGCTCGCGGCCCTGCTCATCCAGGTCTACCTGCTGTTGGACTGCTCTGACGGCGAGGTCGCCCGGTTCACCGGGCGTACCAGCGTGACCGGTGTCTACCTGGACCGCATCGGCCACTACTTCGCTGAGGTCGCCCTGCTGGTCGGGGTAGGGATCCGGGCGCAAGGAGAGTTCACGGCCGGAGGCTGGGTGGTCGCCGGACTGGCCGCGGCACTCGGCGCCGCACTGATCAAGGCGGAGACCGACAACGTGGTGGTGGCCCGGGCCAAGGCGGGGTTGAGCGACCACGTGCCGGCCGCAGCCCTGAATCCCCGGTCCGCGGGCCTGAGCCTGGCGCGCCGGATCGCTTCTGCGCTGCGTTTCCACCGCATCATCCAGGCAGTGGAGCTCTCCCTCCTGGTCGTGGTGGCCGCAGTGGTGGATGCGGTCCGTGGCGACCTGGCTGCCACCCAGGTGCTCATGGCTGCCTGTGTGGCGGTGGCAGCGCTGCAGACCGTGCTGCACCTGGTGAGCATCCTGGCCTCCAGCCGGCTGCGGTGACGCGCGGGCGTTCCGCTCACCCTGCCGGTGTTGATACGGTCGTTACCTGGTTCATGAGACCGTTGAATTCCGTTGTCCTGTCATCCATCTTTGGTGTGTTGAACGGTTGTCGATGAGCGGTTCCGTCCCCTCCCCTAGCGCGACACGGCAGGGTGAGGCATCCGGAGCGGACACGGGGTCCTCCCAGGACGCGCTCCCCTCCGGCGGATCAGTACGGGCCGCGCCGGGGCAGGAGCCATCCGTTCCCCAGCGCGGAGGTAAACAACAGTTGAAGCTCTCCTGTGTGCTGCTGACGATGGGCAATCGGCCGGCAGAGCTGCGCCGGGCCATCGCCAGCGTGTTCGAACAGGAGGGTGTCGACATCGAGGTGGTCGTCGTCGGGAACGGCGCAGACCTCCCGGACTTGGATGAGCGGGTGGTCACCGTGCGGCTTCCCGAGAATGTTGGAATCCCGGCTGGCCGGAACGCGGGAGTGCGGGCCAGTACCGGCGACATCATCCTGTTCCTCGACGACGACGGATGGTACCGGTCCCGCAACCTGGGACGGCACGTCCACGACCGGTTCGCAGCAGACCCCTCGCTCGGTGCGCTGTCCTTCCGGATCTCCGACCCTGACGGCGGCCCGGACCAGCGGCGGCACGTGCCTCGACTCAGAGTGGGCGACCCGGGCAGGTCGAGCCGGGTCACCACGTTCCTCGGCGGGGCGTCGGCGATCCGGCGCACCGCGTTCGAACAGGGCGGCGGGCTGCCTGACGCGTTCTTCTACGCGCACGAGGAAACAGACTTGGCGTGGCGCATCCTGGATGCGGGATACCACATCGAGTACGACGCTGAGGCGGTCATGTACCACCCGGCGACGTCCCCGACCCGGCACGCCGACTTCTACCGGCTCAACGCCCGCAACCGCGTGTGGCTGGCCAAGCGGAACCTGCCCTGGCCGCTGGCCGTGGTCTACGTGGCGGTCTGGGTGGCGCTGACCGTGCTGCGCGAACGTTCCCTCAGCGCACTGCGTCCCTGGTTCTCCGGGTTCTGGGAAGGGTGGCGGACCGACGCGGGGGAGCGCCGGCCGATCCGATGGTCCACGGCCTGGCGGATGACTCTCGCTGGACGGCCGCCGATCATTTGAACGGTCGCAGCGGCGTAGAACGAGGTGTGGCCCACCCCGCGCGGCGGAGTGGGCCACTGTGCATGCGGCGGGCCTAGAGTTCGGTCACCACATCCTCGTAGTCGAGGCGGGGCAGCCGCGGGAACTGGGGATGGTCCGCGCCAGGCTTGCCGATGTTCATGACGACGAGCGTGCGGTACCGCCCGTTAGGGAAGAACTCGGCGTCGATCGCGGCGGCGTCGAAACCGGTCATCGGCCCCGCTGCCAGCCCGGCCGCGCGGACTCCGATAAGGAAGTACCCGATCTGCAGGGACGCGTTGAGTTTCGCGGTCGTCGCGCGGGCTTCAGCGCTGCTGGAGAACATGTCCCGGATGCCCTGGGCACGGTCGGGGAAGAAGCGGTCGGCCTTCTCGTGGAACTCGCTGTCGTAGGCGAGGATGGCGGTGAGCGGAGCCGACAGGGTCTTGGCCTGGTTCCCCTCGGCCATGTGCTGGACGAGACGCTCCCGGCTTTCGCGGGAACGCAGCAGCACGATGCGCAGCGGCTGCGTGTTCATCGCGGTGGGACCGTACTTCACCAGGTCGTAGATCGCGCGGACCTGTTCTTCGGAGACGGGTTCGCCACTGAAGGTGTTCGCGGTCCGCGCCTCCCGGAACAGGAGGTCCTGGGCGTCCTTGGCGAGTTCCAGCGGTTCGGAGATCTGGGACAAGGTCTCTCCTGGAAAGAAAGTACGTCGAATACGGGGCTGTCCGGCGGTGCAGGCCGGATCAGCAACGTACAACTTATCTTCCCAGGAAAGGATTCCGGGGTTTCGTGTGTTTCCGCTCACCCAGCGCCGATGAGGCGCGCACCCCCGGCTGCGGTCCCGCATCCAGAGCTCCGCGCCGTTGCGGAAGCTCTGAAAACGGGACCGGGAACCGTACCGGGCGCAAACAGCTAGCCGAGAACAGGCGATCAGAGGACTTGGACGCCCTTGCGGCTGATCGAAGCAGTGAGACGGCCCCCGGGCAGCTCGGAGTCAGCGCGGCGCAGCACCCCCCTGGTGTCGAGGAGGCGCTGGCACCGCTCCAGCAGCATCTTGGGCGTGTACTCGGAGTGGTCGGTGAGGAGCACCGTCAGGTCCGCTTCACCCAGTGCCTGCTCCAGGTCGTCCGCGCGCGGGATCGGAGACCCGTTCACCTGCCACTCCGGAACATGCGGGTCGTGGAAGAGCAGCGTGGCGCCTTTCTGCATGAGCTTGGCTGCCACGGCCCGGGACGGAGACTCCCGCTGGTCAGCGATGTTCGCCTTGTAGGTGACCCCCAGCAGCAGGATCGTCGACCGCGACAGCGCCAGCCCGGCCTCGTTGAGCATGTCCTGGACCCGCCACAGCACATAGTCCGGCATGCGCGAGTTGATCTCCTGGGCGAGCTCCACGAAACGGAAGGGGTAGCCCAGGGTCTTGACCTTGTACGACAAATAGTTGGGGTCGATAGGGATGCAGTGGCCGCCCACCCCTGGCCCGGGGTAGAACGCCTGGAAGCCGAAGGGTTTAGTGGCAGCGCAGGCGATGGCGTCCCACAGGTCCACCCCCAGTTCGCGGCAGAAGATCGCCATCTCGTTAACCAGGGCGATGTTGACGTGCCGGTACGTGTTCTCCAGGAGCTTGGCCATCTCCGCTTCCCGAGTGCCGCGCGCCCGCACCACCGTGCGCACGAACTTGCCGTAGAAGGCGGCCGCGATCTCGCCGCAGAGTTCGGTGTACCCGCCGACGACCTTCGGTGTGTTAGCCACGCCGAACAGCGTGTTGCCCGGGTCGATCCGCTCGGGGGAGAACGCCAGGTGGAAGTCTTTCCCCGCGACCAGGCCGGAGCGTTCCAGAATCGGCCGGAGCACCTCGTCGGTGGTGCCGGGGAAGGTCGTGGACTCCAGAATGACCAGGGTTCCCGGGGACAGGTGGGCAGCGATGGTCTCAGCCGCGGAGGTGACCGCGCTGAGGTCGGGAGAACCCTCCTCCGAGAGAGGCGTAGGGACGCAGATCACGATTGTTTGGGCGTTGCGGAGCACGCTGGGGTCCGAGGTTGCGGTGAACCCGGCAGCCCGCATATCCGCGATGTCCAGCTCGGAGAGGTCGTCGATATGCGACTTTCCGGCGTTCAGCCCGTCGACCACGCGCTGGTTCACGTCGAGGCCGGTCACCTTCAGACCGGACCGGCATGCTTCATGCGCCAACGGAAGCCCGACATAACCCAAGCCGACGACCACCAGGTCAGAGGTGTAGGTCGAGACGCCCACAGTTGATCTCCCTCATATGGAAAACGTGCCCTCGGGGTGTTCATTTTCCCGGTAGCTAGACGCGCGAGATTGGTACCGCGTTGCCTTCCGATATCTTTCTGGCCTGTTCAGGACATTCTTGTTCCCGGAGACATAAGAAGGTCGATATCTGGGTATGCGGCTGCGGGCTGCTCTCGGCGTGCGATCGATGATAGCGCTTCTACCAGCGGTAAGAAGGGGGAAAGTAGGGCAGGGAAACGATTTCGCGAAGATTGATGAATTACCTGAGAGTCAAAGACTCCCGCGGGTGTCATCGGCAAATTTAGTGATTCTGTTTACGGAGATGCTGCTACGGTTTGTATTTGCTTACCGTCGCAGGGCGACAGGGTTTTCCTGGCTGTAACCGGATCGGGCACTACGATGGCGGTGCGCCACGCCCGATGCGGCGCGGTGGCACTACCGGAGCGACCTGAAGCGTGTCATCCGGTTCAACACCCGTTCATCCGCGTCCGCCAAGGTGAAGGAGTGGCACAGTGACGTGCGCACCTGGCCCCCACGGGCGACCCGCGCTCCGGAAGGACGGACGATGAAACGGCGTGAGCAGAGCCAGACCGAGCAACTCCGCAAAGCGCTCGCCGAACGGGAAGCGCAGCTCCAAGAAGCCCAGGCGCGCCTCGCTGCCCTGGAAGGATCCACCTCGCTCCAGGTGGGCCGCGCCCTGGCCGGGGCTGCCCGGCGCCCCGCCCGAGGACTGGTGAACCTGCCGCGGGAACTGTACCGGCTGTGGCGGGACAGCAGCAGCCGCTCAGCGGGCAGCACGCCGAAACAGCGCGTACGGTCCCCCGAACCGGTCCGTTCCTATGAGACCGAACGCCAGGAAGCCCGGCTGCTTGCCGGGCAGCCAGCGTTCAAAGACGAGCGGGTCGTCATCGCTGGGGTGTTCTCCGCCGTAGCCCGCGCGGCCGTGGAACCGTACGCGCGGCTCGTCCCGCTGCGCCCGCACGACGTCCAGATCGTCTTCGACTCCGCCGACGTCGACGCGGTCATGGTCACCGCCTCAGCCGCCCAACCCGGAAACCTGTGGGCGCACGTGGGCGACCCGGCCGCGGTCGACCGCACCCGGGCCCTGCGATGGGTGCTGGACGCGGCCGCTGCCCGCGGAGTGGCGACCATCCTCGTCTGCGACGCGCCCGCACCCCCCGCACTGGCCGGGCTCGGCTTCGACTACGTCCACCAGGGCGACCTCGGCGTCCCCCTCCACCGCTACAACCCGATCGCCGCCCCCGAAGATCGCGCCGCCACCCTGCTGCGGGTCAGCGGAGCTGCCCCCTACTGCCACCCTCTCGTCGCGGAAAGCAAAGGAGGGGTGCGCGCCGACGCGCGATGGGAAGAACTGCCGGAACTGCTGCGCGCCGCCGCAGTCGCGGTCGTGGACACGCCGACGCTCGCCGACCAGGCACTCGCCTGCGGAACCCGGGCCCTCCTCGCCGGAACCGCCCCCGGTCCCGGATTGCCGGACACTGCGGCGCGCACCGCTGCCGACGAAGCCGACTTCATCCAAGCCGTTGCTGAAGGGCCCCTCAGCCCCGCCGAGCTCCGCCTGGCCCTCCGCACGCTCTTCCTGACCCGGGCCACCCCGGTAGTCCTGGCGGACCTCCTGGAACGGGTCTCGCTTCCCGCGGGGGGAGGCTCCGCCACCCAGCCGCTGGCGGGACGGGCCACCACAGTCCTCGCCTGCCCGTTTGACGACACCGAATCGCTTGCCCTCGCCGACGACATGTTCCGCCAACAGCACCCGCCTGCCGAAGTCGTCGTGCCTGACTCCCGCGCCGCATTCGCCGGGATCCAGCGGTTGAAAGACCGTGGCATCCCCGTGCGTACCGTCGCCACCGCTCCGGAGGACCGCTGGTCTGCGGCTGAATGGGCCCAGCTCGCCGCCGCCGCAACCACCCCCTGGACGGCACTGTGGGACCAGCCCGCGGGGGAATTCTTCCTTGCCGATGCACTCTGCGCCGCGGAATGCTCCGGAGCGGACGCGGTCGGCCCCGCCGTCGACCCGGCAGCCTCCGGAGCCGACTACGTCTTCGTCAGCGCAGTACGCCCTGTCCTCGCCCGCCGCGAACTGGTCCGCAAAGGACTGCCGCCCCAGCAGTGGAGCCGGCATGGGGCGCGCCTGCTCGCTCTCAGTGCCGCGGGCCCCGCAGCCTCGAGCCCTGTCCCGGAGCACACACCCGGCGGTTAAGCGGCACACTGGAACAAACGGAGAAGCGCTGACAAGGCCACCACCGTGGATGGTGCCACGCCACAGGCGTACCCCCGGGGCGCAGAAAGGACATCCGTGAACATCCGCGCACTCGTCTACGGCGATGCTGACCCTGACTCCATGGACGCCACCGCCCGGTGGGCGCAGTCCATGACCCAGGCACTGGCCGCAGCCGGGTGTGCCACCATGCTGCTGCTCCGCAACCAGCCGGGCACGGACGTCCTCACCGCCCCCTTGGCCGGGCTGCCGAACGTCACGGTAAGACATCCCAAGACCGGGGCGCACCGGATCGACCCCGGTCCGCACGGGCTCGACCCTGAGCAGGCGGTGGAACTGATCACCCGGCTCGACGCGGAACGGCGCTTCCACCTCATCGTCATCCGCGGGCAGCGCGTCGCCGCGGTCGCCGCCCACGCCGAAGAACTCGCTGGACGACTGTGGACCTGTGTGGACGACGTACCGCACACCCTGGCCCGGATGACCCCCAGCGTGGTCTCCGAGCTCACCGAGATCGCCCTGGCCTCCCGGTACCTGCTGTGCGCCAGCGAAGAACTGCGCTGCTTCGTGGAATCCACCGTGCCCGCCGCCTCCGGCCGCGCCGTGCTGCTTCCCCCCATGCTCACCGCGGCACCCCGCAGAGCAGACCGGCCCGGCGTGCCGCTGCGTATCGGCTATGCCGGGTCGATCGCGGAAACCCGCAACATGGTGACGCTCACCCAGCTTCCCGCGGCGCTCGGTTCCCGCGGTATCCCCGCGGAGCTGCACGTGGTCGGCGACGCTATCCGCAACGGCTCCCCGGAGTGGGTGAGACGAGCCACCAAAGCACTCAAAGATACCCCCAACGTGGTCTGGCACGGCGGCCGCTCCCACGAAGAAGCCCTCGACCTGCTCGCCCGCTGCCACCTCGCCGTGTCCTGGCACCGCTCGGACATCGACGCTGCCCTGGTGCCCGCGTTGACGGCACTGGAGCCCGGCACGCTGGGGATTCCCGTCGTCGTCAACCGCACCCCGCTCTACGAGCGACTGCTCGGCGCCGACTATCCGCTCTTCGCCGCCCCGGACCTGCAGAGTCTGGCGGACGCGGTGGAACGGGCTGGCCAGCCGGAGGTCTACCGCACAGCAGGGGAACGCTGCGCGGCCGCGGCCGCCCGCTTCACCCTCGACCAAGGAATCCAGGTCCTCCGCTCCCTCCTGCAGGCAGCCCTGCCGCCGCCACCCCGGGGAACCAACCCGGACCTGCCGCTGAAAGTCGCGATCGCCGGCACCGACCTCAGCGGTCTCGACCGGCTCATCCAGCATCTGAGGAGCCTGCCCGGTATCGAGCTGCGGCTCGACGAATGGGAAGGCCCGCACACCCACGACGAGTACCTCAGCCGGGAACTGGCGGCCTGGGCCGACGTGGTGATCTGCGAGTGGTGCGGCCCGCACGCCCTGTTCTACGCCAAGTACAAACGGTCCGGGCAGCGGCTGCTGGTGCGGCTCCACCGGTTCGAACTCGCCACGGAGTGGCCGCGCCGCCTCGACATCGAAAAAGTCGACGCGGTCATCTGCGTCAGCCAGCACTACGCGGACCGCGCCCGAGAGCACGCTAGTTGGCCCGCCGACCGGATGGTGGTGCTCCCCGAAGGCATCGACGTGGACCAGTTGTCCCGGCCCAAACTGGACGGCGCCCGCTACACGCTGGGCATGCTCGGAGTCATCCCCTCCCGCAAGCGGCTGGACCGGGCGCTGGACGTCCTTGCCGCACTGCGTGCCCGCGACCCCCGCTACACGCTGGCGCTCAAAACCCGGCAGCCCTGGGATTACTGGTGGGTGTGGAACCGGCCCGAGGAGCGCGCCCACTACGAGCACGTCTACCGGCGTATCCAACGGTCCAGGACGCTCTCCGACGCTGTCGTGTTCGACCCGTACGGCCCGGATGTGGCGGTATGGCTGCGCCGGGTCGGCTTCGTGCTCTCCACCAGTGACGACGAGAGCTTCCACCGGGCGGTAGCCGAAGGGGCGGCCTCAGGCAGCGTCCCCGTGGTGTGGGCGTGGCCGGGCGCCGACACCGTCTACGCGCCGCGCTGGGTCCACGGCGACGTGGCGCAGATGGCGGACGCGGTGCACACCATCGTCACCGAGGAGCGGTTCGACGCGGAACGTGCCGCAGCCCGTGCCGAGGTCGCGGAACGCTATGCGCTACCGAAGATCCTCGAACAGTGGGTCCGCTTGATCGTGGCGGGCGAGCCACCCGAGGCTGCTCCCCGCGCCTGACCGCTACCCGGCAGGAGGCGGTCAGCAGGCGTCGTCTTCGGGTGCCTCGGCGGTCTTCGCGTTGAGCGAGTCAAGCACGTTGCTGGAATCCCCGGAGGACTGCCCTTTCAGCCCGTCCCAGTCCATGGAGATCACCAGCTGCACGGTGGAGCCCAGATACGGGCTCTCCTCAACGACGGCTTTCTTCACCTGCGCGGCGACCGTGTGGGCGTGCGCCTCCATACCGGGACCGTAGAAGACGGTGGTCCGCCCGGGAACCGACCCCTGCGGGTTGCCCGTGCCCGCCACCACGAACCCTCGTGCCTGGAGCTCCTCGCCCACCGTGCCGGCCAGGCCCGAGGTGGTCGTGCCGTTGATGACCTCCACCGAGACTTCGGCGGGGTCGACGGTGGGCACGTCCTCCTTCTCCTCGTCCTTCTCCTCGTCGTCGGACTTCTCGTCGGTGATCTCCGTGTCGTTGGCGATCGCCTGGAACAGCCGGTCGGCGTCAGGCTGGGTCCACGCCACCCGGTTCGCGTCGTCAGGGTGCGCCCCGTTGGGGACGGTCACGAACCGGATGTTGCTCATGTCGACCTCGCGCATCTGGATGGCGATGTCGGTCATCTTGTCGACGGTGAACTGGTCGTCGACGGTAATGGAGTCCGTGACCGAGCTGAGGAATGCGTAGATGCTGCTGGGGCTCGACATGATCTCCCCGCTCATCACCTTCCGCAGCATGGCGCCGAGGAACACCTGCTGGCGGTCGATACGGCTCAGGTCGCTGCCGTCGCCCTGGCCGTAGCGGGAACGCATGTAGCCCAGTGCCTGCTCGCCGTTGAGGGTCTGCCGCCCCGCATCCAGTTTCAGATGCGCTTTAGGGTCGTCGATCGGGTGTGGGATGCACATCTCCACCCCGCCGATCGCGTCGACCATCTCCTTGAACCCGGTGAAGTCCACGCTGACGAAGTGGTCGATGTGGATGCCGGTGAGCTGCTCCACGACCTTCCACTGGCACTGGATGCCGCCGTAGTTCATCGCGGAGTTGAGCATGCCGCGGTGCGCTTCCATGCCCGGGCGATCCCCGTTGGGCTCGCACGCCGGCATGTCCACGATGGAGTCGCGGGGCAGGTTGACCAGGATCGCGCCGTCGTGGTTGGGGGAGATGTGCGCGATGAGTAGCGTGTCGGGGCGTTCGCCTTCGATCTCCCCGCCGTACTCCGCGTTCGCGCCGCTGCGCACGTCGGAGCCGATGATCATGATGTTGATCGCGCCCTCGACCTTGGTGGGCCGATCCCAGGCGTCGGTGTCGACCGTCTCCTGGCTGATGTTGCCGTAGATGTCGTAGTAGGCGCCGTAGGCGGTCAGGCTACTGGCGATGACGAGTGCCGTCGCCCCTATTGCCACCCAGCCGCCGAGGCTGAGCTTGCGTTGCAGGGCACGCGATCCTGCGGACCGTCGGGAGGAGGATCTCTTCGGCATCGAACACCAGGAGGGGAGATAGGGGTCAGGGAAGCGACCTGTAAGAAGCCTGCGGCGGCAGAGGAGAAGGGAAATCACCGACGACTGCCGTCACGCGCTCCATGTCGAGCCGCGATTGCAGAGTAGTGGAGTCACGGCTCGGAATGAGCACAAGTGAGGAGGCCGCGGACAGTACGCCCAAAAATTTGGACAGATCATCCCCCAGCGCCGCAAGAGGGGCATGATCGGAAGTGATGATAGCCACTCGGTCTTCGGCTGTCAGCTTTCCGAGACGCGCAGCGTCCCGGCCCCTGTCGGCCAGCTCACCCCCCGTCCAGGAGCGGCCGCCGTGCACCAGGGCCGCCGCCTGGGGATCACCCTTAGGCGGAGCGAACACGTCGCCGTACCCGCGGGCCTCCTGCGTGTAGTCCGTCGCCGCGGGCGGGCAGTCGTCCATCGGCAAGCCCAGCGGGTGCAGGGAGGCCCCAACCACCTCGCGGGCCCCCGAGGCGAGTGCGGCGTCCACCCGGGACGCGTCGGCCACCACCACGTCCGCTTCCGGGATGTCTGCTTCAGCGAGCACCACGGTCGTCCCCGTCACCCAGCACGCCACCGTCCAGGCGAGGCTCTGCCAGTGCAGGGGCAGGGCGAGCGCCACCGTGTCCCCGGGCAGTGCGCCCAGCCCGTCCACCAGCATGTTGGCTGTTTTCGCCACCCAGTTGTCGAAGGTGGCGAACGACATCTCCACCCGGACGTCAGTGGCAGGGTCGTAGGAGGTGAGGAAAGGGCGGGTAGCGTCGACGCTCTTCGCCGCCCACCACAGCTCTCCCGGAGTGTGCGCTGACAACAGCAGGCCCTTTCTCGGTTTGGTGGCGAATCGGGGCACATCGTACCTGCGGGAGGGCGGGGAAAGCAGAACACCGCTGCCGGGGCGGGCCAATGCCGGGGCCGTGCCCGCGCCGGCCGTTCCTGGCCGGGGAAAGATTCCGGTTCCGGAGCCGCCGCGCAGGGGAGCTGGCATTGTTGCATTCATGCACCTGTCTCCCGGCACCCTGCTCGCCCGGGTCACACTGGTTCCGGTGGTGGCCGCCACCGCCTGGCTGGCGGTCGCGTTCCCTCTGCTCTGCCTCGGCCACTTCACGCCGCTCCTCGGAGTGCTGCTGGGAGGACCCGCACTCGTCGCCGCGCTCGTCCTCCTGCCCCGGCTGGCCCCGGACATTGACGACACCCCGTGGTGGGCGCTGCTCCTAGTGGTCCTGGTCACCGCCGCCTTTGCCGCGGTGCAGCTCGCCTACCACTCCGAGCAGCTCGTCGTCCGGCGGGACGCCGCCTCCTACGCCCAGTACACCGCGTGGATCGCCGAGTACGGTTTCCTGCCGATCCCCCAGCAGCGGGAGCTCATCGCCGGGAACGATCCGGCGCTCACCTACCACAGCCTCGCCTACTACCAGGTCGACGACGTGGTCTGGCCGCAGTTCCTCGCCGGCGCCCCCCTGGTGTACGCGCTCGGGTTCTGGGCCGCGGACCTGGAAGGACTTGTGCTGGCACCGCCGGTCACGGGTGCTCTCGCGGTGCTGACGTTCGCGGGACTCGTCGCGCGGCTCGTCGGTGCCCGATGGGCGCCGCTGGCCGCCCTCCTCCTCGCGGTGTGCCTGCCCCAGCAGTGGATCAGCCGCTCCACGTACAGCGAACCGGTCGCCCAGATCATGCTGCTCGGCGGGCTCGTGCTTGCCTACGACGCGCTGGAGAGAAGAGCCCGGGGCCGGTGGTCGGCAGGGCACACGCTCGCTCTTGCCGCGGGGCTGAGCTTGGGACTGGGGCTGCTGGTGCGCATCGATGCGCTCCGCGACCTGCTGCCCGTGGTGGGGTTTGTGGGGCTGCTGCTTGTCGCCCGGCGCCGGGAGGCCACCCCCTTGGGGCTGGGGTTGGCAGTCGGGGCCGGCTACGGGTTCGTGGCCGGATTCGGATACTCCCGCCCCTACCTGAACTACCTCGCGGACTCGCTCAATCCTCTCCTGTTCATCAGCGGGATCGTGGTGGGCGGCACGGCCGCGGGCGTGCTTCTGCTGTGGCGGCGCGGCATCCCTCGCCTGGACCGCCCTCCCTGGCTGCCTACCGCGGGGGCGGTCCTCGTCGTCGTCGCTATGGCGGCGATTGCCGCCCGCCCGCTGCTGTTCGTCCAGCGTGGCCACGGCGACGAAGCCACCGGCATCTATATCGGGCAAGTCCAGGAGATCGAAGGGCTGCCTGTCGACCCCGACCGCACTTACGAGGAGATGAGCCTGACCTGGGTCGGCTGGTACGTCGGCTGGGCCACGGTGCTGTTGGCGACGCTCAGCGTCGCTCTCCTGGTGCGCCGGATGGCGCTGCGCCCCACTCCCCAGTGGGTGCTGCCGCTGATGGTGCTGTCCTGGACGGTCGGCACCACGCTGCTGCGCCCTGCCATCACCCCCGACCATCCGTGGGCCAGCCGCCGCCTGGTCACCCTGGTGCTCCCGGCGTTCATCCTGTTCGCGGTCTTCTTCCTCGCCTGGGCCCGGCGCCGGGTCCGCGACCGTGCGCCGCACCGGCTGCGCCGGCTGGGCACTCCCCTGGCCGTGCTGGGCGCGGCTACCCTGCTGCTGCCCACTGCGGCTACCGCAGCCGGGATCATGACCTATCGCATGGACGTCGGGTCGATCGCGGCCACCCGGCAGACCTGTGCAGAGCTTCCGGACACGGCCAGCGTGCTCATCGTCGACCCCAACACTGCCGCCAAGTTCATGCAGCTCATCCGCGGTATGTGCGGGGTGCCCACAGCGCAGGTGGTGGAAACCGACCCGGAGACCGTGCACCGGATCGTCGCTGAAGTCCACGATCGCGGCCGCGACGCGGTGCTCGCCGCCGACCGAGCCGAACGGCTCCACCCGTACCTGCCGCCGTGGATCGTCCCGCGCCACTCGTTCGACGTCCACACCGAGCAGGACCCCAGCACGCTGATGAAGCCGCCCGCGGGAGCATGGCGGTTCAACGGGGACCTGTGGATCGCGGTCATCCCCGCGACCGCGGCAACTCCCTCGATATCCTGATCGCACCGTGAGTGAGACCGCCCCCAGCCCGCAGCACGCCGATCCCCGCGTCACGATCGTCCTGCCCTGCTATAACGAGCAGGACCACGTGGTCGCCGAGATCGAACGGATCTGTGCGGCAATGGACGCCAGCGGCCATTCCTATGAACTGCTCGCGTTCGACGACGCCTCCACCGACGACACCCTTGCCCGACTGCGCGACGCCGAACTCCACTTCCCGAACCTGAAGGTCATCGCGTTCTCCACCAACGGCGGGGCGGGAACTGTGCGCCGCATCGGAACCCAGCGCGCTCGCGGCGAGATCGTCGTGTGGACCGATGCGGACATGTCCTATCCCAATGAGCGCATCCCCGAGCTCGTGGACATCCTTCTCAAGGACGACACCATCGACCAGGTGGTGGGGGCCCGCGACCAGGAGATGGGCAGCTACCGGTTCCTGCGCGTCCCCGCCAAGTGGCTGGTCCGCAAGCTCGCCGAGCTCCTCACGAACTCGCACATCCCTGACCTGAACTCGGGGCTGCGCGCCTTCCGCCGCGACGTGTCCCTGCCCTACCTGCGGCTGCTGCCCCCGGGGTTCTCCTGCGTCACCACCATCACCCTGGCCTTCCTGTCCAACCAGCACGCCATCCACTACGAACCGGTGAGCTACGCCAAGCGGGCCGGGCGCTCCAAATTCCGGCCCGTGCGCGACGCCTACCGCTACCTGCTGCAAGTGCTGCGGATGGTCATGTACTTCAACCCGTTGAAGGTGCTCATGCCGCCTGCCCTGTTCCTGCTCGGCACCGGCGTGCTCAAGGTCGTCTACGACGTGGTCACCGATCCGGTCTACATCCGCAACAACACGATCATGCTGCTCATGACCGGGCTCATCGTCGCCGCAATGGGGCTGCTGGCCGATCTCATCGTGCGGTCCCGCGACTCCTGACAGGGAAGCAGCCATGCGGATCACCCTGGTGGGCCCGACCCACCCGTACAAGGGCGGAGGGGCCCGGCACACCACCGAACTCGCCCACCGGCTGGCCGCTGCAGGACACCGGGTCGTCATCGAATCGTGGCGTGCCCAGTACCCGGCGCTGCTGTACCCGGGGCAGCAGACCGTCACAGAACCGGAAGGCCCGCCCTACCCCGGCACCCGCCGCGACCTCGCCTGGTACCGGCCCGACAGCTGGTACCGGGTCGGCCGCAGGGCGGGCCGTGAAGCCGACCTCGTCGCACTCGCCGTCTTCTCTCCCGTCCAGGTTCCCCCCTATCTCGTCCTGCGCGCCGGCTGCGGGACAGCAGCCCGCGTGGTGGCGCTCTGCCACAACGTCCTGCCGCACGAACAGCGGCCCGGGGACACCGCACTGATGCGGGCCCTGCTCCGCCGCGTCGACGCGGTCCTCACCCATTCGCCGCAGCAGCGTGCTCTCGCCGACCGCTTGCTGGGCGGCAGCGGCCCGCCCGTGCGCATGGCGGAACTGCCCCCGCACCTGCCGGACATCGGCCCGCGCCAGCCGCGGCCCCCGGGGGTGCGGCACCGCCTGCTGTTCTTCGGGATCGTCCGCCCCTACAAGGGGGTGGACGTGCTGCTGCGGGCGCTCGCGGCCGGGCCGCCGGAGGTGGCGTTGACCGTGGCGGGCGAGTTCTGGGGCGGTTCCGCGGAGCTGCGGGCGCTCGCCGAGCAGCTCGGCGTCGCCCACCGGGTGGAGTGGCGGGAAGGATACGTGCCCGCCGGGGAGCTGCCCGCCCTGTTCGCTGAGTGTGACGCGGTGGTGCTGCCCTACCGCTCGGCCACCGCCACCCAGAACGTGTGGCTGGCCCACGCCCACGGCGTGCCGGTGATTGCCACCCGCGTGGGCACCCTGCCCGACCAGGTCCGCGACGGGGTGGACGGACTGCTGTGCCGCCCCGACGATCCCGCGGATCTGGCGCGAGCGATCGCCGACTGCTATGCGCCCGGCCGTCTGGACGCGCTGCGGGCGGGGGTCCGGCCGGTCGACACCGACGCCTCCTGGGACCGGTACCTTGCGGCCCTCACCGACACGGCCGGATAGGGGTCATTGCGGATCCGGAGCAGCCGGGGGGCGTACCGCGGCCAGGCAGAGCAGGGCCCACAGGAGGTCGGCAACGGTCATCACCAGCCGGGACAGGGCGGCCACCACCAGCGCTGCCCCCGCGTCGAGGAGCGGGGCCAACGCGGTCACCAGGACCGCTTCCCGGACTCCCAGCCCGGCAGGCGCGAACACGACGAGCAGGCCCAGGGTCCACGCCAGGGCGTAGCCGCCGGTAGCGGCAGCCCACGAATCCCAGCCGCCGCCCACCCCTGCCACCAGCAGCCACACGTGCGCCCCGAGCGGCAGCCAGGACAGGAGTGACCAGCCCACGGCGGCGGCCATGCCCCGCCCGCTCACCCGGTCGAGTTCCGCGTCCACGTCGGTGCGCACCCGGCCGATCCGGCGCAGCACCCCGTGCAACACCCAGGTCACCAGCCGCGGGTGGGTGAAGAGCAGCAGAAGCGGAGCCGCGGCCAGCACCCACCACCAGCGCCGTGCCGCCTCTTGGGCCGCGATCGGCAGCAGCACCGCGGCGACCAGCAAGTTCACGGTCAATGTCACCGTGATCGCCAGGACGGTGGCGGCGGCCGCCCGGTAGCGCGGCACCGCGCGGTCCCGGGCGAGTTCTACTTGGGCGAGGAACGCCCACACCGACCCGGGTACGTACTTGCCGAGCTGGCCGACGAACATCACCCGGGCCGCGACCGGGACGGGCAGGGGAGAACCCAGGTCGGCGAGCAGGGCCCGCCACGCCAGCATCTGCGTGCCCAGCCCGGCGAGTGCGGCAGCGAGCGCACCGGCCACGGTCCACGGGGACAGGGCGACGAGCGCGGCCCCGGCCTCGTCCCACCGGGCGCGGAGCGCAAGCACAGCACAGCCGAGGACGACGACCACCACGGCACTGCGCACCCGTCGCTGGACGCGGAGACGGCTCACCACCCGGCCAGCCTAAGCCGCCGCGTCGGCCCGGGGAGCAGTCCTGGGCGCACCACTACTGTTTTCCGGCTGTCCGACAGGGCCAGTAGGGTGGGCCCGTGTTCGCTGACGCCGTAGCCTTCCTGGGCCACCAGATCCACGTGTGCCGCTACCGGGAAGCAGGCACACTGCTGCGGTGGCTGGGCCGCGACCTGACCGGGCAGGTGGTGCTCGACGTCGCGGGCGGCGACGGCTACTGGGCGGCGCAGGCCCGCCGCCGCGGCGCGCGAGCCGTCTCCCTCGACCTGGCCCGGCACAAGATGCTGCGCGGCCAGCGGATCTCCCACGCGCCGGCGCTCATCGAAGGCGACGCCCTGCGGCTGCCGTTCGCCAACGCCAGTATCGACAAGATCATGTCGGTCTGTGCTCTTGAGCACTTCACTGACGGGCCCGCGGCCCTCCGTGAAATGGCCCGAGTCCTCAAACCCGGCGGCGACCTTGTCCTGTCCGCGGACTGCCTGTCCCGCCGCGCCGAATGGCCGCACCTGTTCGACGCGCACTGCCGCCGCTACCACGTGCACCGCACCTACACCCACGAGACCTTGCAAGCCCTGCTCGGCGCGTGCGGCTTCACCCTGGTGGACTACCGCTACCAGTTCCGGTCGCGCCGCATGGAGCGCGCCTATCTCACCCTGTCCGCCTACGGCGGCCGGGTCGGGTTCAACGCTGCGGCCCCGCTCATCCCGTTCGTCGCGTGGAGCGACCGCCGCCACCCGAACACCCAGGGCAGCATCGTGCTCTGCCACGCCCGCAAACAGTAACCCCTTACCCTTCTAACAATAATCATGAATATGGTGGGGTGGTGGAAGGGAAGAAACAGACGGGACATACCGGCGGGCCCGCGCGCTCAACGGTGAAGCCCACGGCGTATTGTGCGCCCATGAGTGGTTCTGGAAACGGGATGAAGGAAGTGGTTCCCTCGGCCGCTGCTCTGCGGCGTGCACTAGCCCGGGTCAGGGACGGCAAGACCCTGGACCCGACCGAAGCGGAAATCCTCTTGCACGCCCGCGGCGACGACTTGGAGGCCCTCCTCGACCACGCCTCCCGCATCCGCGATGCTGGGCTTGCCGCGGCTGGACGCCCCGGCGTCATCACCTACAGCCGCAAAGTCTTCATCCCCCTGACCCGGCTGTGCCGGGACCGCTGCCACTACTGCACGTTTGCCACCGCCCCCGCGAAACTGTCCGCCCCCTACCTGTCCCCGGACGAGGTGCTCGAGATCGCCCGCCAAGGCGCGGCCCTCGGCTGCAAAGAAGCACTGTTCACCCTCGGGGACCGGCCGGAAGACCGCTGGCCGCAAGCCCGCGCCTGGCTCGACGAGCAAGGCTACGACGACACCCTCTCCTACGTGCGGGCCATGGCCATCCGCGTCCTCGAAGAAACCGGGCTGCTGCCGCACCTCAACCCGGGAGTGCTCACCTGGAGCGACTTCCAACGCCTCAAGCCGGTCGCCCCGTCCATGGGCATGATGCTGGAAACCACGGCGCGGCGGCTATTCACGGAACGCGGCCAAGTCCACTACGGCAGCCCGGACAAAGACCCCGTGGTGCGGCTGCGCGTCCTCGAAGACGCGGGACGCTCCACGGTCCCCTTCACCACGGGCATCCTCATCGGCATCGGCGAAACCCTCGCGGAACGCGTCGACTCGATCTTCGCGATCCGCAAGATCGCCCGCCAGTACGGCGCGATCCAGGAAGTCATCGTGCAGAACTTCCGCGCCAAACCGGACACCGCGCTGCGCGACTGGCCCGACGCCGACCTCGAAGACCTCGCCGCCACCATCGCCGTCACCCGCATCCTGCTGGGCCCCAAAGCCCACATCCAAGCGCCGCCCAACCTCATCACCGACGACGGGAACCCGGAGCAGGGCACAGGCGACGAGTTCACGCTCATGCTGCGCGCCGGCATCGACGACTGGGGCGGGGTCTCACCGCTCACCCCCGACCATGTCAACCCGGAACGCCCCTGGCCGCAGATCGACCTGCTCGCCGAACGCACTGCCGCGGCAGGCTTCACCCTCCGGGAACGCCTCACCGTCTACCCCGAATACGTGCGCCAAGGCGAACCGTGGATCGACCCGCGCCTCCACGACCACGTCGCTGTCCTCGCCGACCCGGAGACCGGGCTGGCCCGCCCCGACGCCGTCATCACTGGGCGCCCCTGGCAGGAGCCCGCCAGCCTCGAATCCGGGGGCCGGACCAACCTCCACAAGGACATCGACACCGCAGGCCGCAGCAGCGACCGGCGCGGCGACTTCGACTCCGTCTACGGCGACTGGTCGGAACTCCGCGCACGCATCGCCCAACCCGCCCGCGACACGCGGGCACCCCACCGGTTCGACCCGGAGATCCGTGCCGCCCTGCGCCGTGCCGAAGACGATCCTGCCGGGATCACCGACCGCGACGCCCTGGCCCTGCTCGCCGCGGACGGCCCCGAACTGGAAGCGCTCGCCGACCTCGCCGACCGGGTCCGCCGCGACACCGTGGGCGACGAGATCACCTTCGTCGTCACCCGCAACATCAACTTCACCAACGTCTGCTACACGGGATGCCGGTTCTGCGCTTTTGCGCAGCGCCGCACCGACGCCGACGCCTACACCCTCTCCCTCGAACAGGTCGCAGACCGGGCCGCCGAAGCGTGGGAGGCCGGGGCCACCGAAGTGTGCATGCAAGGCGGGATCCACCCCGACCTGCCGGGAACCGCCTACTTCGACATCGCCCGGGCAGTCCGGGAGCGGACCCCCGACATGCACATCCACGCGTTCAGCCCCATGGAGGTCATGAACGGCGTGTCCCGCACCAACCTCCCGATCCGCGAATGGCTGCTCCGGGCCCGCGAAGCCGGACTCGACTCCCTTCCCGGCACTGCCGCGGAGATCCTCGACGACGACGTGCGCTGGGTCCTCACCAAGGGGAAACTGCCCACCGCCCAGTGGATCGAGGTCATCACCGCCGCCCACGACCTCGGCATCCCCACCACGGCCACGATGATGTACGGGCACGTGGACGCCCCGCACCACTGGGTCGCCCACATCCGGCTCATCCGCTCGCTGCAGGAACGCTCCCTGGAACAGAACGGCCGCCCCGGGTTCACCGAATTCGTGCTGCTCCCCTTCGTGCACACCAACGCGCCCATCTACCTGGCCGGGCTGTCGCGGACCGGGCCCACCGAACAGGAGAACCGGGCCGTGCACGCCCTCGCCCGTCTCCTGCTGCACGGCGCGATCGACAACATCCAGTGCTCGTGGGTGAAACTGTCTGAGGAGCAGTGCCGGCGCCTCCTCGCCGGCGGCGTCAACGACATCGGCGGCACCCTGATGGAAGAGACCATCAGCCGGATGGCGGGCTCCACCAACGGGTCGTTCAAAACCATCAGCGAGATGCGCGCCATGGTAGAACCGCTCGGACGCCCTCTGCGCCAGCGCGACACCCTCTACCGGGAAGTGCCCGCGGAGCGCCGCGCCATCGCCGAAGCCAACGACGGGGTGGCCGCGAGCCTGCGCCGCACCCGGCTGCCCGTGGTCTGATCCGGGCTTGCTGCCCGTGGCGGCCGCGCCTCCCCGGAAGCGCGGCCGCCACGTCCCCGGTTCTCGCGGGCTACCGCACTTCGATGAACGCTTCCGGGTCGCGCGGCGGCCGGTGCTTGGGCGGCGCCGCGGGATGCCCGACCGCGACCGCCCCCATCGGCTGCCAGTCCTCGGGAAGCTTCAACACTTCGCGGACCACGTCGGGGCAGAACATCGTGGACGACACCCACGCCGAACCCAGGCCCTCAACCGTCAAGGCCAGGAGCAGGTTCTGCACCCCCGCACCCATGGCCACCAGGAACATGGCGCGCTCCGCGGAGGCGCGGCGCTCATCCGGATAACTGTGCGCGCCCTCCGCCACGAGGCACGGCACGATCAGATAGGGGGCGCGACGCAGCACATCCCCGCGCCGGATCCGCCGCGCAATGCGCTCCTCAGACAGCCCGTCCGCCCGCAAGTCCGCAACCCACGCTTCCGCCATCGCGTCCAGCAGCCGTGTGCGTTCGTCCGCGGACTCCAGGAGCACGAACCGCCACGGCGTGGTGTGGTGCGGGGCAGGCGCGGTAATGGCCGCGGCCACCGCGCGGCGCACCGCCTCCGGGTCCACGGGGTCGTCGGTGAATTCGCGGATGGTGCGGCGCGCGTGGATGACGTCCCGGGAACCGTAGCGGAACAGGTCCTGGTCGGCGGGGCGTACCAGGACTCGCGCACCCTCCCCGTCCTCCGCGGTGACCATGTGGCCTAGGCCGCGCACCACAGCCACCGGGATCCCCGAGGCCTTGCCTTTCACCAGCTCCCCGGCGGAGGCGAGCTCGTCAGCAACCGCGTTCAGCGTCACTTCGAGCACGTTGCCGTGGGTGTCGCGCTGCCCGCGCATGTCCTCCAGGGCGGCGATGCCCGCGGCCCCGATCGCGATATCGGTCTGGCCCATCCGCCACGGCCGCCCGAACGTGTCCGAGATGATCACCGCGACCTGCACGCCTGCGCGGTCCCGCAGCCCGGCGCGGATCCGCCGCGCCGACGCGTCCGGATCCTCGGGCAGCAGCAGCACGTGCCCCGGGGCCACATTCGAGGAGTCCACCCCGGCCGCCGCCATCACCAGACCGTGCCGGGTCTGCACGATCCGCGTACTGCCGTGGCGGGCCACGACCCGCACGGTCTCCGTGTCGATGGCCTCCTCGCGGCTCATCGCGCGGATCCGCCCCTCGGCTTTGCTCACCACCTTGGAAGTGACGACGAGGATGTCGCCGTCGGCGAGCTCCGTCCGCTCCGCGATCAGCGCGGCAAGGTCGTCCCCGGGCTGCACCTCGGGGATCCCCTCGACTCCCCAGATCGTGATCATGACCGTTCCTTCAGCTCCAGCGCCAGGTCCACGGCGGCGCCCGCGATCGCCGCGGTGCGCTCCGGATCGCTCATGTACAGCGGCATGGCCCGCACTTCCACCCCCGCGACGACGGTGTCCGCATCGGCCTCGTCGACCAGCCAGCCGTCCAACAGGTCGGCGCCGTAGTGCTCAGCCACCGCCCGGGCGCTGGTCTCCACCCCGATCGTGCGCAGACAGGCGTCCGCCATCCCCCGCACCGGGGCCCCGCCGATGATGGGGGAGACCCCCACCACGGTCTTGGCGGCCACCGCATCCCGGATTCCGGGAATGCCGAGGATAGACCCGATACTGACCACGGGGTTGGACGGCGGGAAGAGGACGAAGTCGGCTTCGTCGATCGCGGAGAGGACGCCGGGCGCGGGTTTGGCGGAATCCGCGCCGACGCTCACGAACGACTCCGCGGGAATCTGGGCGCGGTACCGCACCCACCACTCCTGGAAGTGGATCGCGCGGCGACCCTTCTCATCCGCTACGACCACGTGGGTCTCTACCTGGTCGTCGGTCATCGGCAGCAGCCGCACCCCCGGCTTCCACCGGTCGCACAGCGCCTCAGTGATCGCAGAGAGCGGGTATCCGGCCGCCAACATCTGCGATCGCACGATGTGGGTGGCGATGTCCCGGTCACCGAGCCCGAACCATTGGGGATGCATGCCGTAGGCGATGAGCTCTTCGCGCACCGTGAACGTCTCGTCGGCGCGTCCCCAGCCTTGCTCCTCGTTGATCCCGCCCCCCAGGGTGTACATCACCGTGTCCAGATCGGGACAGACCCGGAGCCCGAAAAGAGTGATGTCGTCTCCAGTGTTCCCGATGACCGTGATCGAGGACGGGGATTCCCCCTGTTCAGCACGGTGGTGCAGGGCATCTTTGAGGCCGCGGAGAAAACGTGCGCCACCGATGCCGCCAGCCAGTACGACTATCCGCATAGGGTCAAGTCTGGCAGTCTGGGATTGCGCGCCGCGCCCCACGGTGCCGCATGTCCGTCCGGTCTCCGGCGGAAACACGGACACGGGCGGCATGTCGAATGGTGATCAGGCTTTGGCCTCGTGGAGACCCTTTCGCCTGATTTCCCAAGCCACACCACGGATATGTAAAGCTTCCACCGACGCGACAAGAAGTAGCCTGCGGAGGGGAACCTCTCTTGAATAACGAATCCATTCAACGGTTGCGTGAGCCGGCCGCTTGGGCGCTCCTCGGCGCCACGGCAGCAGTCCTGCTCGGCGCACTGATCCACATCTTCGGTGGGCCTGGACCCGATACATCGGCCCGGTTCGCGGACGTCGGCGGCAGCGTGATCGGTCCCGGCACCGTTGCGCTGATCTTGGCCGCTGTGGCGCTCGTGCTGACCGCACCGAACCGTTCGCCGCGTACCTTCGGCATCGTGATGATGGCGATCATCGAACTGGGTGTCGGTGCGCTCCTCGGCGTCATCTCGCTCATCATGGGCTTTGTGGCCTACGGCGACCTCAACCTCGCCGGCGCCTTCCAGCACTTCTTCACCATAGGCGCCTACCTGACGGTCGCGGTTTTCGCCGGGATCTTCTTGATCCGGGCGTTCAACGACCCCAACCTGGTGCCCCGCGCCACCGCCTCCTCGTACCCCAGCGGTACCCAGCAAGCCTTCAACCAGCAGCAGACCCCCGGATACGTCACCGGCGCCCAGCAGTCCGCGGGACAGGCAGGTGCCTGGCAGCAGTCCCAGACCGGAGCAGGGGCTGAGGCCCAGCAGGCTGTGTCGGGTTATGACCAGTCGGCCTATGGTCAGCAGCAGTACCAGCAGGGGTATGAGCAGCAGCAGGCTGCCGGGTACTCGCAGACGGGTGGGCAGCAGGCTGTGTCGGGTTATGACCAGTCGGCCTATGGTCAGCAGCAGTACCAGCAGGGCGGATACTCCGCCAGCGACTCCGAGGCGACCCTGGTCCAGCCCGCCGTCTCCGACCCCGCCACCGGAGCCCACGCGGTGAGCGACGGCGCGCGCGCCGAAGAACGCGCTGCCCAGGAAGCGATCCAGCACGGCTGGTCCCAGCCGGCCCCGGGAGCCGCAGACAGCGCGAGCGGCGGAAACCAGCCTTATGCCGATCCGGGCCAGTACGGCACCGGCGGTTACCCTGCCTCCTCCGGCGGCTACTCGTCTGAGCAGCAGTCCGGAGCGGAGACGGGCGACCCCTGGTCCGGGCAGTACGGGGACAACAACCTGTCCTGAGCCTGAACCCCCGAACACCCACGAAAAGGGCGAGGTAATCCCCTGGAGTCGCGTGAACAGACTCGGAATCGTGTTTGTTATCTGATATTCAGGGGATTACCAGCCAGCGCGGTTGACGTATAGCGGAGACCGTGCGTGTAATTTCTAAGGTGTGATTCCAACCCTCCCCGGGGGTCGTAATGGGAGGGTGCATCCAGGGGGGTAAATAGGAGGTGCGCATGAGCGAGGTTATCCCGCTGGCGCACGGCCCAGGCGAAGACCTGAGCTGGCAGGAGCGCGCACTGTGCGCGCAGACCGATCCTGAGGCGTTCTTCCCCGAGAAGGGCGGCTCCACCAGGGAAGCCAAGAAGGTCTGCCACTCGTGCGAAGTGCGGGCGGAATGTCTGGAATATGCGCTAGAGCATGACGAGCGCTTCGGTATCTGGGGAGGCCTCTCCGAGCGGGAGCGGCGCCGCCTCAAGAAGGCTGCTGGACAGGATTTCGATTTCTCTTCTGAAACGATCTAGTTCACAGCACACCACAGCGTGCGTCTCGGTTTTTTTATCCGAGGCGCACGCTTTTTGGTAGTTCTTTACTTCATCGTGTTTTCCCGGTTTACCCATCACGGGTTATCCGCCCGGAGAGTTGCAGACGGCATACCTTCGGGCGGAGGCCTGCGGGAAGCCGAGACCCACGGGAAGCCGGAGTGGCGTATCGTGATCCTCCGATAGAGAACTGACCGCAATAACCTTTTTGCCCATTGTGTAAACCCTGAGGCGACCACCAGCAGTGTTACCCCTCGATTTCGCCCGGCATATCGTCACCGCCGTCGTCGTCACCCACGACGGCGCCCGCTGGCTGCCGGAGACGCTGGAAGCGATCCGCTCCCAGACTCGGCCGGTGCAGCGCATCATCGGCGTCGACACCGGAAGCCGTGATCGCAGCGGGGCCATCCTCGCCGAGTACATCAACTCCGAGATGATCCTCACCCTGCCCCGCACCACCGGGTACGGGGAAGCGATTCAGGCAGCTCTCGACCATCCCCGGTCCCGTTCCCAACTCGCCGACACCGAGGGAGCCGTGGAGTGGATCTGGCTGATCCACGACGACTGCACCCCCGAGCCGGATACCCTCGCCCAGCTCCTCGCCACCGCAGACGAAAACCCGCGGGCCGCCGTCCTCGGTCCTAAACTCCGCGACTGGTTCGACCGCAGGCTCCTCCTCGAAGCCGGTGTCACCATCGACGGCGCGGGACGCCGCGAAACCGGGCTGGAGTACGCGGAAGTCGACCACGGACAGCACGACGGCACCCGGCAAGTCCTCGCCGTCTCCAGCGCATGCATGCTGATCCGCCGGGACGTGTGGGAAGAACTCGGCGGATTCGACCGCTCGCTGCGGCTGTTCCGCGACGACATCGACTTCTGCTGGCGGGTCGGCGGTGCCGGGCACCGGGTCCTCATCGTCACCGACGCCGTCGCCTACCATGCCGAAGCCGCGGCACGCCGTCGCCGCCACATCCACGCCACGAGCGACCACCCCCGCCGCATCGACCGGCGCAACGCCCTCTACGTCCTGCTCGCCAACCTGCCCCTGGGGGCGATGCTGGCCGCGCTGCTCCGCAACTCCTTCGCTTCGTCACTGCGCGTCCTCACCTACTTAGTCGCCAAACAGCCCGCCAACGCCCTCGACGAGGCGGCAGCCATCACGTCCGTGTTCTTTGTGATGCCGTTCCGGCTGGTGCGGGCCCGGATCCGCCGCCGCCGGGGACGGCGCCGGACCTACAGCGCGATCCGGCCCTTCATGGCGCGCGGGGTAGCGCTGCGCCAGTTCACCGAAGCCGTCGCCAACCTGCTCAGCGGCGACCCCACCCCCTTGGACCGGCCGGGCCGCCACCACGCGGTGACCGTGGCCCCCCAAGCCGACGAGGACGACGACCCCCTGCAGGACGACACCGGCCTGCTGCGCAGGACGATCACCAATCCCGCGGTCCTGACGATCACCGCGCTCACCGTCGTCGCCCTCATCGCCGGGCGCTCCCTGCTGTTCGGCGACCGGCTCGCCGGAGGCGCCCTGCCGCCCGTGTGGGGGAGCGCCACCGACCTGTGGGACATGTACCTGGCGGGCTGGCACGACGTGGGCGTCGGCTCGGACGCTGTGGCCCCGCCCTACCTCGCTGTGCTCGCCGCGCTCTCCACCCTTGCCCTGGGCAAGCCGTGGCTGGCGGTTGTCGGCATCCTCCTCGGCTGTGTGCCCCTCGCAGGCTTCACCGCCTACCGGCTCGCCCGCCGGGTCGTGCGCTACCGCCCCGCCCAGTTGTGGATGGCCGCCTCGTACGCGCTGCTGCCCGTGGCCACGGGAGCGATTGCGCAAGGACGGGTCGGAACCGCTCTCGTCCACGCGCTCTTCCCCGTCCTCGGACTGCTGGTCACCAGGGTGCTCACCCTCAACCCGCGCCGCTCCCGCCGCGCCGCGTGGGCGCTGGGCCTGCTCCTGGCCCTGCTGATGGCGTTCGTGCCCCTGGTGTGGGTGCTGGCCCTGGTCACCGGGGTGCTCATCGCCATCGCGTTCGGGCACCTCGGCCGCCGCTTGCAGGTCAGCCTGGCCATCAGCCTGGTCACCCCGCTGGTGCTGCTGCTGCCGTGGACCGTGGAACTCTTCCGCCGCCCGTGGCTGTGGCTGCTGGAAGCGGGGATCAACCGCTCCGACATCGTCAACCCTCAGCTCCCCGCCGAAGCCCTGCTCCTCCTCTCCCCGGGCGGGCCGGGCGCCCCGCCGCTCTGGGTCACCGGGGGCTTCGTCGCGGCAGCGCTGTGCGCCCTGCTGCTGCGCCGCAACCGGATGCTGGTGGCCGCCGGCTGGTGTGTTGCCCTCTTCGGCATCCTCATCGCCATCGTGGTCAGCAGGCTTCCGCTGTCGCTCTCCGCTACCACGGACTCCACGGCCTGGCCAGGTGTGGCTCTGGCGTTCGCCTCCACCGCGATGCTGCTGTCCGCGGCCACTGCCTCCCAGTCCTTCAGCGACCTGTGGCGGCTGGGCTGGCACCGCCGGCTGTTCGCGGCTACCGCGGCCCTGCTGGCGTTGACCACCCCGCTCTCGGCGGCGGGGCTGTGGATGTGGCGTGGCGTGGAAGGACCGCTCACCGGCGATGCTCCCCCCGCGCTCCCGCCCTTCCTGGAGTCGGTGAGCGCCGACGGCACCCAGCCGCGCACCCTCGTCATCTCCCCGCGGGACGACGGGGTCGTCAGCTACACCGTGCTGCGCGGCCAGCCGCCCCGGCTCGGGGAGCCGCAGATCCCGCCGGACCCTGCCGTGGACGGACGGCTTGGGGAAGTTGTGGCCGCCATGGCGGCCGGCCGCGGCGGCGACGACGCCGCAGCCCTCGCCGAGTTCGGTATCCGCTACCTTGTCGTCCCCGCGCCCGCGGTAGGCGACGCCGTGGACCGCACCCTGGTGGACGCGATCGACGCCCTGCCCGGCGTGGAACGCCTCCAACTCACAGAAGAATTCGCCCTGTGGCGGCTGCTCGCGGAAACGGGACGGCTCCGCATCGTCGGACCGGAAGACGACGCCGAACCGATCGTGCTCCAGTCCGGCCCGCTCGACGCCCAGGTCACGATTCCCCCCGGCCCGGAAGGCCGCCGTCTGCTGCTGGCAGAACCTGCCCGAGACGACTGGCAGGCGACCCTGGACGGCCGGGTGCTCGCCGGGGCGGCCACCGAATGGGGGATGCAAGAGTTCTCCCTGCCCCCCGAAGGCGGCACGCTGGTCCTCACCTACACCGGCACAGCCCGGCAGGTGTGGCTCGTGATCCAAGCCATCCTGCTCATTGTGGTGGGAGCGCTGGCGCTGCCCGGCGCCAAAACCGAGGAAGACCTGCGTGAGCAGGCAGCCCAACCGGCGCTGCGGCCCCGCCGGCCCCGGGGACTGCGCCGCACCACGGAGGGAACCCGCCGGGCGGGCCGCGGCCGCCGCGGCCGACGGCACAGCCGCCAGCGAGGAGAGGGGGCCCAGTGAAACTGCTGGTCGAGAACCGCTTCGCGCTACTGTTCCTCGTGGTCGTTGCGCTGTCCGCACTGTTCGGGGTAGCGCACCTGACCGCTGCCGCGCTGCCGTCCTCCACCGCGGACGCCGAGCCCGTGCTGGCCCCGGTCGAGTCCACCACGCGGCTGTGCCCCACCCCTCAAGGCGAGGAGATCCGCGCACTGGTCGCCGGGTACGCGCCTGGCACCCAGGACACCGACGACGGCGTCCTGGAGACCGCCCCCAACACCGCCGACGCCAGCCCGGCCCGCCCTGCCACCGAGGTGGGAGAGCCGTGGCAGCACGAACCGGAGGAAACCGAAAGCGGCACCGTGGTCCGGGCGGAGCGCGGATTCGCTGCCGGAGCCGAGATCACCCACCTCACCGCCGGGGAGAGCGGAACCACGGAGGCGCGCTGCGCGGAACCGTCCTCCAGCACCTGGTTCGCCGCCCCCGGCGGTACAGAACTCAAAGACCTGCGGCTCCACTTGGCCAACATCGACGAGACCGCGGCCACCGTCAACGTGGACCTCTACGCGCCTGACGGCCCCACCTTCTCCCTGGAGACTCGGGGGATCACGGTCGACCCCTACACGGAGGTGGAACTGTCGGTGCTGCCTCTCGTCGAGCACGCTGAAGCGGTCGCAGTCCACGTCCGCACCAACGCGGGCCGGGTCGCGGCCGCACTGTACGCGCAACGCTCCGGAAGGGACGCCGACTGGGTTCCCGCCACTGCCGCGCCCGCCACCAGCCATGTGATCCCTGGCATCCCCGGCGGGGACGGCAACCGGCGGCTGATCCTCGCCGCAGTCTCCGACGAGCCCACCACGGTACAGCTCCGCCTGCTCACCCCGGACGGCGAAGTGGACGCGGAAACACTGACCGACGTGGAAGTGGCCCCGGCCGCCACCACCCGGGTGAGCTTGGAAGGCCCCATGGAACGCCGGGACGCCACCCTGGTCGTCATCGCGGACCACCCCGTCGTGGTCGGCGTGGCCATCCGCCACCCTGACGAGGGCGCCGCCTACACCGCGGCCACCGAGCCGCTCACTCCGGGGCCTGATGCCCGCGCGGTCGCCCCGCCCCCGTTCGACGACGCCGAGCACGCACTGCTCCTGGGAGCACCGGAAAAAGCCGCCACTGTCACCCTGACCCCAGTCGAGGCCCGCGGGGAGCAAGGCGAGCCGCTCCGCGTCACCGTGGAAGCCGGCAGCACCCTCGCCCCGGACCTCGACCGGGCGGACGGGGCCGTCGCCTGGCTCGTCGAAGTCGTGGAAGGCGGGCCTGTGCACGCGGCGCGCATGGTGACCGTGGACGGCACCAGCAGCGTGCTGCCGCTGCTGCCTGCCCCTGTCCAGGTGCCGCTGCCCCCGGTCGTCAACAGCATGACCGGCATCGTGCCCTGACGGGTGCGCTACGCACAGTGGGGGTGGCCGTAGCCCACGGCCACCCCCACGATCCAGGTCTGACTCAGGCCTCTGGGTCGACTGTCTCCGGTTCAAGTCCGAGGAGATTGGCGACCTCCTCAACCACCGTGTCGTAGACGAACAGGGCCATCTCTTCGGGGTCTTTGGTGCGGATTTCTACCGGGCGGCGGTAGACGATGATGCGAGCCCGACCGGACTTCGACGTCTCCAGTCGGGAAAAAGGGATGCCGTCCTCAGCGGTCACCCCGCGCGGCACTTGAGGGACGTCTTCGACGAGGAATTCCACGTGGGCGAGTTCCCGGGCCCACACCCGCTCCAAGCGTTCGACCGCGTCAAGAACGAGATCGTCGAACACCTGCGCCCTGCTGCGCGTGAGGGGAACTCCTGGAGGCGTCAGTGGGCCGCGAATGCCTCGGCCCCGGCGGTCCCGGCGTCGTATACGTCCGGCCTGCGATTGGTTAAGGTGCAAGTGTCGCACACTTTCGAGCCTAAGACATGACAGCCCCGCAACGCAGCCTTGGGGAGGCCGGAAGGTGTCCGATTTCGCTCCGACAGAGGGGACACCCTACGGCGAAGGTGGCAGAGTGGTCAGGAAAGGGATACCGTCTGTCTACGTGAGCGTTAGCAGACGCTGTTCGCGCACCGCGTGCAGGCAGCCAGCAGTCTTCACGCTCACCTATGTCTACGCAGACTCCACTGCGGTGCTCGGCCCGCTCGCTGCATACGTCGAACCGCACTGCTACGACCTGTGTGCGATGCATGCCGACCGGCTGACCGCGCCACTCGGGTGGGAGATCGTCCGGCTGCCCGCTGACACCGCGACCGGAGGACCGGGGAGCGACGATCTGGAAGCGCTCGCCAACGCGGTGCGCGAAGCGGGACGACAGCCTGTCAAAAAACCGCGGCCCGAGCCCACCGGGCAGGGGATCGAGACCATCCGCCGCGGGCACCTTCGCGTGCTCCGCTCCGAACCGGTCCGCCCCGACGACCAGCCCGACCGCCCTCCGCGCCGACCCCCCTACGACGTGTGAGGCCCCCGAGGAGGGCGGTCCGCACGACACGAGGCCGGGCACGGATCGCGCCGTGGGACGGCCGTCACAGTACCGTTCGGTCACCTAACGCGAAACCGGCGTCTTGTACGTTGGACCCTGCGGGCCGCAGCGGCCCGTGCCACTGACCATCGGCCGCTTATCGACACCTCCGGAGCTACTGTGGGTGACCTCGGTCAGATTTTTAAGGCATACGACATCCGGGGCGTCTTCCCCGACACGCTCGACGCGGATATCGCGCGGGCAGTGGGGGCGGCGTTTGCGCGCATCGTCGACGGCGACACGATCGTCGTCGCCCACGACATGCGCCCCTCATCCCCCGAGCTGGCCGCCGCGTTCACCGAGGGCGCTAACGCCCAAGGGCGCGACGTGATCATGGCGGGCCTCGGATCGACCGACCTGCTCTACTTCGCTTCGGGCAAGTTCAACATCCCCGGAGCCATGTTCACCGCCAGCCACAACCCTGCCCAGTACAACGGGATCAAAATGTGCCGGGCCGGGGCAGCGCCCATCGGCGTGGAGACCGGGCTGGCGGAGATCCGGGAACTCGTCGAACAAGGCGTCCCCGCCTACGACGGCCCTCGCGGAACCGTCACCGAGCGGGACCTGCTCGCCGACTACGCCGCGCACCTGCGCAAGCTCGTGGACCTTTCCGGGATTCGCACACTCAAAGTCGTGGTGGACGCGGGCAACGGAATGGGCGGACACACGGTGCCCGCGGTCCTCGGCGACCAGCTCCTGGACGCCCTCCCCTTGGAGATCATCCCCCTCTACTTCGAGCTGGACGGCACCTTCCCCAACCACCCGGCCGACCCGATGAACCCCGCCAATATCGTCGACCTCCAGGCGAAAGTCCGCGAGACCGGGGCCGACATCGGCTTGGCCTTCGACGGGGACGCCGACCGCTGCTTCGTCGTGGACGAGCGCGGCGAGCCGGTGCCGCCCTCGGCGATCACCGCGCTGGTCGCGGTCCAAGAACTCGCTCAAGAACCGGGCGCGACCATCATCCACAACCTCATCACCTCCCGGGCGGTTCCCGAGATCGTGGCCGAGCACGGCGGGGTCCCGGTGCGTACCCGGGTCGGCCACTCCTTCATCAAGGCCGCCATGGCCCAGACCGGAGCGATCTTCGGCGGCGAGCACTCGGCCCACTACTACTTCCGGGACTTCTGGAAGGCCGACACCGGCATGCTCGCCGCGATGCACGTGCTGCGGGTGCTGGGCACGGACCACCGGCCGCTGTCGGAGATCACCGCCGAATACACCCGGTACGTGGCCTCGGGAGAGATCAACTCCCGGGTCGCCGACCAGGCGGGACGCATGGCAGCGGTGGAGGAGGCATTCACCGGGCGCGCGGATGTGGAGAGCGTGGACCACCTTGACGGTCTCACCGTGAACCTCACCGGGAAACGCTGGTTCAACCTGCGGGCGTCCAACACCGAGCCGCTGCTGCGGCTCAACGTGGAGGCCCCTGACACCGAGTCCATGGCGGAGCTGCGCGACGAGGTCCTGGCGATCATCCGGGCCTGACCGCTGCACCTGGCGCATCCGACAACAGGAGGAAGGCTCCTATGAGCACCAAGATCGACGAATGGCTGCTGGAAATCCTGGTCTGCCCGCAGAGCAAAGCTCCGCTGCGGCTGGACGAGGAAGCCGGTGAGCTCGTCTGCGACGAGAGCGGTCTCGCCTACCCCATTCGCGACGGGATTCCCGTCCTGCTCGTCGACGAGGCCCGCAAGATCGAATAGCACTGGCGTAGGGCATGCCCCGGTCCGGAGCACCGTGCTCCGGACCGGGAGGCTCGTCGAGAGGGGAAACGGGCATGGCATTCGTGTTCGAAGAGCACCGGCTCGACGACGTGGGCACCGACCCGTCGCTCGATCCGGAAGGCCTGCTGCGGCAGACCGCTACGGCTGCCGCCCAGGTCCGCCAGGCTCGCACTGTCGCAGCGCATTCCGGGCTCAGCCTGCTCGCTGACGACGGCCGACCGCGGTCCGTGGTCGTCGCGGGCACCGACGTCGCCGCGTTCGCCGGAGCGGTCCTCGAAACCCTGGTCGGGGTCAGAAGCCCCGTGCCGATCGTCACTGTGACCGGATGCCGACTGCCTGGCTGGGTGGGAGTGCCCGACCTCGTCATCGCCGTGTCGACCGGCAGCAACCAGGAGGCGGACACCACCCTGCGGCTCGCCGCAGAAGCGGTACGGCGCGGCAGCCGGTTCGTGGCGGTAGGACCGCGGAGCGGGCCCTTGCGGGAGCTCGCCGAGCGGGCCCGTGCCCCTTTCGTTGCCCTGCCCATGGTCGGAGAGCCGCGGACCCTCCTGTGGTCCCTCACCGTCCCCCTGTTCGCCGCGGTGGAGCAGGCCGGGATCCGGGCGTTCACCGACGCTGAGCTCGACGCCGCCGCCCAGCGTCTGGAGGAGGTCGCCCACCAGTGCCGTCCCACGGTCGGTATCGAAGACAACCCGGCCAAGGAACTCGCTCTGGCGTTCGCGGACACTCTGCCCGTGCTGTGGGGCGCGACCCCTCTCACCGCGCTCGCGGCCCGCTGGGCAGCCGTCCAGTTCGCGGCCAACGCCCGCTACCCGGTGCTGCTCCCCAGCCCTCCCGAAGCCGCCTGGGCGCAGCCCGCGGTCCTCACCGGGCCGTTGCAAGCGTCGCGCGGCCTGTTCGACGATCCGGCAGACGCCCCGGGAATCCGGATGCGGCTCCTGCTTTTCCGCGACGACGAAGCCCTGCCGGAGGAAGCCGCGGACCTCGCACGGGCCGAACACACGGCAGAAACAGCAGAAGTGCTGGTGAGCGAGGTTGCCGCGCAGGGCAGGAGCCCGGTGGAGCGGTTGGCCGGTTTGATCGCTCTCATCGATTACGCCACTCTGTATCTCGCAGTGGCTTATGCCGTGGAACCCCTAACACATACTCTGGTCGTGCGCTGACGACGTCCACGACCGTTCTGGAGGAGATCGATGCCCGGTCCCGAATCGCTGCAGCCGAACGACCCCACCACGTTCGGTCAATACAGCGTGATTGGACGTCTAGGGCGCGGGGGCCAGGGAATCGTCTACCTTGCTCGCGACTCCGAAGGCCAGAAATACGCGATCAAGGTGCTGAACGAGCAGTGGTCGCAGGACACCGAACTGCGTAAACGGTTCGAAAAGGAGGTTCGTGCTGCACAGAAAGTGGCCTCCTTCTGCACCGCTGCGATCCATGAGGCCAACCTCGACGCTGACCCGCCCTACGTGGTCAGCGAATACGTGGAAGGGCCGGACCTGCAAGAAGCGGTGTCCAAGGAGGGGCCGCGCAAGGGGGCAGCCCTCCAACGCCTGGCCGTGTCCACCGCGACCGCGCTGGTCGCCATCCACCAGGCGGGGATCGTGCACCGCGACTTCAAACCCGGCAACGTGCTGCTGGGCCCCGACGGTCCGCGGGTGATCGACTTCGGTATCGCCCGGGTCACGGACAGCACCGCGACGATGACCAACTCCATCGTCGGCACCCCGTCCTACATGGCGCCGGAGCAGATCACGGGGAAGAACATCACCGACAAGGTGGACGTCTTCGCCTGGGGCTGTGTGATGGCGTTCGCCTCCACCGGCAACGCCCCCTTCGGCTCGGACAGTGTGCCGGCGGTCGTGCACCGGGTGGTCAGCGCACCCCCGGACATCAGCGAAGTGCCGGAGCCGTTGCGGGAGATCGTCGCCGACTGTTTGAACAAGGACCCGGACAAGCGGCCCACCGCTAAGCAGTTGCTGATGCGCCTGCTCGGCCACAACGTGGAGGACGAGACGAAAGTCTCCACCTCGCAGGCAGTGGAGGAGGGGGAGAAGCGCGCGATCAGCCCGACCCCCTTCGTCTCGCCCTACCCGAATCAGCAGGTCAGCGAGAGCGGTCCGCAGACCCCGTTCCCCCCTCAGCCGCCCCCCGCCCCGCCCACCCC
>SMEZ01000029.1_pt1 | contig 87342 bp, 82 predicted proteins | sample 2456351 | NCBI WGS metagenome assembly SMEZ01 (sample SAMN10132605, study PRJNA489261) | soil metagenome | isolation source: day120 antibiotic-loamy sand soil ammended with composted manure from dairy... | place: USA | collected 2015-04-01 | reverse complement strand
CGGTGCTCAGCGGGGTGATCTCACTAATCGAGCCGACCATCGTGGTCTTCCCCGCGCCGAACCCGCCCGCGATGAGAACCTTGAGCGCCGCGGGGAGCAGTGTTGGACCGCGATCAGAGTCGTTGGATGCCATCGAGTACCGCCTGAAGGACGTCCCGGCCGACCACCGGGTGCTGGATCGTGTACGGGGCGCGGGCCAGCATGTAGCCGCGCGCGATCAGGTCTCCCATCAGCACTTTGACCACGGCCACCGGGATGTCGAGGCGTGCCGCGACCTCTGCCACTGATAAGGGGCGCTGGCAAAGGTCGAGGATGGCAAGCTGTTCCGGCTCCAAGGACAGCTCGTCCACCTCGCCGCGGGCCGAGATGACCACACTGATCATGTCCAGTTGGACCGTGTTGGTTGCCTCACGGCCCTCAGTCATCACGTAAGGCCTGACCGGAGAGCCGGGACCGTCGGAAGCCTTGTCCGGCGTGCGCCGATCGGACATGGTTGCTCTCCGCTATCGCGTGGAGGCCGCGGTCGTCTGACCGTGGGCTGGTGACTCTGCGGTGCTTCGGGGGGAGGACTCCAGGAACCGGCCGACCTGTTCCACCAGGACGTTCATCTCGTAGGCGATGAGCCCCACATCGGACCCTTCCCCAGCGAGCACTGCCAGGCAGGCGCCGCTGCCCGCCCCGGTGACGAACAGGTAGGCGTGCTCCATCTCCACGACGGTCTGCAGCACTCGGCCGCCCTTGAACTGGCGTCCGGTGCCTTGCGCAAGGCTCTGGAATGCTGAGGCGATCGCGGAGAGGTGTTCGGCGTCCTCCGTGGTGATGTCCTTGGACTTCCCGATGGGAAGCCCGTCGGCGGACAGCACGATCGCGTGCTGGGCACCGACCGCGCGCTCCACGAGTTCGTCGAGCAGCCAGTCCAGATCACGGGGTGCGTTGTCGGTCACTGTGCATCCTTCTCGGTGTCGTTCAGCAGCTTCTTACCGTCCTCGCGTCCTTTGCGGGTGCCCTGTTGGAATGCGGTCAGGGTCTGCCGGAGACGCGTTGGACGTTCCATGTCATTGGTGGATGGCCCTGTCTCAGGGGAAGAAGCCGTTTCTTCAGTCGGGTCGTCGCACAACTGGGGGACGAGATTCACTTGGGGGATGCGACGCGGCAGCGGAGGACGGCCCTCCGTGGCGGCGGGCTGCGGACGCTGCGGCGCGTCAGCCGGAGAGGAACCGGAAGGGGCAGGAGGAGTGGGGCGGCGGGCCGCGCCCTCGGTGGCCAGTTCAGGGAACGTGCTCACCCCAGGAATCCGCCGGGGCAACCTCGGCGGCTGGGCGGGCGCCTGGGAGGACGAGGGGGTGGTGAGCATGTCCCCGTCGCTTTCGGAAGCCTCCTCGGACGGGGCACCGGTGGGCGACGCAGCCGGCAGGGCCGGGGTGCGCACCCCGCGCTGCGGCAGCCCGCTGCCCGTCTCTCCGCCGTCCGTGTTGGCGCCGCGGAGGGGGGAGGGCTGCTCGTCGACGATCAGGTTTGCCGGCAGCAGCACGATCGCCAGTACACCCCCGTAGGGGGAGGTGCGCAACTGCACCTTGATGTGGTGCCGCCGCGCCAGGTGGGAGACCACGAACAGGCCCAGCCGCGTCTTCTCGTTGAGACGCATCACGTCGAACTCGGGCGGATCGGCCAGCATCGCGTTGGCCGACTCGAGCTCGTCGTCCTTCATGCCCAGGCCGCGGTCTTCGATCTCGATCGTCACCCCGTTGGGCACCCGGTCCGCGCGCAAGTGGACCTTGGTGTGCGGCGGGGAGAAGGTGGTCGCGTTGTCGACCAGCTCGGCGACGAGGTGGATGACGTCAGCGACCGCGTTGCCCTGCACGGAGACCGGGGCGATCCGCTGCCGTTTGACCCGGGAGTAGTCACCGCACTCCGAGATCGCACCGCGCAGCACGTCGATGAGCGGCAGCGGGTGGTGCCAGGTGCGTCCAGGGTTCTGGCCGCCGAGAATGAGCAGGTTTTCTGCGTTCCGCCGGGCCCGGGTGGCGAGGTGGTCCAGTTTGAACAGGTCGGTGAGCTGCTCCGGGTCCTCCTGTTCGCGTTCGAGCTTGTCCAGGATGCGCAACTGGCGGTGGACCAGGGTCTGGCTGCGGTGGGCGATGTTGAGGAACACGCGGTTGACACCCTGGCGCAGTTGCGCCTGCCGGACCGCGGCTTCGACCGCCGTGCGCTGGGCGGCGGTGAAGGCACGGCTCACCTCGCCGATCTCGTCCTCGGACTCGCTCAGCGGCAGGATCTCGGCTTCGACCTCCACCTCGGAGTCGAGCGGCTCGTTCTTCTTCAAACGGTCCATCAGCGCAGGCAGGCGCTTGTCCGCCAGCTCCTGGGTCTGGTCGCGCAACTGTACGAGACGGTCGACGAGCCGTTGCGACGACCGGGTGGAGTAGACCAGCACGGTCGCGGTGAGCGCGGCAACCCCGAGCGAGCCGAGCACCGCGATGAGCAGAGACTGGTTGGCGTCCGAGCGCTGCACCTGCGCACCCCAGGTCGCCTGGCTGGCCCCGATCTCGGTGAGGGCGTCCTTCACCGGCAGGTAGGCGGACCGCCATTCGGCTTCGTCCACCGGCAGGCTCAAATCTTCGACCTCTTGCCCGGTGTAGGGGTCGAACTCCGTGGTGATCATCCGGTTGGCGATCTCGTGGATGAGTTCGTGCAGGTGGACGTACTCTTCGTTGTCCCGCAGGGACGCGAGCATGTTCGTGGGCTCGGGGCCAAGATAGTCGTCGACCGCTTCCAGCATGGATTCGTATGCGCCGACCTGCGCCACGAACTCGTGCTGGTCGTCCATGGAGAACTCGCCGGTGGCGAAGCCGCGGGAGAGTTTCGCGTCGGCCTGGGCGAGCGCGTCGACGACACGGAACATGGAGACAGCGCTGACCGAAGGTCCGACGACCTCCGGGCTGGGAACGGACCGGGCCTGCTCGTCGAAGAGGTCGGCACCCGCCATGACCAGGTCGTTGTAATACTCCTCGACCTCTTCACGGTCGATGTTTCCCTGGTCGACCCGGGCACGCAGCTCGCCGATTTCCTTGAACTTTTCGTCCAGGTAGGTGATGCGTTTCTGGACTTTCTCGGGGGACAATGACAAAAGGCCGCGGAATTCGTCGAGGATATTGCCCATGCGCTGGTCGACGTCTGCGCGGACGTCGAGGAGGGTCTCCCGGGTCTCTCGGGGGCGGTCCAGGTAGGCCATGGTCACCGAACGCTCATCCATGACCGCGGTCAGTGCCAGGGCCGAGGGGAGAAGGAGACGGTCGTTGGCCTGGACGTAGGCGTACTGCACCACCGTCCCGTAGGCCAGGTAGACGCTACCGATCAACCACAGGACGACCAACGCCGAGACCGGAGCGAGGACAATTCTGCGGAGGCGGGTCTTGATCAGGGGAGCCCGCTTCTTCTTGGCTGCCTGCACTGCTCTCCTAGAGGACCGGGGCCGCTGAGCACACATGGGGAAAAGGCCGACGGATACTGTGACAGCGATGACGGCCGGAGCCGAGGGCCACCCCCTGTGCGAGAGAGGGCGGCGCGGTGTGCTGAAGCGCGTAAGCGGTCAAAGGGTAAGGAAACCAGCAAGGATCGTACCGCGTTCGGCTAACTCCATGGTGATCATTCCGGACGAAAACCGAAGAACCGGATGAGATGCCATTGCGGTGGGATCTTAGAGCCGAGCCGTCGGCGCGGTTATCCCCAGGTGAGGAAACCGAGGAAACAGCCGATCAGAAGAATGCCTGAGGCCACGGTCAGGAAAAGTGTGCGGGGCCACAGGCTCAACCACGGGGCAGCGACGACTCGAGCCCGCTGCGGGTTATCCGGATCGTAGGAGACGGTGACGGGATCACCGTAGCGGGCAGCCGACCAGGAGGAGTTGTCGTGCAGAGCCAGGACCTCCTCCCCTTCTTCGGTGCGGAACCGCACGATCATCCGCGAGGTGCTGTTGGTTTCGGCATAGCCGACGATCGTGCCTTCGGCTCGCTCGCCGCGTCGCCCCAGCAGCCACGCGGCGACGATGTCCCGTACCAGCCACACGAGGGAGCACAGGCCGATTCCGATAGGCAGGAGAGGGTAGTAGCGATCCATCGATCGTGGTCCGAAAGCTCGGTCGGATGGCTATGGGCTGCGGTCAGTTCGCCGGCGCCTGCGGGGTGCGCGGAGGCTCCGGCCCCAAGATCTCCGTGACCATGCTCTCACCAATGTCCACGCCGTAGCCGATGTTTTCCAAATCGGTAGCAAGCCGGTCCAGGGCGGCCACATCGGGAGCGGCCCCAGGGGAGGCCGTAGCCAAGAATCGGGGGACCGCGGCCTCCAAGTCCCGGGTCGCCGCGTACATGCGGCGCCGTATCTCGGCGTGGCGGGACTCCACATAGCGTGCCCGTCCCCGGGAGTGCGGATGCTGTGCCAGGTTGTGGACCAGCGCGGACAGCTCCTGGCTGCGGCGGACGAGGTGGTCAATGGACGCGGCGATCTCACCGGCCCGCCAGACGATGCGGGAAACCCGGTCCCCCAGCGGCCCTTCCAGGAACGGTGCGGCCACGTCCTGCAGGGAGGCGGCGGCCGCGTGCGCGCGGCGGGCGCAGCCGGCGTCGACCGCCACCGGGTCGGCGGGCAGCTCCGTCTCGGACGGGGCGGTGGGGAACAGGAAGCCGAACACGAGCACCGCGGTCAACCAGATGATCACGGCGATCACGAAGGCTGCCCAGACGGGGAGGGTCACCGCCCAGGCCAGCCCGCCCGCCACCGCGCCGCACAGGAGGCACCACGGGTTGGCGAACTTCCGTAGCTGCATTCTCTGTTCCCCTCCGAATCCCGCCGCTAGAAGTTGGAGATCACTGCTTCGAACACCTCGTCGATGCTCTGGGGGTCGGAGGCGTCGTAGGCCGCGGCGTTGGTAGCTTCCGCGATCTGAGTCATCGTCTTCAGGTCCGCGTCCTCGCCGTAGCTGATGGTGAAGATCCGCACCCCCTGCTGCCCGGGTTCCGGGGTGATGCTGTCGAGGAGCTTCTCCAGGCTGATGCCGTTGAGATCTTCGTTCTTCCCGTCGGTGAGGAACACAACCGCGTTGATGGCGTCCGGCCGGCTGTGCTCGGCGACGAGCGTGTGCGCGGCCAGCGCGGTGTCGTAGAGGCCGGTACCGCCCCCTGGCGGCAGGTTGGAGATCCGCTCCGCGAGCTCCTCCCGGCGGGGTGTCCCGTTGACCGAGGCGCCGAGCGGGCCGAGGGGCACGAGCTCCCGCCAGTCCTGCCCGTTGTCCTCCAGGTCGGTGCTGAACATCCACAGCCCCACGCGGTCGCTGTCAGAGAACTCGTCGAGGGACGTGATAGCGGCCTCCTTGGCGAGCTCCAGGCGGGTGCTTCCCGTGCCCGGGACCGATTCCTGCATCGAGCCGGACGTGTCGATGACGAGGAGGACGTTGGCGGGCTTGCGGAGCTCAGCCCAGTTCTCCAGCATCGCGTTGAGCACGTTCGCCGACGGCAGGGAGAGCTCGACCGGCTCTGCGGGCAGCACCCCGTTCTCCTCGGTCAACAGGTCCCCGGTGCGCCCGTCGTGCCCCCGGAACGCGTTGTCCAGGAACACCTGCTGCGCCTCGTCGCTGAGGAGGTAGTCCAGGAAAGCCGCCGCAGCGGCGCGCTTCGGCTCGTCCGCCCAGTCCAGGACCACGTAGGGGTGGTCCGACATCAGGGTGCCCTCTTTGGGGTAGACCGCGACGAGCGGCACGTTCGGCGGTTCGGCGTCTTCCGCGGTTGCCGGGTCGCCGCTGGGGTTGCCCTGGTTGTAGTGCACCACCGACATCTCCTCCACCGCCACCGCGGAGACGTAGGTGAGCCCTTGCCCTTCCGCGTCGGCGCGGCGCAGGTTGGCCAGGAACGTCATGGTGATGTCGCCGTAGTGGACGATGGAGCGCTCCACAGCGCTGACGAACGCGCGGGTCTGGCTGGAGTTGATGTCGTCGACGGTGAGGTCGGAGGCCATACCCGTGCCCGCGAAGTAGGTGCCGACGGTGGCGTTGAGCCCGGACGTGGAGTAGTTGGGGTTGGTCTTGCCCATGCGGAACTCGCCCCACTCGGGGTGGCCGACCGATCCCCATCCTGCTTCGCTGTCCGCAAGGTCGTGCAGGTCTACCCAGCCGAGCTCCTTGTCCGGCCAGCCGAGCGCTTCAGCCATCGGCCGGGGCATGGCGATGACGAGGGGGGAGTTGGCGATCGAGGGGGTCTCTTCCGGGATGAGTGAGGCGCGGTCCTGTTCGGTGACCCGCTGCCGGGTGATCTCCACCCAGCCGGAGCTTGCCGGCGACCACACATCGGGGCGGGGGCCGTACTCCTCTTCGTCCCATTCCCCGGCGGCGAGGGCGTCCATGGTCATCCCGGAAGACTGTTCGACGATGGAGACTTCCACGCAGCCTTCGTCGATCCGGGTGCCGCTGTAGTCCTCGGCGAGCTGCCGCATCACCCCGGCTTTCTCCGGTGAGGACGCCACGGTCAGGGAGATGGCGTCCCCAAGGCATCCGAACTGGGCGAGCGAGGGCAGTTTCGCTCCGGTCGCCACCCACCGCACAAGGGCGATGACGAGGACCGCGACAACGGCGACGATGAGAAAGGGAAGGAACCGTCGATGCCGTGGTGGAGAAGAAGCCTGGTAGACCACTGAATCCCGTCCTTGGTGCCGCTCCGCAGGTGTCCCCCGAGATGTAAGCCCCCGATGCTTTAGAGGCAGCGTAGGCAGAACAGGTTGCACCAAGGACAAAAAAGTATTTTTGTAATGAAAGTGCCGTTTGTCGGATTTGGGGCGGTGATGTGGTGCAGCCCCTGAGCACCCAGGAGCCGCACCCCAGCCCTGGTCACCAGCCGTGCAGCACCGGCTTGCCCTCGTTGTACCCGGCGACGCTCTGGACTCCGATCACCGCGCGCTCGTGGAACTCCGCCAAGTTCGCCGCGCCAGCGTAGGTCATCGCGCTGCGTACCCCCGCCACGATCATGTCGATCAGGTCTTCGACGCTGGGGCGCTCCGGGTCCAGGTACATCCGCCCAGAAGAGATGCCCTCCTCGAACAGGGCTTTACGCGCCCGCTCGAACGGCGAATCGTCCGCGGTGCGCAGCCGGACCGCGCGGGCCGAGGCCATGCCGAAGCTCTCCTTGTACAACCGTCCCTCCGAGTCCCGCAGCACATCCCCGGGAGACTCGTAGGTCCCGGCGAACCAGGAGCCGATCATCACATTGCTCGCCCCGGCGGCCAGCGCGAGCGCCACGTCACGCGGGTGCCGGATCCCCCCGTCAGCCCAGACCCACTTGCCGAGTTCCCGGGCGGCGGCAGCGCACTCCACCACGGCGGAGAACTGGGGACGGCCCACCCCCGTCATCATGCGGGTGGTGCACATCGCCCCCGGCCCCACCCCGACTTTGACGATGTCGGCGCCGGCCTCGACGAGGTCGCGCACCCCTTCAGCGGTCACCACGTTGCCCGCCACCACCGGCACCTGCGGGTCCAGGGCCCGCACCTGGCGGAGCACCTCGAGCATCTTCTCCTGGTGGCCGTGCGCAGTGTCCACAACCAGGGTGTCCACCCCGGCCTCCAGGAGTTTCGCTGCCCGGCCCGCCACATCGCCGTTGATGCCCACGGCGGCGGCGACACGCAGCCGTCCTTGCGCGTCCACGGCGGGCCGGTAGAGGGTGGCGCGGAGCGCCCCGGTGCGGGTCAGCACCCCGACCAGAGCCCCGTTGCTGTCGACCACGGGGGCCAGGCGGTGCCGGGAGTCGTGCAGGATGGCGAACGCCTCCTGCGGGTCGGTGCCCGCGGCGAGGGTGAGCAACTCGGTGGACATCACCTCGTGCAACTGGGTGAAGCGGTCCACCCCCACACAGTCCGCCTCGGTGACGACACCGATGGGACGGCGTTCCTCGTCGACGACGATGACCGCGTTGTGCGCCCGCTTAGGCAAGAGGTTGAGCGCGTGGCCGACCGTCTCCGTCGGCGCCAGAGTGATCGGCGTATCGTGCACCAGATCACGGGTTTTTGTCCACTGGATCACATCCGCTACCACATCGGTAGGGATGTCCTGGGGTAGGACGACCAGACCACCGCGGCGTGCCACGGTTTCGGCCATGCGGCGACCGGCAACCGCTGTCATGTTCGCCACTACGATAGGAATAGTCGTACCTGTACCATCATGCGATGTCAGGTCAACGTTCATCCGGGAACCTACAGATGAACGTTGGGGAACCATGAACACATCGCCGTAGGTCAGGTCGTGGGTGGGCACCTGGTCGTTGAGAAAGCGCACGTCCACCTCGATTTCGATGTTGGGCGGCCTTGGTGAAAGACGCGACCCTGTTCCCACGTCACGCCTCTCACTTTTTTCAGATTATGGTTCGCCAACCGTCATCCCGGCAGAGCGGTGACCATCGGATCTCCCGTCCCACCACTCCGCCCGGGAAAACGTGTCCTCGCATTCTCCGGGGGCGTCCACCCGATGTGGAGTCTCTCCACCCCGTTACAGGAGTAACACAAGACGATGACAGCCTTCACGCTTGCTGAAATCCAGGAGCGCACGTACAAGAAACGTGATGCCTGGTGGACGGTGTTCCTGGTCGATCCGCTCGCCGGACGGCTGGTCGTCTGGACTGCCAACCACACCTCCATCACCCCTAACCAGCTCACCTTCGGAGCCGGACTCCTGGGTTTGGGGGCGGCGGCGTGCTTCACTCAGGCGACATGGCCCTGGCTGGTGGCTGGAGCGCTGCTGTTCCACCTCAGCTTCGTGCTCGACTGCATGGACGGCAAGATCGCGCGCCTCAAAGGCACCGGTACGGTGTTCGGGGCCTGGGTCGACTTCGTCTTCGACCGCATCCGGTTCTTCGCCTGCATGATGGCCCTGCTCCTCGGCCAGTGGGTCCACACCGGAGAGATCGCCTACCTGCTGCTCGCGCCGCTGCTCACCTTCTTCGACCTGCTGCGCTACCTCAACGGCACGCAGATCGCCAAGACCCGGCGCACCATGCGGCGGCGGTTGAACGCGCTGCTCGGCCAGCAGAACGACCAGCCTGAGCAGAGCGAGAACGAGCCGGGGGCCGCCGAAGACGCGGAGAGCACTGAGACCGAGACGACCGTCTTCCCCCAGCACCAGCAGCCCAAGGACGACAAAAAAGAGGGCGTGGTCTCCTCGATGGCGCCCGTGTTCACGAGGTTCAGCACCTACCAGCGCCTGCGGGAAGCGCTGCTGCGCCACCGGGTCCGTCCGCACCTGTTCAGCGGGATCGAATTCGAGATGTTCGTGTGCATCGTGGCACCTTTGACCGCTCTCGTCTCGCTGTTCACCCCGTGGCCGCACTTCATCATTCCCGTCTCTGTCTTCGCTGGCGCCGCGCTGATGCTCTTCGAGGCCGTGCTGGTGGTCAAGCTGTGGCTGGACACCCGGGTCTTCGAAGCCGGCATCCGGCAGCTGACCGCTGCTGCCGAGGCCGAGGCCAACGCCGCCGCCAGCTGACCCCGACAGGTTTCCTGGTCCGGAAGGGCCCTCACCGGCCTCTCCGGACCGTTGAGCCGCTGGACCGCTCCACCGCACGGGAGCGCTCCGCAGCAGACGGCCGCAAGAGCCACGAGGCGTCCGGTTCGACGAGCGGGCGCACCACCGCCCTGACCCACGGCAGGCAGAGGACAAAGGCCAGCGCCAGCCCTGGGCCGGTATTGACCGCCATCCCAGAGCCCTGTCGGCCAGCTCATCCCGGCCGAAGGGCCAGCGTCAGGGCGAGAGCCGCCAGCATGCAGCCGGACCGGCTCAGCAGTCCGAGCCCCAACGGGTCGATACCGCGGTCGACCAGGCTCGACCGCCAGGAGAACCACGCACAGTCCACGTAGTGCGCCGCAGGCACGGCCGCCACCAGCGAGACGACGACCGTGAGCGCGGACAAGTGCCTCGGCTGCAGCAGGGCGAGCACGAAGAACGGCAGCAGACTCAGCATCCGCCCCAGGCCAAGTACGTCCCCCAACTCCGCGAAGCCACGGCGACAGAGACCCCTACCGCTGTGGTGAGCGGCCACCGCAGCCGCTGCCCCGCGGGAACACGCAACCGCCAGCCAGACAGGGCCACCAGGAACCGCAGGGGCCACGCCGGCTCCAGTGGGCCGTCGGAAATCTCGGGCCCACCACGAGCGCCCAAAGCACGTGCCCTCCCAGAAGATCAGGTAGGGGAAGCCAGCCCGAGCACCAGTTTTTCCACTCGCCGCGGAGAAGCGTCGAACCGCTGCGGCAGGTAGCCGCTGATCAGGATGGACGCGGGCCTGCAGAACGCGTAGACCCGCGTGGAGACCGCGTTCACCAAGGGGTTCCCCAGATCGGATCGATCGCGGGGCCGAACACCATCAAAGCGACGAGGGGGAATTTCGCATTCTCCAACCGGGAATCGCGTTGCTGGCGTGCTGCGGCAGGTACGGCAGTCGTAGGAAAGAAGGGCGTTGGGACCACACGCTCTCCGAGAGAACGATCACCAACGGAGGCTGCGGGAGAAAGCGGTTCGACAGCACAGCACTTGTTGTGACAGACAGTAATCCCGAGAGAATTCTGGGAGAAGGATAAGAGGACTCTCAGGAAAGCCCGGCGAGAAAAGCTGGAGAGATGGGCTGCTGGGACACGGTCTTCCCCACCCGGCTCCCCTCGACTCCAGGAGCGGAGCACCGGAGCGCGCACGTCCGCCGGCCCGGGAAGCGTGTTGAGATTCCCGACGTGGGCGGCAACAATCGTTGCGGGTCGCGTGCGTTCCGCCGGGCCCGACCACGGTCCGTTCCATCGAACCGACATAACGAAGGCGGTGGCAAGTAGTGCCGCAGGCGGTCGATCCACGACGTGTCACGGAACACGGCAGCGAGGTCATGCGACTCGTCGACGAGATTTTCCCCCTCGTCGAGGGTTTCTACGTTGACCTGCACCGAAACCCTGAATTGTCGCATCAGGAGCACCGCACCTCCCAAGCCGTGGCCGAATGGCTGTCCCGGGCGGGGTACGAAGTCACGACCGGGATCGGCGGTACCGGGGTCGTCGGGATCCTCCGCAACGGTGAAGGACCGACCGTGCTGCTCCGCTGCGCTATGGACGCCCTGCCCCTCGCAGAGCAGACCGGTCTGCCCTACGCCAGTACCGCCCGCGGGACGACGGCCGACGGCCAAGAAACGCCGATCATGCACGCCGCCGGCCACGACGCGCACACCGCCTGCCTGGTCGGGACAGCAGACCTGCTGTCCAGTTCACGGAAACACTGGAGCGGCACCCTGATGGTCGTCGCACAGCCCGGCCAGGAGACCCTGGACGGCGCCGAGGCCATGCTCGCTGACGGTCTCTACGAACGCTTCGGGCGCCCCGACATCGTCCTCACCCAGCGGGTCGGCCCCCAACCCGCCGGAATGATCGCCCACCGGGCCGGGGTCATCCTCGGCATGTCCACCACCGTGGGAGTGCGGATCTTCGGCAGCCCGGGCCACGGCGGATTCCAGCCGCAGACCGGTGTCGACCCCGTGGTCATCGCCGCATCCATCATCACACGCCTGCAGACCATCGTCGCGCGCGAAGTCAACCCCAGTGAGATGGCGGTCCTCACCACGGGAGTGGTGCGCGCCGGAACCAAAGCCGACCTCGTCCCCGACGAGGCGTACCTGGAAATCAACACGCGCTGCCTCAACGAGCGGGTAGCCGACCGGATTTACGCGGCCATCGAACGCGTAGTCAAAGCCGAAGCCGCTGCCTCGGCAGCCCTCCGCGAACCCGAGGTCACCGAGATCCGCAGGACCAGCCTGATCCGCAACCACGCGCAGCACACCCGCGCGGTGTCCTCCGCCCACCGGGCCTACTTCGGCGACGCCTATGTGATCGACCTGCCGGAACCTTTCGCGGTTGGCGACGACTTCGGTGCGTTCGGGCTCCCTGATGACCCTGAACCCGTGCCATACGTCATGTGGCTCCTCGGCTCCACCCCGCACGACGTGTGGTCCGCCGCCCCCGGAGCCACCCCCTTCGACAAACTCGCGTCAGTGCCGGGCTCCCACTCCTCCCAATTCGCCCCCGATCGCGAAGCCACCCTGCGCGCCGGAATCGCCGCACTCACGATCGGTGCCCTCACCTATCTGGGCCGCACCTCTGGACCGGGACGGGCCACCTCCGGCCTGGCGCAGATCGCCAGTTCCCGGATCACGGAGGACGAGTCGACGCAGAGCGCGGACATGGAGGCGCGATGAGGGGGAGTCGACGCAGAGCGCGGACATGGAGGCGCTGCTCGCGGACGATGATGAGGGGGAGTCGACGCAGAGCGCGGACATGGAAGCGCTGCTCGCCGACGATGAAGGGGAGACCACGCAACGGGCCAACATGGCGGAACTCCTGAACGATCCTCCCCCGCCCCCACGAGGCCCCACGCAGGGACCCCAGACCGGCCCCGCACCTTCCTTCCGCCCGCCCTCCGGTCCCCCGCTCGCCGCTCCGCCCCCCATGGGGCCGCCGGTTGATGCCCCGCCCCCGCCGGAGACCCCGCCCCACTCAGACGAACCTCCGTACCGCTACTGACCCCGGGTGGTGCGCCTCCTGACCAGCGAGGCCACCACCACGCACACCTGGTCGACCATCGGGGGCGACCCCGCAGAGCGGACGGACGCACATGACACCCTGGGGCCGGGAGGGCCGACGGCTGGACCGGTCGCTACGCCATCCACAGGAGAACCGTCTGCTGTGGATCTGTGTGGCTGTCACCACACTCACGGTCATCGGCACTTTTGACCGGGCCATCACCGAACACAGCACCCAGCCGCTGCTGGTGCTCCTCGTCCCGGCCCTCGTGTTCTTCACCCGCGGACAGTTGTACGCCCGGCAGCGCGTCAACGGTGTCCGTATCACCGAACACCAATTCCCGGAAATCCACCAGATCGTGCTCGACGCCGCCCGCGCCTTCGGGCTGCCGCATCCCCCGGACGCCTACCTTGTCGCCGGCCACGGCCAGATCAACGCCTTTGCCTCCGGGCACGGGTTCCGCCGCTATGTGGCGATCACCAGCGACCTGTTCGAAATCGGGGTCCGCAACGGGGACCTCGCGGCACTCCGCTTCGTCATCGGACACGAAGTCGGGCACATCGCCGCAGGCCACGCCTCCTTCTGGCGGCAGTTCGGCATCTCCATCGCCAACCTCATCCCCGGACTCGGCAGCTCGCTGAGCCGGGCCCAGGAATACACCGCCGACAACCACGCCTACCGTTTCTGCCCCGAAGGCGTTCACGGTCTGTGCGTCCTAGCCGCAGGCAAATACCTGTACCCCCGGGTGGACTTCGCCGCCATCGCCGACCGGGCCCGCACCGACCAAGGATTCTTCGTGATGCTGGTGAACCTGCTGGCCACCCATCCGATCAACACGTGGCGTTTTGCTGCGCTCCGCGACCGCAGCAAGCCGGGACGGGTCTTCTGACACCCGCACGCCGTACCGCGGTGCCTTCCCCCGCCTTCCCCGCCCCCTCCGGCACGATGGAGCCATGACCTATCCCGTGCGCGACCGCGACGCCCAGCACCCCCGGCAGGCACGCCGCTGGCTCACCACCCCCGACGGGGTCCGAATCGACTCGGTGCTGCTCCGCGGCACCCGCACCCGGACCAGCGCCGTCGTACTCGCCAACGGTTTCACGGGAACATGGCGCAGCCCGCACACGAGAGCGATCGCCGCCCGCCTGCTGGCCGTAGGGGACGTCCTGCTCTTCGACTTCCGCGGCCACCACGCCTCCACCGGATTCTCCACTGTCGGAGACCGGGAGGTCATCGACCTGCAGACCGCCGTGGACCATCTCCGCGCCCAGGGGTACACCCAGATCGCGACTCTGGGGTTCTCCATGGGGGCGGCCGTCGCGGTCCGCCACGCCGGCCTTTTCGGCGGCGTCAACGCCGTGGTGGCGGTCAGCGGCCCCAGCCGCTGGTTCTACCAGGGCACGACGCGGATGCGGCTGCTCACCTTCGGAGTGACCCGCCCGGCAGGCCGGCTTCTGCTCCGCCTGACCCGCAACGTCAGGGTCCTCGACCGCCCATGGGACCCGGTCCCCCTGGACCCGACGGAACTGGCCGGGGCCGTAGCCCCCGCCGGACTACTCGTCGTCCACGGCGACGCCGACCCCTACTTTCCGGTCGAGCACGCTCGGCGGATCCACGAGGCGGCACAAGACCCCAGGGAACTGTGGATTGAACCGGGAATGGGGCATGCCGAACGGGCCGTGGCCGTCCGACCGGATCTCGTCGACCGCCTCGCCTCCTGGCTCAGCCTGTACCTGGCTGCCACGCTGTGAACCGCGGCCGCGGACACCCCTGCGGCGGAGCCGCGGAGGAAAGCGCGGTCACCACGACGAGATGTGCACGTGGTCGTAGTGGTTCTGGGTGATGCTTCCCCGGTCCGCCATCGGCTTCCACCCGGCGCCCGGGTTCCGGGAGTCCCAGATCTTCTGCTCCCAGATCACATACATGACCCCGAGCCGGTCGGCGTTGGCCTTGGCGTATTCGGCGATCTGCCAGCCCAGCTCCCGGTTGGCCGCAGAAGGCATCGCACCCCCCGCGCTCATCATGAAGTCGCAGGCACGCCCCGAACCGTGCTCTCCGGGGTCGCCGGGGCGCAGGCACCCCACCGGGTAGGGGGCGCCGAACTTCCGGATGATCTCGTCTCGGATCGCCGCCATCCGCGGGGTAGCACCGTCGAAGCCCCAGCCGCGGGCGCTCTCGGGAATGCTGCCGGTTCCGGTGGTGACCGGCACCTGTTCCGACTCGTACTCCTCGATCTTGGCGAGCACTTCGTCGCGTTGCGCTTCAAGCTCCTCAACGAGCTCTTCGGCTTCTGCCAGTTTCGCTTCGGCCTCCTCCTTGGCCTGCTCCGCCTCCTCCTTCAGCTCGGACAGGTGGGACACCCGCTCCCCGTTGATATGGGAGACCTGGGTGATCAGAGCCACGTCGGAGAGCACCTCGTCGGGGGAGCGGCTCACCATGACCTCGATGACGGGGTCGAACCCGCTGCTCTTGTACTGGCTGGCCGCGATCAGCGCCACATCGTCGCGCGCGGCCTCCAGCTTCTCTTCGATCTCTTCGAGCTCCTCGGTGGCCCGCTCCACCTCTTCCTTGGCGCTGGTGTACTGGACGAGCTCAGCGTCGTACTCCTCCTCCAGCGCCGCGATGCGCTCGTTCAGCTCCTCCAGGGACGGCTCGTCGGGGTCAGCGTGGGCCGTGGAGGAGGACAAGGCTAGGAAGAGCGCCGCAGCGGAGGAGAGGAGGACAGCGCTGCGGCGGCGGATGGACACAGTGGAAGGATCGACGGATTTGCTCACTTGACTAGCTCCATGGGAGGGACCTGTGGCCGTACCACAGAAGTGAGGCGGGGGTCACCCGGGCCACGTGGTGCTGGAGCAGACCTTATGAGATCTTCTCGTGATCTGACTAGTCGATACCGCTCGTTAATCGGAAGAGAGGTACAGATCAGAACTTTCCGCCAAAAGCAGACGGAAGGGAGGGGGTGGACGGCGGCGTCTCCCGAGCGCCCAGGAACCACGGGGAACGGCGGATCTCCCGCATAGCGGCACGGCGCGTCTCGGGAGGCAGCCGGTCCAGGTAGAGCTTCCCCGCCAAGTGATCAGTCTCATGCTGCAGGCAGCGCGCCATCACCCCGGTGCCTGCCACGACCACCGGCTCGTTGCGGAGGTCCACTCCTTTGACGACGGCCCGACGGGCCCGCGGGGTCGGATACCACAGTCCGGGCACGGACAGGCAGCCTTCATTGCCGTCCTCCTGGATCTCCTCGGACAGCTCCACGATCTCCGGGTTGATGACATAGCCGATCTGGCCGTCCACGCGGTAGCTGAACGCCCGCAGCCCCACCCCGATCTGGGGGGCGGCGACCCCGGCCCGGCCAGGGGCGTCCACCGTGTCCATCAGGTCGCGGATCAGAGCCTCAGTGTGCCGGTTGAACGTGGTGATCGGGGCGGCGGGTGTCGACAGCACCGGGTCCCCGAAGAGGACGATGGGGCGCTTGGTCATGCCCCCAGAGTAGAGCCTTGCCCGCAGGGCTTTTGACCTTCCAGGGAGGCGCAGAGAAGAGGGAACCGCTCTGACGCGGGCTCAGGCCGGCTGCAGCGAGAGCGCGTCGTCCACCACCATTTCGATGTAGTCGAGCGCTGCCCGGCGCCGCTCCAACGCGCTCCGGTAGAGCGACGGCAGCGTGGAGTTGCGGCGGATCCGCAGGCACTCGTTGACGATGCGCTCCCAGCGCTCCGGGAAGGCGTGCAGGGCGTAGAAACCCGCCCCCGACTTGGAGGTGACTTCCCCGGTGCGCAGGGTGAAGTGGAGGCGGCTGACGCTGAGCACACTCCACGAGGGCACTAGGGAACCCAGCACTGCCAGGCCGCGCGGGGTGATGAGGCGGCCTGCTTTGGCACGCCACCGTCGCCACTGCTCTTCGAGGTTGCCGAACGACCACGTCCGCAGCATGGTCGGTTCGTCCCAGATGTCCACGTGGTCCGGGTGCGGGCCGCGGACGGCAATCCCACGCTCGGCCAGTACCCGCCAGGTGACCGGGTTGACCTCGGCGCTGGCGCGCAACCGCAGCCGTCCGGCGAGGACGGAAGCCACCGGGCCGCACTGCTGCGGGTTGGTAGCGAGGTCCTCCCAGGTGACATAGATGCCGTTGAAGTGGGGACGGGGAAAACTGCTGCGGATCCGGGCATGCGTCCGCCGGAGCGCGTCGTGCTGGGCGGCAGTGAGCCGCTCTGTAGTGACCACGACAAAGTTGATGTCGCTGGTGTGTGGACGGAAGTCTCCCAACGCCACGGATCCGGTCAGGTAGAGGCCTTCCACGAGACCTGGGAGCTCATTGTCGACGTCCCGCAGGAACGCCTCAGCCACGGTTCGTACCAGCGGGTGGACAGCCATCAGTCACTACTCCAGTCCAGTTGTTCCGGTCGGGCCGTGACACCGGACGGAGTGCGCACACTCCGGCGGGGGGTATCCGCGGCGCCCGCCCGTCCGGGACGCAGACGGTATCGAAAGCCTGCATTTCCCGGTTTAAGGGTCGATATTCGTGCTTCAAGGGCGGGAGTGTCCACCGCGGCTTGCGACCGCCCCGGTGGAGGTTCGTCCTGCCATGCCGACACGCCGGGAGGCCGCTGCCGGGGCGGCCCTGGGACGGCCTCGAGCGCACAGTGCGCGGGGCAGCCGCGCCCTCCGGTGTATCGGACAGGTCCATAGTCGCATGGGAGGCCGTGGTCCGGCATCCGAGACCGGCTGATACGGCATGCCCCGCAGAGCACTTCGGCAAACGGCGGTGGCGGTGCGGCGCCCCGCGCGGGTCACTGCTCCGCCAGCGCGGCTTCGGCAGCGGCGAGAAGCGCGGCCGCGCGGATGCCCCAGTCGGGGGCACCGCGGCGGAACGGAACGGTCGCCTGGTGCAGGAGCGCGGCAGCCGTCACGGCACCCAGGTCGCGGTGGACGTGCGCGGCCAGCGGCGGGGGAAGCGCGTCCAGGTAGCCCGCTAGGAGCGGTTCGGGCGGGATGACCGGGCGGCCAGGGCGCGGCTGGGCTGCAGCACAGGATGCGGCATACCAGGCCAGGTCGACGGCGGGATGGCCGCGGTGCGCCTCCGTCAAGTCCACGAACGCCGGACCGTGCTCGCCCACGATGATGCGCGTCGGTGCCAGACGGCCGTGGACGAACACCGAAGGCGTCTCGGTACGGGCGAGGGTGGCGCTGACGTCCTGCGCCACGGCCGCGGCGCGGGACGCCAGGCGGGGGAGGAGCGCGGAGAGGTCTGCAGCGGCGCAGGACAGTGCGGTGTCCAGATCGCGGCGGGGGAGTTCCCGCGGTGGCGGCGCCGCATGCAGGCGGGCAAGCAGCCGACCAGCCTGGGCCAGGGCCTCTTCCTGAGCCGATGCTGCAAGGCGGTTCACGGGTGTTCCGGGGAGCCACTCGGTGACCACCAGCCCGTACCGGCTCACTTTGACCAGCCCGGGCACGGGGATTCCGGCAAGCGCCGGGCCGAGGTAGCAGGCCGCGTTCACCCCAGCGGAGCGGGCATGGAGCACGAGTCGTGGAGCGCCTGAAGCGTCGCTGGTCTGCCCGGTCCAGTGGTGTCCGGCCAGGTAGGAGCGAGTGCGCGGCGACAGTTCAGCAAGCCCGGTCGAGCGGTGCGGTTCGTCGACGAGCCACCGCAGGGCGGGCAGGGCACGGTCGTCCGCGGGCGGTCCCAGCACGATGCCGAGGTCGGGGCTGGAACAGAGTCCATGCAGCCTTGGGGCGGCGAGGGCGCGCAGACCAGCACTCCGCGCAGCGGGGGGATGCCACCGGCGGGCATAGTCGAGCTCCGCGGCGAGCTCGGCCGCGGCGTCCGGGGGGAAAGCCCGGGCAAAGGCGTACTGCGGGCCGTCTGCAGAGTGCAGGACCAGGGTGGCGGTAAAGCTGGTGCCGCGGCGGTAGCGGCCGCGCACCACGGTGATGCGGGACGGTCGTTCCTGGCTTTCGGGGAGCAGTGTGTCGAGGAGTGCTGCGGCCGCGTCCCCGGTGAGGAGCGAGCGGAGCCCGGGGAGCCGGGGATCGGTACGGATGAGTTCCTCGTCAGCGCTGGGGAATGTGCTTCCTTGCGGCACCGCCACCTCCATGGCGATCCAGACAGGCGGCGAACCGGTCCGCAATTCGCCTGTTAGAACACGTTCTTTTCAATTTTCTCATTCTGCTCTGCTGGCGGGGAGAAGCCGCTTGGGAAATTATGTTAAGGCGGGTTCGGAACTGGGTATTTCTTGAACACCGCGCCCTCCGAATGGACCGGACGCCCCCCAATGAATCTCCTGGAAGGCTGACTCTTGACCGGAATCCGCTACCCCGAGAACTCCGCGGGTCCGCACCGCCCATGCGCTGCAGAGCGACATCCTAAGTGATAGGCGCAACATTGTTGTGATATGGAGAAGAAAATTCCCTTCGATTATCCTCTGTAGTGCGTGGCTACCGGTAGTGGTCCACGGAGGGGTAATCCTCCAGTGTTCCTCCCGGAGTCAACCAGCTTGGTCTTTGTTCTGACTTCGGTCGGGTGGGCGACTATTGGGCGCTGTTAGCTCACGTGTAACACAGATTCATTCGTGTGAAACCCGTGCTTATTAGGCTCCGGGGTTAACAGGCAGGGTTCTCGGGTCTTTTGGAGGCAGTGGTTATGGTCCCGACTATGGTTCTCGTGGCGGACGGAACACGTGACGCCCGGCGCCGAGACGCCCTGCATGGCCTGGCCGAAGCGGTGTCCGACCGCCGAGAGGTCCCGGTATGCACGGCGTTCGGCACCCGAGCTGAACTCCGCGACATCGTGCAGTCCACGGCGGGACCGCTCGTAGTCGTCCCGGCGTTCCTCGCGGGCAGCGATACCGCGAGCACTGAACTGCTGGCCGGGCTCGACCTGGGTGGCCGCTTCGACGCCTGCATGACGGCCCCGCTGGGAGCGGTGCCCTCGATCGTCGGGCAGCTCATCGCTCGGCTCCACGCCGCCGACTGGCGTCCCGGGGACGGCATCGTCCTCGCTGTGGACGGCGGATTGGAGCTGTCCAACGACACGGAGCACCGCCAGGTCCTCGACGTGGCGCGAATGCTGAGCCGTCGGCTGCAGACCCCGGTTCAGATCGGCTACCTGCGGGAATGGGCTCCTTCCGTGACCGACGCGGTGGCTCGCCTGCGCCGCAACGGGCACGAGAGGGTGGCTGTGGCCGCCTGGCAGCTCGTGGACGGGGCAGAGCTGGCCGAACTCCAGGACAGCGGTGCCACCACTGTCACCGCCCCGCTCGGCCCTTCACCCGTCGTGGTCGAAACACTGCTGGCCCAGCACCGGGCCGCCACCGCACGGCTGGCAGCGTGACGAGCAGAACGGAAAGCCTGGAGGGGAACTCCACGAACCGGAAGTCTCCATCCAGCACGGTCCTGGCCGACCGCACCGGCGTCGGCCAGGACCGTCCGAGCAGGAAGAGTCAGGGGGCTGATCCGCATATCTGCATCTCCCGGCCCCGCACGGGCCGCGGCTGGCGAAACACGTCGTAAGACGGGTGCTCCTTCCCGCTGTGAATACGCCGAAAGAATCCGGGCCGCGGCTGGGCGGCGCCGCAAAGAAAGGAAAATCCCGCGGCAGCGCGGAGGAGTGAGACGGTATCCAAGCTCCGCAACCGGCGGCGGGACACGGCGATCCGCGAGCCCTCTGGGGCGCTATGGAACGGAGAGCCGAGGCGGAATACCCCGATTCGGTGAGAGAGCGCCGCGGATTCGGCTGCCAAGCGCCGCTAATACCCGGGATGAAGCCAGCCGACAAATCCTTGACAGTTCAGTATCGACGCGGTGGCTCTCTGTTTGGGAAGCCGTCGCCTCGACGTTCTCCTTGCGTAGAGAAAACAACCGGTTACCCGATCCGGCCCCGAGTCCACTGACCGGGGACTGCTTTTCCCCGCGGAACCGATCAGAAACACACGCCCCTCCCGGCATGCGGACGCAGTGCGCCGCAGAATACAGAGGAAAGAGGAGTGACAGGGGCGTAAGGGGGAAGCACGGATAGAGGAAACCGATCTTCTGAGGGTGGTTCCCATGAATAATGTCGTTACGCAGCCCATCGATGACAAACAACAAGAGCGCTTGGTGCGACGTTTCGGGGCCGGGGCGCTGCACTGGCTGGACGGGCTTCCCCGCCTTGTCACCGAGCTCATGGACGAGTGGGGCTGCACGGTGGAAGGACGCGGACCGCACGGACAGACATCGGTCGTCTTCCGGTGCCGCCGCGCCGACGGGACCCCAGCGATCCTCAAGATCAGCCCTGATCCAGCGCTGATCGGTGCCGAGGGGCGCGTCCTTGCCTTGTGGGCGTCCACCGACCGGGTGCCGAAGGTCTATGCGGTGGACACGGAACGCGGCGGAATCCTCTTGGAAGCGATCGAACCGGGGTTCACTATTGCCGAGCTCGGCACGGTCCCCCCGATGGAACAGATCAGCTCCCTCATCACCGAGCTGCACTCCATTCCGCTCAGCGACGCCCAACGACAGGAACTGCACCCGCTGATCAGCCGAGTCAACTTCCTGTTCGACCTGTGGGAGCGCGCTCGGGTCGAGGGCCCGGCCGCCGACCTCGTCCCCGCCCCGTTCATGCACCACGGCCACGCGCTGGCCCGCACCCTGGCGTGGGAGGAGGAGAACGCGGTGCCGCTCCACGGGGAGCTCCACCCGGGCAACATTCTCGACGGGGGAGTGAGACGCGGACTGGTCGCCATCGACCCCCGCGGCTGCCTGGGGGACCCCGCTTATGACGCGATCGATTGGGCGGTGTGGCAGACCGAGTCCCTCGCCGAGATCGAGGAACGCTGCATGGTCCTCGCCGCTGGTATCGGCGTTCCCCACCAGCGGTTGTTCCGGTGGTGTGTCGCCTTCGCCCCCATCTTCGCTACCGCACTGGCGAACCGTGGACGCGCGGACACCGTGGCGTTCAAAGTGGCAATGGAGCTCTGCGCAGCCTGAGCCCGCAGCGACTTTCCCCGTCCGGTTCGTACCGCTCAGCACCGCCCGAACTAGGCCATCAGTCGGGACGAGGAGAAGAGCGAGACCTTGGAAAGTGCTTCGGCTGACGGTCCCTAGCGCCGTGGCCATCCCCAGCCTCATGGTGCGACCAGCCGTATTCCCGTGCTGCGGACCGCCGGAGTCCGACTGCAGTCCTCCCTCCCCATCCGTGATCGACGTCCCGTGCCGCACGGGGCCGAAACGATCTGGACGACCGGTGTGTCAGTCCTGCAGCAGGACTGACACACCGGTGCCCCGCCCCGGGTAGGGCAGTCAATGGGAGGCTCGGGCCAGCCTGCGGGCCTGGTCGGGGGCGAAGACCGCGTGCAGCACGGTGGCGTCGTCGTGGAGTTTGCCGAGTTTCACACCGTGGCGGCGTTCCTCGCGACGCACCCAGTCGACCAGGGAGTGCGGGCCGTAGGCCCGGAGGTGGTTCCAGACGTCTGCCCAGCTATACCCGTAGTAGTCCACTAGGCGAGAGCAGCCGTCGGACATCAGCGCGAACTCGTTGCCGCGCACGGTCCCGGTCAGCGCCTCATAGGCGGCTTCGGGGACCGTGCTGGCGACCCAGAACCCTCCGGGGGCGTTGCGGGATTCCCGGACGAGCTGCCTGCTGTAGGGGCGGCCTCCCGGCAGGCGGTCTACCCGGTCGTCGCTGACTGCCTGGACTGTTCCGTCGCCCTGGGCGAATACCACCGCGGTGTCCGCCAGCACCAGGTAGTCGAAGCCGTCGTCGCAGCGCCGAGCCAGGGCCACGGTCGCCGACGGGCTGTCTGGGTTGTTCAGGTCGCACTGGCCGCCGTGGGCATAGCAGACCCGTTCGATTGCGACGGCGAGCGCGTCGGTCAGCGGCATCGGGGTGTTGAGGGTGACGCTGAGCGCTTCCGCTAGCCGGTCGACGAGCCAGCACACATCGTGGATGCAGCCGCTGTCCACTCCGGCGGGGGCGGTGGCTCCGTCCAAGACGAACGCCCAGTCAGCTCCGCTGCCGAGCCGGTCTTCGTTGTTCGCTCCAACACCGCGGCGGCTGGCCTGCCTGATTCGCATGAGCCCCTCTTTCACAGTCCGTGGCGGGGGCGCCGCGGGTCGGCGCCCCACTTACGCCGTTTGGGTGGTTTTGGTTGGGAATGAGCTTTCCGAGGGCCGGATCAGTGGGACGGGACGGCCCGCGGGCGGAAGGTCGCGACGGTGACGCAGCGGTAGCGGCGTGGGGGATGGACAAGCAGCGGTGAGGCGCGCGGCGGTGCCGACGCGCCGGTAATGCGGTGCGCAAACGGACGATTCCGCGGACGGTCGGAATCGGTTTGCGGTAATTCGGCCAGGTGGCTGTGTTTGTGCGGCTGGGCGGTGAGGGCGACGCAAGTAGCCTGACACGCTGCCTAAAAACGGAAAATGGGTGGCGAATGAGAAATCTTCACGTGTGCCCCTTGACATCACTCATCCCGCATTACTAGGAAGAAACCGACTAGTCGGTAAAGAAAGGGGTAAATGCGTGGAGATCGTGATCAGAACCGGCTCGGGCGACGTGCGAGGAAGCAAAGAGAACGGGATCGCGGTCTTCCGCGGAATCCCCTACGCCGCGCCCCCGGTGGGAGCGGACCGCTTCGCGGCGCCCCGCCCGCCCGAACCCTGGAGCGGAGTGCGCGACGCCGCCGAATTCGGCCCCACCGCGCCCCGCCCGCCCTACCCCGAAGCCATCGGCGCGCTGCTCATCGAACGGTTCATCCCGGGGGACGACTACCTCACGCTCAACGTGTGGACCCCGGACCCCAACGCCGTCGGCCTGCCGGTCATGGTGTGGATCCACGGCGGGGCGTTCACCAACGGCTCCGGCTCAGAACCCGTCTACGACGGCGCCGCTTTCGCCCGCGACGGCGTCGTCTTCGTGAGCTTCAACTACCGGCTCGGCATCATCGGCTTCGCCGACCTGCCTGACGCTCCTTCCAACCGGGGCCTGCTTGACCAGATCGCTGCCCTGGAATGGGTGCGCGACAACATCGCCCGCTTCGGCGGCGACCCCGGCAATGTCACCGTGTTCGGGGAATCCGCGGGCGCCATGAGCGTGTGCACCCTCATGGCCACCCCGCGAGCCCGCGGCCTGTTCCGCCGTGCCATCCTCCAGTCAGGCGCAGGCAACATGGCAGTGGCAGCCGAAGACGCCACCACCATCGCCGCAGTGATCGCCCACCGGCTGGGGGTCGAACCCACCGCGGCAGCCCTCGCCCACGTTCCCGTCGCCCAGCTCCTCGACGTCCAACAACAGGTCGCCCAAGAAATCCAGGGAGCCCCCGCCCCTGCAGTGTGGGGGGAACGGATCGCCGGCGGCAGTGTCCTGTTGCCCTTTGCCCCCGTCATCGACGGAGAACTCCTCTCCCAGCGCCCCGCGGAGGCCATCGCCGGCGGCGCCGGACACGACGTCGACCTGCTGTTCGGCACCACCACCGACGAATACCGGCTGTTCCTCGCCCCCACCGGGCTGCTGCCCTTCATCACCGGCGACTACGTGACCACCCACCTCGCCAAGTCCGGGCTGGACGCGGACGCCGCCAAGGCCTACACCGCGGAAGGACGCGGCGAAGAACCCGGCGACATCCTCGCCTCGATCATCACCGACCAGGTGTTCCGCATCCCCGCCCTCCGCATCGCCGAATCCCGCGTCGACGCGCCCGCCCGCACCTTCGGCTACGAATTCGCCTGGCGCACTCCGCAGCTCGACGGAATCCTGGGTGCCTGCCACGCGGTCGAGCTCCCCTTCGTGTTCCGCACCCTGGACCGGGCCGCCTCCCTCGTCGGCACCAACCCCCCGGAAGAGCTCGCCGAGACCGTCCACAACGCCTGGGTGCGTTTCGCTACCTCCGGCGACCCGGGCTGGCCCGCATGGAACCCCGAAACCCGGTCGGTCATGCGCTTCGACCACCCCGTCTCGGAGATGGTCACGGACCCGTACCCCGCCACCCGCGCCCTGTGGGACGGGGTGCCGCTGTAGCCCGGGCCGCGGTGAGCCCCGGCAAAGAAAAATCCGCCCGCCGCACCCGTGCGGATGCGGCGGGCGGATCACCTGTCTGAGACAAAGGGGAGGAGAGAAGGCGAAGAACAGGCCGTGCCCGCCGCCTGCGCAGGCAGACAGCCTCGCCTCGCTGCCCGAAGACACCGGGAGCACCCTGGTGACATGTGTGCTGGCCCACTCGGCAGGGGAACGGCCCGCGGGGCACCGCACGCACCTTATGGCTGTCCCACGAAGAAGAGTCCGCGCAGAGAGCGGAAAAAGACGCGGCGGTACGCTCGCAAGTAAGCCCGAAACAGCACCGAAAAGCCTGTCAACAACACAACCCCGGGACTGAAAGCCGCCGGGGTTTGCTGTCTTCTGGGTGCCCCCTGCAGGATTCGAACCTGCGCACACGGCTCCGGAGGCCGTTGCTCTATCCCCTGAGCTAAGGGGGCGCTCTGCTTCCTCAACTGTAGCAGGGCCGCTGAGTAGGTTGCACGATCATTGTTGCCGCCCGCAGCCACCCCCGAGCGCTGCGGTCACGCCCACAACCCCCACACCGGGCACCGCTCGGCGCGCCCCGCGAGCCGCACCGCAAAGCGAGAAGCGGGACAGAGCCACAGGTCACACCAGAGCAAAGACACCGGACCACCGCGGTTCCGAGGACACTGCAACACCCAATCCAGCTGCCCGTCCTCCCGGGGCACTAGGCTGCCGAACCAGGCGCAGACCTCCCGGTCCGCCACCGTGTAGTGGCACTCATCACACCACGCATGCCAGAAGCGGACCGTGGCAGAGACACCTTCGCCGTCCTGCCCGGCACCCCACACATCCGGCCCTGCACCGGAGCCCACATGGCCATGACAGCACTGTCGTTCGCTGCGGCGACCCCCCGCTATCTCAGCGACCTCATCCGCCACGCCTGTACAGAAGCCACGGGAATCCCCGCGGCCCACCTTCCCGACGCCCCCCTCCGACGGTCGACCGACCAGCCCGGACAGTACCTCTCCCCCCTGCCGTCGCGGCTCGCCGGACGCCTCGGCCGGGCTGCCCGCGACCTGGCAGCCGACATCACCGCGGTGCTCCGCAACCAGCCGCACCTCACCGACGTCCAGGTCACCGGACCCGGATTCGTTGCCGTCACCCCCGTGCCGAGCATGCGGGCCGCGCTCGCTCAACTCGTCGCCGACGCGCCCGCGGCCTTTCTGCTCGACCTGGCCGTCCCGGGCGTGGCACACCAACCCGGGCCGCCCCCCGACGGCTGGGCCCTCTCCGACCTGGCCCACGCCCGCGACTCCGGACAGCTACGGGACTGGGCCCGTGCTGATGCGCGCCGCCGGATCGCTGCGGCCGCCGACCCCGCGACCGCGCCCGCTGCCGCGGCCGCCCTCACCCGGCAACCCCCAGCGGACTGGCGCGACGTGCCCCAGGACAACACCGCAACCGAGGCCGCCCAACTGCTCACGGTGATCGGAGAGGCTGCCGCCCGCGTCGCCGCCTGCCGGAGCGCCGCCGACCAGGTGCGGCCGCAGGAAACCACCGGCCCCGACCTGCCCGCGCGCCCCAGCCCGCACGCGCCGGGCGCCTGGGCCCGCGCCACCGCCGCCAACCCGGCTTTCGCTCTGCGCTACGCCCACGCCCACGCGCACACCGCGGTCCACCACTGGGCGGCCCAGCTCGGGCTGCGGCGGCTCGGCACCCGCCGCCGCCACACCGCCGACGAAGTAGCGGCCCTCACCACTCCCGCAGCCGAGGCCCTCCTCGGTACGCTTTTCGACGGCCCGGCTGCGCTCCGCGCTGCAGCCCGGCGTCACCAACCTCATATCCTGGTGCGTTACCTTGAGTCCCTTGCCGCTGCCTACCATGAGTGGTGGGAGTCCCACAGTGTCCTGCCCGGACACGAGGGCACGGCCGACACCCACACCACAACCGTGGCAGCCCGGCTCGACCTCTGTGCAGCCGCCGCCGGTGTCCTACGCGCGGGACTCCTCCTCATCGGTGTGTCCGCGCCCACAAGGCTGTAGACGCTCGTCAACCGCGCCGCGATCAGTACGGGCCGGCGCGCGACCACATCTCCGCCCCTAGCACAACCCAGCCGAGAGTCTTATCCATGAGCCGTTACGCCCATCCCGCCGGACCGCGCCACGCGGACGTGCTGCCTGAGGAACACCCACCCAGCCCTCCGGCGGACCTCCTCGAGCTCCACCCCCGCGTCTGGCCGAGCACAGCCACCCGAGTCGACGGCGAGATCACCATCGGCGGTGTCGGCGTCACCGAACTCGCCCGGAAATTCGGCACCCCGCTCTACGTCATCGACGAAGCAGACTTCCGGGCCCGCGCCCGCGACTACCGTCTCGCCTTCGAGGACGCCGACGTCTACTACGCGGGCAAGGCCCTGCTCACCAAGGCGGTGGCCCGCTGGGTGGCCGAGGAAGGGCTCAAACTCGACGTGTGCACCGGCGGCGAGCTCGCTGTCGCCCTGGCCGCGGGGTTCCCGCCCGAGCGGATCGGCATGCACGGCAACAACAAGTCCGCGGCCGAACTGGCCCGGGCCGTCGAAGTCGGCGTCGGACGGATCATCATCGACTCCTTCGACGAGATCGACCGGCTGGAGCGGATCGCCGCGGAGCGAGGCCGTGTCCCCGAAGTGCTGATCCGTGTCACCACCGGCGTGGAGGCACACACCCACGAGTTCGTCGCCACCGCCCACGACGACCAGAAGTTCGGGCTGTCCCTCAGCAACGGGGCGGCTGCCGAGGCGGTGCGCCGCCTGCTCACCTCCCCGCACCTGCGCCTCGTCGGGCTCCACTCCCACATCGGATCGCAGATCTTCGACACCGCAGGCTTCGAAGTCGCCGCGCGCCGTCTCAGCACCTTCCTCACCCAGATCTACGCTGAACACGGGATCTCCCTCCCCGAACTCGACCTCGGGGGCGGGCTGGGGATCGCTTACCTCCCCGACGACGACCCGCTGGACCCCAAGAGCATCGCGGACAGCCTGCGGTCGATCGTCGAACACGAATGCGCCGCCCAGAACCTGCCGGTGCCGCGGATCGCGGTCGAACCCGGCCGCGCCATCGCCGGACCGGCGGGCATCACCCTCTACGAGGTCGGCACGGTCAAGGACGTGGAGGGGATCCGCACCTATGTCAGTGTCGACGGCGGTATGAGCGACAACATCCGCACCGCGCTGTACGGTGCGGAGTACACCTGTGTGCTGGCCTCGCGGCACAGCGACGCCGAGCCGATGCTGTCCCGCCTGGTCGGCAAGCACTGCGAGAGCGGCGACATCGTCGTGCGCGACCTCTACCTCCCTGCCGACCTGCGTCCCGGCGACCTGGTAGCAGTGGCCGCCACCGGCGCCTACTGCTACTCCATGGCCAGCAACTACAACCACGTGCCCCGGCCCGCCGTGGTCGCGGTCCGCGAGAAGAACGCCCGCGTCCTGGTGCGACGGGAAACCGAAGAAGACCTGTTGCGGCTGGACGTAGGCTGAGCAGTGGCCGACGACGCTCTGGCCACCACGACGAGGTTCTGGATACGGACAATGAACGACGAAACGGGAGTCACCCCCTCATGGCACTGAAGGTGGCGCTGCTGGGTTGCGGCGTTGTGGGTTCTCAGGTGGTCCGGCTGCTCAACGAGCAGTCGCGTGAACTTGCGGAGCGCATCGGAACGCCCCTGGAGATCGGAGGCATCGCGGTGCGCCGCCTGGACCGCGCCCGGGGGACGGGCGTGGACCCCGACCTCCTCACCACCGACGCCATGGGTCTTGTGACCAGAGACGACATCGACCTCGTGGTGGAGGTCATCGGCGGCATCGAGCCCGCCCGGTCGCTCATCCTGGCCGCGATCCAGAAGGGCAAGTCTGTGGTGACCGCCAACAAGGCGCTGCTCGCCGAGGACGGCGCGACCATCCACGCCGCTGCCCGGGAAGCGGGAGTTGACGTGTACTACGAGGCCAGCGTCGCCGGGGCCATCCCGCTGCTGCGGCCGCTGCGTGACTCCCTGGCCGGGGACCGCGTCAACCGGGTCTTGGGCATCGTCAACGGCACCACCAACTACATCCTGGACCGGATGGACAGCCTGGGCGCCGGCTTCACCGAGTCACTGGAGGAAGCCCAGGCCCTGGGATACGCCGAAGCCGACCCGACCGCCGACGTGGAGGGCTTCGACGCCGCCGCTAAAGCCGCGATCCTGGCCCGGCTCGCCTTCCACACACCGGTGACCGCTGCCGATGTGCACCGCGAAGGCATCACCGAGGTCTCCGCGGCCGACATCGCCAGCGCCAAGGCCATGGGCTGCGTGGTGAAACTCCTCGCGATCTGCCAGCGCTCCGACGACGGCTCCAGCATCGGCGTGCGCGTCCACCCGGTGATGCTGCCCCGCGAACACCCGCTCGCCAGCGTCAAAGGCGCCTACAACGCGGTGTTCGTGGAAGCCGAGTCCGCCGGGCAGCTCATGTTCTACGGCGCGGGCGCGGGAGGCGTCCCCACCGCCAGCGCAGTCCTCGGCGACCTGGTCGCGGTGGCACGGAACCGCCTGGCCCGCACTTTCGTGGCCGACGGCCGGGCCGACGCGAAACTGCCCGTCCACCCCATGGGGGAGACCATCACCAGCTACCACGTGGCGCTGGACGTTGCCGACCGGCCCGGCGTGCTCGCCGGGGTCGCCAAAGTCTTCGCGGCCAACGGCGTGTCGATCAAGCACGTCCGCCAGGAAGGCCGCGGGGACGACGCCCAGCTCGTCCTGGTCAGCCACACCGCGCCGGATGCCGCCCTGGCCCGGACCGTGGAGCAACTGCGCAACCACGAGGACGTCCGCGCGGTCGCCAGCGTGATGCGGGTCGAAACCTTCGACAACGAACGATGAGCAGCGCCCGGACCCGTCCCTCGCCTCCCGCGGCGGCCGCCGCAGCAGCCCCAAGGGGCAGATGCCGCGGAAGTGCCGCGTTCCGAAGGGCTCTAGAATCAGGGGCAGACTACGAGCTCACGCGTGGTCGCCCCACTGGAGCATCCCATCCGGGCGCGGCGACGGCGTCCGGTCGTCCAACCAGTCCACCATTCGAAAGGGCCCTGTCATGAGCATGGCACGGGCGTGGCGAGGAATCGTCGAGGAATATCGCGATCGCCTTCCCGTCACGGCGAACACCCCGGTCGTCACCCTGCTTGAGGGGGGTACACCGCTGGTTCCCGCCACGCGGGTTTCGGAACTGACCGGATGCGAGGTCTACCTCAAGGTTGAAGGGCTCAATCCCACGGGCTCCTTCAAAGACCGCGGGATGACCATGGCCATCTCCAAAGCCGCTGAGGAAGGAGCCAAAGCGGTCATCTGCGCGTCCACGGGGAACACCAGCGCCAGCGCCGCCGCCTACGCGGTACGCGCCGGGATGACCTGCGCGGTCCTCGTGCCCCGGGGCAAGATCGCCATGGGCAAACTGGCGCAAGCCCTCGTCCACGGCGCCCGCCTGCTCCAAGTCGACGGCAACTTCGACGACTGTCTGGAACTGGCCCGCCAGCTCTCCACCGACTACCCGGTGGCGCTGGTCAACTCGGTCAACCCGTTCCGCCTCCAGGGCCAGAAGACCGCCTCGTTCGAGATCGTGGACGCCCTCGGCGACGCTCCCGACGTCCACTGCCTGCCGGTGGGCAACGCGGGCAACATCACCGCCTACTGGATGGGCTACCAGGAGTACCACTCAGACGGACTGGCCACCCGCCTGCCGCGCATGTTCGGCTTCCAAGCCAGCGGGGCCTCACCGATCGTCGATGGCGCACCGGTGACCCAGCCGCGTACTATTGCTACTGCCATCCGGATCGGCAACCCTGCTTCCTGGCGGTTTGCGGAAAAGGCCCGCGACGAGTCCGGCGGTCGCATCGATGCGGTCACCGACCGGCAGATTCTCGCCGCCTACCGGCTGCTTGCCGGCCAGGAAGGGGTTTTCGTGGAACTGGCCTCCGCGGCCAGTGTGGCGGGCCTACTGCAGGCAGTGGAAGCCGGGCAGATCGAGCGGGGCAGCCGCGTCGTCTGCACGGTCACCGGCAACGGCCTCAAAGACCCCGACTGGGCTCTGGCCGGCGCCTCCTCTGCCACCACGATTCCTGTCGATGCCCAGGCCGCTGCGGCGGCGCTCGGCCTGGCCTAGCCCAGACCCTCCTCATTCGGAGCCACTGAATGCCTCAGCCGCAGCGCACCGCGGTTACTGTGCGTACCCCTGCTACGAGCGCGAACCTCGGACCGGGATTCGACTCTCTTGGACTCGCATTGGACCTGTCCGACGAGGTCGAAGTCCGCGTCCGCGAGGACCGCAATGTTACGGTGGCTGTCGAGGGGGAAGGAGCGGACAGCGTTCCTCTCGACGAGTCGCATCTGGTGGTACGCGCCATGCGCGCCGCATTCGATGCCGTCGGTCAGACCATGCCCGGTGTCGACCTGCGCTGCCGCAACGCCATCCCGCACGGCCGAGGACTGGGGTCGTCCGCCTCGGCGATCGTGGCGGGCGTGGCCGCGACCGCGGCCCTGGTCGGCGGCGGCCGGCTCGACCGGGACTGGGTGTTCCAGACCGCGGCCGATATCGAAGGCCACCCGGACAACGTGGCCCCGTGTGTCTATGGCGGGTTCACCATCTCCTGGCACGGTGCCAAGACCTGGCGTGCCTGGACGGCAGCTCCCGCACCCGGGGTGCTGCCGATCGTCTGCGTGCCCCGTCGGAGCCTGTCCACCCAGCGGGCCCGGGGGCTGCTGCCTGAGACGGTGCCGCACTCCGACGCCGCGTTCTCCGCGGGACGCGCGGCCCTGCTCGTCGCGGCCGTCCGCGAATGCCCCGAGCTGCTGTTCGAGGCGACCGAGGACCGGCTGCACCAGTCGTATCGGGCCGAAGCCATGCCGGAAAGCGCTGCGCTGGTCGAATCCCTGCGCGGCGACGGCCTGGCGGCGGTGATCTCCGGAGCCGGACCTACCGTCTTAGTGCTCTACCACGGTGCCGCGGGCGATCCCCACGGCGAATCTCCACAAAAGAACAGCGCCATAGTTGATTCAATCCGGCGGCGAGCGGGTACTGAATGGCACATACGCCCCTTAGCGATTGATCTGGTAGGGGTACGTGTCACTTCTCCCCGTTCATAGACTTGTGCCGAGGAATAGCTGTGGGCTCCGGTGATGTTAGGGTAGGTGAAGCACCAGGTGCCCCGCCACGGGGCCTGTGCTTATCCGCCGCAGTGTTTTCCGCGTCAACCGCGCAAGCGGTTCCCGTTCCGCAAGCGCTTCACACGGTTGCCACTGTGTCGAATCCGCGGCGTGTCCGTGGCTCTGCCCACTCCATTGAAGTCCCTAGTTTCCTGGCACAGGAACAACAGGATGGCCCGAGGGCAGTTTCATGCAGCCCATCGTCCCAGTGCCTGGATGTGTCCAGCGCCTGCCGCGATCGGGTAAAACTCGTTGTCCAGTAGCGGTTCCGGCAGCCACACTGGGCACGCCTGACCCGGCCCTAGCCGGTTCGCACCACCGGGCTGGCCGATCACTTCGTCATGACGGCACCAGCCCGCTCCTTGGGAAGGACCCTTAGTGAGCGACACCACCGAACTCCACCAGGACGCGGCGGTCGGTACGCAGGACACGACCTCGTCCAAAGTGGACGTCGGCGACGCCGCGCCCCCCGCTGGCAAGAGCGCGTCAACGCGGTCCCGTAGCCGCTCCGGAGGTACCGGGCTGGCCGCGCTGAAGCTCACGGAGCTGCAGCGTCTGGCGTCCGACCTCGGAATCACGGGCACCGGCCGGATGCGCAAGAGCGAGATCATCGCTGCGATCGAAGCCAAGCAGGGTGGGCCGGTCAGCGCGCCCGAGACCACAACGGCGAAGACCGCCGAAACCGCGAGCACCACAGCCGCGAAAAAGAAGGAGTCCGCCGCCACGACTGAGGCTCCCGCCACCGAACCGGCGGCAGAAAAGGCGGACAAGACCACCGAGAAAACTGCAACAGAGTCGGCTGAAAAGCCGGAACGGACCCGTCGCCGTTCCCGCCGCCGCAGCGGTGAAGAAACCGCGGAGACCCCGGCGGCCGAGAGCAGCGACACCACTGAGAGCGCCAAGGAGGACGCCACGGCGTCGGCTCCCGCAGAAACTGAGAAGACCACAACCGCACAGCCCGCCCAGAACGGCCAGAACGGCACCAGGGAGCGGCGCCGTCGCAGCCGTAACCGCGACGGAGGCAGCGACCAGCAGGCCTCCCAGCAGCAGAACGGCACCAAGAGCGACAGCGACGACGAGGAGTACAGCGGAGGGTCCCGCCGCCGGGGACGCCGCCGTGACCGCCGTGACCGCCGCAACCGGGAGCGTGCTGACCAAGAGCCGGTGATCAGCGAGGACGACGTCCTCCTGCCGGTCGCGGGCATCCTGGACATCCTCGACAACTACGCGTTCGTGCGGACCACCGGCTACCTGCCCGGTCCCAACGACGTCTACGTTTCGCTGGCCCAGGTCCGCAAGTACGGCCTGCGCAAGGGTGACGCCATCACCGGAGCGGTGCGCCAGCCGCGCGAAGGCGAGCGTCGGGAGAAGTTCAACGCGCTGGTCCGGCTGGACAGCGTGAACGGCATGCCGCCCGAGCGGGCGCGCAACCGGCCCGAGTTCTCCAAGCTGGTCCCGCTGTACCCGCAGGAGCGGCTGCGCCTCGAAACCGAGCCGCACATCCTCACCACGCGGATCATCGACCTCATCTCGCCCATCGGCAAGGGGCAGCGCGGCCTCATCGTCTCCCCGCCCAAGGCGGGTAAGACGACGGTGCTGCAGGCGATCGCCAACGCGATCACCCAGAACAACCCCGAGTGCCACCTCATGGTCGTCCTCGTCGACGAGCGGCCTGAGGAGGTCACCGACATGCAGCGCACGGTCAAGGGCGAGGTCATCCACTCGACCTTCGACCGTCCCGCCGAAGACCACACGACCGTTGCCGAGCTCGCTATCGAACGGGCGAAGCGTCTGGTCGAAATGGGACTGGACGTCGTGGTGCTGCTCGACTCCATCACCCGGCTGGGACGCGCCTACAACCTCTCCGCACCGGCGAGCGGGCGCATCCTGTCCGGTGGTGTCGACTCCACCGCGCTCTACCCGCCGAAGCGGTTCTTCGGCGCCGCCCGCAACATCGAGAACGGCGGCTCCTTGACGATCCTGGCTACCGCGCTGGTCGAGACCGGTTCGCGGATGGACGAGGTGATCTTCGAGGAGTTCAAGGGCACCGGCAACATGGAGCTCAAGCTCAGCCGGAGCCTCGCCGACAAGCGGCTCTTCCCCGCGGTGGACATCGAAGCGTCCAGCACGCGCAAGGAGGAGATCCTGCTGTCGCCCGAGGAGCTCAACATCATCTGGAAGCTCCGCCGGGTGCTGCACGCCCTGGACACGCAGCAGGCGTTGGAACTGGTCCTGAGTAAACTCAAGAAGACCAAGAGCAACGCTGAATTCCTGTTGCAGGTCCAGAAGACCACGATCGGGCCGAACGACTAGCGTTCCGCCGGTGCAGGCCTGCACCGGCGGAACGGGTGAGTCCGAGCATCGTTCGGCGGTGACGTGTGCTCATCGTCCTGCCCGTCGACTATGCACGGGAATACGATCCGGACGACCACGGTTCCACGGTCTGGCAGACTGGTACGACGACCGCCGCGGTACCGGTTCGCGCACGCATGCCTCAGCAGTGAAACGGTGACGGCTGCGTGCGTCCGGCGACCGCCACTAGCGAGGAGAACCACCATGAAACCCGGTATTCACCCCGATTACCACGTCACGCAGGTGACCTGCACGTGCGGCAACAGCTTTGTCACCCGGAGCACAGCGCCCAATGGAGTGATCCGGGCTGAGATCTGCTCCTCCTGCCACCCCTTCTACACGGGGAAGCAGAAGATCCTGGACACCGGCGGTCGGGTCGCCCGCTTCGAGAAGCGTTTCGGGAAGCGCAAGTAGCGTCCGTGGCGGTGCGTCCCGTGTCCCGGGGCGCACCACCGCAGCGACTGCCAGTCCGATCCGACCCTTGTGGGGGATGGAAAAGAAGTGAAGCTGGACGACCTACTCGGCGAGTACTACGAGCTGGAGCAGCAGCTCGCCGACCCAGCAGTGCACGCCGACCAGGCTCAGGCACGCACCCTGGCCAAGCGCTACTCCCAGCTCACCCCCATCGTCGCCACCTACCGGGAACTGAACCGGGTCGAAAGCGACATCGAGACCGCCCAGGAGCTGGCCGCCGAGGACCCGAGCTTCGCTGACGAGGCGAAGCAGCTTGCCGCCCAGCGCGAAGAACTGGTTCAACGGCTCCGCACCCTGCTCATCCCCCGCGACCCCAACGACGACAAAGACGTCATCCTGGAGGTCAAGGCGGGAGAGGGCGGTGAGGAGTCCGCGCTGTTCGCCAGCGACCTGGTGCGGATGTACCTGCGGTACGCCGAGCGTCAGGGCTGGAAGACCGAGATCATCAGCGCCACCCACTCCGACCTGGGCGGCTACAAGGACATCACCATCGCGATCAAGAACCGCGGCACGGTGGAACCCGGGCAAGGCGTGTGGCACCGGCTCAAGTTCGAAGGCGGAGTCCACCGCGTCCAGCGGGTCCCCGTCACCGAGTCGCAAGGACGGATCCACACCTCGGCCGTTGGCGTGCTGGTGCTGCCCGAGGCTGAAGAGATCGAGGTGGAGATCAACGAGAGCGATCTGCGCATCGATGTCTACCGTTCCTCGGGCCCCGGCGGGCAGAGCGTGAACACCACCGACTCCGCGGTGCGGATCACCCACCTGCCCACGGGGATCGTGGTGTCCTGCCAGAACGAGAAGAGCCAGTTGCAGAACAAAGAGCAGGCGCTTCGGGTGCTGCGGGCCCGCCTGCTGGCCGAAGCGCAGGCCGCGGCCGAAGCAGAGGCCGCCGCGGAACGGCGCAGCCAGGTCCGCACCGTGGACCGCTCCGAGCGGGTGCGCACCTACAACTTCCCGGAGAACCGCATCTCCGACCACCGGGTGGGCTACAAGGCGTACAACCTCGACCAGGTGCTCGACGGGGAGTTGGACGGCGTGATCCAGGCGCTCGTCGACGCCGACACCAAGGAGCGGTTGGAGGCCGCTCAGCAGTGAACCTCCTGCTCGACGAGGTCGCGCGGGCGACGCTTCGGCTCGCGGAAGCCGGGGTTGCCTCGCCCCGGGCGGACGCCGAGGAACTCGCGGCGTTCGTGCACGGCGTCCGTCGAGGAGAGTTGCACACGGTCGCGGACAGCGACTTCGACGCCCGCTACTGGGAGTGTGTAGCCCGCAGGGCGGCACGGGAACCCTTGCAGCACATCACCGGCCGCGCCTACTTCCGCTATCTCGAGTTGGAAGTAGGCCCCGGCGTTTTCATCCCCCGTCCCGAGACCGAGATGATGGTCTCCTGGGCGATCGACACCCTGCGGGCCATGGACGTCGCCGATCCCCTGGTCGTGGACCTGGGCACCGGGTCGGGCGCGATCGCGATCTCCATCGCCCAAGAGGTGCCCCGCTCCCGAGTCCACGCGGTGGAAGTGGACGCGACAGCGCTGTCCTGGGCGAAACGCAACATCGCCCGCAGCGGACTGGGGGAGCGGATCACCGCCCACCACGCCGATATGCGCACCTGCCTGCCCGAATACCACGGCCGGGTGGACCTGGTCATCACCAACCCCCCGTATGTGCCGCTGGACAGCGCCGACGAGATCCCCCCGGAAGTCCGCGACTACGATCCCGCCATCGCGCTGTGGGCAGGCCCGGACGGGCTCGACATGATCCGCCAGTTGGAAGCGGTCGGCCGCCGCCTGCTGCGCCCCGGCGGATACATCGCTATCGAGCACGGCGACGGACAGGGCATCGACATCCCGCCGCTGTTCCCTGAAGAACTCGGCTGGTGCGAGGTGCGCAACCGGAAAGACCTCGCCCACCGGGACCGGTTCGTGGTCGCTCGCCGTGCCGTGGACTGAGTCAACCGCATCGACAACCCTGGACAGACTGAGGTGAGGGTGTGAGCCGCAGGTACGACTGCGCGGACGACGAACAGCGCAAGGCCGGGATCGCGGATGCGGCCTCCACAGTGCGTCGGGGGGAACTGGTTGTCCTGCCCACCGACACCGTGTACGGGGTGGGCGCAGACGCGTTCAACCCGGCGGCCGTGACCGCGCTCCGCAACGCCAAGCAGCGCGGCCGGGAGCATCCCCCGGCAGTCCTGGTCGGCACGGTCCGCGCAGCGCAGGCGCTCATCGACGACCTCGGCAAATACGGCCAAGACCTGATCGAGGAGTTCTGGCCGGGCCCGCTCACACTCGTGTGCGCGGCCACCCCCAGCCTGTCGTGGGACCTGGGGGACACCAAGGGAACCGTGGCGGTCCGCATGCCCATGCACCCGGTGGCGCTGGAACTCCTCAAAGAGGTCGGCCCCATGGCTGTGAGCGGTGCGAACGTCACCGGCAAGCCGGCAGCGACCACGGTCGAGGAAGCCGAAACGCAGTTCGGCGATGCGGTCAGTGTCTACCTCGACGCCGGCCCCTGCACCAGCACCCCGCCGTCCACGATCGTCGACCTCACCTACGCGGTCCCGCGCGTCCTCCGCTCCGGAGCGATCACTCTCGAGCAGCTGCGTTCCGTGTGCGGCACAGTCATCGCTGAACTGAAGCGCCCCGAACGGGAGCCCAAGACCTCGAACCGCGAAACCCCCCGCACCGCGGAACCGGAGGCGACCAGCGCCTCAGACGAGGGAGACAGCGGGATTCCCCCGGCACAGAAGGACGACTCGGACGCGCCCTGACCGAAGGGACGGGGCCATGCCGAACAGCAGTCCGCGCTGCGGCCGGTCGATGCTAGCGTCAATGTCACCCCTCACAGAACACGTGCCGTGCCGCTGGGAGGGCACGGCCGGTCCACGGAAGGCCCCGCAACGCCGTGCGTGAGTACGCGCTCACCTTCGTTATCGCTGTGGCGGTCACCCACCTGCTGACCCCACTCGTCCGCAGTGCCGCAATCGCTTTCGGAGCAGTCCCGCCGATCCGCGACCGGGACGTGCACACCGAGCCCATTCCGCGCATGGGCGGTCTCGCCATGTACGGCGGTTTCGCTGCCGCACTGCTGATCTCAGCGCAACTGCCCCACCTGCGTGAAGTGTTCTTCGACCAGACGTGGTGGCGCGGCCTGCTGGTGGCGGGCGCGTTGATCGTCGTGATCGGAATCATCGACGACCGGTGGGGGATGGCCCCGGTGCCGAAACTCGCCGGCCAGATCGTGGCCGCGGGCATCCTCGTCTCCCAAGGGGTCCAGCTGCTGTGGCTGCCGTTGCCCGGGACCACGCTGGTCCTCGGACCGGAGCTGGGCACCCTCCTGTCCGTGCTGCTGATCGTGGTCACGATCAACGCGATCAACTTCGCTGACGGCCTCGACGGCTTGGCCTCGGGCATTGTCGCGATCGCGGCCGCGGCCTTCTTCACCTACTACTACGTGGTCGCGGTCGACCAGGGGTTCGACCGCCAGTCCTATCCCGCCATGATCGCGATCATCCTGGTGGGGGTCTGCACGGGGTTCCTCATCCACAACTTCAACCCCGCGCGCGTGTTCATGGGCGACACCGGGTCGATGCTGATCGGCCTGCTGCTGGCGTCAATCACCATCACTGTGACCGGCGAATTCCAGGCCAACGCGGTCGTCCACTTCGACTCCAGCGGCCTCGTGTCCTTCCTGCCGATCCTGCTGCCGCTGCTGGCCCTCGCCCTTCCCCTGGCCGACCTGGTGCTCGCGGTGGTGCGGCGCACCCTGGCCGGCAAGTCTCCGTTCGCCCCGGACAAGAAGCACCTGCACCACCGGTTGCTGGAGCTCGGCCACTCGCATGCCCGCGCCGTGCTGCTGATGTACCTGTGGGCGGCGATCATCTCGTTTGCCGCCGTATCGCTGTCGATCTTCGACGCCCCCGCGATTGTCCTGAGCGTTACCACATTGGTAGCAATTTGTGCGGTGGGGCTCATCACACTGCCGCGGCTGCGTCGGCGGGCTCTGCTGCGCGCCAAAACCCGCCTTGCGACCGCCACGGACGGCAGCAACTCCGCCGAAAAAAAGTGACGCACTGCACTTGACCAGCGGGGCGTCCGGTAAGGGGCCGTGAACCGGGATTGAACCCTGGAGGAAAGGGCTGGGAGAAGGAGCCCGGTTTTCGAGAGCAGAGTGTCGTGTCGCGAGTGTTTCCGGCAACGGCGGGCGGCATCTCAAGGTGCCCATGGAAAAGCGTGGTGAAACCTTGTGATAGCTTTCACGAGCAAGCACCCACAGCCAACACCGGAGTTCACGCATGCTGGAACACGACGCCAAGGTTCTCCGCGGCGCCGCGATTCCCACCCTGGTGGTCGGAGGCGGCAGCACCGCTGCCTTCCTCGTGTTCTCAGGCACGGTTGGTGTGCTCGGCGCACTCTGTGCGCTGCTACTGGTCCTTGCCTTCTTCGGGGTTTCGGGATGGGCGGTGGCCCGGCTCAGCCGCCGCGACCCGAACCTGTTCATGCCGGCCACTCTGGGCGCCTTCCTGATCAAGGCGCTGATCCTGGCGGCGGCACTCCTGGCGCTGCGCACCATCGACCCTGCCTGGATCGATACCACCGCCTTCGCCGTGACTTCGCTGCTGTGCGTGATCGCCTGGCTGGGTGGTCACGTCCGGGTGCTGGCCACATCCAAGACCTTGCACGTCGATCCGGAGCCGAGCGTCGCCTCCGGCCTGGAGTCCCGGCATGAGAGCACGTGATGCGTGTGGCACGGCACGGATCCCAGTACTCGCCCCCTGTTGTGCGGATGACCACGACAACCTGCTATGTTCCGGAGCGACGGGATGAGCGAGCCGCGGAAACCGGACGAAAGCTCCCCGGAACCCTCCGAGACCTCGGTCGACGGAGTCACCATCGTCTCCCTGCTCATATCCGGCATGGTCGTGTGGGGCGGGGCGGGGTGGCTGCTGGACCGATTAACGGATCACGATGCGCTCTTCCTGCCCATCGGTATCCTGCTCGGCCTGGGGCTGGCGTTGTACATGGTTTTCGTCAGGCTTCACGCTCGTTCCAAATAACGATCCACTCCACCGGGTTCACCCTCCGTTCACGGAACCGACCGCAACGGGCGGAAGAACCCGTGCTGACCGCCATTACCGGTCCGCTCAAGACTGAACAGAACCTCTTGATTCACGACGGAAGGGTTCGCCGTGAGTGCTGACACGCTCAACCTCGCTGCCGAGGGCGGTGGTGGTCTGTTCACGCCGGGAGGACCCGGCTTTGAGGCCCCCTCCGTCGGGATCTTCTTTCCCTCCCCCTGGTCCTGGGGCGACTACAGCGAGGCGCTTCCCTACACGAGCGGCATCACCAAGTACGCGGTGCTGCTCGTCGTCGCCACGGCCCTAGTGGCGTTCTTCCTGTGGTGGACCACGCGCAAGCTGGCCATCGTCCCCAGCCGGAAGCAGAGCATCTTCGAGATCGTCGTCCTCTTCATCCGGGACCAGATCTCGCGGCCCATGATCGGAGTGAAGGGCGACCGGTACCTGCCGCTGCTGGTCTCCCTCTTCCTGTTCATCTTCGCGATGAACATCATGGGGCTCATTCCCTTCCTGCAGTTGCCGGTCACCAGTAACCTGTCCTACCCGGTCGGCCTTGCCGCGGTCGTCTACATCACCTTCATCGCAGTGGGTATCCGCACCCACGGCTTCGGCCGCTACTTCAAGAGCGCCGTGGTCCCCTCAGGAGCGCCGGCGTGGATCCTTCCGTTGCTGGTACCCATTGAGATCCTCTCGAACTTCATCATCCGCCCCGCGACGCACGCCATCCGACTGTTTGCGACGATGTTCGCCGGTCACCTCCTGCTGGCGACGTTCGCCGCGGGCGGCTGGTACATGTTCAACCCGTCGGCAGGACCGCTCTACGGCACGATCTCGGTGCTGTTCTCGGGATCGGCGCTGCTCGCGTTCATCATCTTCACCGCTTTCGAGCTGGTGATCATGTTCCTGCAGGCCTTTGTGTTCACCCTGCTGGCCGCCCTCTACATCGGCCAGGCTCAGGAAGCGCACTAGGACCGGTGGGAGCGGTCCGGATCCCTGACTCGACAGTTTTCGTGCCTCCGCCCGGAGGACACGACAACCCATCTGGCCCTGTGGTCACGATCCTCAACAAGGAGAAGAAATGGAAGGCAGCCTGAACGTCATCGGTTACGGCATCAGCGTCATCGGTGCCGGTATCGGTGTGGGTATCGTCTTCGGTCTGGGCATGCAGGCCATCGCCCGCCAGCCCGAGGCCCGTGGTCCGCTGCAGACCAACATTTACATCGGCTTCGCCCTGATCGAGGCGCTCGCCCTGCTGGGCTTCGTTCTCGCTTTCGCCCTTGGCTAAAGCGAACCGGCGAAGGAAGTAGGCAACCAAGCGTGAAGGGGCGCTGACCATGTTGGGCCTGGCCGCCGAAGAGAACGTTCTACGCATTCACATCGACGAACTCGTCTTCGGCCTCATCGCCTTCGCCGTGATCTTCGCACTGGTGTACCGCTACGCGGTGCCGCGGGTCACGAAGATGCTCGACGAGCGCGCCGACGCCATTGAAGGCGGCATCGAACGGGCGAAGAAGGCAGAGGCGGAAGCCGAGGAGCTGCGTCAGCAGTTCCAGGAGAAGCTGGAGGAAGCACACCGGTCCTACGCGGCCGAGCTGCAGAAGGCCAGCGAGCAGAGCGCCGCCATCATCGCTGAGGCGCGCGAGGAGGCCCAGGCCGAGGCGCGACGCATCATCGAGGCGGCTCACGCTCAGATCGAGGCCGACCGGCAGCAGGCCATGGCGCAGTTGCGGGCCGAGATCGGGGCGCTCTCCGCGGACCTGGCAGCTCGGATCGTCGGAGAAACCCTCTCTGACCCCGCCGCGCAGAGCCGGGTCATCGACCGGTTCCTCGCTGAACTGGAAAGCGGGGCTAATCAGCAGGCAGAGGTGCGTTGATGCAAGGTGTCAGCCGTACCTCTTTGACTGAGGTGATCCGGCGCCTCGACGACATCCTGCCGTCCGCCAACACAGCCACGTTGGGCCACGAGCTCTTCGAGGTCGTGGCCCTGCTGGACCAGGAGCACTCCCTGCGCCGCTGGCTGGCGGACCCCGCCGGCTCCCCGGACAGCAAGTCCGAGCTGGTCAACAGCCTTCTCGAGACGAAGGTGTCCCCGGCAACCCTCCTCGTGGTCAGCGACGTCGTCCGGGCGCAGTGGTCCCGGCCGCGCGACCTGGTCGACGCGGTCGAACAGGCCGCTGTACTGGCGACGGTCGCTGAGCACGCCAGCGCCCGCGAACTCGAGGGCGTCGAGGACGAGCTGTTCCGGTTTGGCCGGATCGTCGCGGGTCAGCCCGAACTCCGCGCCGCGCTGACCACGGACGGCGCCTCTATCGAGCACAAGCGCACCCTGGTGGAGAACCTGCTCTCGGGCAAGGTCAGCACAGCGACGCTGACCTTGGTCACCGAGGCTGTCACCCGGCCTCGAGGACGTACCCTGGAACAGGGTCTCGAGCATTTCAGTCAGCTGGTGGCCGAGCGGGCCAAGCACTACATCGCCGTGGTACGGGCCGCGGTTCCGCTGAGCGAAGCACAGCAGTCTCGACTGCAGGCCGCGCTCACCCGAATCTACGGGCGGGACATCCACCTGAACATCGAGATCACGCCGGAGATCGTGGGTGGACTCTCCATCCGCGTGGGCGACGAGGTCATCGACGGCACCATCGCGGGGCGTATCGCCGAAGTTCGGCGACGCCTGGCCGGCTGACGCGACGACGCACGAACGCAAGACGCACGGCGCCGCACCTGCGGCGCCAACGAGAGCAAGGACATACGTGAGATGGCGGAGCTGACGATCCGACCGGAGGAGATCCGGGACGCGCTGCAGCGCTTCGTCCAGTCGTACGAGCCTGACGCCGCCGCACGCGAGGAGATCGGAACCGTCACCTACTCCGGTGACGGCATCGCCCGCGTCAGTGGCCTTCCCTCTGCGATGGCGAACGAGCTGCTGGAGTTCGAGGACGGCACCCAGGGCATTGCGCAGAACCTGGAGATCGGCGAGATCGGTGTCGTCGTCCTCGGTGACTTCACCAACATCGCAGAAGGCCAGACAGTGCGGCGGACCGGACAGGTCTTGTCCGTCCCGGTAGGCGACGCCTACCTGGGCCGAGTAGTCGACCCCCTGGGCCGGCCGATCGACGGCAAGGGCGAAATCGAGACGACCGAGCGTCGCGAGCTCGAACTCCAGGCTGCCACGGTCATGCAGCGCAAGCCGGTTCACGAGCCGCTGCAGACCGGTATCAAGGCGATCGACGCCCTGACCCCGATCGGTCGCGGCCAGCGCCAGTTGATCATTGGTGACCGGCAGACCGGAAAGACCGCGGTCTGCATCGACACGATCATCAACCAGAAGGCCAACTGGGAGTCGGGCGACCCCAACAAGCAGGTGCGCTGCATCTACGTCGCGGTGGGCCAGAAGGGCTCCACCATCGCCGGTGTGCGCGCCGCGCTGGAAGAGGCCGGAGCGATGGAGTACACCACCATCGTGGCCTCGCCCGCCTCCGACCCCGCGGGCTTCAAGTACATCGCGCCCTACACCGGCTCGGCCATCGGCCAGCACTGGATGTACCAGGGCAAGCACGTCCTCATCGTCTTCGACGACCTGACCAAGCAGGCCGAGGCCTACCGCGCGGTCTCGCTGCTGCTGCGCCGCCCGCCGGGCCGTGAGGCCTACCCCGGTGACGTCTTCTACCTGCACTCGCGGCTGCTGGAGCGCTGCGCGAAGCTCTCCGACGAGATGGGCGCCGGCTCGCTGACGGGTCTGCCGATCATCGAGACCAAGGCCAACGACGTGTCGGCCTACATTCCGACCAACGTCATCTCCATTACCGACGGTCAGGTCTTCCTGGAGTCCGACCTGTTCAACCAGGGACAGCGGCCGGCGATCAACGTCGGTATCTCGGTGTCCCGTGTCGGTGGCGCCGCGCAGACCAAGGCCATGAAGAAGGTGGTCGGCTCCCTGCGCGTGGGTCTGGCCCAGTACCGCGACCTGGAGGCGTTCGCCGCCTTCGGTTCGGACCTGGACGCGGCCTCCAAGGCGCAGCTGGAGCGGGGTGCCCGCCTCATGGAGCTGCTCAAGCAGGGCCAGTACTCCCCCTTCCCGATGGAGGAGGAGGTCGTCTCCATCTGGGCTGGTACCACCGGGCACTTGGACGACGTTCCGGTCGAGGACATCCGGCGCTTCGAGTCGGAGTTCCTCGCCTACCTGCGCCGTGAGCACAGCAAGATCCTCGACGTTATCCGGGAGACGGAGGACTTCGGGGACGACACCGCTGAGGCGCTCACTGACGCGATCAAGGAGTTCAAGAAGACCTTCCAGACCAGCGACGGCACCATCCTCGGCACCGAGGCGCCTGCCGAGGCGCTGGACGAGTCCGAGGTCGGCCAGGAGACCATCAAGGTCGCTAAGACCAGCGGGAAGTAGCCCATGGGTGCACAGCTTCGTGTCTATCGCCGGAGGATCCGCTCGACGAAGTCGATGGCGAAGATCACCCGTGCGATGGAACTGATCGCCGCAACGCGCATTACCAAGGCGCAGCGTGCGGCCGAGGCGGCTGCCCCCTACGCACGGGAGATCACCAGGGCGGTGTCCGCGGTGGCCGCTCGGGTCAGCGACCACCCGCTGCTGACCGAGGCGGAGAACCCCACTCGGGCCGCCGTCCTGGTCATCACCAGTGACAAGGGCCTTGCTGGCGCCTACACGGCCAACGCCATCAAGGAAGCCGAACGCCTCACTGCGCTCCTCAACGAGCAGGGCAAAGAGGTGCTCACCTACATGGTGGGGCGCAAGGGCATCGGCTTCTACAAGTTCCGCGAGCGTCCCCTGGCGGACTCCTGGGAGGGCTTCACTGAGCGCCCCTCCTACATGCACGCCATGGAGATCTCCTCGGCCCTGATGGAGAAGTTCATCCAGGAGACCGCGGAGGGCGGCGTCGACGAGATCCACATCGTGTCGACCGAGTTCATCTCCATGATCAACCAGCGGGCCCGGGCTTCCCGGATCCTGCCGCTGGAGGTGGAAGAGGTCGACTCCAAGGTGCTCGAAGCCGAGCAGGGGCCGCTGCCCCTCTACGAGTTCGAGCCTGGGGCTGAGGAAGTGCTGGACCAGCTGCTTCCGAAGTACGTGACCAACCGGATCTACTTCGCCCTCCTCGAGTCGGCCGCATCCCAGCACGCGTCGCGCCGCGCCGCGATGAAGGCGGCCACCGACAACGCCGAGGAGCTTGTCAAGACCCTGACCCGCCAGGCCAACCAGGCCCGCCAGGCGGAGATCACCAACGAGATCAGCGAGATTGTCGGCGGCGCCGACGCACTTGCTGCTGCCAGCGCGGGGAGTGAGTAAGAGAAGTGACTGCGACTGCTGAAGGGACGGCCGCACCCACAACGGTGACCGGCCGCATCGCCCGGGTCATCGGCCCGGTCGTCGACGTGGAGTTTCCCGTCGGCTCCCTGCCTCCGATCTACAACGCTCTGAAGACCGAAGTCACCCTCGGCGGGGAGACCCGGACCATCACGCTCGAAGTCGCCCAGCACCTGGGAGACAACCTGGTCCGCGCCATCAGCCTCAACCCGCAGGACGGCCTGGTCCGCGGCGCTGAGGTGCGCGACACCGGTGCGCCGATCAGGGTTCCGGTGGGCGACGGCGTCAAAGGGCACGTGTTCAACGCCCTGGGTGAGCCGCAGGACATCCCGAAGTCGGAACTGCAGGTCAAGGAGTACTGGCCGATCCACCGGCCGGCCCCGGCCTTCGACCAGCTCGAGGCGAAGACCGAGATGCTGGTCACCGGTATCAAGGTCATCGACCTGCTCACCCCGTACGTGCGCGGCGGTAAGATCGGCCTCTTCGGTGGTGCGGGTGTCGGCAAGACGGTGCTCATCCAGGAGATGATCACCCGTATCGCCCGCAACTTCGGTGGTGTCTCCGTGTTCGCCGGGGTGGGCGAGCGTACCCGTGAGGGCACCGACCTCTTCCTGGAGATGCAGGAGATGGGCGTCCTCCCGGACACCGCCCTCGTCTTCGGGCAGATGGACGAGCCCCCGGGTACCCGTCTGCGGGTCGCGCTGTCCGCGCTGACCATGGCGGAGTACTTCCGCGACGTGCAGAAGCAGGACGTGCTTCTGTTCATCGACAACATCTTCCGCTTCACGCAGGCGGGTTCGGAGGTCTCCACCCTGCTGGGCCGTATGCCCTCGGCGGTGGGTTACCAGCCGAACCTCGCTGACGAGATGGGTCTGCTGCAGGAGCGGATTACCTCGACCCGCGGCCACTCGATTACCTCGATGCAGGCGATCTACGTGCCCGCGGACGACTACACCGACCCGGCTCCGGCGACTACCTTCGCCCACCTGGACGCGACGACCGAGCTCTCCCGCCCGATCTCGCAGAAGGGTATCTACCCGGCGGTGGACCCGCTGACCTCCACCTCCCGCATCCTCGACCCGCAGTACGTGGGCCAGGAGCACTACGAGGTGGCGCAGCGCGTCAAGGAGATCCTGCAGCGCAACCACGACCTGCAGGACCAGATCGCCATCCTCGGTATCGACGAGCTGTCCGAAGAGGACAAGATCATCGTCCACCGGGCGCGGCGGCTGGAGCGCTTCCTGTCGCAGAACATGTTCGTCGCTGAGAAGTTCACCGGTACCCCGGGCGTGTTCGTGCCGCTGGAGGAGACCATCGCCTCCTTCAAGGCGATCTGCGACGGTGAGTACGACCACCTCCCCGAGCAGGCGTTCCTGAACGTCGGCAACATCGAGATGGCCGTCGAGAAGGCGAAGAAGCTGCAGAGCTAGCGAGCACGGGGAGGAGCGGCGGACTGCTGCTCCTCCCCGGTGGAGCGGCCCTCGGGCTGAGGAGAGATGGCAGTGTCGAAGAAGCTCTTTGTTGAGCTCGTCACGCCCGAACGGGAACTGTGGGCGGGCGAGGGCGACATGGTGATCGCCAAGACGGTCGAAGGCGAGATCGGTATCCAGCCGGGGCACGTTCCAGTGCTGGCGCTGCTCGCGCCCGGGTCGGTCGTGCGGGTCCTGGGGGCCCGCGAGTCCGGTGAAGTACGTGCCGCGGTTCACGGCGGCTTCATGTCTGTGACGCTGAGCGACCGGGTCTCGATTCTCGCGGAGATCGCCGAGCTGGCCGAGGAGATCGACGTGGAGCGGGCCCGTGCCGCGCTGAAGAGCGCTGAGCGCGAGGCACTCGGCGACGCCGAGATGCGGGCGCGTGTCGCTCGGGCGCGGGGGGGGTGACTCTTGGGGGAGCAGCTGAACATCGGAACGTGGTTCGACATCGCCGAATGGTCGTTCTTCTCGCTGCTCGCCCTCGCTCTGCTGGCGCTCGTCGCGATCATCGTGCGGCGGTACGCCCTGGAACGCGGTGGCGGAGCGGTGGAGTGCTATCTCCGTCCCGTGCACGGCCAACGCCGCCCGTGGCGGATCGGATGCGGCCGGTACGGGACTGACGAGCTGCGTTGGTATCGCATCTTCTCCCTGTGGCCGCGGCCGGCAGTCGAGCTGCCGCGCCGCGGTCTCGTCGTTCTGGGGCGTCGCACCCCGGAACGGGAGGAGCTGCGGGAACTGACCGACGACCTGGTGATCGTCGAAGTGGGCTGGACCGCCTCGGACGGCTCCGACCCCAAGGAGCCGGTCTATGAACTGGCGATGAGCGACGCCGCCCTGACGGGTTTCCTGTCCTGGTTGGAATCGTTGCCGCCGGGAGTCCTCTGGCGGGACAGCGACGACGAGTAAGCCGTGCTTGTTCGTGGCGGTGGCCGAGTTCGGCCACCGCCACGAACGTGCGGTGGTCAGCGGCGGTCGCCGCCCGGCCGCCACAGCACATCGTTGCCTTGGTTCACCACCCGGCACAGGATGAACAGCAGGTCGGAGAGCCGGTTGAGATAGGTGGCGGTCAGCGGGTTGACGGAGTCCCCGTGGGTTTCGATCGCCGACCACGCGGACCGTTCCGCGCGGCGGGTGACGACGCGGGCGGTGTGCAGCAGTGCCGCGGCGGGGGAACCGCCGGGGAGCACGAAACTGCGCAGCGTGGGGAGGTCCGCGTTGAACCGGTCGCAGTCCGCTTCCAACCGGGCCACATAGGAGGCATCCACCCGCAGCGGGGGGTGTTCCGGGTTGGGCACGACCGGGGTGGCGAGGTCCGCGCCCAGGTCGAACAGTTCGTTTTGGATGCGCATCAGCACCGTGCGCACCTCGTCGGGGACGTCCCCGAGCGCGAGCGCGACCCCGATCGCCGCGTTGGCTTCCTCTACATCGGCGTAGGCGACGAGCCGTGCGTCGGTTTTACGGACCCGGCTCCTGTCACCCAGCGCGGTGGTGCCGTCGTCACCGGTGCGGGTGTAGATCTTCGACAGCACTACCGGCGTGTCGATATCGCGTTCTTTCATGGACTCACCCTAGCCACCAGGCTTTCCGGCACGGCGGCGCGGGGACGAGTGGACACCGGCCGCCCCGGTCGTTCCTGTCTGGAACGGATACGGCCCGGGGCCCGCCGTGGCAGGCCCCGGGTGGTGTTCAGCCAGTGGGGGAGGTGCGGGTCAGCGCTCCCACCGGTCGCCGCAGCGGTCGAAGGAGGGCTCGGCCAGGGTCCGGGCACGCAGCGGCGCCACTCCGTTCACCGGCAGGGTGCTGTCGGCGAAGACTTCGACCGCGTAGGCGGCGCCGTCGGAGAGTTCGTCGATGCTCGCCCAGTTGATGTGGGCGAGGGTGTCGTCGGCAGTGTGGTAGTAGGGGTCGAACTGCTCCCCAGCGGTACCGCCGTAGCGGGCAGCCTGTTCCGCGGTCTTGGTGCCGTCCGCGCCGCTGAACAAGCCACCGGACGGGATTCCGGCCAGCATGAACGCCCGGTAGTCGGAGCGACCGCTGAACTCGGTGGGCTCTGCGGCCAGGCCGCGGGCGGTGAAGTAGTCTTCGAACACTTTCTGGATCGCCGCTGACCCTGAGGGTGCAGGGACAGAGCCGGGCAGTTCATTGCGGCCGTCGTAGATGAGCCGGGCATAGTTGCTGGACCCCAGCATGTCGAAGTTCAGGTAGAGCGCGATCCGTTCGCGTTCTTTCTCGGAGAGCCGCTCCACATACGAGGTGGAGCCGATGAGCCCGGATTCTTCGCTGCCCCAGAAGGCGAAGCGCACCTTGTTGCGGGGGGTGCCGAGCCGGTTCAACTGTTTGGCGATTTCCAGGACCGCGGCGACCCCGCTGCCGTTGTCGTTCGTTCCCGGCCCTTCGGCCACGCTGTCGAGGTGGGCGCCGACCACCACCACGTTGTTCCGGTCGCCGCCCCGGGTTTCCGCGATGAGGTTGTAGGAGTGGGCCTCCTCCACGCTCGCGTCGACTTTGAGGTGCAGTTCGAGGCCGTCCCCTGCGGCGAGGAGTGCTTCACCGACCTCGGTGGAGGCGCCGACAACCGGGATCGCGGCGGGGTTGCTCACCGTCCCGTTGATGGGGCCGGTGTCGTTGGGGGTGTCCCCGTGGTTGAAGATCACCGCACCGACGGCTCCGGCGTCGGCGGCGCGGGCCGCCTTCTCTTCGAAGGTGCAGGTCCCTCGTTTGAGGATGGCGATCGCTCCGGCGGGGAAGTCGGCGAAGTCCGCGTCCTCGCAGCCGCTGTCGGCTCCGGTGGCATCCACGGGGACGGCGGGCGCGGTCACGTCTCCAGCACCCGAGTAGGCCATGCTCAGGAAGTCGTCGCCGGGGGTGAACTCCCGGTGTTGGGGTGCGGTCTGGGTGAGGACCGGGTCGCTGTGCTCCACCCACTGCTTAAACGAGTAGTGGTCGCGGGTGACCGTGTAACCGGCGCGGCGTAGCTGGTCGGTGACGTACTGTGCAGTCACGTCGTAGCCGGGGGTGCCGGTGGCCCGGTTTCCGCCGTTGTAGGCGGCGATGGTCTCCAGGTTCTGCAGGTGGGTGCGGATGGCGTCGACCGTGACCAGGTCAGGCAGTTCCGCGTCGGCGACAGGGATCGGGAATGCAGCGGCGGGAGGGCAGAGGCTCAGCGCCGCGAGCGTGGTAGCGGCGGCGATGAGGGACAGGCGCGATCTGGTGCGTCTGTGCACAGGGGGGCTGGGTGGTGTAGACACGCTCATCCTCCTGACGGGCGCCTATCCCCGGGGTGGTGGGATAGGCGCAGAAAGTAAGCAGTGACGGATGCAGCTTGTCACTGAATGAGGACGGTGAGCAAGGGGCATTCCGGTGTCGCGTAGAAAAGCGCTGGTCGCGCTGTCGAATCCCGACGGGAAGCGGACTGGGTGCCGGAGAGGGCGGATCCGCGTGCGGGGCGCGGCGGTGCGAGGCTGTCCGCAGCCGCCTGCGGTCACGACGGGGCGGCTGCGGTGTCAGACCTTGGCGGAAGCAGGAAAGGGCTGTTCAGTCGTCGCGGTCAGAGCCTTTTTCCTTTTTCTGGTGTTTGCGGCGTTTGCGGACTACTTCGACGGCGCCCATCAGCGCTACCCCGACGATCCGCACCACCGGGGCTCCCGGTTCCAGGACGCTGGCGGGGGCACCGCCTTTGGCTTCGTAGGCCCCCATGATCCCTACACCGTTGACCCGGACTTCGATGTCGTCGGGGACGATGATCTGGACCGCGCCCATGAGTGCGTTGGCGACGATCGTGGTGTGCGGGGAGGTGAACCGGGCTTCCCGCAGGTCCAGTTCGACTCCACCCATCACTGCCAGCGCCTGGTAGGTGCGGGCAACAGTCCACTGACCGCTCCGTTCCGCCGCCCCCATGAGTGCGAAGGAGAAGATGCCGTCCGGGTTGGTGGTGACGACACGCTCCCGTCCGTAGACCGGGCGAGGCGAGCGGAAGGAGAGGTCGGGCGACTCGGAGGTCTCCGGCAGGTCGCGGAGGAGCGGGGCGAGGTCGCCGAGCGTTTTGGCGCGGTAGACCGCATCGAGCCGTTCGGAGTGCTCGTCGGGGGTAAGCCGCCCTTCAGCCAGTGCCTCGCGCAGCCGCGCCGCGGCCCGGTCGCGGTCGGCGTCAGAGGCGCGAAGGTCACCTCGGTCGGGCAGGGAAGAGTCGCTCATAGCGGAGAGCTTAGTTCCCCGCTGGACGGGGCGGATCCGTGTTCCGCTCAGGGAACGCCCTGATTTTCCCCCGGGTTCTCCGGGCGGCCCAGCGGGACCGCCCGGAGACGGTCACGGCTAGAACAGCCGCATCTCGTCGGGTTCGATCCCGCGGAGCGCGTCGTAGTCCAGGGTGACACAGGTGATGCCACGGTCAGCGGCGAGGACCCGGGCCTGAGGCCGGATTTCCTGGGCGGCGAAGATGCCGCGCACCGGGCGGAGCGTAGGGTCGCGGTTGAGGAGTTCGAGGTAGCGGGTCAACTGTTCGACCCCGTCGATCTCGCCGCGCCGTTTGATCTCCACCGCGACGGTCGTGCCGTTGCCGTCGCGGCACAGGATGTCCACTGGCCCGATCGCGGTGGGGTATTCGCGGCGGATCAGGGTGTAGCCCTCGCCGAGGGTCGTGATGTGTTCGGCGAGGAGTTCTTGGAGGTGGGCCTCGACTCCGTCTTTCTGCAGGCCGGGGTCTACGCCGAGCTCGTGGGTGCTGTCGTGGAGGATCTCCTCGATGGTCAGCACGAGCTTCTCCCCCGACTTGGCGTGGGTGACCGTCCACACGGTGGGGTTGCCGTCCTCGCCGGGCTGCTCCCGCAGGGTGCACGGGGGGTTCATCCAGTTCAGGGGTTTGTAAGCGCGGTCGTCGGCGTGGATGGACACCGACCCGTCTGCCTTTATGAGGATCAGGCGGGGCGCCATAGGCAGGTGGGCGGTGAGCCTGCCGACGTAGTCAACACTGCAACGGGCGATAACGAGACGCACGAAGAGCACGCTACCGGTTCTGCGGGATCGAGTGGCGCGGGATGCCCCAACCGGGTTGATAATGAAAACCATTTTCAATTACGGTAAGCAAGGTCTCACTCCGCTGCCGCATGACGCTCGGAGAAACGAGACCTAACGTCGCACTGGGGGAGCGGAACGTGAGCAGAGCAGGACGCTCCGCCGCAGCACCACCCCCGGACCTGTCAGAAAGGGGACACCATGTCGCTCACGGTCTCACCCGAACTCCTCGACAAGGCCCGCCGCGGCCCGGTCACCGACGACGAGTTCATCGCCTGCATCCGGGAGTCACTCCCCTACGCCTGGGACGTCATCACCCGGCTCGCCGAGCAGATCGCCACCGACCGCCTCGACTACGCGGCCAACGAAGTCCCGCCGCCAGGCGAAAAAGAACGCGGGCAACTCCTGCGGCTGCTCGCCAGCGACGCGATGCGCGGCGCCGTCCAACGGCACTTCGGACTGCGCCTGGCCTTCCAGAACTGCCACAAAGTCGCCCTGTTCCGCCCCGACGCGGAAACCGCCTACCAGGACTTCATCACGCCCCGTGCCCAACTCCTCAACCAGTCGCCGGAACTGGTCGACTGCTGAGCCGCGCCCCGCATCGGTACCCGGGCCTCCCGTGAACCGGGGAGGCCCGGCGAACAGCGGAAACCGCCCCGTCTAGGGTGGTGGCCATGGTGGAGGAAATCAACAAGGTTGGAGTGGTCGGGCTCGGCACGATGGGCGCCGGCATCGTCGAAGTGTTCGCCCGTGCGGGCTTCACCGTCACCGGGGTCGAAATCGACGACGCCGCCCTGGAACGCGGCCGGACACACCTGGAGAAATCCCTGGCCAAAGCCGTCGCCAAAGGCAAACTCACTGAAGACGAGCAACGCGCCATCCTCGGACGCGTCACATTCACCACATCCCGCGACGACCTCGCCGACGCGCACCTCGCTGTGGAGGCAGTCCCGGAGCGCCTCGACATCAAACGCTCTGTCTTTGCAGACCTGGACCGCATCCTGCCGCCCGCCGCGATCCTGGCGACCAACACGTCCTCGCTGTCCGTCACCGAAATCGCCGCACTCACCAGCCGCCCAGGAAAAGTCATCGGGCTGCACTTCTTCAACCCTGCACCGGTGATGCGGCTCGTCGAAATCGTCACCACGGTCGTCACCGAACCCCACGTGCGCGAGACAGCGACCCAGGTCGTCACCCGGCTGGGCAAGACCCCGGTAGCGGTCGGCGACCGGGCCGGGTTTGTGGCCAACGCGCTGCTCGTGCCGTACCTCAACCACGCCGTCGCCGTCTATGAGCAGGGCCTGGCCACCCGGGAGCAGATCGACGCCGCCATCACCAGCGCGGCAGGATTCCCCATGGGGCCGCTCACCTTGATGGATCTCGTCGGCCTGGACGTGCTCCTCGACGTCATGGACGTCCTGTGGGACGAATTCCGCCGCCCCCGCTACGCGGCGGCCCCGCTGCTGCGCCGCATGGTGGCCGCGGGCCTGCTCGGCCGCAAGAGCGGACGCGGATTCTACGACTACTCCGGCGCCGACAACCCCGCGGAACCGGAGCCGACCGCACCGCTGGCCCAGCTCGTCGGTGACGGCCCAGGGCAGATCAGCCTCGCCGACCTCCTGCTGGTCCCGCACCTCAACGACGCGGCCCGCATGATCGGCGACGGGTACGCTACCGCCGACGACGTGGACACCGCGATGCGGCTGGGCTGCGGCTACCCCAAGGGTCTCGCCGCCATGCTCGACGAACGCGGCGTGAAGAACGTCACCGAGACCTTGGCGGAGCTGGCCGCGGCAGGACTCTTCACCGATGACACCGCTCCGCTGCTCACCATGCTGGCCAAGCAAGGGAAGGACACGCTCCGGTCCTGACCGGCCGCACCCCGGGACGGCCCGCGGGAAAGCCCTCGGCGACCACAGCCGGGCTTTGCCCGGCCGTCCCGCCGCTCCTGCCCACGCCGGACCTCTTAAGCTGTCACATGTGAGTCCGCGCCGTAACAGACCCCGTCGCAGAAAAAAGAACGACCGGACCCGCGACGACGAGTCCGCACTGATCAACCGCATCACCGGCGGAGAGCGATACGAGAGCGGCCCTGACGGGGAGTGGGCGGTCCGCCGGATCAGCGGCTCAGCCGCGGTCAAGACCTACCGCTGCCCGGGCTGCGCCCAGCAGATACCGCCGGGCATGCCGCACGTGGTGGCGTGGGCTGCGTTCGGTGACGGGGAGGACCGCCGACACTGGCACAGTTCCTGCTGGGAGCGGCGCACCCACCGGACAGTCCGCTACTCCCGGCACTATCCAGGACTTTAGACTCCAGGCACACCCACTGGTGAGGAACTATGGAGATCCGTGCGAGCACCGTGCTCCCCGCCCGGCGGCGCCCCATCACCCTGCACACCGCGGACGGGCTGGCGCTCGTCGGCGAACTCGCCCTTCCCCAGGACAACGACCCGGTAGCGACCATCATCTTCCTTCACCCCCTCCCCACCGCCGAGGGGATGATGGACAGTCACGTGATCCGCAAAGCGTCCTACCGGCTGCCCGCCCTCGCCGACATCGCGGTACTGCGGTTCAACACTCGAGGCACCACCTCCCGGCACGGCACTAGTGAAGGAGAGTTCGGCGACGGGGAGGCCGAACGCTACGACGTTGCCGCGGCCATCGAATTCACCGAGTTCGAAGACCTGCCCGAACCTTGGCTGGTGGGCTGGTCGTTCGGCACCGAACTTGCCCTCAAATGGGGGCACGACCCCACCGTGCAAGGAGCGATCCTGCTGTCCCCGCCCCTGCACCGCGCTACCGACGCCGACTTGGACGCCTGGGCGGAGTTCGGCCGTCCCCTGGTCGCGCTTGTCCCGGAATACGACGACTACCTGCGCCCCGACGAGGCGCGTAAGCGCTTCGCCCGCGTGCCGCACGCCGAGGTGATCGGCGTCCCCAACGCCAGGCACCTGTGGGTGGGGGAGCCGTACGTGCGCATTGTGCTCAACGAGATCGTCAAACGGGTCGCCCCCCAGGCGTACCCCCTGCCCACCGAATGGGACGGCCCCTACGAGAAAGACACCCTGCTTTAGCCACGGACCGCGCCGCATCCGGGGGTCGACACCGCACAAACGTCAGGGCCCGGTCCAGCGGACCGGGCCCCAACTACTGCAGGCTGCTCGCGCTACCCGCGAAGACTACTCCTGCCACCAGTCCTCGTCCTCGGCGCTGCCCTTGCTGCTCGACGCAGCAACCGGCTGCTTCTGACCGGACTCCTGGCCGTTGTTCGACTCGATCGCTGCGGGCTCCGGGGCGGGGGGAGCAGGAGCGGGGAAGGCGCCACCGCCGCCACCCAGCAGCTGCCGCAGCTGCTGCAGGTGCGACTGGATGCTGTCGCGCTGGCGGGTCAGCTCGTCGACCTCCTGGCGGGCCTTGGTCAGAATCCGCTCGGCCTCGGCCTTGGCGTCGCTGACCATGTGCTGGGCCTTGGACTTGGCCTCCGAGGTAATCTGCTCGGCCTGCTTCTTCGCGTTGGCCACCACCTGCTTGGCGTGCTGCTCCGCATCGCGGCGGGTCTGCTCGGCCTGCGCGCTGGCCTTGGCGGCCCGCTGCTCGGCGCTCGCGGCCCGCTCTTCAGCCTCGGCGACCAGCTTCTGCGTGGCGGCCTGTGCAGCGGCCAGCCGCTCGGCGTCCTGCCGCTCGGCTTCCTCCCGGCGGGCAGCAAGCTGGATCTCGAACTCGGCTTCTTCCTGGGCGCGCCGGGCTTCGCTCTCCTCCAGGGCCCGCTGCGCCTGCGACCGCATCTCGTCGGCCTGGCGCTTCGCGGCCTGGATCATCTCGTCCCGTTCCCGCTTGGCAGCGGCACGGGCCTGGGCGCACTCCCGCTCGGTCGTGGTGCGCAGCTTGGCGATCTCACCCTCGAAGGTGGCGCGCTTCTCCGCGATCTCGTGGTCCACGGCGGCGCGCTTCTTCTGGACTTCGCGCTCCGTGGCGGCGGTCAGCTCGTCGGCTTCGCGCTGCGCAGAGGTGCGGATCTCTTCCGCCTCCCGCTCGGCGGACTGACGCAGCTCGTCGGCTTCGCGCTGCGCGGTGGTACGCAGCTCGGTGGCTTCGTTCTCGGCCGCGGCGCGCATCTCAGCGGCCTCCACCTTGGCGGCCACCTTGATGTCGTTAGCCTTGGCCCGAGCGTCCTGCACGAGCTCCGTGGCCTGCTCCTCGGCCAGACGCAGCAACTGCTCGATGCGGGCACCGAGACCGGAATAGGTGGGCCGCTCCTGCTCCTGGAGCTGGCGCTTCGCTTCAGCTAGCTCCTTGCGAAGCTTCTCAGCCTCTTCACGGGCCTGGCGGCCTTCCTGACGGAGTTGAGCGAGATACTCGTTGACCTGGGTACGGTCGTAGCCGCGCAGGACAATGTCGAACTCCGTCTCCGGGTTGTTTTCATCGAAAAAATTACTGAGCTGGGCGTCAATATCGGACGACATGTGGCGGAATCCTGAACAGGTGACGAGACGGCTACATTACGGACGGATGTCTTCGTTTCGGCGAGGCGAACGTCGCAGCGTTCGGCTGGAGCCGTGTCTGCGCTGCCTGGCGCGAAGATAGCTCTCCGGACCGGAGCCTACTCCGCGACAGCGGATAGTGCGGTGAGTTCACCGCAATGCTATGGGATTGTGTTGATTGTCTAACGAACTGGCGTTTTGTGCCCACCAGAAAACGAAGACATGGACCGCCTGGGTTGGAACAGCACCCGCCGACGATGAAAAGGCGGCTAGGAGACTTTATCAAGTCATGACGCTCACGGGAGGTGGTTTGGGAGAGAACCGAAGTTTTTGGTCACTCCGTGCATGCTTGAGTATCCACCCAGTTCCGGAGGGTGATTGTTCTCGCGGAACCGGGTGGCTGTTTTTCACCGCCGGTTACTCTGCCGACGGAGCACCGTCCGTCCGCGCCTGAACCAATTCAGTGAGCACCCCGCCACAGTCTTTCGGGTGCAAGAAAGTGATCAACGATCCCATCGAGCCGTTGCGCGGAGTTTCGTAGAGTACACGGACACCGCGTTCCCGGACCGTCGCAGCGGCCTCCGCCACGTCCGCGGTGCCGAACGCGATGTGGTGCACGCCCTCCCCGTGGCGCTCCAGGAACTTCGCGACCGGAGAGTCGTCGCGGATCGGCTCCAGGAGCTGCAGGTAGCTCGCCCCGCCGTCGTCCGTCCCGTTGATCCGCAGCATCGCCTCCCGGACCCCCTGCTCTTCGTTGACCTCCTCGTGGGTCACCTCAAAGCCGTAGGTCTCCCGGTAGAAGCGGATGGCTTCGTCGAGATTCCGGCAGGCGATACCGATGTGGTCGATGCGAGTGAACAACGTCCTACCTCCCTCAGCCCGTTGGGCGCGGCTGTCTGTATCGTGACAGACCAGGTGAGGGACGGAACAAGGAGGGCTGGGACACATGCCTGGATCGGTCATTGTCGGCGGCGCACGCACCCCCATCGGAAAGCTCCTCGGAGCACTCTCCGGTTTCGCCGCCGTGGACCTGGGGGCGATAGCGATCAAAGCTGCCCTGCAGCGGGCAGGGATCTCCGGTGACCAGGTGGACTACGTCATCATGGGCCAGGTCCTGCAGGCCGGCCAGGGGCAGATCCCCTCACGGCAGGCCTCCGTCAAAGCCGGAATCCCCATGAGCGTGCCTTCGCTCACCATCAACAAAGTCTGCCTCTCCGGCCTCGACGCGATCGCCTTGGCTGATCAGCTCATTACCGCCGGGGAATTCGACGTGGTCGTGGCCGGCGGAATGGAATCCATGACGAATGCCCCGCACGTCCTCCCCAAAGCCCGCCACGGCTACAAGTACGGCTCCATCGAGGTCCTCGACGCCACCGCCCACGACGCCCTGACCGACGCTTTCGACCACGTGTCCATGGGCCTGTCCACGGAGCGGTACAACGCCCGCCACGGCATGACCCGGGAAGAGCAGGACGCGTTCGCGGCGCGCTCCCACCAGCGGGCCGCCGCCGCTATCGAAGCGGGACTGTTCAAAGACGAGATCGTCCCCGTCGAAGTACCGCGGCGGAAAGGCGACCCCACGATCGTCGACACCGACGAAGGGGTGCGCCCCGACACCACTGTGGAAGCCCTGGCCCGGCTGCGCCCCGCGTTCGACCCGGACGGCACGATCACCGCTGGATCCTCCTCCCAGATCTCCGATGGCGCGTGCGCGGTCGTGGTGATGAGCCGGACGAAAGCAGAAGAGCTGGGATGCGAGATCCTCGCGGAGATCCAGGCGCACGGCAACGTCGCAGGCCCGGACAACTCCCTGCACTGCCAGCCGGCGAACGCGATCAAGCACGCGCTGGCCAAAGCGGGACGGGATGTCGCTGACCTCGACCTCGTCGAGATCAACGAGGCGTTCGCCAGCGTGGCCATCCAGTCCATGCGCGAGCTGGGCGTCAGCGAGGACATCGTCAACGTCAACGGCGGAGCGATCGCGCTAGGCCACCCGGTCGGCATGTCGGGGGCACGGATCGTGCTGCACCTCGTCCACGAGCTGCGCCGCCGCGGCGGTGGACTGGGTGCCGCAGGCCTGTGCGGCGGCGGCGGGCAGGGCGACGCCCTCCTGCTGTCGGTGCCCGCCTCCTGACGGCTCCTGCCGCTGCCCGGACTGCCCCGCGCTTCCGGGCAGCGGCCTCGCAGCACCCCTGCCAGGGCGCAGCACGGGGGTCGCTAGAGTGTCCCGTGTGGGAAACCCGCTGAACCTCCCGTTCGACCCGATCGAGCGCGCACACGACAACTGGGCTGCCCGCTGGGGGAAGTCCCCAGCCATGGCGGCTGTGACCTCGATCATGCGAGCACAGCAGCTTCTCCTCGGACAGCTTGATGCTGTGCTGAAGCCGTACGAACTGACCTTCGCCCGCTACGAAGCGCTGGTTCTTCTCACGTTCAGCTCCACTGGCGCGCTGCCGCTCGGCAAGATCGGCGAGCGGCTCATGGTGCATCCCACCAGTGTCACCAACACCATCGACCGCCTGGAGCGCCAGGGGTTCGTCCGGCGCCGACCCAATCCCCGCGACGGGCGCGGCACTCTCGCCGAGATCACCGACGCCGGCCGCGAGGTCGTGGAACGGGCCACCCGCGACCTGCTCGACATGGAGTTCGGCCTGGGCTGCTACAGCGACGAAGAGCTGTGGGAGATCTACACCGTTTTCCGGAAACTGCGGGTGAACTACGGAGACTTCCGCGCTGAAAGTTAGGTACGGCACGCACCGGTAACGGGGGCGAGATTCACCGCGGTCGGCACGGATACGGCAGGATGGAGGTATGCAGCCTTCGGAATTCTCCACGTACGGCGCGGTCGATCTCGGCGCGCGCAAAGCGGCCCTTGAACGTGAGGCTCAACGACAGGCCGCGGCGGAGGCGGGGAACACCAATCCTTACGCCGTGGACGTCACCGAGGAGAACTTCCAGCGCGAGGTCCTGGAACGGTCCCTCCAGGTTCCTGTTGTGCTGGTGCTCCTGGCGGGGTGGTCAGGAGAGTCCAAACAGACCGAGCAGGCGCTGGACAAACTGGTTGCCGAATCCCAGGGGCAGTGGCTGCTGGCGAAGATCGACACCGGGGTCAGCCCGCAGTTGACCCAGGCCCTGCGTGCCCAGGCGGTGCCCGCACTCTACCTCGCCCTGGGCGGCCAGATTCAGCCGATCGCGGTGGGGGCGATCAACGAGAACCAGGCGCGTGACCTGCTCACCCAAGTCTTTTCCGCGTTGCGGCAACAGGGGGTGCTGCCGCAGAACTTCACCGGTGTCGGCCCAGCCCAGCCCGCAGAGCAGCAGCCCAAGCACAACCCTGTGCAGGCGAAGGCCGCTGAGGCAGTGCAGCGCGGCGACTTCGCCGCGGCAGAGGCCGCCTACACCGAGGCGTTGGAAAAAGACCCGCGCAACGCGGACTACACGATGGGCCTCGCCCAGGTGCGACTGCTGGCCCGGGTGCGTGACCTCGACGTCAAAAAGGTCCGCCAGCAGGCGGCCGACAATCCCACTGACGTGGCAGCCCAGTGCGCGGTCGCCGACCTCGACATGTACGCCGGAAACGTCGAGGACGCTTTCGACCGGCTGGTGGCAACCGTCCGCCGGACCAGTGACGACGATCGGGACCGGGCGCGCAAGCACCTGCTCGGCCTGTTCGAGATGCTTCCGGCAGGAGACCCGAGGGTTGCCAAGGCGCGGCGCAATCTGACGTCCGCGCTCTTTTAAACCACGCCCGGCCCGGATTCCGGGGACCGGTGCTACGGTCCCCGGCTAAGCAGCCTTCCACGGGGTAAAAACCCCATAAATCCAATGGAAGGCGGTCTGCGATGGCTCCCGTGGTGACGATCTCCGCGACCTACGGTGCCGCGGGAAGTGTGATCGGACCCGCGGTAGCGGAACGGCTGGGTGTCCCTTTCCTGGACCGGGCGATCCCTGAGGAGGTCGCGGAACGGCTGGGTTGTCCCCTGGCGGAGGCTCTCGAATACGACGACCGCGCCCCGGTCGGCCTGGAACGGCTCCTGGTCAGCGCGGCACGGTTCCCCAGTGTCACCTTCAGCGGCGTTGACCCGGTCCTGCTGGGTCCCACCACCGCCGAAGGCAAAGTCCTCTACGACCAGGAGTTCGTGGCGCACACGGAACGGGTGATCACGGCGGTCGGGCAGAGCGGCGGGGTGATTCTCGGCCGGGCCGGAGCGCTGGTCCTCGCCGACCATCCCACTGCGCTCCACGTCCGGCTCGACGGGCCCAGGGAGCGGCGGCTCCGGCAAGCGGTCGCACTGCGCGAGGCGGCACGGTTCGAAGCACTCCACCGGGGAGAAGCGGACCCCGGACCGTGGCGTCCCCCTACACTGCGCGACCTCGACGCCAACGACCGGGCGCGCAGCGCCTATGTCCGGCGCTTCTATCGGACCGACCCTGCTGACCCCAAGCACTACCAGGTGGTCTTGGACACGACGGTGATCGCGCACTCGACGTGTGTCGATATCATCGAACGTCTGGCACGAGAGCGCGCGGAAGCACACCGAGGCCGAACGGACACTCCCGTCTGATCCGGCGCCCGCACCACGCTCATCCGGATCCCACGCCAGTCCTCCGTCCCGCGTGCTCGCCTCCCGCCTCGGCCAGTGGTCGCTGCAGCCCTCCGCACGGGCCGATCCCCCCTGGTAGCGACCTGTCCGCACGGTCGACCCTGAGACACAACGAGGAGTTTCCCGTGGCCAGCCTTCCCAGCGTCTCGTATTCGATCACGGTCCGTCTGGAGATCGACGGACGCGCTAGCGCTGTGAGCAGCCTCACCAATGCCGTGGAACGTGTGGGCGGTGCCGTCACCGCGCTCGACGTGAACTCCTCTGGGCGCGAGCGGCTGCGTATCGACGTCACCTGCGCGGCCCGCGACACCAACCACGCCCAGGCGATCGTCGAAGCCTTGGACGCGGTCGAGGGCGTCACCGTCCACAAGGTCAGCGACCGCACGTTCCTCATGCACCTGGGCGGCAAGATCGAGATGCGGTCGAAGGTGCCGCTGCGCAACCGCGACGAGCTCTCCATGGCCTACACCCCCGGGGTGGCCCGGGTCTCCGCGGCAATCGCGGCCAACCCGGAGGATGCCCGACGCCTCACCGTCAAACGCAACAGCGTGGCCGTGGTCACCGACGGTTCAGCGGTGCTCGGCCTGGGCAATATCGGCCCCGAAGCGGCACTGCCGGTCATGGAAGGCAAAGCAGCCCTATTCAAACGGTTCGCCGACATCGATGCCTGGCCGATCGCTTTGGACACCCAGGACACCGATGAGATCGTGCGCGCCGTGCAGCTCATCGCTCCGGGGTTCGGCGGTATCAACCTGGAAGATATTTCTGCTCCCCGCTGCTTTGAAGTAGAGGCCCGGCTGCGGGAGCTGCTGGACATCCCGGTGTTCCACGACGACCAGCACGGCACCGCGATCGTGGTGCTGGCCGCGCTCAAGAACGCGCTGCGCGTGGTCGGCAAGGAGCTCGGCAGTGTGCGCATCGCGATGTCGGGCGCTGGTGCGGCAGGGACCGCGATCCTCAAACTGCTGCTCCACGCCGGAGCGAAAGACGTGGTCGTCTGCGACGTCCACGGCGCTGTCCACCAGGGGCGGGGCGACCTCGACGCCAACCTGCGGTGGATCGCCGAGCACACCAACCCGGACGGCTATGCGGGCGACCTGGCGGGCGCGGTGCGCGGAGCCGACGTCTTCATCGGGGTGTCGGCGCCCAACCTGCTCTCCGGGGAGGAGATCGCGGAGATGAACGAGGACGCGATCATCTTCGCGCTAGCCAACCCGGAGCCGGAGGTGGACCCGGAGATCGCTGCCCTGCACGCCGCCGTCGTCGCTACCGGGCGCAGCGACTACCCCAACCAGATCAACAACGTGCTGGTCTTCCCCGGGTTCTTCCGCGGCCTGCTGGACGCGCAGAGCCACCGGGTGACCCCGGACATGATGCTGGCTGCCGCGAGTGCGCTCGCTGCGGTGGTCACCGAAGAAGAATTGAGCCCGCACTACATCATCCCCAGCGTCTTCCACCCGGGACTGGCGCAGCGGGTGGCGGAAGCGGTCCGCGAAGTGGCGCTCCGGGAGGGCGGCGTGGAAAGACACGAGAACTAGAGCACAACTGCACGAATCAGGGCATTGTTGAGCAGACAGTGCCCAACAGTGCGTGAGGTAGCGAACGGGGCCGGGTATGGAAGCACACATGGATCGGCTGAGTCTGACCGGGGCGCTGCTCGTTGCCACTCCGCTCCTGGAGGACCCGAACTTCTACCGCTCCGTGGTTTTTGTGATCGACGACACCCCGGATGAGGGGACGCTCGGGGTGATCCTCAACCGTCCTTCCGAACTAGGGGTGGGCGAGGTTCTCGCGGAGTGGGGGGAGCACGTCAGCCAACCGGCGGTGATGTTCGCGGGAGGCCCGGTCGGTCAGGATGCTGGTCTGGCCTTGGCGGTACCGGACGACGGGCAGCGTCCCCTCGGGTGGAAGTCGCTGGACGCGATGGACGCGAAGACGTGGCCGAACGGGTTGGGCACGGTGGATTTGGACACCCCGCCGCAGCTCGTCGCTGACGCGCTGCGCCAGATGCGGGTTTTCGCCGGATACGCGGGGTGGAGCGCCGGTCAGCTCCGAGCCGAGATTGACCAGGGAGCCTGGTATGTTCTCCCAGCGACCGTTGATGACGTGTTCTGCGCCGATCCCCGGGGACTGTGGTCGCGGGTGCTGCGGCGCCAGGGCGGGGAGCTCGCTTTCGTGGCCACCTTCCCCCACGACCCGACACTGAACTGATCGGCCGCGCACCCGATACCGTGGACAGAGACCGAGGAGGTGTGAGGACACGATGACCATGGACGTGATGACCAAGGTCATTCCGGAAAGCGAGACTCGCCCGGATATCTCGCACGACGGCGGCGACCGCGAGCGGTTCGCCCACTACGTGCAGAAGGACAAGATTACCGAGAGCGCGGTGACCGGCATGCCGGTGATTGCGCTGTGCGGCAAAGTGTGGGTGCCCAACCGGGACCCGAAGAAGTTCCCGGTCTGCCCCGAGTGCCAGAAGATCTACGACGAGATGCTGTCCTGAGGTGGCAGCGGGGCGCCCGCAGAGCAGCGTTCCATCACTGAAGAAAGACCCATGAGGCCCGCGTGTGCGGGCCTCATGCGTATGCCCCGATACCGGTGGGGTGCGGGATGCGGACCAGCGGGTCCGGCTACCGGGAGCTGTTGCCGCCTTCCAGGCGCAGGCGTCGGGCGCGGAGGAGCGCGGCCACTCCCGCCCCGGTCACCGCGAGCGCACCGAGGACGAACGGGGCGAAGTCGATTCCGGTGGTCGGCAGGGTGCCGTCCTTACCGCCGCTGCTCGTTCCGCCTCCGCCCGCGGCCGGGGTGCCGCCGTTGTTCGTCGTACCGACGGTCTGCCCGTCACCGGCGCCGTCGCCGGAGCCTGAGCCGCTGCCGGTGTCGTCCTGGCCGGCGAAGGTCACCGGGACGAACACGTCCTGGCTGCGGTCCGAGGAACGCGTGTGGTCGTTGCGGGTCACGACGGCGCACTGCACGCCTTCCGCCAGGCAGTCGGTGAACTCGTCCTTGGCCTTGACAGTCAGCTGGACGGTGAACGACCCGTTCTTGCCTTCACCCTCGTAGGGCTGGGCGAGCCCCTGACCGTAGGGGGGAGGGTTGGACGAGATCCACACGGAGGAGCCGCTCTCCCCGCTCATGTCGACGCCGCCGATGCAGGGGCCGGGCGGGGTGGTGGCGTTGGCGTTGGAGATGTCGCAGAAGGAGACGTAGATGCCCTTGGAGGTGTCGTATCCCCTCCCGGTCACAGTGACCTGCTCGCCGTCGGGGTTGAGCCCCGAGGTTTTCGAGACCGTCAAACTCGGCCCGCCGCTCGGGGCAGCGGGGACGGCCCAGGCAGCAGAGCCGGTCAGGACCGCGAGCGGCGCCACCAGGCCGACAAGGGCGGCAGCGCTCAGAAATCTCCTGACGATGGTGAACATGGGGGCGGGTTCTCCGTTCCTGACGAAACGTGACCCTACGGTGCGGAGGATCGAGGGCACCGGGGGCGCGTCAATATGCTTAGGCTAACCTAAAAGTCCTGATCGGCTCTGATAGTGCACCACCAGGGCACGGGGTTGTCAAGATTGTGACGACAGGTCGTCATTATCACGCTCACGGTGACGACCAGCGCATTCATCGACCCGCGGCCCTTCCAGTCGATGGGACTCCCATGCCATCTCACCCCTCTCCCCAACACCGGATGCGCCGGATCCTGAAACACAGCGCGGTGCTCCTGCTCACCCTCCTCGCCGCGCTCACGGCCTGCTCGGCACCCGCCAGCGACGACGACTCCATACCGTCACTCGAAGAAAACCGACTGCAACCCCTGGAAGGCGAAGCACACCCTTCGCTCCCTGTCACCGTGGACTCGGTCGTCCCGGTGGCGAACCGCACCGCCGACACCCCGCTCACCTACGAGCAGGTCGAAGTCACCGACGTCAGCCGGATCCTGCCGCTCAACGGCGGTGTCGCCGAGATCATCTACACCCTGGGCCTGGGCGACAACGTCATAGGCCGGGACTCCACCGCCACCTTCGCGGAAGCCGAAGACCTGCCCGTGGTCACCCAAGGGCACGACATCTCCGTCGAAGGCGTGCTCTCGTTGAACCCCACGCTGGTCATCGCGGACACCTGGACCGGCCCCTACGAAGCGATCGAGCAGTTGCGCGACAGCGGGGTGACCCTGGTCATCCTCGACGAAGTGTGGTCCCTGGACGGGATGTACACCCGCATCACCGAAGTCGCCGAAATGCTGGGTGTTCCGGAGCGGGGAGAACAGCTCGTCCAACGGGTCCAAGACCAGATGGCTGAAGTCCGGGACAGCCTGCCGGAGTCCCTCCGCGGCTCCCGCGTCGCCTTCCTCTACCTGCGCGGCAGCGCCGGCGTCTACCTGCTGGGCGGCCCCGGATCAGGCGCCGACGCGCTCGTTGCCGAACTCGGCCTCGAAGACGCGGGCACCGCGATCGGCCTGGACCGGGCGTTCACCCCGATCACCAGCGAAGCCCTCATCGACGCCCAGCCCGACATCCTGCTCGTCATGACCGGAGGACTGAAGTCGGTCGGCGGAATCGACGGTCTGCTGAAGATCCCCGGCATCTCCCAGACCCCCGCGGGCAAGGAGCGGCGCGTCCTCGCCTACGAAGACGGCCTCCTGCTCGGCTTCGGGCCCCGCACCCCGCAGGTGCTCAAAGCCATGGCCGAGGACCTCATCGCCATGCACGAAGGGGAGGCCCAATGACCCTCGCCGCCAAGCAGGCGGACCCGCTCCCCGCTTCCCGCCCCGACAGCACCCAGGTCCGCCGCGCCACCGTGCTGCGCGGCACCGTCCTGCTGACCGTCCTCGCCATCGCCCTCGGCGCCGTGGCCCTCGTCGCCGCGGGCATCGGCGCCTACCACATTCCCCCGCTCGAAGTCGCCGGATCGGTCTTCCGCGGCCTGGGCCTCGACTGGGGTGAGGCCGCCGACCCGCTCGCCGACGAGGTGCTGTGGAACGTCCGCTTCCCCCGCGTCGTCCTCGCCATGATCGTCGGTTCTTCCCTGGCGCTCGCCGGGGCCATGATGCAGGGCATCTTCGGCAACCCGCTCGCCGAGCCCGGCGTCATCGGGGTCTCCTCAGGCGCCACCGTGGGCGCGGTCCTCATCATCGCGCTCGGCGCTTCCGCGCTGGGGTACTGGACGGTCATCGTCGCGTCCTTCCTCAGCGGGATGGTCACCACCGTGCTCGTCTACGTGCTGTCCCGCTCGGGGGGACGCACCGAGGTCGTCACCCTGCTGCTCACCGGGATCGCGGTCAACGCGGTCGCCGGGGCGCTCATCGGCGCCGCCACCTACTTCTCCGAAGACGCGGAACTGCGGTCGATCACCAACTGGCAGATGGGCAGCTTGGCCGCGGCCACCTGGTCCAAAGTGGCCGCCGCGCTGCCGCTGGCCGTGGCGGGGATCATCGCGGCACCGTTCTTCGCCCGCCGCCTCGACTTGCTCTCCCTCGGCGAAAGCCCGGCCCGCCACCTGGGCGTCGACGTAGAGCGGATGCGCCAGGCGCTGATCGTCGTCATCGCGATGCTCACCTCGTCTGCCGTGGCGTTCGCCGGGATCATCAGCTTCGTCGGCCTGGTCGTGCCCCACATGGTGCGGATGATCGCCGGGCCGGGGCACCGCGTACTGCTCCCAGCGAGCGTGCTGGGCGGCGCCCTCGTCCTCGTCGCCGCGGACCTGGTCGCCCGGGTCGCTGCCGCCCCCCAGGAGGTGCCTTTGGGCATCATCACCGCACTGGTCGGCGGCCCGTTCTTCTTCTGGCTGCTGTACCGGACCCGCGCCAGACAGGGAGGTTGGGCATGAAACGCATCCGGCAGACGATGCGCGCGGTCGTGCACGGCTCGGGCCTGCGGCGCCTCACCCCGCCGCAGCGGGTGACGAGCGGCACCGTGGTGCTGGGTGCCCGGCACCTCAGCAAGTCCTATGGCGCGCGGACCGTGCTGGACGACGTGAGCCTCGACGTGCGCACCGGGGAAGTGCTGGCCCTGGTCGGTCCGAACGGGGCAGGCAAGAGCACCCTGCTGTCCATCCTCACCGGGGATACTCCCCCTGACAGAGGCGAAGTCACTGTCCTGGACCGCCCCCTGGCCGCGTGGAGTCCGGCCGAACTCGCGCTGCGCCGCGCAGTCCTGCCGCAGAGCTTCACGGTCAGCTTCCCGTTCGACGTGGTCGACGTCGTGCACATGGGGCGGGCCCCGTGGGCCGCGGTCGACGTCGACGTCGACGACGACCGCGTCGTCGCGGACGCGATGGCGGCCACCGAGGTCACCGCGCTCGCCGCCCGCAAGTTCCCGTCCCTGTCCGGCGGGGAGAAGGCCCGGGTGATGCTCGCTCGGGTCCTGGCCCAGCAGACCCAGATCATGCTGTGGGACGAGCCCACGGCCGCGCTCGACATCCGCCACCAGGAGTCGGTGCTGCGCATCGCCCGCCAACGGGCCGCGCAGGGTGATGCGATCGTGGTTGTTCTCCACGATTTAGCGTTGGCAGCCGCCTACGCGGACCAAGTCGCGATACTCTCCCAAGGACAGATCGCGGCATACGGGCCTCCTGCTGAGGTCTTCACCGCGAAGCTTCTCAGCGACGTCTACTCATACGAAGTCGAGATCGTGTCGCATCCGCGCACCGGGGTTCCGCTGGTCCTGCCGGTCCGATGACCCTTTGCCGCGCGGAGCGACCCCGACGGGTTAGGACACATGGTTTCCACTTCCCGACGCCCCCCTAGTGACCGGCGCCGCCGTTCCGGCAGGGGTCGGAGGAGAGCTCCCGCTCCGCGCAGCCGCGTCACTATCGGCGATGTTGTGCGCGTCATCTTCCGCACCATCGGTGAACTCCTGTTCACGGCAGGCCTGATCATGCTGTTCTTCGCGGCCTTCCAGATCTGGGGCAAGCAGTTCCAGACCGATGCCGAGCAGGAGCGGCTGGAGCAGGCCATCGCCGAGGTGTGGGAGCAGGGGCCCGACTCTGAACCGCTGCCCGGATCAGCCAACAGCCGGCTCTACATCCCTAAGACCGACCAGAACTGGGTCGTGGTCAGCGGGGTCGGCCCGGAAGACATCAAGTACGGTCCGGGCTGGTATCCCGAATCCTGGACCCCGGAGGGAATGGTGCCCGCGGCCCGTGCCGGACAGCCCGGCAACTACGCGGTCGCCGGGCACCGGGTCGCCGCGGTCTTCTGGGACCTCGACAAGTTGGAGGAAGGCGACGAACTGGTCCTGGAGGACGCCGAGAACTTCTACACCTACCAGGTAGTGGAGAGCAAGGTTGTGCTGCCCAACGCGATCGAGGTGATCGCTCCAGACCCGTTCAACCCGGAGTCCACGGAGGAACCCGAGAAGGCCTATCTCACCCTCACCACCTGCCACCCCAAGCTGCAGAACTCGCATCGGCTGATCGTCCACGCCGAACTCGTTGACACCCGCCCCAAGGAACGGGGCATGCCCGACAACATCGCGCACATGGCGCCTGAGAACGAGGAGGGGTGAGCCACGTGTACGGTCTGATCTGGCGGCTCATTCCCGGACCCTGGGTGGTCAAGCTCGTGGTGTGCCTCGCGCTCATCGCGGGCGCGGCGGCGCTGCTGTGGTATGTCGTCTTTCCGTGGGCCGACCCCTATCTGCCGTTCAACGACGTGACCGTCGAGGGGGATGAATCGGTCTACGGGATGACACCCGAGCCGGACACGGACGGGTAGGCGCCGCCTGTTTCCAGGTGCCTGGGGTGGAGGTCGAGCCGGGCTCGGCCTCCACAGTGCTGTCGAGGGCGAACACCACCGATACCCTCGAGCCGTGATGATCAGGGGATGCGCACGATGACTCTGCTTCAGACGACCAGCACCGATGACCGGTTGCGCGGACTGCGTCACTGGCAGCGAGAGGCGTTCGAGGAGTACTTCCGGCGCGAGCCGCGGGACTTTCTGGCGGTGGCGACTCCCGGGGCGGGAAAGACCACGTTCGCTTTGACTCTGGCGAGCGAACTGCTCGCCCGGCACGTGGTCCGTTCGATCACCGTGGTGTGCCCCACCGAGCACCTGAAGAAGCAGTGGGCTGAGGCCGCGGCGCGGTTCAACATCCCCCTCGACCCGGACTTCAAGAACAGCCAGGGAGCGCTCGGCAAGCACTTCATCGGCGCGGCCGTCACCTATGCGCAGGTCGCGGCGCATCCGGCACTGCATCGCAACCGCACTGAGGCGCGGCGCACCCTGGTGATCTTCGACGAGATCCACCACGCGGGCGACTCGCTGTCGTGGGGGGAGGCCATCCGCGAGGCGTTCGACCCCGCGACCCGTCGGCTCTGCCTGACTGGCACCCCGTTCCGCTCCGACACCAACCCGATCCCGTTCGTCAGCTATGTGCAGGACCACACCGGGGTGCGCCGCTGCTCCTGGGACTACAACTACGGTTATGGGCCTGCGCTGGCCGACGGTGTGGTGCGCCCGGTCATCTTCCTGGCCTATTCGGGGGAGATGCGGTGGCGGACCAGGGCGGGGGAGGAGCTGGCGGCCCGGCTCGGGGAGGAGCTGACCCAGGACGCGCTCTCCCAGGCGTGGCGGGCGGCCCTGGACCCGAAAGGCGACTGGATCAAGCGAGTGCTGGCCGCGGCTGACCGGCGGCTCACCGAGGTGCGCAAGCACACCCCGGACGCGGGGGGCCTGGTGATCGCCAGCGACCACGAGAACGCCCGCGCCTATGCGCGCATCCTGCGGCAGATCACCGGTCGCGGCGCCACCGTGGTGCTGTCGGACGACCCCACCGCCAGCAGGAAGATCTCCCAGTTCGCCGAGTCGGACGACCGGTGGATGGTGGCGGTGAAGATGGTGTCGGAAGGGGTTGACGTCCCCCGGCTGATGGTCGGCGTCTACGCCACGTCCACGAGCACGCCGCTGTTCTTCGCCCAGGCGGTGGGACGTTTCGTGCGGGTGCGCCGCCGCGGTGAGATCGCTTCGGTGTTTCTCCCCTCCATCCCGGTCCTGCTGGAGTACGCCAGTGAGATGGAGCGGGAACGCGACCACGTCTTGGACAAGCCGATCCGGGAGGACGACGGGTTCGTCCCGGAGCAGGAGCTCATCAACGAGGCTCGCAAGAAGCGGGACACTCCCGACGCCGGGGATGAGCTGCCGTTCGAGACCATGGAGTCGGAAGCCGAGTTCGACCGGGCGCTCTACGACGGCGGCGAGATCGGCGGCGGCGAACCTGACGAGGAGGATTTCCTCGGCCTGCCAGGGCTGCTGGAACCCGACCAGGTGGCGGTGCTGCTGCGGAAGCGCCGCCAGGAGCGGGCGCGGACCGCACGGAGTGAACCGCAGCAGCGGGAGCGGCCCGAACACGAGGTGCTCGCCGAGCTGCGTCGGGAGCTCAACAGCCTGGTGGGGGCCTGGCACCATCGCACTGGCCAACCGCACGCCACGATCCACACGACGTTGCGTCGAGTGTGCGGCGGGCCCCCGGTGGCGCAGGCAACCGCGGAGCAACTGCGGCAGCGCATTGCAAAGCTGCGGGCGTGGGCTGTCGGGGCGGAGTGACTCTTGTCCCGCGGCCCCGCGCCGGTGCACGAAAAGTGATCGAACGGCTCGGTAGAGGTCAGAAAAAGTAACAAAAAGGACGTAATTCTGGTCGGGCTGCTCGCGTTGCCCAGAAGAGCTGAGGTATACCTAAGTCCAGAATTGGTGAGGTTAGCCTCACTTTAATTGGCAATCTGCCGCGGCGGTTTTCCCTGGGATCTGCTGGCTACAGCCCGCATTCTTTCTGCTCTTTTTTGTGTTTGTGGAGTGGAAAGAAGGGGACTTTGCCCACATTTATCCACGATTGCCAGAAAAAGAGAGTTAGGTTAGCTTTACCTTGCTTTCTCTTCGGGTGTGGCCGGGTGAAGAGGTCGCCACGGCCCAACCACACCTTCCCCCCTCTGGTCCTCGCCACGGACCGAGCAACACACAAGGAGTCCACATGAACCTGGGTATTCGCCGGGCCGCCACGGTCCTGGTGACCGCAGGTCTCGCAGCGGCGGCAAGCATTCTGCCCGCCTCCGCCACCACGACCCTCCCGGTCACCGGCGGTAGCGGCGACTGGGGCGTCAAACTCTCCTTCCGCAACTACATCAAGAGCCCCATCGCCCACGGCAGCACCGAGCTGTCGGGCGGCGTGACCGAAAACCCTGACGGCACCTACTCCTTCCCCATCGTCTCCGGAAGCTACGACACCGCCACCGGAGACACCGTCATCCAGTTCGGCGGCTCCGTCGCCTACGAGGGTCACGGCGGCGTCCTCCGGGTCCGCATCGACGACCTTCGCCTGGAGATCACCAACGGCAAGGGCGAGCTCTACGCCGACATGGCCAGCAGCTCCCCCAGCGACCCGCAGATGGTCAGCTACCCCGACGTCAACCTGGCTGACCTCGACCTCAGCGGCGGCCAGCCCACCCTCAGCGGCACCACGCTGAGCCTCGGCTCTACCCCGGCCACCCTCACCGAGGAGGGCAGCCCCGCCTTCGCGGGCTTCTACTCGCCGGGAGCCGAACTCGACCCGATCTCCTTCACCGCCACTGTCGGCGGCAGCAACGGCGGCGGCAACCAGCCTCCAGCCAACGGCGGCAGCAGCGCCCAGCAGCAGATCCTCGCCGACGTGGCCGCCGGACCGCTGATCCTGTCGGTCGCCGGGGACACGGTCCAGCTCACCCAGTCCGCACCGAACGGCGACGGCACCTACCAGACCGCCACCGGTGCGCTCAATACCGCCACCGTCTCCGACCTGCGCGGCACCAACGCCGGCTGGAACCTCGTCGGCCAGGTCAGCGACTTCACCGGTGACGTGGGAACCATCGGCGCGGAGAACCTCGGCTGGACGCCCAGCGCCGCAGCCGTGAACACCGGTGTCGGCACGCCCGGCACGGTGACCGCCGGCAGCCCCGTCCAGCCCGGACAAGGCCTGGGCATCGCCCGCACCCTGGCCTCGGCCGCCCCGGGCTCCTCAGCCGGAACCTTCACCGCTGACGCCCAACTGACCCTGGGCATCCCTGCCGACACGGTCCCCGGTGACTACGCGGCAGTGCTGACCCTGACCCTCAGCTAACCATCCCGGCGGGTGCGGGACGGGACCCTGTCCCGCACCCCATCCCATGGTTGTAGCGATGCTCCCCATCCTCTTCCCCCGCAAAGCACGGTTGCATTCCAGCGCCGCAGCCGCCGCCGTCCTCCTCACCCTCGGCGGCAGCCCCGCAGCGCTCGCCACCCCGCTCGCTGACCCCCACCACCCCCACTACGCATTCCACCCGCTCACCGGCGACGCCTACCTGCTCCGCGACCTTCCCGGCACGGAACCGCCGGACCAGGAACAGAACACCACGGGAGACAGCAGCGGAGCACACGCCGAGGCTCCCACCCAGGAACTCCTCCGCCTCCACCACCCAGCACTCCTCGCCCACCCCGACCCCCGCCCCGGAGACCTCGGCGAGGACGACTACGACCTGGTCGCCCACACCCCCGTCGCAGACCCCGCCGACTTCCTGGTCGTGGCCCCCGACAGCACGCTCTACACCGTGCACACCACCGAAGACGAGCACACCCTGCTGGCCAGCTACCGCGAACCCGACACCACCGAAGAACCGCCAGCAGACCAGGAGGACGGATCCGACACCGCACCCGCCGTCACCGTCGACATCCACCTCCTGCCCGACAACCTCGACGTGGTCGCGGTGCGGAGCGACGAACGGGGCGTCTTCCTCATCACCGGTGACGGCACCGTGCTGCTCCTCAACCGCACCGACAGCGCCGACGGTGCCCCGGAGATCACCCTCACCCTCCACACCGGGCCTGCCCCCGACCGCGAACCCTGGCAACCCCCGGAAGAGACAGCGAACACGCCGGTCCCGTCACCGGAACCCCCAGCACCAGTTGCAGAGCCTGCCACCGCGGTGCACGACAGCACGGAGCCTGCAGCCACCCCTGAACCCGAAGACCCCGCCCCACTGCACCTGGAAGCGCCCGCGGCAGACCACGCCGACCTGCCCCCCGGCGTCCTCGTGATGACCCTCCCCGAAGGCCCCGTCCACCTCTCCGCTCCCCGGATGAGCGCGGACAGCTTCCACCAGACCGCCACCGGGACCCTGGCCCCCGCCACCGTCGTCGACCTGCGCGGCACCAACGCAGGATGGAGCCTGGTCGGCCAGGTCAGCGACCTGGAAGGCAGCGCGGGAGGTAGCATCGACGCCCACCTGCTCGGCTGGGCACCCACCGCCACCGTCCTCGACAGCCCGGACAGCTCCACCGTCCGTCCCGGAGCAGCAGTCCGCCCCGGTGACGGCCTCGCGGTGCCCCGTACCCTATGCGCAGGAGCAGCAGGCGCCAGCACCGGAGTATTCGCCTGCCAAGCCCGACTGGAGCTCGGCATTCCCGCGGACACTCCACCCGGAGAGTACGCGGGCACCCTCACCCTCACCCTCAGCTAGCCCAGACGCCCTGGCCGACCCACCGTCGGACACATCACCCCGTCCCCTGGAGAGCAGAACTGTGTCAGCTATCCGCTCATCCCGGATCGCGCGCCTCGGCGTGGTCGGCCTCCTGCTGTACGCCCTGACCACACCGGCCCCGGCACTCGCCGACCCGAGCCCTGACAACAACAGCGCGCCCTCCCCGGCAGCACGCGCTGAACAAGACTTCCGCTGGTCGGTGGCCCCCTCCAACGAAAACGGCGAACTCGGCCGCAGCTACTTCGTCCACGACGTCAAACCCGGCCAGACCATTGAAGACTGGGTAGCCATCACCAACTACGGCGAAGAGCCGATGACCTTCTCCGTCTACGGGACGGACGCGTTCAACACCCCCGACGGCTCCTTCGCTCTCCTGCCCGCCGACGAAGAACCCGCCCTCGCCGGCACCTGGATCGAAATCCCCCGGGAAGACCAGACCGTCGAGGTCAAAGGAGGCGAAACCCGGGTCATCCCGTTCACCATCACCGTCCCCGACAACGCCGAGCCGGGCGACCACGCCGCCGGGGTCATCGCCTCCGTCTCCCACGACGCCCTCAACGCGCAAGGACAGCTCGTCCGCGTCGACCGGCGCATCGCCGCCCGCGTCTACCTGCGGGTCGACGGACCCGTCCGCCCCTCCCTGCACATCGACGCGATCCGCACCGACTACCAGGCACCCCCGTGGTGGAACCCTTTCGCCACCGGGGAAGTCACCATCACCTACCAGGTGCGCAACGCCGGAAACCTGCGGCTGACCGCTTCCGGAGAAGCCGGCGCCGCAGGCCCCTTCGGGGTCGGACTCGGCGACCCGGTCCACAAAGACGTTCCCGAAATGCTGCCGGGAACCGTGTACGAATACACGCACACCATCCCGGACATCTATCCGCTGTTCTGGATCAACGGCGAAGTCACCCTCACCCCGCAAGCGGCACCGCAGTCCGCACAGACCCCCGACCTGCACCCGGTCACCCGCGGCGACTCCGTCATCGCCATCCCGTGGCTCCCGGTCCTCGCTGCGATCCTGCTCACCGCCGTGCTGATCTGGCGGCGCCGCCACGCCAAGCGCCGCTTCCAAGCCGCAGTGGCCGCCGCGGTCGCCGAAGCCCGCAAACAGGACGCCGCCCACCAGGGAGCACCGCAGACCACTGCCGCCGAGGCACCGGCCGACCCCACCACCGACTCCCCGGAGCAACAGCCCGACTCCGCCGCACACCAGGGCGGATCCGCCAACGAGCAGACCGAACCCGAGGAGCCCCGCTCATGACCCGACTCCGTCGGATGCTGCTCCTTGCCGTCGCGTTCCTGCTGTGCGCCACCACCCCAGCGGCCGCGCAACCCGCCGACCCGGGGTTCACCCTTGACGCGGCATCGGCCCGCATCGGCGACACCGTGCCCGTCCGCCTCTACGGCTGGCCCCAAGGCGTGGTCACCGTCCGCGTCTGCGGCGGCGGGGAATACATCGACTCCAGCGACTGCGCGGTCACCGACGCGATCACCGTGGCCATCAACGAGAACGGCGAAGGCCGCGGCCTGCTCACCATCACCGAACCGCCAGTGGGATGCCCCTGCGTTGTTGAAGCCCTGGACCTCACCGGGCAGCACCGGGCCACCGCCGAATTCCCCATCGAAGGCGTCCCCGTGCTCACCACCGAGGAACGCCAGCGCCGCATCGACGAACGCAACCCCGGCAGAGCAACCCGCCTGCTCGACGTCACCAAATTCCGGATCCTCACCGAAGACGGCCCGTGGTGGCACGACTGGGAGGCATGGTTCGGGCTCCCCGTCCAACGCACCGCCCAGCTCACCGTAACCAACATCGGAGTCGAACCGGTCACCGACCCCGTCGTCTCCGTCGCCGTGGGCCGCGGCACCCGAGCAACCACCCTCGTCTACCCGCCCCGGATCCGCGAACTCGAACCAGGCCACGAAGCCGTCTACGAATTCCCCGTCGACCTGCCTGCCCCGGTGATCGGCACGTACACGGTCCGCGGCGAGATCGCAGGCATGGACGAACCCGTGGAATTCGAAACCACCGTGAAAACCTGGCCGTGGGGACTCTTGGGCACGGGGGCGCTCCTCGCCGGATTCCTCGCCATGTGGCTGCTCTCCGGCTGGATCGTGGCAATCCTCCACCTCCTCGCCCGAATCACCCGCGCCCTGTCCCGGCTCTTCCGGAAAAACCGGACCGCACCGCCCCCCGGCCCGGACACTGCCGCCTTACCGGCTACAGAACACACCCCCTCCCCGTAGCTGCCGGGCCACCAGCAGCGGACCGCCGCGCCCCGAGCCTGCCCGTGCCCGGAAACGGACTCACCCGGCCACGGAGGGGAACCGGCAAACCCGGCACGCCGATAAGCTTTTGGCATGGCAGCGACCAAGACCTACCTCACGGGTGTCAAACCCACTGGTGAACCCCACTTGGGCAACTACCTCGGCGCGATCAAACCCGCCCTCGAGGCCGCGCGCGAGTACGACGCGTTCTACTTCATCGCCGACTACCACGCGCTCACCACCGTCCGCGACCCCGAGGCGATGAGGCACAACATCCGGTCGGTCGCCGCCACCTGGCTGGCCTGCGGTCTCGACCCGGAACGCACGGTCCTCTACCGGCAATCCGACATTCCCGAGACGTTCGAACTGACCTGGATCCTCTCCTGCGTCACCGGCAAAGGCCTGATGAACCGCGCCCACGCCTACAAGGCCGCGCGCGACCGCAACGCCGCCGCCGGAGTCACCGACCTGGACGCCGGCATCAACATGGGGCTGTACAACTACCCCATCCTCATGGCTGTCGACATCCTCATCATGGAGACCGACCTGGTCCCGGTCGGCCGCGACCAGGCCCAGCACGTCGAATACGCCGCTGACATCGCAGGGTCTTTCAACCACCTGTTCGGGGACGGCTACACCTTCCGCATCCCCCAAGGAGTCTTCCCCGAAGGGGACGCGAGCGTGCTGCCCGGCATCGACGGGCGCAAGATGAGCAAGTCCTACGACAACCACATTCCGCTGTTCCTGCCCGAGAACAAGCTGAAGAAGCTCATCCGCCGCATCCCCACCGACAGCACCCCGGTGGAGGCGCCCAAAGACCCGGACTCCTCTGTCGTCTTCCAACTGCTCACCCACTTCGCTGACGCCGAGCAGATCGCCGAGACCCGCAAACGCCTCGAAGCGGGAGGCATGGGCTGGGGAGAGTTGAAGAACGACCTCTTCGAAGCGATCAACACCGAGATCGCCCCGATGCGGGAACGCTACGAGGAGCTCATGGCCTCCGGCAGTGAACTCGACGACGTGCTGGCCGAAGGCGCCCGCCGTGCCCGCGAACGCGCCCAACGTGTCCTCGCCCAAGTGCGCGCCGCAATCGGCATCGACTAGCTTCCACACCCGAAGCAGCATCACGGGCCTTCACCACGAAGGCCCTTTCCTCTACCAAGCTCCTTTACCAGGGCAGCGGCTGCCGTTTGGCCGGAAACGGCCACCAGCCCCAGAAGAGCAGAGGAAGCGGAGACGATAGGAAAGTCCCGGTTTCTCATCGTCTGTCTCCTGGAGTGGTGATGCCGCCCCAGCCCGACGCCGCACCTCCCCCGCTGCCCCCGGAACTCGCGCCGCTGCTGCCCACAGACCCGGTGACGATCGGCCCGTTCCGTGTCATAGGCCGATTGGGCTCGGGAGGAATGGGCGCAGTCTACGGAGCCTTGGACGCGGAGCACCGCTGCGTGGCAGTCAAGGTGATCCACGCCGAGCACGCCCGCCGGCCGGAATACCGGGAACTGTTCGCCCGGGAAGCCGAACTGGTGTCCCGCATCGACGCCGAATGCACGCCCCGGTTCCTCGGCGCCGACCCGAACGCCCCAGAGCCGTGGCTGGCCACCGAGTTCGTGCCGGGGCGCACCCTGCAGCAGCATGTGCGCGAATTCGGTCCGCTGGACGAGGCAGCGCTGCGGGCGTTCGCCGCGGGCACGGCCGAAGCACTGGCAGCGATCCACGCGGCTGGCGTGGTACACCTCGACGTCAAACCCGGCAACATCATGCTGGCCCCGGACGGGCCGAAAGTGCTCGACTTCGGGATCGCCCGGGCCATCGGCGACACCACAGACAAGAACGTGTATGGCACACCGGGATGGGCTGCCCCGGAACGTCTCGACCGGCAGCCAGGCACCCCGGCGGCCGACATGTTCGCCTGGGGCGGCCTCATCGTGTTCGCGGCCACTGGACGCTCGCCGTTCGGCACGGGAACTTCCGCGGAGCTCTTAGAGCGGGTGCGCGCCGGCGACTGCGACCTGACCGGAGTCCCTGAAGAGCTCATGGAACTCGTGGCCCGCGCCCTGTCGACCGACCCCGAGGCGCGGCCCACCGCGGTAGAAGCGTTCCACACCGTGCTGGCTCTGGACACGGTCGCGGCGGACGCCATCGAGGAACCCGGCGAAGACGCCGCTGCCATCCACCGGAAGCGGCTGCGCGCCCTGCTGCACCGGGTGTGGACCGGGTTCGACGCGGCCGGGCACCGCCCCGAACTGTGGATGGCGCTCGGGACAGCGGCAGGCGGGGTGGGCGTCGCCGCCGGTGGGGCTGCGGCCCTCGCCACCCAAGGAACCGCGGGCGGCGGCGCAGCAGCGGGCAGCGGGAAGCTCGTCGGCACGGCAAGCGCCGCCGGGGGAGGAGCATCCTGGGGCGCTGGCGCGGGAACACTCACGAAAAGCGCAACCGTCACCGCCGCCGGAACCGGGCTGAGCGGTAAAGCAATGCTCACCGTCGCTGCCGGAGCCACCGCTGCAGCGGTGGCTGGAGGATGGCTTGTCGGACGCGCTGTCACCGACCAGCCGCTGCTGCCCTTCACCGACCCCGAACCGAGCGCGACTGCTGCCCTGGCACCATCCCCGGAGGAAGACGAAAAAGAAGGACAAGAGGTTCGCTTCCGCAACTTGACGCTGTGGTTCCCCGAAGACTGGACCGTCCACGTCATCGAGGACATCGAATTCGTCGGGTTCGGCCCCGACCATGAGGGCAGGGAAATCGTGGACGACTGGATCGCTGCCCATCCCCCCGGCAACCCCGGCTGTGCCGAGGTTGACTGGACTCACTGGGAATGGCCTGCTGCTCTCGTGGAATGCCCCCACATCCGAATCCTCGGTCCGGGAGGCATCACCTATGGAGGCGCAGTGTATGAGCCGATCACCGAAGAACCCGATGCGGGGTTGTTCGCCCCGTCCCAGAATCCCTTGCCCTGCATCCCCGGAATCGACGCGTACGAGGCTGATCCCGCGTCTTTCCCGGGACAGTCCCCTCTCGTCGAGGAACTCGCCCCGGTCGGCGACCGCAGCGCCCTCTACCGGGAATACCTGACGCCCTGCGCCAACCCTGACGGCAGGGACCCGGAACTGCTCTACTACACCCAGCGGAGCTGGTTCCTGCCCGAATCCCAGATCCTCATCGTCGACGAATACGGGATCGAGGACATCGACGCCATCCTCGCCGACGGCGAGTTCGCTTCCAGAAGCGAGGAAGACTAGCCCTGCGGCAAGCGCTCTGCCGGAAGGCGCTGCGACACCTGTGCGCTTAGGCGGCCACCACCGGCTCACCTTCCAGGGCCACGTCTGCCTCAGCCAGCTCCCGCAGAGCCTTCTCCGTGGTTGCGCGGGACACCCCTGCGGTCATTCCCAGCAGCACTCGCGCCTGGAACCCGGCCCGGACCGCGTCCAAGGCAGTAGCCCGCACACAGTGGTCGGTGGCAATACCCACCACGTCCACTTCGGTGATCCCGTGCTGCCGCAGCCACTCCTCCAAAGACACGCCATCCGCGGTCTTCCCCTCGAAACCGCTGTACGCGGCCTCGTAGGCGCCTTTGTCGAACACCGCCTCGATCGGTCCGGTGACCAGGTTGGGGTGGAACTCCGCCCCCGGGGTGCCCGCCACGCAGTGCGGCGGCCACGAGTCCACAAAGTCGGGGTTGTCGGAGAAGTGGTCCCCCGGGTCGATGTGGCGGTCCCGGGTAGCCACGATGTGGGCGTACTGGCTGCCCTGCTTGGCCAGGTAGTCGGAGATAGCCGTGGCCACGCCGGCACCACCGGACACGGCCAGACTGCCGCCTTCACAGAAGTCGTTCTGTACGTCAACGACGATCAGTGCTTTCGCCATCGCAGATCTTCCTTCCTCGTGTGCCGGACCAGCCGAGCGGGAAACAAGCACCTCAGAGCGCTGGGCGCTGCTCGAAGACGGTGGGGATCGCGGGTTCGCCCCGCGACATTTGGCGCGCGGGCGCCGGAAGTTCCGCGACGCAGCGGACGTGCCGCTCCCGGGCTTCCTGAAGCGGCTCACGCCCCACGACCTCGCCGTTGCGCACCAGCGGAACCAGCAGAGGCCGCTCCAACGGAGTCAGCTCCGGTTCATGCACGAAGACCCGCTCCGACGTCGCCACCCCGTTGTCGTCGTAGCGGCGCACCGCCCACTTGCGCCCTCCCTTACTGGGTTTACCCACGGAACGTTTGGCCACCGGCGACAGCGGCGCGTCCGGGTCGTCGCTCTGGGCGCGCGCCACAAGCTTGTACACCAGGGACGCGGTCGGCACCCCCGACCCGGTGACCAGTGCGGTGCCCACCCCGTAGCCGTCGACCGGGGCGATCGCCAAGGCTTGGATGGAGTACTCGTCGAGGTCGCCGGTGACGATGATGCGGGTCTTCGCGGCCCCCTTCTCGTTGAGCAGCGCGCGCACCTTCACCGCCAGTTCTTCCAGGTCACCGGAGTCCAGCCGCACCCCGCCCAAGTCCGGACCAGCCAGTTCCACGGCGGTGTGCACCGCGCGCATCACCTCGTAGGTGTCCACCAGCAGCGTGGTTCCCGTCCCCAGCGATTCGAGCTGGGCAGTGAACGCGTGGCGCTCGCTGTCGTGCAGCAGGGTGAACGCGTGCGCGCTCGTCCCAGTGGTGGGAATCCCGTAGCGGCGCCCGGCTTCCAGGTTGGAGGTGGCGTTGAACCCCGCCAGGTAGGCGGCCCGGGCTGCGGCCACCGCGGCTTCCTCGTGAGTGCGGCGGGAACCCATTTCGATCAGCGGGCGCCCGTGCGCGGCGTTGACCATTCGCGAGGCCGCAGAAGCGATCGCACAGTCGTGGTTGTAGATCGACAGGGCCAGCGTCTCCAGCACCACGCATTCAGCGAAGGTGCCTTCCACCACCAGGATGGGGGAGCCGGGGAAGAAGCAGTCCCCTTCGGCATAACCCCAGATGTTTCCGGAGAACCGGTAGTCGGCGAGGAACGACAGGGTAGAGCTGTTGACGATCCCGTTCCGCTCGAGGAACTCCAAGACCTCGGGGGTGAAACGGAAGTGTTCGAGCGCATCGAGGAACCGTCCGGTCCCCGCGACCACACCGTAACGGCGCGTTTCCGGTAGTCGACGCGCGAACATTTCGAAAACACACCGCCGGTGCGCTGCGCCGCTGTGCAGCGCGGCCTGCACCATGGTCAGTTCGTAGTGGTCGGTGAGAAGCGCACTGCTCCAGCGTTCAGTCATGGTATTCCACCCTAGTTTGTGACTATGAGGAAGAAAACCGGTGAGGTGTCCCCGGACACAGCGGTCTCTTCCCACAATGGGAGGAGGTTTGAGGTGCGACACGTCGCCGGCGACGAACAAGAGAGTTAAAGAGAGGTGAGGCAACCGTGACCGCTATGCCGGTCGAACTCGACGAACCGCGGATCGGCGAGGACATCCGACCGGACCTGCCATGGGTCACCATCGTCTGGAACGACCCCGTCAACCTGATGAGCTACGTTACCTACGTCTTCCAGAAAGTCTTCGGATACCCCAAGGCCAAGGCGCAGAAGCTCATGGAAGACGTGCACTACAAAGGGAAGGCGGTCGTCTCCAGCGGTACCCGTGAGGAGATGGAGCGCTACGTCACCATCCTGCACCAGTACGGGCTCTGGGCGACGCTCCAGCAGGACAAGTGACCGACTGGAGGCAACTGTGACCGCGGAGGCCAACCGTTCATGACCGCCAAAATTCGCTCCGCGCCGCACGGCGGGGCACGGATCACGATCGGCCCGGACGAGGCCCAGCTCCTTCGCTCCATGGCCGACTTTCTGCTGCGCGTCGTGGAAGAACCCGAGCAGCAGGACGAGCTCGCCGCTCTCGTGGGCATCAGCAGCTCCGCCACTCAACCCGAAGACCCGGCACTGGCCCGCCTCTTCCCCGACGCCTACACCGACGACGCCGAGGCGGCCGCGGACTTCCGGCGCTACACCGAGAGCGACCTGCGCCGACACAAGCGGGAGAACGCCCGTCGCGTGGCCTCCGCGATCCCCGAGTGGGGCGGCGAGATCGTGCTCGACGCAGAGGACGTGCAAGCCTGGCTCCAAACCCTCACCGATGTGCGGCTGTACCTGGGGGTCCGGCTAGGCATAGAGACAGAGGAGGACGCCGACGCGCTTCGCGCTGCGGCCGTCCGCGACGAGTCGCTCGCCGCTGCCATGCACGTCTACGAATGGTTCACCTATGTCCAGGACTCCCTGGTCCGCGCGGTGTGGCAGGAGGAGTGACCGGGACCTGCCCGCTCCAGGCGGCGCGCGCCGCGGGCCGCACCTCCTGCACGACCGCCCTCCGCGACCAGGACACCCCACCTGTCGGGTAGGGAAAAAGTGGGGCTCGGCTAGGCTGAAAGCCATGCTGAGGATTGATCGCTCGATCTACGACAAGATCGTCGCCCATGCCCGACGAGACCACCCAGACGAGGCCTGCGGCATTGTGGCCGGTCCCGAGGGCAGCGACCGGCCCGAACGATTCATCGAGATGATCAACGCCGAACGCTCCCCCACGTTCTACCGTTTCGACTCACTCGAACAGCTCAAGGTGTGGCGGGAGATGGAGGAGCGGGGAGAAGAGCCCGTGGTGATCTACCACTCCCACACCTCCACCGAGGCGTACCCGTCACGAACCGACATCAGTTACGCTTCCGAGCCGAACGCCCACTACGTCCTGGTCTCAACCCGGGATCCCGAGACCGTCGAGTTCCGCTCCTACCGGATCGTCGACGGGGTCGTCACCGAGGAGCCAGTCGAGATCATCGACTAGCAAAGGTGAGAAGACACGCAGCCTGGAATCACCGGGGCGCCGCGCGTGTTGAACCTATCTGGCGGAGCGCCGCGCATCCGCCATCCGCGTCCACAGACTTCTAGACGGAGACACATCCATGGCCATCGAGGTCCGCATCCCGACCATCCTGCGCAATCTCACCGGTGGAGCCAAGGTGGTTGAGGGCGAGGGGAGCACTCTCGCCGAACTCATCACCAACCTGGACAAGAACCACCCCGGTATCGGTGAGCGCCTCGTCGAGAACGGACAACTGCGCCGCTTCATCAACGTCTACCTCAACGATGAAGACGTTCGTTTCCTCGGCGGGCTTGACACTCCGGTCAACGACGGTGACACGGTGACGGTTCTGCCGGCCGTCGCCGGCGGTATGCGCTGAGCGTCATGAGGTTCGATTCGCTTCTGGATTCGCTCGGCGGTACCCCCCTGGTCGGGCTGCCTAATCTGTCGCCCTCCCCCGAAGTGCGGCTCTGGGCCAAACTGGAGGACCGTAACCCGACCGGGTCGATCAAGGACCGCGCGGCGTTCTACATGATCGAGCAGGCAGAAAAGGACGGCCTGCTCACTCCGGGGTGCACCATTCTGGAGCCGACCTCGGGGAACACGGGGATTTCCTTGGCGATGGTCGCCCGGCTGCGCGGTTACAAGATGGTCTGCGTCATGCCGGAGAACACTTCCGCGGAACGCAGCCAACTCCTGCGCATGTGGGGCGCCGAGATCTACTACTCCCCGGCGGAAGGCGGCTCCAACGAGGCGGTGCGCGTCGCCAAACGGATGGCCGCCGAGAACCCCGACTGGGTGATGCTCTACCAGTACGGCAACCCGGCGAATGCCCGGGCCCACTACGAGACGACCGGCCCGGAACTCCTCGCCGACCTGCCGGAGATCACCCACTTCGTCGCTGGACTGGGCACGACCGGAACCCTCATGGGGGTCGGCCGCTACCTGCGGGAGCACCGTCCGGACGTCCAGATCGTGGCCGCTGAACCCCGCTACGGGGAGCTCGTCTACGGTCTGCGGAACCTTGACGAAGGGTTCGTGCCCGAGCTTTACGACGAGACGATCCTCAGCAGCCGCTACTCTGTCCCCTCCGACGCGGCACTGCGCCGCACCCGGGAGCTCCTCGACAAAGAGGGGATCTTCGCGGGCATCTCCACCGGAGGGGTCCTGCACGCCGCCCTCGGCGTGGCACAGAAGGCCGTCAAAGCAGGGCAGCGTGCCGATATCGCATTCGTCGTCGCTGACGCAGGCTGGAAGTACCTGTCCACCGGCGCCTACGAAGGCACGCTGGAAGAGGCTGCGCAGCGGCTCGAAGGCCAGCTCTGGGCCTGAACCGTCCTACCGGTGCACCCTGCGCGCAAGGCGCACGCACCGGTAGGACAGCAACCCGCCCCCTGCCCGTTCGCGGAAAGACGGCGTTCGATTCAATGGTCCCCATGACCCGCTTCGACTCCGCGACCGAGGTCGTTCGCGTCGGTGAGAATCGATATGCCGTCGAACTCGATCCCGGATACCTCATCGGGACCGCAATGAACGGCGGCTACCTCATGGCGGTGCTGCAACGGTCCGCACTCGCCGAATCCGACCACCTGCACGCGGTCTCCTCCTCTTACCACTTTCACCGTCCCGCTAGCAGTGGACCGGCCGAGATCGAGACCCGGGTGCTCAAACGCGGGCGGACCGTCACCACCGTCCAGACCACCCTCTTCCAAGAAGGGCGGACGATCCTCACCGGCACGCTCGCCACTGCCACGCTCGATCCGCACGCCGAACCACGCTACGCAGCCCCTCAGCCCGCTATCCCTCCCCAGCACCAGTGCCGAAGAGTCGACCCCCGGCAGAGCCACCTGCCTGACGACGGATTCCTCGCCCGGGTCGACGTGGACTTCAGCCCGGACAGCTACGCGGCACTCGCGCGGGAACGTACCGTAACCACCCCTGAACTGTGCGGATATGTCGACCTGAGTGCACGGGACGGCGGCTCCGCGAAAGACCCGCTGGCATTCCTCCCGCTCGCCGTGGACGCGCTGCCGCCCATCGTCAGTCTCCTGGTGGACTGGAGCTGGGCGCCCACCGTCGAACTCACCTGGCACCTGCGTGCAATCCCCGAACCGGGGCCGCTGGCCTTCCGCTCCACCTGCGCCCTGGTCAGCGACGGCTGGTTCGATGAGAACGTCGACCTATGGGATGCCAGGGGACGCCTTGTTGCACAGAGCCGCCAATTAGCCCGGGTCGGCCGCTGACGGCACCCGGCGGTGAGGAAAAACTGTGGCCTACATCGCCTAAGTAACGGCTCACAGTCCGTACCTATCGTGTTGGTACATGGGGTACACCGTAACCACCTGGAAAACCCGGAGAAACTCTCCGTGACACAGTGACGTCTCTGCGGCAGCAGACGTCTTCACCGAAAAGGTTGTGCGACGTGCGACTCACCATCATCGGCTCCTCGGGGAGCTTCCCCGGACCTGCCGGACCCGCGTCCTGTTATCTCGTGGAGGCTGACGGGTTCCGGCTGCTACTCGACCTGGGCAATGGAGCGCTGAGCACCCTCCAGCGCCACGTGGACATGTACACCATCGATGCGGTCTACCTTTCGCATCTGCACGCCGACCACTGTTTGGACTTGTGCCCCTACTGGGTGGCCCGCACCTACCACCCTGACGGCCCCCGGCCCCGCATCCCCGTCTACGGCCCTACCGGGGTCGCCGATCGGATGGCCCAGGCGTACGGGCTGGACCCCCACCCCGGGATGCGGGAAACCTTCGACTTCCGCGAACTCAGCCCCGGTACTTTCCGTATCGGCCCGTTCACGGCAACCGTGGACCACGTCAACCATCCCATCGAAGCGTTCGGTATCCGCCTTGAGCACAACGGTGCAGTCCTCACCTACTCGGGGGACACCGGGGCCTGCAGCGAACTCGTGGAACTGGCCCGGGACGCTGACTTGTTCCTGTGCGAAGCCTCCTTCCACGACCACCGGGAACACCCCAAGGACATGCACTTGACCGGCAGCGAAGCGGGTGAGCAGGCCACCCGGGCCAACGCCCGCCGTCTGCTGCTCACCCACCTGGTGCCGTGGAACGACAACGAGTGCACCCTCGCCGAAGCGCGCAGCACCTACAACGGGCCGATCAGCCTCGCCGTTTCCGGGGAGGTCTACGAGATCACCGCGGGCGGCTGAGCCCGGCAAGAAGCTGACGGAAAATCGTCCGCAAACCGGTGCACCCCACCGAAACCCGGTGACATTTCGGACAAGTGGCTCTGCCCTCTGAGCCACGCCGATAGGCTCGACAGCATGCCTCGACCTGATGGACGAACCCCAAACCAACTGCGTCCGGTGCGCATCACCCGCAACTGGCTCCGGCACGCGGAAGGATCAGCGCTCATCGAGTTCGGTGAGACACGCGTGCTCTGTGCTGCAACCGTGGAAGAGGGCGTCCCCCGCTGGCGCCGCGGCACCGGGGAAGGCTGGGTCACCGCCGAATACGCCATGCTGCCGCGGGCTACTGACACCAGAAGTGCTCGTGAGTCGGTCAAAGGCAAGATCGGAGGCCGCACTCACGAGATCTCCCGCCTCATCGGACGTTCGCTGCGTGCAGTCGTCGACTTCAAAGCGATGGGGGAGTACACCATCACCCTCGACTGCGATGTGCTCCAAGCCGACGGTGGGACTCGGACCGCCGCTATCACCGGCGCCTACGTGGCCCTGGTCGACGCCGTCCGCTACCTGCGCAAGCAACTGGACCTGAAAACCAATCCGCTGACCGGCTCTGTCGCCGCCGTCAGTGTCGGCATCGTGCAAGGGCAGCCCCGGCTGGATTTGAACTACTTGGAGGACTCGGTGGCGGAGACCGACATGAACGTCGTCGTCACCGGGACCGGGGAGTTCATCGAGATCCAGGGCACTGCCGAGAACGCTCCCTTCGACCGGAAACTGCTGGACACGCTTTTGGACCTGGCTGTTGCCGGGTGCGCTGAACTCACCGAGATCCAGAAGAAGGCACTGTCAGAGTGAGCCGTATCAGCACTCTTGTCCTCGCCACCCGTAACCGCAAGAAGATCCCTGAACTGCGTTCCATCTTGGGCGAGGTCGGGCTGGATATCGAAGTGCGCAGCCTCGACGGCTACCCGGACGCTCCCGAGGTGGCCGAGACGGAAGCGACGTTCACTGGTAACGCGCTGCTCAAGGCTCGCGCAATCGCGGAGCACACCGGGCTTCCTGCGGTGGCGGACGATTCAGGGCTGCGGGTCGACGCGTTGAACGGAATGCCCGGTGTCCTGTCTGCCCGCTGGTCGGGCAGGTTCGGGGCGCAGCACGGTGACCGGGATGCGGCCAACCTCGAGCTTGTCTTGGACCAGCTTGCGGATGTTCCGCCGGAGCGTCGCGGGGCCGAGTTTGTCTGTGCCGCGGCGTTGGCTCTCCCCGACGGGGAGGAGCACGTGGTGGAAGGGGTACTGCGCGGCAGTCTGACCACTGAGCCGCGTGGGAAGAACGGTTTCGGCTACGACCCGATTTTCGTGCCGGAAGGGTATACGCAGACCACCGCGGAGATGAGCCCGGAGGAGAAGAACGCGATCAGCCATCGGGGTGTCGCGTTCCGCGCTTTGGCCAAGAAGATCCGGGAGCTGGGCTGAGCGCGCGTGGCAGGGAAGACAGGGGCAGGCGGGACGCAGCTTCTCGCCGGTCCCTGAGTCCGTTTCACTGAGGAGTTGCTCCCGTCCAGTACGGGTAGTGGTGCGCAACGGGAAAGACCCGAGAAACCTGCATTTGCCCAGATAGACGGGTATAATGGAAGGTGAAGAGAGGGCAGGGCGGAAGGTGTTCGGTCCTAGCCCTGCGTCCCGCCGCGGCGGGATGGTCAGAGCACCATCCGAGGCGGGCTATACTCGAGTGTCGGACGTCCGGGAACTGAACTCCCCCAGGGAGGGCAGCCGGATCGTCAAGGAACACGAGGACGAAGTCCTCTGACCTAGTCTCCTCGCAGGCGAGCTGACAGCTCGCATCCGCATCTTCAGGAAGGCAACGCGCACGCGCTCCTTCTAGACGGTGCGGAGGAGGTGAGGAGAGCCGCTTCACAGCTCACGAGGCCGGACCACCGATTTGGTGGGAGGCGGAGAGAGCGCTAAAGTTGAAGCGCAACCGGGGCGGATCCGGGGTTTTCGGTGAGGTCCTGGTTGGGGTTTGTGCCGCATCCGGGGAAGAGCCCGTGTGGGTTTGTAGACGGTTGGCGGTTGTT
>SMEZ01000080.1_pt1 | contig 94063 bp, 93 predicted proteins | sample 2456351 | NCBI WGS metagenome assembly SMEZ01 (sample SAMN10132605, study PRJNA489261) | soil metagenome | isolation source: day120 antibiotic-loamy sand soil ammended with composted manure from dairy... | place: USA | collected 2015-04-01 | reverse complement strand
AACCCCGACAGCAACACCGTCAAGGCCGCGGAGACGACGAGTGTCGGCCTCTCCAGGTCGAAGATGGCGAGGTTCACGACGGTGATGGCCGTCGTCGTGGCGACGAAGCCGCCCGCGACCTGCTGAAAGAAGAACGGCAGCGCGTACTTGTTCAGCAACCTCCCCAACCGGTCCACGACCGCGCTGATCACGAACGAGATGAACGGCACCCAGCCCGTGCCGCCGAGCAGCAGGGTGATGAAGGCGGCCATGCCGCCCCAGGCCAGGGTCGAGACCCAGCGCGGATAGGGATGCCTCGCGTCGGTGATCCGGTGTAGTTCGGTGTAGGCGTCGGTGGCGCTGATCCGGTTGCGGAGCAGCTGCTGCACGAGGCGTTCCGTCTCGGACAGCCGCGTGTAGTCGAGACTGCGGGAGCGGACGACCCGCAGTGTGGTCACCGGCGGCAGTTCGCTTCCCCGTAGACAACTCACGGTGATGGACGTAAAGATGACGTCCACCTCACAGTGTGGTAGACCGAGTGCACGGGTCAGGGCCAAGATTGTCGCGGTCACGTCGGATGCGCCGGCGCCGCTGGCCATCTGGACCTCACCGATGCGCGTGACGAGGTCCAGGACCAAATGAACAGTCGCTTCGTCGGGTAGTTCGGGCCCGATGGCCGTTTCCTGGAGCGGCTCCACCGCGGGGAGCTCGCCCGTCGGTGGTTCCAGGATGTGCCAGGCGCGCTGGCGGATGCGGCGTTCCCGCGGTGGCCGCTGTGCGCGCTTTTCCGATGCTTGTTCGTCGGCTGGTGCTTCCAGGATCTGCCACGCGTGACGGCGCTTGGGCGGTGCCGCACGAGCGCGCGGCTTCAGTTTCATCTCCACCTCCTCCTTGGAAATCCCCGAAGAGCATCGGCCGCGCGACGTCGGTCGTTGCACTTTGCCGGTCGTGGCTTATGCCACATTGTTGTGGGAACGTAACTTCAATCCACGGTAATTGCGGTCAGGGGCGAAAGCAGGAGCCGACAGGGGGAAGCGACCACCCGCTGTGGCGTAAATCGCGCTCGATATAGTGGTGGCGAGGTCAGTGCCCGTTCGGCGTCGACCTCAAGCCGGCATAGCTCAGTTGGTAGAGCATCTGTCTTGTAAACAGAGGGTCGCAGGTTCGAGTCCTGTTGCCGGCTCTCCGGGGCTGCCGTGCAGGGGCGATTCCGGAGTTCTCATCCCGCCTCGGCTCTCGTTTCGAGGCGGTCACATCCTCGATCCCCGATAGCGGTACGTGCCCGTAACGACACCCATCGACAGATCTGTGGCTCGGTCGGTCCACTGTGGGGTCCGAACCGGAATTCCTGCCGTACAGTCGAAACTGATGTCCTCATAGCTGAGGAGTCTGCTGTGAACGTGGCATTCGACCGAGCCCACCGTGGGTATCCGGACCGCCCCATCGCTGGAGCGCCGCAAGGGGGCGACTGGGCGCACGTCCGCTTCATCCACGACCTGTCCCGCCAACTCGCCGGATCGCTGAACGTACGACGCACCGTATTCCGCGCGCTGGATTTCGCCGTTCCGTATCTCGGTGCCTGGGGGATGCTCGCGTTTTTCGACGCCGACTCCGTTTCGGTGTACTCGCACGAGCGTGACGGTCGGGTCTCGGGGCCGACGTCCCTGGGGCGTCTCGACCCCGCTCACGGCCTGGGACGCTTCCGGCGGCGAGGACACACCGAACGATACACGTCTCCTCCGGACGACGTCGAGGCCGTGTTGGAGGAGTTGCTCCCGTCCGACTCGTTGCGGAAGGCCGCCGCGGCGCACCGGCCGACGTCAGCACTGGGAGTGGCCCTCAACATCGGAGGCGCGACCAACGGGGTACTCGTGGTGATCCGGGACGGTGGCCGCGGCTACACGGACAGTGACGTGGTCGCCGCCGAGGAGTTCGCGCTCCGGGTGGCCGCCACTCTCGAATCGGCCAGGCTGTATGAGGAACGCGGACAACTGACGGAGGCGATGGAGGAGTCGCTTCGGCCACCGGAGTTGCCCGAGTACCCGGGAGTGCGCATAGCCGCGCGGTACCGGCCAGGGGCGCAGCGGCTGCGCATCGGGGGCGATTTCTACGACGTGCACGGCGATGCCGACGACTTCACCGTCGTGATCGGCGACGTCGGCGGCAAGGGTATCGACGCCGCCATGTTCACCGGGCTCGCGCGTCAGACGATCAGGACGGCGGCGTTCTTCGACCGATCGCCCGCCGCGGTGTTGAAAGCGATGAACGAGGTGTTGCGCGCACAGCTCGTCCACCGGTTCATCACGGTGGCGTGTGTGCGGTTCCACCGCTCCGCCGGACAGGACGAACTGACGGCGACCATGGCGGTGGCGGGACACCCGGCGCCGTTGGTGTTACGCGCCGACGGCGCCGTGGAGGAGCCGACGGTCACCGGAACGGTCGCGGGCATCATCGCCGGACTGTCGTTCACCGAAACCGAGGTGCAGCTTAGGGACGGCGACACCGTTCTCCTCTACACGGACGGGGTCGACGAGGCCCGCGGTCGCGAGGGGTTCTTCGGTCACGAACGGTTGCGCGTCCTGTTGCCGGAGTACGCGCGAGCCGGGCCCGCCACCTTGTGCGAGGCCGTGGAACAGCGCGTACTCGAACACCTCGACGGCGCCGCGCACGACGACATCGCTCTCATCGCTGTGCAGAACGGGACGTGAGCGAATTGCCCTTCACCTCGACGGCCGCTTCCGGCGGTGGCAGCGAGGAGGTGCTCGGCGCGTTCGAGCACGAGTTGGCCATGGGTAACACCTCCGCGGCCGTGGCGCTCGTGGAACGGGCTCTCGACGCCGGTGCGGAGCCGGTGTCGTTGCTGTGCGAGGTCATCGCGTCCGCGCAGCATTGGGTGGGGCAGGAGTGGCAGACCGGGCGGTGGTCGGTGGCCCAGGAGCACATCGCCACGGGTATCTCGCTCTCCGCGACCGAGGCGGTGGCGAGAAGGGTCCGGGAAGTACCGATCACCAAAGGCCACGTCATGGTGGGTTGCGCGGAGCGCGAGTGGCACGCGCTCGCCGCCCTGGTGGTGAGCACGGGCCTGCGCGCCCACGGGTGGCGGGTCACGTTCCTCGGTGCGGCGACGCCGGCCGAACATCTGTTCTCCTACCTGTACCAGGCGGGCCCGGACGTCGTGGCGATCAGTTGTTCCGTCGCCGGGGGGCTTCCGGGGACGCGCCGGAGCATCGAATCGGTGACCCAGGCTCGGCGTCGACAAGGAGGAGAATGCGCGGCTGACCGGCGTGCCCTATGGCCAGCCGTTGCCGCTCGACGTCGTGAGCGAGCAACGCGCTCTCGATGCGGAGCACCACCGGCGCGCGCACCGGGTGTTGACGCGGTGGAAACCGCTCGAGGGTGGAGCCGGTGACGGCCCCGACGTCGCAAGCGGTATCGAGCTCGCCCAGATCACCAGTGATTGCGTGGAACAGGCGTTGCGCACCTTGGAAGGCGCCTTGTTGACCGGTGATGGACGGTTGGTGCGCGAGACGGCCGACTGGACGTACGCCGTGTTGGCGTCCCGCTCGATTCCGTGGTCCGTGGTGCGGTCGCTGCGGACCGAACTCCTCGCCGCCGTCGCCGACCTGCCGCGGGCGTGTCGGCTGCTCGAACAGTACTGGCCGGACAGCACTTCGGCGCCCACGACGGAGGACGTGGACGACTGAACCACGAGCCCGGACGGCTCGCCCGGTGTCGTCATGTGAACCCGGCTTGAGATCTTGCGAAAACTCACACACCGTCGTGTCCGATGCCGGTGCCGTGCCAGGATCGTGCCACCGGACGTTTTCTGGGACACGTTCCGCATCCAGATTGCGGGCGAGCGCATCCGCGTTCCCGCGCGGGCTCGGTTCTCGATCGAGCACGAACGCGACGACGGCGAGGAGGAGATCGAGTTCCAGCTGAAGTGGACGCTGGACGACTCCACCGATTCCGCGGACTCCACAGACGACAGCGCCGACGAGGCCGACTCGGACACGTCGGTGGTCTGACGGCCCAGCCCGCTCGGCCCTCCCGGTTACTTTCCGATCGTGAGGGGTATTCAACGACCCCATCACGACACCGGTACGGGAGGGCCGATCATGCACGTCGAGGTCGTTCGCACCGATGCGTTGGGGGATCGCAGCTACCTGGTCCATGACGGTGCCGTCGGTGTGGTGATCGACCCGCAGCGCGACTTCGACCGGATCGAGAGGCTGGCACGGGATCGGGGCGTGCGCATCTCGCATGTCGCCGAGACGCATCTGCACAACGACTACGTCACCGGGGGTCCCGAGCTCGCACGGCGGCACGGCGCCGTCTATCTCGTCGGGGAGACCGAGGGACTCGACTACGAGGCGACCCGACTGGAATCGGGCGACCGCGTCGACGTCGGCGCGCTCTCGCTGACAGCCGTGGCCACGCCCGGACACACCGACAACCACCTGGCCTACATCGTCGACCACGACGGCGAGCAGGCGGTGTTCTCCGGCGGGAGTCTGCTGTACGGGTCGGTGGGGCGTCCCGATCTCGTCGATCCCGAACGGACCACCGAACTGGCCAAAGCGCAATACCGTTCGGCGCGTCGGCTCGTGGACTCCGTCCCCGACGACGCGGTGCTCTACCCGACGCATGGGTTCGGCAGCTTCTGTGCCTCCGACACCGCCGCGACGACCGAAAGCTCCACGATCGGGGAACAGCGCCGTACCAATCGGGCCCTGACCGACACCGACGAGGATCACTTCGTCGAGCGACTGTTGGCGAACCTCACCGATTACCCCTCCTACTACGCGCACATGGCCCCGTTGAACCGCGCCGGACTGGCCGCGCCGAGGTTGGAGCTTCCGGAGCCGGTGGACCTCGAAACGCTGCGGAAACGGCTCGCCGACGGCGAGTGGGTGGTGGATCTGCGGGACCGCGTCGCCTTCGCCGCCAAGCACGTGGAGGGAACGGTGAGTTTCGAGTACGGCGACGGTACGCGTTTCACGACGTTCCTCGGCGTCCCGGATCGGCATCGACGACCCGGACGTCGCACTGGGCGATCCCACCGAACGGTTCGCGGACGAATTGCCCATGTCGTCTTATCCGAGCGTGGGGTGGGAGGAGCTGGCCGCCGAATTCCGGCGAGGCGCCGCCCCGACGGTGTTGGACGTGCGCCGCATCGACGAGTACGAGAACGAACACATCGACGGCGCGATCAACATCCCGCTACACGAGTTGCTCACCCGGATCTCCGAGCTCGGGGACGAGCGTATTTGGGTCCATTGTGGATCAGGATATCGGGCCTCGACGGCCGCCAGCCTCCTCGATCGCGCGGGTTACGACGTCGTGCACATCGACAGTGACTTCGCCGACGTCGTCAAGGCCGGAATCCCGCTGAGCCGAAGGTGAAGGGGCGGAGGCGTCATTTCCAGGCCGTGCGGATCTCGGCGACCTCGAGCGTCTCGGCGTCCTCCGGTAAGTGGTGGATGGTCCAGACCTGTTCCTCCTCGTCGGGACTGCCGTAGAGGGCGCCGTCGTCGCAGCCGTAGGTCAACGGCAGGTCCTCGCGGACCTGCTGGACTCCGAACACCCTCGTGCAGCGCGTGCCGTCCTCCAGCTCGAGGAACCAATGGGGATCGAACGGCGCCTCCTGCCGTGGCTGGGCGCCGTTGTCCTCGAGTACGGACACCTCGGTCGGTTCGGTCCGCGCAGGATCGTCGAAGCACAGCGCGACGGTGTCGACCGTGAGCGGTTCCTCACCCGGTTTCTCCAAGTCGGGGAGGTCGACGGGGGTCGCTGGAACGAAGCACGGGTCCAGCACCACGGACGTCTCCTTGGTGAAGCAGCGACGGGCCAGCTCGTTCTCCGGACTGAGGATCGAGGGCTCGCACCGTGCGGAGACCTCGTCAAGCACCCGTAAGCCTGACGCGGGTTCCGCCCCCTCGGTGAAGGGGTCAAGCGTCAGGACGCGGGTCTCGTCCACCGCGGGCGTCGATGCGGGCTCAGCGGAACCGCAGCCGGACAGCAGCGCAATCCCCAGAAGCAGGCCGGTTCCGAGCGTCGGCATTGCTCTGTTCCGGTGCAAAGCCGCTGCCCCTTCCGTCTCACTCCGGGTACCGTCTGAGCGTGCCACGAGCGTAATCGGCCCGCCGACCTAGGGAGGAACCACGTGCTCGACCTGCTGCTACGTGATGTGCGTGCCCTGACCATGCGTGAAGATCGGCCCCGGGCCCACACCGTCGGTGTGCTGGGGGGCCACATCGTCGGGGTGGACGAGGAGGTCGAGGGGGCTTCCGCCCGTAGGGTCGTCGACGGGGGCGGGGCGGTACTCACGCCGGGCTTCGCCGACGCGCACAACCACATGGTGTGGTTCGGACTGTCGCTGGCCGAGATGGACCTGTCCACGTGTCGCACCCTCGACGAGGTCTACGACGCGGTGGCCGAACGTGCGGCCAGGTTGCCGTCCGACGCGTGGGTGATCGGGTCGCAGTATGACGACTTCGTGCTGGGCGGGCACCCCGACCGAGCCGCGTTGGACCGTGCGGGTGGTGGGCGTCCGGTGTGGTTGAAGCATCGGTCGGCGCACATGTGTGTGGTCAGCAGCGCCATTCTGGACAAGGCCGGGATCCTCGACGATTCGGCTGTCGTGCCCGAGGGCGGAGTCGTGGAGCGGGACGCTTCGGGGGAGCCGACGGGGCTGCTCGCGGAGCAGGCACAGCAGCTGGTGGACGCGCTGGTGAAGCCGTACCCGGTGGAGGAGCTCGTCGAGGCCATCGCCCGAGCGTCCGAGGTGTACGTCGCCGAAGGACTCACCCATGTCACCGAGGCGGGTGTCGCCGGGGGCTGGATCGGACACAGCCCCGCCGAGGCGGCCGCCTATCAGCTCGCCCGGCAACGCGGGAAGTTGAACGTGCGCGTGGAATTGATGCCCGCCACCGAGACACTGCATCCGCTCACCGACGAGTTGGTGGGTCTCGATCTCGGCGTGCGCAGTGGCTTCGGTGACGACTTCCTGCGCATCGGGCCGATGAAGATCTTCACCGACGGGGCGTTGAGCAGCAAGACCGCCGCCGTCACGCAACCGTTCGAAGGCGACGGCGGTGTCGGGGTGCTGGGTGATGACCCCGAAGTGCTGCGGAATCGCATCCTCGCGGCGCATCGCGGGGGTTGGCGCGTCGCGGCGCACGCCATCGGTGACCGCGCCATCGATCTCACATTGGAGGCGTTCGAGCGGGCGCAGCGGGAGTGTCCCCGGCCCGGCGTGCGGCATCGCATCGAGCACGCGGCCATGGTGCGTCCCGATCACCTGCCCCGACTGGCCGCGCTCGACGTCGTCCCCGTGCCGCAGGCTCGATTCCTGTACGAGATCGGTGACACCATGCGCACGTCACTCGGTGAGGCGAGGATTCCGTGGCTGTACCGACACAGGTCGTTCCTCGACGCCGGATTGCGCGTGCCGGGCAGTTCCGACCGGCCGTGCGTGGGTACCGGCGCCCCACTGGCGGGCATGCGGAACATGGTCGAGCGCACCACCAGCGGTGGGGTGGTGCTCGCCGAGGACGAGCGGGTGGATGCGATGGAGGCGCTGCGGGCCTACACCACGCACGCCGCGTACGCCGCGTGTCTGGAGGACCGGCGTGGGCGTATCGAGGCGGGGATGCAAGCCGACCTCGTACTGCTCGGTGATGACCCGACCACCGTCGCGCCGTCGGCCATGGACAAGATCAGGGTGCTCGCGACGTTCGTCGCGGGTGAGGTGGTGCACGGCGGTGAATCCCTGACCTACGTCCGGTGAGCGGCTCGTCGGCGGATACCCGGCCGGGTGAACCGAACGCGGAGAATGCGGAATCGGTTGCGCTGAGTGTCCAGCAGCGATGAGATGGCGGCGATGAAATGGCGCCGAAGGCGCCGCTGGTCCCGCCGCCGAGGGCACTGCTGACGCAGTGCTACTGAAAGTTACTAATCGCTACTTAGCGTTACCGACACTGACGGATCGATGACGACGTTGACAACGATGTTGACGACGAATGTGAAGGAGATCGTGCCGAATGCGTGACCGCGTCCGGAAGCTGCTCGACACCATCGACTCCCAGCAGGGAGAACTGCGTAAGGCCGCCGAGCTGGTGCTCGATGCGGTCGACGGTGGCGGCATCGTCCACGCCGCGGGGGCGGGACACTCCCTGGCGATGGTGTGTGAGACGTTCTACCGCGCGGGTGGACTCGCTGCGGTCAGACCGTTGTGGGATACCGATGTGTTGCCGTTGTCGGGGGCGTTGCGCAGCTCGGCGGCGGAACGCGTGCCCGGTCGGGGGCGTGCGCTGGTCGAACGCGCCGATGTGCGACGCGGCGATGTCGTGGTGGTGTTCTCCACCAGCGGACGTAACCCCTACCCCGTGGAGATCGCGCAGGAGGCGTTGGCACGGGGCGTGCCGGTCATCGCCGTCACCTCGTCGGTGGCCTCGGCCGCGGCGGCGGACCGCAGCGGCACGAGCCTGGCCGAACACGCCACCGTCGTGCTCGACACGAACGTCCCGGCCGGCGACGTCGTGCACCCCGCTCAGGCACCGCGTACCTCGGCGGTCTCCACGATCGTCGGGGCGTACGTGTGGTCGGCGTTGCTGGCGGAACTGGACAGCCTCGCCGAGGAGCGTGGAGCCGAACTACCCGTGTGGACCAGCGCCAACGTTCCCGGTGGGGACGAACGTAACGTCGAACTCGTGGCGCGTTACAGCGATCGTATCCCCGAACTGTCGTACTGACTCGTGTCTCGGGGGCGGCTTTCCGGTGGGTCGAAAGGACAGTCGCCCCCACCGCGAACCCGTGGCGGGATCGAGATCAGGGTTTCAGTTCCGCCACGGAGTTCATGCCCGTCATCTCCAGGACCCGGCGGGTGGGTGATCCTGGCGGCGCGATCATCGTGCATTTGGTCTGCAACAGCCGGAGCCGTTCGGTGAGTGCGAACAGGACACGCAGTCCCGCGCTGTCGATATAGGACACCTCGCTGAGGTCGAGGGTCACGGCGACGAGGTGATTGCTGATCGAGGCGAAGATCTTCTCCCGCACCGCGTCGCTGTTCGACAGGTCGATCTCACCGCTGAGCCGGATCTCGATGGTGCTGCCCTGCGCGTGGACGACGACGTCTGCCGCGGTCATGCGGACTCATCCTCCGAGAATCGTTTGCGCAGCCGGACGTGGGTGCCCGTCTCGTCGTGCTCCACGGTGAGCTCGTCACAGAGTTGCCGCATGAGCTGCATTCCCCTCCCGCGATGGGTGCCCCTGGGCGAGCGCCACGTGCCCGTGTCGCTTACGGTGATCTCCACTTCCGCGTCGTGCACCTCAAGCCCCAGGGCGACCTTACCGCCGTGGGGGCCGTAAGCGTGTTCGATCGAGTTGGCCACGGCCTCACCCACGGCGATGAGCAGGTCCGCCGTGTCGTCCTCGGATGCCCCCACGTTCGGCAACCAGCGCCTCAGCTGCGAACGCACCTCGGCCAGTGATTCGGGCGTGGCGTCGACCTCGAACCGCAACTCGGAGGGTGTTTCGGGAGCCTGTCGTCGAACCGCGAGGATGGCGATGTCGTCCTTGGGGGAGTTGACCCCCACCAACTTGCTCATCACTTCCGCGCACAGCGCCTCCGCCGGACCGGCGCGGACGGCTTCGCACAGCTGACGCAGACCGTCGTCCAATGGGCGGTCCCGTCGTTCCACGAGTCCGTCGGTGTAGAAGAGCAGAGCCGCTCCATAGGGCACCTCCACCGTGACCGTGTGTCGCTTCTGCGTCGTCGAACTGACCCCGATGGGCGCGTCGACGGGCACCTCGGTCACCAAGCGGCTCTCCTCCCCCGCGGGGGCGAACACCGGGGTGAGATGTCCCGCCAGCGACAGGTGGACCCGTTCCAGCGACGGTTCCCACACGCCGCAGGCGATCGTCGCCATGATGTCGGATTCGAAGTGGCGGGCGTATCGGTCGAGTTTCGTCAGGATCTCACTGGGGTCCTCACGGTCGAGGGAGGACGCCCGGAGGATCGTGCGGAGGCGACCCATGATCATGGCGGCGGACAGGCCACGCCCCACCACGTCCCCGATCACCATGCACACCCGCCCTGAGGGCAGGGTGAACACGTCGTACCAATCACCGCTGGTGCCGAGGCGTTCTCCCGGCACGTATCGAGAGGCCAGGTCGAGTCCGGAGATGGACGGTAGCTGCACGGGCAGCAACGACCGTTGCAGCGTCGCGGCCGCGTTCCGGTCGCTGGCCGTCAACTGGCTGCGCAGGCTGACCGCGATTCGGTCGGCGACCAGGTGCAGCCAGTGGATCTCCTCGTCGTCGAAGACCCGTTTGCGCAGGGTGCCGACGTGCAGGATGCCCAGCAACTCACCTTCCGCGAGCAGTGGGACACCGACGAGTCCCCGCAGTCCCTTCCGCCACAGCAGAGGGTTCACGACGGTCTCGGAGTTGACGTCCTCGATGGCGTACGGTTTCAGCTCGGTGGCGACCCGACCGGCGAAGCCCTCACCCACACGCACCCGCACACCCTGTCGCACCTCCTCCTCCAGACCGGAGGAGGCGGCGGCGACAAGCTGCTGTCCGGTGTTGTCGAGCAGGAGGACCGTCGCTGTGTCGGCTTCGAGCACGTCCCGGACCCTGCCCAGCAACTCCTTGAGCACGTCTTCCTCGCGCAGATGAGCCAGTCCTGTGTCGGCGATCGCCTCGAACCGACGCAGACGGTCTTCGGTGTGGTGGGTGTCGACCGCCCGTGGCATAGCCGCGAGCATAGTCCTCGCGCGGGGGTCCGTCAGGTCTCGTTGCGACATTTGTTCCGGTCTCGGTCCCATAATCATTCGGAAAATACGTCAAAGGGACGGCCTGGCTCGCGTCAAAAGGGATTCGAACAGGTCGCCGTGCTCGTCGACACGGTCCAGCACCTCGTCGGCCACGAACCCGAGCTCCGCCGGGTTCTCGCAGGCTTCGACCTCCGCCCAGGTTACCGGTGTGGACACGGTGGGCGCCGATCTCGCGCGCAATGAGTAGGGCGCGACGGTGGTTTTCTTGGGGTTGTTCTGGCTCCAGTCTATGAGCACTTTGCCGACGCGCAGCTTCTTCGCCATGCGGGATACGACCCGGTGCGGATGTCGACGCTCCAGCTTCTCGGCCACTCGCTTGGCGTAGTCGTTCGTTCGGTCGTCGGAACGTGTCTGTACGGGAGCGTAGAGTTGCAATCCTTTCGAGCCGCTGGTTTTCGGATACGCGGTCAGTCCGTCGTCGGTGAGTTCGTCGCGTAGCCACAGCGCCACCTCGCAACAATCGACGATCGTGGCGGGGGCTCCGGGATCGAGGTCGAACACGAGCAAGTCCGGATTGCGTCTTTCTCCTCGTGGCCCGACGGTCCATTGCGGGATATGCAATTCGATGCTCGCGAGGTTCGCGGCCCACACCAAGGTCGGCAGGTCCTGAACGAGCGCGAAGTCGGCGCTTTTTCGGCCGTGCGAGCTCTCCGGTGTCTCGATGGGCACGGTGCGTACCCAGTCGGGTGCGTGGGTGGAGACGTTCTTCTCGAAGAACGACTTACCCTCGACCCCGTCGGGATAGCGTTTCAGGGTGAGCGGACGGTCCCGCACGTGGGGTAACAGCACCGGAGCCACCCGTGCGTAGTAGTCGATGAGCTCGCCCTTGGTGAATCCGTGTTCCGGGTAGAGAATTTTGTCCAAATTGGATAATTCGAGTCGGCGCCCCTCGATGTCGACTGGTTGTGTCATGGTCGTCATCGCGCCAACTCCTCCGGATCGCGGTCGGGGCGCAGCCCCCGCCACGTCGGTGCGCGCAGTCGGCCGTCGTCGGTCCACGACTTGAACGCGACCTCGCCCACGAGTCGCGGACTGACCCAGTGAGCTCCGCTCGTTCGGTCTTTCGGTAAGGCTTCGGAGAACGGCGAGGTCCGGCGTTCCAGCCGGTGCAGTCTGGAGGTGAGGGCGTGCAGGGCGTCCTCGTCGAATCCGGTTCCGACCTGGCCGATGTACTGAAGCCGACCGTCGTTAGGGATGCCCAGCAGGAGCGAGCCGAAGGTGTCGGAGCGTCTTCCCCGGCCTTGCCGCCAGCCGCCGATGACCACCTCCAACGTCCGCAGTTCGGTGATCTTGCGCCAGTCGACGCTGCGTTCCCCGGGGCGGTAGGGGGAGTCGAGGCGCTTGGCGACGACCCCTTCCAGTCGTTGTTCGGCAGCGGCCTCCGTGACCGCTCGACCGGCCCCGGGGAAGCTGGGAGGGGTTCGCCAATGTTCACCCGTGATGTCGAGCTGCTCCAGCAGGTTCCTCCGCTGCCAGTAGGGCAGTCCCATGCAGGAATGGCCGTCGAGGTGCAGCAGGTCGAACACGAGATACGTGACCGGGGAGCGCTGGGACAACCTCCGGGCCTTCTGCGCTCCCGCGTTGATGCGGCCTTGCAGGGTGGCGAAGTGTGGTCTGCCGTCTCGGAACGCCACGATCTCACCGTCCAGCCAAGCCTGGGTGCTTCCCAAGTCCTCGCCGAGCGCACGCAATTCCGGATAGATCCCGGTGATGTCGTCGCCTCGCCGGGAGAACAGCGTGACTCTCCCCCCTTCGACCCGGGCGAGGGCGCGTACACCGTCCCATTTGAACTCGTATGCCCAGTCGGAGTCCTCCTCGGGGTCGGGCAGGGAGCCCGTCACGGCGAGCATGGGTTTGAGGAGGGAGGGAATTGGGGTCCACTCTGGATCGTCTGGTGGATCGGAACGTACGACGCTCCAATCACTTTCCCGGGTGCGGAAGAACACGTACTTGCCGTGCACCCGTTCACCGTGCAGGACGATCGAGACCTTGCTCTCGCCCCACTTGAGAGTCTCATAGGTACCTCGGTCCCAGATCGACATGTGTCCGCCGCCGTACTCGCCTTTCGGGATCTCTCCGGAGAACGTCGAGTACTCCAGCGGATGGTCCTCGGTGCGCACGGCGAGTCGCACTGTGCCCGGTTCAGTGGGAAGTCCCTTCGGTACCGCGAACGAGATCAGCCTGCCGTCGCGCTCGAGGCGCACGTCCCAGTGCAGATTGCGGGCATGATGTTCGTGCACGACGAACGTGTCGCCGTGGCCCTCCGTCGACGCGAGAGTTACGCTGGGTAGCGGTTCGGGGGTGTGTCCTTTCCTCCGCTTGTTCCGGTACTGCTCGAGTCGCGGCGCCATAAACCTCGGATACCCCGGGCGAGTGAGATGAACGCATCGGGTGCACGCTAAAAATGTGTCCTTTGTCACTGTTGGGTGTCGCCGGCCGGCCGGGTCGCCGCCCTCGCGGAGATTCGTGGGCCTCGACGAACGGCGTGGTGAGTTCAGCCGAAGGCTCAAGATTCCCGTCTTCGTCACGCGGACCGAGGATTCGGCACGTCACTGTTCCCGGTGAACACGGAGGGTGTCCGTCCACCGGGTTTCGGTGGTGTGGGTGTCCCGCCGGCGAGGCTGCCGGGCCCATAGGGGCGTTGATCAACACGGGGCGGTGGTCGGGGAGACTGTTCGCACCGATGTTCGAAGATCGACAGCTGGAAGGTACCCGACACCCATGATGGGTCGCACCCATGCGCTGACCGGTTGGTGTGCAGGGCTGGCCGTGGCGCCTGCGGTTGGCATCACCACACTGTCCCAAGCCCTCGTGTTCGCGGCGACGACCGCGGGCTACGCTCTGTTACCGGACCTCGATCACCCCGGCGCGCGGGCGTCCAAACTGCTGGGGCCGGTGACCGGAGGGCTGTCGTGGCTGTTGAGAAACGCCTCGGCCGCGCTGTACTCCGTGACGAAAGGGCCGAGGGACGAACGGAAGAAGGGTGGCCACCGGCACCTTTCACACACATTGTTGTTCGCCCTGTTGCTCGGAGGGGCGACAGCGGCGGGCACCGCGTTCGGCGGCCCGTGGGTCGTGGTCGGCGTGGTCGTATTCGGTCTGTTGCTCGCCGAGGACGCTCTCGGCGACTGGTTGCTTCCGGTGGCCTGTGGAGCGGTCGTGTGGTGGGTGGTCGAGAACAGCCCCGACGTGCTCGCGCAACTCGATTCGGTATCCGGGTGGCTCGGTATCGCGGTCGCGCTCGGCTGTTTCACGCACTGTCTGGGTGACGCGCTCACCGAATCGGGATGCCCGTTCCTGTTCCCGATCCCCATCGCGGGAGAGACGTGGTATGAATTGCGGCCTCCGAAACGGCTCCGGTTCCGCACCGGGGACAAGGTGGAGACCGGAGTCCTCTTCCCGGTTTTCTCGGTTCTGGCAGTGTTGTTGATCCCCGGGGTGTGGCCCGCCTTGCTCGGATTCTTCGACGACGTGCTCAACCAGTAAGACGACGTTCGACAAGGTGGATCCGGCAAGGCGAAGAAAGATGCCCCGGAAGGATTTCCGGGGCATCTTGTCATGGGAGGGAACGCTCGGCGTCAGCCCTTCTTGAAGAACTTGAAGTAGCCGGAGTCCGCGTCGATGCCCCACGCGCCGGCACCGAAGAAGCCCGCAGCGGCGCCCTTGTTCTCGTACTCGGACCAGCCGTATTTCTGGCCGTAGCTCTTGTCGCCGTGGTCCTTGCCGTTGTCGTGACCCTTGCCGTTGTGGCCCTTGCCCTTGTCCTTGCCGTTGTGGCCCTTGTCGCCGTGGCCCTTGCCGTTGTCGTGGCCCTTGCCCTTGTCCTTGTCCTTGAAATCGATGAGTCCCGCCCCAGAGGACACGTCGCCGGCAGCGGCACCGAACGAACCAGCGAAGGCATAGTTGGCCTCGTACTCGGCCCAGTACGCCTCGACTTCCTTCTCGCCGGCCGTTGCGACACCCGCGAATCCGAAGGCCAGGGGGAAGGCCAGGGCGGCCGCCACCATACCGCGACGAACACTGCGCATGAGTTGTTCCTTTCTCGCTGTTACACAGGGCGTGTAGCCAAGGCGAAAATGCCTCGTCGGATTGCTACCCCCGCGCCATGAGCCCTAAGCCGGGATGCAGGAGGCTCGCGGTAACTTTCACTGGGACGAGGTACCGATAAGCTCTAAGATCGATGCCTTCCCCGAAACCGGAAATGTGGGTGTCACTCCATTGGAATGACATCGCTCCGTCAGGGAATTGATGCCACTGACGCATATTTCCGCATACCCGCGGCGACGTGTCCGCGGATTACGTGGCCCGTCCGTTGTTTCCCGTACGCTCGAGTGGAGCGTCATCCCTCGGCGCCGTTGGTGTCGCGCAGTATGCGCATGGCTTGCGCCAAGGTCTCGGACGTGTCGGATCCCAAAGGTGCCAGCGGTCAGGCATGCGTATATCACCCGTCTGTCGTGGGCGCTGGGGACCCGGCGCATGAGATCGGCTTCGCACAGACGGTCGGCGACCTTGGTGAAACCGCCGCTGGAAAGCGCTGCCTCACGGGCGAGACGGGTCATGGGCATGCGGTGTTCGGGTGACCGCACCAGTCGTAGCAATACGTCGAAGGAAGCGGGGGCGAGTCCGAAACGCTTGTCGATCTCGGTCAGCAGCCGGTTCTGGGTGGCGAGATAACCCTCGATCACAAGGCCCCACCAGGTGACGACCTGATCGTCGTCGGGCTCGTCGCCGAGTTCCGTGGACACGGATTTCAGTATAGGCACAATCTTTCAAGAAGATATCTTCCTCGAAAGAGTTTATCTCAGTAGCGTTGGAGGTAACCCCGCCGCACGAGGAGGAGCCATGCCGTTTCAGACCAGTGGCCTGCACCACGTCACCGCGATCGGTGGTGATCCACAGCGCAACGTCGACTTCTATCTGCGCACTCTCGGGCTGCGGTTGGTGAAGACCACCGTGAACTTCGACGATCCGGGCACATACCACCTGTACTACGGCGACGAGTCCGGCAAACCCGGAACATTGTTGACCTTCTTCCCCTGGCGTGGCGCTCCTCGTGGTCGGATCGGCACGGGCCAAGCCACGACGACGTCGTTCTCCGTGCCGGAACACTCCATCGGCTGGTGGAAACGACACCTCGACGCGGCGGGCGTGACGGTGAGCGAGGTCGTGAACCGGGACGAGGAGGAGGCGCTGCTGTTCCGCGATCCCGACGGGCTTCAGCTGGCGCTCGTGGCGCATCCGCAGGAGGATCCGCGCAATCCGTGGGACACCCCCATGGTCCCGGCCGAACACGCCATCCGAGGGCTGCATTCGGTGACGATGTCGGTGACGCGGGAGGACGCCACCGCCGGCATGCTCATCGAGGGGCTCGGCCTGTCCCTTGCGTCCGAGGATCGCAATCGCTTCCGGTTCGCAGCGGGCGACGGTGGCCCCGGCGCACTCGTGGACGTGGTGGTGACACCGAACTCACCGAAGGGGTTGGTCGCCGCGGGCACCGTGCACCACGTCGCGTGGCGGGCACCGGATGAGGAGACCCAGGCCGCGTGGCGGGAGGAGTTGATCGAGCGCGGTGTGGGGGTGACCTCGATCAGGGATCGCCAGTATTTCCGGTCGATCTATTTCCGTGAACCCGGTGGTGTGCTGTTGGAGATCGCCACGGACCAACCCGGGTTCGCCATCGACGAGCCGTTGTTGGAACTCGGTAAGGCGTTGAAGCTGCCGCCCTGGTTGGAACCCGATCGGGAGCGGATCGAGTCGTCGTTGCCGGAACTCGAACTACCGAGTGAGAACAATCCGGTGGGCACATGAGTGAGCTGGCGTTGGAACACGAGTTCGTCGAGGGCAGTCCCACCGTCCCCGCGTTGTTGTTGCTGCATGGGACGGGTGGTAGTCCGACCGACATCCTCTCGCTCGGTAAGGAACTCTGTCCCGCCTCCCCGATGTTGGCTCCTGCGGGGCAAGTGTCCGAACGCGGTGCCGCCCGGTGGTTCCGTCGGCACGCCGAGGGGGTGTTCGACACCGAGGACGTCATCTTCCGGGCTGGGCAACTGGCCGACTTCATCGTCGAGGCGAGGAAACGCTACGGCCTGAACGAGCGCAGACTGGTCGCGGTGGGTTTCTCCAACGGGGCGAACATCGCGGCGGCGGTGGTGTTGTTGCATCCCGAGGTGCTCACGGAGGCGGTGCTGTTCGCGGCGATGCTGCCGGTGCCCGAAGCGCCGCGCCATGACCTCTCGGCCACGCGGGTCTTCATGGCCAACGGGCGACAAGATCCGATGGCGCCGTCGGCGCCCGCTCAGGAATTGGTCACCGTGTTGCGGGAGCGGGGCGCCGACGTCACCGAACACTGGCACAGCGGCGGTCACCAGATCACTGTGGACGGCCTAGCGGCGGCCAAGGAGTGGCTGTCGGTCAACGGTCACAACGGGCCACATCCGGCGAATGGGTGATCAGTACATCGAGTGACCCTGTGCTCCGATCCCGCGGTTATAGTCGTGTTCGCTTCCGGAAACGTAAGGGAAGATGCACGATGAATTTCGGTGACATGGTGAACTGCCCGCGCTGTCTCGGCTCCGGGCTCGCCCCGAACCGGAAGGACCCTTGTGGTAACTGCGGAGGACTCGGACAAGTCCCGAAGTGATGACTGTCCGTTGTGCGGCGGCTCCGGTGTCCTGTCCTGGGAGCAGCCGCACTTCGGAGTCCTTCGCACCATCGAGATGCCGTGTCCCGCCGGATGCGGTGAACATTGGAAACATCCGTTGGCCGAGCGGGACAGGGTGGTGGCGGAAGCGGCGGAATCCGATGACCCGATCGCACGCCGGGAGGGTAACGTCGCTGCCGCCAACCGGATCGGTGCCGATTTCATCCGCGAGGCACTGCGGCATTGGGGTTTTTATCCTCCTGATTGCGACTCATCGAAAAAGTGATCAGTCGCAGTAGCATTGGAGGGGTGAGAACGCGGGACCTGGTACACGGCGTCGGAAGGATCGCCGGGTGGGCGGCTCGCACCGGTTACGAGTTGAGTAAACGACTGCCCGGTGCTTCCGACGACGAGCCACCGCGTCTCGAACCCGTGCCCGTCCGAGCGAAGTCGGCGCGTGGTGACGACCCGCTGCGGACACGGATGGCGCGGCTGCTCGCGGAGTCGGCCGAGCTCAAGCGCGACGACGCCCGCGACCGGCTCTACGAGGCGATTCTGGCGTCCTTGGTCCCCGATGAGGCGCGCATCCTCTCCACGCTCGCGCAGGGCGGCGTGTTCCCGCTGATCGACGTCGCCGAGCGAACGCTGTTCGGTGGCGTGGGCAGGATCGTGTTGCGGAACGCCTCCACGGTGGGTAAGGCGGCCGGTGTCACGCTCGACGACCACGTTCCCGTCTACGTCACCCGCCTCGTCGATCTGAACGTGGCCGAAGTGCTGCGGGAAGACCCCACTTTGGACACGCAGTACGAGGTGCTCGTCGCGGACGAGGCCGTGGTCGAGGTGGTGAACACCGTGCGTAGGCCGACGTTCGTGCGGCGGACACTACGGATCTCCCGGTTCGGTCTGCGGCTGTGGCAGGCCTGCGACCCGGCGGGCGGGTGACGATCGACCGAAGTCGGATCCATCAGGCCCACCAACGGCCGCAGAGCCAGTCGAGTGTCACGGCCGCGGTCCAGGATTGTTGGGTGCTGCCGAGAGGTTCTCCGGTGAAGGGTTCGTAGTACTCGCCGAAGGAACCGTCGGCCACCAGCCGGAGGCCCTGTTCGCGCCAGTTCCGCGCGAGTCCGGTCCAGCCTCTGCGCTGGAAGGCGAAACTGAACAGCCACACCAGGACGGGCCATTGCGGGCCACGCCAGTAGCGGCGTGCGTCGAAGCCCGGTTCCGTGGGGGACACCGAAGGGGCCACGGCGGCGTGGAACTTCGGATGCCCGGCCCAGGCCGGCCCGGTCAGGTGCGTCAGCAGTCGATGTTCCAGGTGTTCCGGCAGTGCCGAACACAGCAAGGGGGAGAACGCCGCGACCGTGGTGGTTCTCGTCGTGTCGCCGTTGCGCAGGTCCTTGTCGAAGGCGAGCCCGGTGTCCGGGTCGGCGCTGTGGGCCACTGCTTCCCGGGCGTGCGCGGCCCAGGTGCGCAGCTCGGCGACCTCGTCGGGGGCGTCGAGGGAGAGCTCGTGGGCGAGCTCGACCAGGTCGTCGCAGGCGATCGCGAACAATGCCGTGGTGAACACGTCGCCGACACGGAAGTCCAAGGTCTTCGGTACCACTTCGGGATCGTAGTCGGCGCGCCGTAGCTGTTCGATGAGCCAGAGATAGCGGTCGTACTCGGCGTCACTGGGTCGTTCGTTCGGATCGTCGACGCCGAGGAGGTCCAGCCGCACGTACGGCGGCAGATCCGGTCCCGGCTGCACGTGTGCGTAGGGGGCGTCCCACCGCGGCGAATTGTCCATTCCGGACTCCCAGCCGTGCACGATCGTGATCAGGCCACAGGATTCGGACATGCGGTGTCGCGCGAGCCAGCGATGCCATCGGTACAGCGCGGGCCAGGTTCGGGCCGCGAACGTCTCGGCGAGTTCGACGTCGTCTCGTGAGACGTGGCGTGCGATGTCGACGATGCGACGCAACGCGATCGCGTGTACCGGAGGTTGGCAGATGCCGGAGGTGCGCACGTGCGGTGGCCGCTGTGGGACGGAGTCGGTGCCCCACCGGTCGGGGCCGGGGAAGTAGCTCGTGGCGTCGGTGAAGACGATGTGGGGGATCATGCCGTCCGACCATTGCGCGGACAGCAGGGTGTCGAGTTCGGTGAGGGCCCTGTTCACGTCGAGGTGGGCAAGGCCGATGGCGATGAACGCCGCGTCCCAGCTCCACATGTGCGGATAGAGCTTGGGGGAGGCGGTGACGAGGGTGCCCGTGTCGTTGTCGCGCAGGACCGCCGCGGCACGGGCGGCGAGAGTCGTGGGTGGCAGTTCCGGCGCGCGCAGGCCGGTCGGGTCGATGGAAGTCGGGTCAATGGAAGCGGTCACGGGCACTCCCATGACGGGTGGGATTCGGGGCCGTACCACCGATGGCGTGTCGGGGGTGAAGCCGTGTCGGGGGACGGGTTGCGGCTTCACGGGCGGGGAGGCGGCGGAGGCGTCGGCTCACGCCCATCCAGGGGGACTGTGGCGTTGGACACAAATTCTCGCCTTCTTCGGCGATGGGCGCCCTCACGCGGTCGGTGGGCGGGGCGGCCGCGTCGGGGTCGACAGCGCGTGAAAGCGCATGTCTGTTGGTGTCGCTGCTGCACATCGGGGTCTCTGGATGAGTCAATCAGCTCGATCAACTTTTGTCTAGTCAGCGAACATAAGTGGATTGCGTCATTCTGTCAACATGGTCGACACAAATCCCACCTCGCCGGGCCACGTGTTGGGGGTGCTGCGCGCGGCCGGACCGTTGACCCGGCAGGAGCTCCAGGAGCGTGTCGGTGTGTCCCGGGCCACAATGGTCGAGCGGCTGGACGTGCTCCGACGGGCCGGCCTGCTGCGCCGGGTCGGACATCGGGAGTCCAGTGGCGGCCGCAGGGCGGAACTGCTCGCGGTGAACGACACCGGCCATACGGCACTCGTCGCCGATCTGGGGCAAAGCCACGCGACACTGGCCGTGGTGGATCTGCGAGGCACGGTCTTCGCCCGCGCCGACCACGAGTTGTCCCCCCACGACTCTCCACAAGAGACGCTTTCGAGGCTCGTGGAGACGGGGAAGTCTCTGATCACAGACTCGGGCAAGGCGGAAACGCTGTGCGCGGTGGGGTTGTCGGTGCCGGGACAGATCGATCACGACGAGGGCGTCACCGCCGCACCGTGGTCGATGCGGGAGTGGGACGGCGTGCGGCTACGCGACCCGTTCAAGGAAGCCTTCGACGTGCCCGTGTTGCTGGAGAACGACGCCAACGCGTTGGCGATGGCCGAGTACTACGCGATGGGCAGGCCCGAGGCCACGATGGTGGGTGTGAAGGTCGGCACGGGCATCGGTGCGGGGGTCGTCATCGCGGGGCGGCCGCATCGTGGGGAGACCGGGGCGGCGGGGGAGATCGGGCACATGCGCATCGAGGGCGGTGACCGGCGTTGCGTGTGTGGGAGACGTGGCTGTGTGGCGGCGGAGGCGAGTGGGCGGGCGCTGGTGCGAATGCTGCGCTCGAAGGGTGCCCGTTCCGTGAACGACGTCGTCCGTTGGGTCGAGGAGGGGCGGGCCGAGGCCGTGGACGCGGTGTCGGCCGCGGGACGGCTCGTCGGTACGGTGCTCGCGACCGTGGTGACCATCGTGAACCCGCGCTACGTGCGACTCGGTGGTGCCATCGGCGTGCTACCCCCGTTCGTCGAGGCTTTGCGGAGGACGGTGGAGGCCAACGCGCACACCAGTGCCTTGCGCAAACTCGACATCGCGGCGTCCCAGCTCGGTGACCGAGGGGTGTTGGTGGGGATGTCGGGTCTCGTCGCCGACGAGATGCTGTCTCCGGCGAGGGTCGACGCCCAGGGGTTCCGCTGAGCCCTCCCGTATCCACGGACGCGACTGCACAGGCTGCGGACACGGCTTTCGGTTCGGCGGGGTTCGCCGGAATGCACCAGAATTTCCTTATGAGGAGCGTGGACATACTGATCGACGGGTTCGGGCGGGTGAAGGAGGCCGTGCACGACGCCGCGCGCGGTCTCAACGCCTCCTCGTTGAACCATCGTCTCGATTCACGGGCCAACTCGATCGCGTGGCTGCTGTGGCACCTCACCCGGGTTCAGGATGATCATGTGTCCGAAGTGGCCGGAGTTGAGCAGGTGTGGCATGCGCAGGGCTGGATCGATCGATTCGGGTTGCCGCTGTCGGCGGGGGACACCGGGTTCGGCCACACGAGTGAGGATGTCGCCGCGGTACGGGTGAAGTCGGCGAAGTTGTTGACCGGTTACTACGACGCCGTCCACGACAACACCCTCGCCTACCTCGAGGGGCTCGAGGACGCCGATTTCGACGTCGTCGTGGACGAGTCGTGGGATCCCCCCGTCACGTTGGGGGTCCGGCTGGTCAGTGTCATCGCCGACAGCCTCCAGCACGCGGGGCAGGCCGCGTATGTGCGTGGGCTCGTGCTACGACGCTGACCGATCCCGCGGAGGGCGGAAGGGGAAGACCGCCCGCCGTGGTGCTACTCCCGGGATCGCCGATCCGGTGTAACGAACTCACTCGGCGGAACGCTAACCCGTACGGACGCTCGCCTTCTGTGCGCAGCGCCACTACCGTACATCCCGTATGGCGTGCTGAGAATACAGCGCCCCCATGCGCTGCGCTTATATCACATCGAATGCCATGATCGTAACCTTTCTGTACGTATCGTCACACGTGTTTTTAGGTTGCTGCAGGTAGGCGCGTTCTGTCCCGACGGGACAGCTGATACCTGCAAAGCATTCTGTTACGTTGCCTGAATATGTCCGGAAAGCACTCGGAGCGTGCCAACGGCGATAATCAATCGGCGGGCCGCGTTGTGATCGAAACGCCGACCAAGCGGGACGGTGCGGCCCTGTGGCGAATAGCGCGTGATTCACAAAAGCTGGATCTGAACTCGTCATACGCGTACCTGTTGTGGTGTGTCGATTTCGCTGACACGTCGGTCGTGGCGCGCGTTGACGAAGAAATAGTTGGGTTTGTGATCGGATATCGGCGACCCACGGAGCCCGATGCCGTGCTGGTATGGCAGGTCGCCGTTGACGCTTCCCAGCGGGGCCGAGGCCTGGCGGGCGCGCTGCTCGACGGGCTGTTCGGTCGACTGGTGGACGTGGGAGTGCGTTATCTGGACACCACCATCACGCCTGACAACGAGGCGTCGATTCGGCTGTTCACCTCCTTCGCCAAGAGGTGGAACGCCACGTTGGAGAGGTCGCGTTTGTTCGAGTCCGATGACTTCCCGGACGCGCACGAGCCGGAAGACCTTTTCCGCATCGGTCCGCTCGCACGGGCGTGATCCGTCTCGCGGAATTATTTGTTTCAAAATAACAGGAGACTGAGTAACGTGAGCATCTTCGAAACGCTCGAATCCGAGGTGCGCAGCTACAGTCGTGGCTGGCCCACAGTGTTCGATCGAGCGCAGGGTAGTTGGCTCTACTCAGAGGACGGTAAAGCATACTTGGACTTCTTCGCCGGAGCCGGTGCTCTCAACTACGGGCACAACAATCCGGTTCTGAAGAAGGCATTGATCGATTACATTTCCCGAGACGGCGTGACCCATGCGTTGGACATGTTCACCGTCGCCAAGCGCGACTTCTTGGAAACGTTGAATGACATCATCCTGAAGCCGCGCGAGATGGATTACAAGGTCATCTTTCCCGGTCCCGGTGGTGCCAACGCCGTCGAGGCGGCACTGAAACTGGCCCGCAAGGTGACCGGCAAGGAATCGGTCATCAACTTCACCAACGCGTTCCACGGCATGACGTTGGGCGCGTTGTCGGTGACGGGTAACTCGATGAAACGCGGTGGCGCGGGCGTCCCCCTCGTGCACGCCACGCCGATGCCGTACGACAAGTACTTCGACGGCGCCTATCCGGACTTCCTCTACTTCGAACGGTTGCTCGAAGACTCCGGCAGCGGGTTGAACGAGCCCGCCGCGGTCATCGTGGAGACCGTCCAAGGCGAGGGCGGTATCAACGCCGCGCGGCTCGAATGGCTGAAGGGGCTGTCGGATCTGTGCCGACGGCACGACATCCTGCTCATCCTCGACGACGTGCAGATGGGTTGTGGTCGCACCGGTCCGTTCTTCAGCTTCGAGGAGGCCGGCATCAAACCCGACATGATCTGCCTGTCGAAGTCCATCGGTGGTTACGGGCTACCGCTGGCCATCACGTTGATCCGGCCGGATCTGGACGTATGGGCTCCCGGGGAGCACAACGGTACGTTCCGCGGCGTCAACCCGGCGTTCGTCACCGCGGCCGAGGCGCTGCGCACCTATTGGCAGGACGACGACCTGGAGAAGAGCACCAAGGCGAAGGGTGAGCGGGTGGCCCAGGCGTTCACCGAATTGGTGGAACGCTATCCGGAGGCGAACCTGGTCTCCAAGGGACGTGGTCTGGCCCGCGGCCTCGAATTCGAGAACGGTGAGCTGGCGAGCAAGGTCTGTGCCGCGGCATTCGAACGTGGTCTACTCATGGAGACCTCCGGTCCCGATGGGGAAGTGGTGAAGTTGCTGCCCGCGCTCACCACGACAGAGGACGAGATCGGACAGGGGCTGTCGATCATCGCCGAGTCCGTCGACTCCGTGCTTTCCCGCTGAGCACGGCCGAGAAAACATCCCGATACACGAAGGAGAGACCTTGATCGTCCGCACGCTGGATGAGATCACCGACACCGACGCAGACGTCAAGCAGCCGAACTGGCGCAGCAAGCGGATCGTGCTCGCGAAGGACAAAGTCGGTTTCTCGGTGCACGAGACCACTTTGTACGCGGGAACCGTCAACGACTTCTGGTACGCCAACCACATCGAGGCCGTGTTCATCATCGAGGGTGAGGGCGAGCTGACGGACAAGGAGACCGGGAAGACCTATCAGCTCAAACCCGGCTCCATCTACGTGTTGAACGAACACGACAAGCACCAGGTGCGTCCGAAGACGGACATGCGCACGCTGTGTGTTTTCAACCCGCCCATCACGGGCCGGGAGGTGCACGACGAGAACGGGGTCTACCCGCTCGTCGTGGAGGGCTGACACGTCGGTCCACGGCAGGCTTCGTGGGGATCACGGTGATGACCGTGGTCCCCACGAAACCCCGATTCGGCAACACCTGAGAAAGAACGGGGAACGCGAAACACCGATACAGCACGAAGAAAACAGCACAGTGGCACTCGGAGGAGGCGAGTTACCGTGACTCTCACGGAGAGCCGGACCATCGACAGCTATCCCACTCGGGTCGCCGGTGAGGCGAAGCTACTCGAGCGGAAGGACCCCACCGTCTGGGGTTCGGCGCAGGACGGCCCGATGGACGCGGCCGCCCTGGCCTCGCACGACACGAAGGGATACTCGATCATCGAGGGCCTGCTGTCCCCGGCGGAGGTGCAGGGGTACTGGCAGGAACTCGTGCGGCTCTCGTCGGACGAGGAACTCAAAACCGACGAGCGCGTCGTCACCGAGAAGAGGTCCGGCGATGTCCGATCGATCTTCGAGGTTCACAAGATCAGTGAGCTGATCGCGGAGCTGGCGCGTGATCCCCGGATCCTGGACAGGGCGCGGCAGATCCTCGGTTCGGAGGTCTACATCCATCAGAGCCGGGTGAACTACATGCCCGGGTTCAGGGGTAACGGCTTCTACTGGCACTCGGATTTCGAGACCTGGCACGCCGAGGACGGAATGCCGAAGCCGCGCGCGGTGAGCTGTTCCATCGCGTTGACGGACAACTATCCGTTCAACGGCGGCTTGATGGTGATGCCGGGCTCGCAGCGCACCTTCGTGCAGTGTGTCGGGGAGACCCCCGAGGATCATTACAAGGAGTCGCTGAAGGAGCAGGAGATCGGCGTGCCGAGTGAGGAGGACATCACCAAGCTCGCGGCTGAGTACGGTATCGACCAGTTCACCGGTCCTGCGGGCTCGGCGTTGTTCTTCGACTCCAACATCATGCACGGCTCGGGGAACAACATCACGCCGTATCCGAGGTCGAACATCTTCTTCGTCTTCAACAGTGTCGAGAACACGCTGGTGGAGCCTTACGCGGCGAAGAACCCGAGGCCGACGTTCATCGCCAGTAGGGACTTCACGCCGCTGACCCGCTGACACCGTTTTCGCGACGCCGAACGGCGAACAGCCTACGTTGGGGTGCTTGTAATTACACGGATGCAATCTGTTACGTTATGTGCACCTCAACGGCGCGGCTGACGAGGTTACCGCCGTCACAACTGGGTGACTCCTTGCTCGGGGTGAGTCCCGGACGTGGGCGACGGTGTGGATTTGCGCGAGTACGGCCCCGCGCCGCCAGATTCGGGACTGGTGGCACGGGGCCGTATTCGTCCCCGCTCACCCGTATCGGTGTCGGCTTCGGGCTAGTCGAACAGACTCGTCTCCGAACGGATCTCCAGCAGTTCGTACACCGGTCGGCCGCGGCGGCCGTCGATGGTGGTGGTGCGCACGACCCGCAGCCGTGCCGTCACCGGTCGGTCGAGATTCTCCTTGATCTCGTCGAGCAGGTCGGGCGCCACGGCGCCCTGGATGGTCGCGCCCGTGTCCCGTTCGAGGTAGAAGATCCGGCGGCGGGTGCGGACGCCGTCGAGCCTGCCCGACACCGTCTCGTACCCGACGTCCTCGCGGGATTCCCGCAGGCTGCTCTGCAACACCCGAGCCTGTTCCGTGGTCATGCTGCGCACGACCTCCTCGCCCGTGGTGGGAGTGAGGGACAGGGCGATGCTGGAGGTGCGCATGACGGAGTTCACGATGTCGCTCACCGCGTTGCGCACGGTGTCGCGCTGGAGCAACACGGCGTCGAGCGCACCGTCGTCGGAGCCGTTCACCGGTAGGAAGTCGCACAGCTCCTTCACGGCACGTTCCGACAGGGTCTCGATCCCGTCGGAGATGAGGGCGCCCGGCATGGACGTCTCCGGGAAGCCGAAGAACATCGCGTTGCCCGCCTGACCGCGTTGGATGAGCGGTGCCTTCTCCCGGTCGGAGGGTTGCACCGACGTGATCTCGGTCTGGGGGTTGCGGACGATGTGGCCGATCTTGGCCGTGGCGTCCTGGAGGGCCCTGCTGATGTCGGAGGACGTGTAGGCGTCGAGGTAGGTGGAGCCCAGCACCGACACCCGAAGCAGCGGGGAGCGCGAGGTGCGTTCGAACTTGGCGTGCGCGGCCATCGCGGAAGCGCGTGCGAGGTCGTCGAGCCACGTGCCGCCTGGGATGTTCTCGGCCACTTGACGGAAGCTCACCATTCCACCTCCGCGAATCCCTTGACCGACCCCTCGACGGGCCCTCGTGACCAGGCGGCCTCCCACACGTCCTCGTCACCGGGGTGGCAGAGGAAGCCGTCCACCAATCCGTTCACGGGTTGTACCTGTTCGAGGTATGTCACCGGCTGCTCGGCGATCACGCCACGCAGGGTGAACATGCCGTAGAACAGGGACCGTGCGGGTCCGTCGAGCCGTTTGAGGGCACCCCACTCGTCGGGGATGACCACCACGTCGACGTCGCGCGGTACCTCGGCCGAACGCACCGCGAGGCCACCGGCGATCCACGCCCTTCCCGACGGGATCAGCCGACACACCACGCCGAGGTACCCGCTCAACGCGCTGAACAGGATCTCCCGTTCGTTGCGGTGCGGGGCGTCCCACACGAACCGTTCGTAGATGTCGGAGAGGTCGGCCGGATGCCGCCCGGGCGGGAGAACGTTCTCCGACGTCCAGTGCGGTAGCGGCATGCACGATCCTTACCTGCAGGCGGGAACCGGGACCATCCGGCAACCTACCAGCTCCCCGGATCAGCCCTCGCGCCGCGGGCGGTCCTCCTCGGCCGCCTCCGTGTCGTGTTCGTTGGGCCACTCGTTACGCGCGTGCCATTCGGACGCGGACACGGGGAGCACCCCCTGCTTGCGACCTTCGTCGGGGAAGGTGTCCTCAGCCGGTCGCGGCCCGGGTGACGGCCGCGACGGTCGTTGCCCGAAGTGGGGTTGCGGTTCGACCGGACGGATCAGCTGGGTTCGTTCGGTGGCGCTCACATCCGAGTCCGATGCCGTGATGGACTCGCCTTTCTCCGCGGTCTCCCGTTTCCGCAGGCCCGAGAACAGGATGTACGCCGCGATGGCGCCTCCCAGCACGAACGCGATCAACAACCACAGCCAGATCTCACCGAACAACCACAGCATGGTGCGCCTCCTGCCAGGTTCCGCCCTGTCCCGGCGCTATCGCACGGTGATCTCCACCCTCCGGTCGATCGAGGACGTGCCGCTGTCGGACAACGGGCGAGTGGCGCCGTACCCGACAGGTTCGACTCGATCGGGTGACAAGCCTGACTTCACCAGTTCCTCCGCCACGGCCTCGGCACGCTCGTACGACAGCTTCCGGGCGCTTTCCGGTTCGGCCCCGGGTACCCGCGCCACGTGTCCCGCTATCTCAAACCGCCAATCCGTGGGAGCCTCCGTCAGCAGGTCGGCGACGTTCTTCACCGCCTGTCGGCTGGCGGCGTCCAGGTTCGCCGAGTCGGCCGCGAATGTGATGGGCGTATCGGCCAGCGCCTCGTCGATCCCTCGCTGCAACCCCGCCTTCCGTTCGGTGTGGGGTTCGGAAGCGGACTTTGGGGCGGCGATCTCCACCGAGCGCACGCCGTCGACCTCGTCGATCACGGCCTTGGCGAGCAACGCCTCCCGTCGGGAGTCCGCCCGCACAGTCGCATCTCGCCCTGAGAACGTGACCACGTCGGTGGGCAGACGCGACTGCGCCAGGGCCTCCTGCGCCCGTGCCGTGAGCTCGGACTCGATATCCGCTCGCTCGACCAGGGCTGCCGTAAGGGCGAGCGCGCCACTCACCAGAACGGCCGCGACGGCGAAAACGGTGAAACGGCGCGAGGCGGACATAACGCGACTCTAGGTCCGGTTCCTCGTCCCTGCGAGGTAACGCGGATGCGGACGTGACCGACGGCCCTCTCCGCCAGCGTCGTGGCGGTGGATGCCGTGGCGGGTGCTGCCGCGGTGGCTGCCGTCGGGGCCGTCGACGTCGTTATTGGGGCCAGTTGTGGCCGTTTGGGGAGGACTCCGTCACCCGTCGACTTACCGCGTAGCTGCCGGCGGATCCACGGCAGCAGGTGCGTTTTGGTCCATTCCAGGTCCGAACGGCGCAGCGTCAACCAGTTGGTGGACTTGGGGTTCTCCGGCCAGGGCTCCCGCCAGTCACCCTCGGTGGGCACACCCAGGACCTCCGCCACCCGCAACGCGATCCTGCGATGTCCTTCCGAGGTGAAGTGGAGTCGATCGTCACTCCATGCCCGTGGGTCGTTCAGCGGCTCCATCGCCCACAGGTCCACGACCTTGGCGCCGTGCCGGTCGGCGATGGCCCACAGGTGGGAGTTGTAGATACCGACTTTCCTGCGCAGGATGCTCATCACCGACATGCGTTTGGTGTCGGGGCCGGTGAAGATCACTACTTCGATACCGGCCTCGCGCAGCTTCGCGATGCCCTTCTCGAACTCCGCCGCGACATGGTCGACATCGGTGCCCGGGACGATGATGTCGTTACCGCCCGCGCACACGGTAACGAGATCGGGCTTGGCGTCGAGCGCGATCGGCAGCTGCTCCTCCATGATCTCGGCGAGCAACTTGCCGCGCACGGCCAGGTTCGCGTAGCGGAAGTCGCTGCGGCCGTCGGCGAGAATCTCGGCGAGCCTGTCGGCCCAACCCCTGAACGTCCCGTCGGGTAGTGCGTCGTTGAGGCCCTCGGTGAAGCTGTCCCCGATCGCAACGTAGCTGTTGAACTGGGTCACGAACGTCTCCTCCCGCCAACGCCCGATGATGTTCACGACTGACCCGGTAGCCTGCCTTCGCGGCGGGCTCCTACGCTACGGTCAGTTAAATCTCAACTCCCCGATTCAATAATCCTCTCATCGCTTCGCCGGGTATTTCAATGAAGCGGTTGGCCTTGCGCCTGTGGGGTAGATCTCTCCCCGTGCGTCGTGCCGCCAGAGTCTGCGGCACTCTGAAAGTGTGAGTGACGGTTCCGCGAGCGATGGCCGGCGAGAGTCACTGGCCACCCTGCTCGGCGGTCGGCGAGGCGCCGTGGACGCGAGCCTGCCGCCCGTCGCGTTCGTCGGGGGCCGCTATCGCGGTGAGTGTAATGGCCGGCGTGATCCGCACGGCTCGGGGTGGCAAGCCCCGCGCCGTACTGATCAGCCTGGCCGCCGTGGTCGTGGCGGCGCTCATAGCGATGTACACCGGCAGGCCGGAGGACTTCTTCCTGCCGCAACTGTTGTCCAACGTCGCGAGCGCGCTCGTGTGGGCTGCGAGCATCGTGGTGCGATGGCCGCTGCTCGGGGTCGTCGTAGGACTGCTGCTGGGACAGAAGACCCGCTGGCGTGCCGACTCCGACCTGGTACGCGCCTATTCACGGGCGAGTTGGGTGTGGGTGTGCCAATACACCATCCGGGTGGTCGTGTTCGGCGCGCTGTGGGTGTCGGGCAACGTGGTCGCGTTGGGCGTGGCGCGTGTGGCGCTGTCGTGGCCGCTGGTGGTGGCGACCATCGCGGTGAGCGGTTGGGTGCTGTACCGGTGCCTTCCCGACGAGCACCCGGGCCTGCGGCAGCCGCGGCCCGGGTGCTCGAGCTCGGCTGAAGCGGCGCGATCCCGCGGGCGGTGACCGCCGGGAGGGGCGAGAAGACGGCAGAAAAGCGGGAGCCCCCGGCGAGGGGGAGGTCCGGGGGCCCCGTTACACCGTACTCGTTCTCGGGCGTGCGGTGTCGGGGCCGAACGCCTCGAGCGCGGCGAGCCAGGCCGCGCCGCGCACACCGCTGTCACTGCTCAGCACGGGGATGTCGCCCGTAGCGCGAAGCGCCGTCCGCACCGCGGCGCCCACGGGGCTGCCCTCGCCGAGCACGCTTCCGACGAGCACCACCGGGGTGCGTTCGCCCGGGTCGCGGGCGGCGAGTGCGGTGTCGGTGAGCAACCGCGCGGCGTGTTCCACGATCGACACCGCGGCGGGATCGCCCTCGGCGTGAGCGGAGCTGACCAGCGGCGCGTACCGCGCCAGGTGTACGGGGGGTTCGGCGTTGACCGCGGTGATCAAGCGGTACGCGGCGTCGGGCGCCGTGGGATCGACACCCGTCGCGTCGAGCACCGCGTCCGCGAGCGCCGAGGGTGGATGAACACCGCTCAGCACGTCGAGCGCGGTGCGTACGGCCTGCCTGCCGAGCCAGAACCCGGAACCCTCGTCACCGAGCAGCCAGCCGTAACCCCCGACCGTGGACACCATGCTCCTGCCGCGGATCCGACCGGCGATCGAGCCCGTCCCCGCCACGAGCACCGTGCCGTCGGGCTCGGCCGTCGCCGACACGAACGCCGCCTCGGCATCCGTGACCAGGCGCGGTCTGGGGGCGTGGGGGAAGCCCAGGCGCGCCCACGCCCGCTCGAACACGGCGGCGACGTCGGGGTCGGTGAGTTTGCTGCGTCCGGCCATGCCGATCACCCAGGCGCGCACCTCGGTGGGATCGAGTCCGGCCATGGCGGCCTCGGTGGCCTCGACCATCGCTTCGGCGGCGGATTCCGGCGGGTGTGAGTTCGGATTCCCCCCGCCCGCGCCGCCCTGGCCCAACACGTGGCCGGTGGAGTCGACGACCCAGGCCCGCGTGGACGTGCCCCCGGCGTCCACCCCGACCGCGAGGTTCATCGCGTCCTCGTCACCTTGCGCAAGCCACGTGGCCGGTCGGGGTCGAACCCGCGCGCCAGGGCGAGTTCGAGCGCCAGGCGCTGCAGAGGCAGTACCTCCAGGATCGGGGCGACTTCCTCGGCGACCTCCGGGACGGGGATCGTCAGGCTGGCGGAGGGCACCGACCATGCGGCCGATCCGACGCACAGCAGGTCGGCTCCCCGCTCGGACAACGTGGCGAACACGTCGAGCATCGAGGCGCCGCCCGCCCCGATCCCGGCGACGCCCACCACCGCCGTCTCGGTGTCCACGGCGGCGATGGGGCCGTGGAGCAGGTCCGCGCCGCTGTAGGCGCGGGTCGGCAGGTAGCTCGTCTCCGAGAGCTTCAGCGACCCCTCCAACGCGGTGGCGTAGGAGTAGCCGCGCGCCGTGGTGAGGATGCGGTCGGCGAATCGGTACCGCGCGACGGCGCGTTCGACGTCCTCGACCGTGTCGGTGAGGGTGCGCGACGCGAGTTCACCGATGTCGGCGACGTGTTCGCCCGTGCCGTTCCGCATGGCGTCGACCAGCAGGTACAGCGCCAACAACGTGGCGGTGTAGGTCTTGGTGGCGGCGACCGCCTTCTCGGTGCCCGCCTGCACGTCCACCGACAGTTCCGCGGCTTCCTCCAGCGGCGACGACGGTGTGTTGGTGACGGCCACGGTCAGCGCGCCGCGGGACCGCGCGGCCTGGGTGACCTCCAACAGGTCGTAAGAACCACCGCTTTGGCTGACGGTGATCAGGAGTACGTCGGTCAGGTCCTGCTCGGCTCGGTAGAGGGTGGTGGTGGACGGTGACACGAGTCCCGCGGGCAGTCCCAGCAGTACCTCGACGAGGTATTTGGCGTAGATCGCCGCGTGGTCGCTGGTGCCCCGTGCCGCCAGGAGCACGAATCGGGGACTGCGCTTTACGATCGCGTCACCCACAGTGGCGATGTCGGAACGGGCCTGGACGAGCTTCGCAAGCACGTCCGGTTGTTCGGCCACTTCCTCGGCCATGTGCTTGCCAGGTCCGACGTCGTTCACGGTTTCCACCCTGCCTTCACCCGAGTCGGTCATCCGAGGCCCTTCCGAACCGGTCTAGACCATTTTCGGACACGTTCAACGTACTATCCGAAGGGTACGTTCCAAGTGAGGGGGGTAGGTGTCGCAGTTAAGGGAGTCGGCAATGGTGGACACGCTTTCCAGGACGAGAGCGCCGCGGGAACCGAAGTACTGGGCGCTCAAACAACACCTGCTCGACTTACTCGAATCCCTGCCGCCCGGCGCGGCCATCCCGACTGAGCGGTCGCTGGCGACGGAGTTCGGCGTCTCCCGGACCACGGTTCGGCAGGCGTTGGCGGACCTGACGGCCGAGGGCAGGTTGCACAGGGTGCAGGGCAAGGGAACGTTCGCGGCGGAACCCAAGATCGCCCAGCGACTGCAGTTGTCCTCCTACACCGAGGACATCCGCGCTCAGGGGCGGGAGCCGTCGTCGCGGCTGCTGGAGATCGACGAGATCCCGGCCGAAGGGGACCTGCCCAAGCTGCTGAGGATCCGTACCGGGGCGAAGGTCCTGCGGGTGCAGAGGTTGCGCCTGGCCGACGGTGAGCCCATGGCGTTGGAGACCACTCATCTGCCGTCGGCACGGTTCCGCGGGCTGCGTAAGCACATCGAGTCGGGTGGATCGCTGTACGAAGCGTTGCAGGAACGCTACGGCGTGGAGCTGGAGCGGGCGGAGGAGACCATCGAAACATCGTTGGCGGGCCCGCAGGAGGCCGAACTGCTCGGCGCGGATGTCGGGATGCCGGTGCTGCTGCTGGAGCGGCAGACCTTCGCCGTGGACGGCAAACCGGTCGAGTACGTCCATTCGATCTACCGGGGTGACCGCTACAAGTTCGTCACGACGTTGACCCGTCCGTGACCGCGTCGTCGCTCTGTGTCCAGAGTGGACTCGATGGTGCTCGTTCCGTCACGCGCCTCGGAACGTAATCGTGCTCACGTCGGGCAACGCTGGGAGCAACTCGAACGATTCTCCCGTTAGAGGGGTGTCCGGGGAGTGCGAGCAGATCGAGAGTATGAGCGACGTCAAGAATAAGGACGACAAGCAGAAGATCGAAGACGAGGACTCGAAGAAGTCGGGCATGTCGCCCGCGCAGGTGACGGCCGCCGCGCTGGCCGCGGTGACGGCGGCGTTCCTGTGTTCGACCTTGGGTGTGTACGGCACGGTGCTCGGCGCGGGCCTGCTCAGCGTGGTGACCACGCTCGGCAGCGAGTTGTACATGCGCTCGCTGGAACGGACGAAGGAAGCCGCGCAGAAGTTGTCGGTCTTCCGGTCGCTCCGTGGCGGACGACAGCGGACCGGCCCGGAGGTCGATCCCGACAAGACCGTGTACCTGGCCGCTCCCACCTCGGAGCAGTTGACCGAGTACACGGCGGCCATGGAACGCACCCGGGTGCTGGCCTCCTCCGGTGCCGCTGAGGACGCCCGGGAGCGGCGGCAGTGGTGGCGACGTCGAGGTCCGGTGCTGGCGGCCACGAGTGCGCTCGGATTCCTGTTGTGCATGTTGGTGGTGACCGGATACGAAGGGGTCACCGGCAAGGCGCTGTCGGGAGAGGGACACACCACGGTGGGCAGCATCGTGCGCGGTGGTGCCGGCGTGGCCGGAGAGCCCCAGCCGCAGGAGGACGACACCGGCGTCGAGCAGGAAGTCGACGGTGAGGTCACGACCCCACCCACGTCGACCCAGTACGGCGAGTACCAGCCGGGCACCGACGGAACGCAGCCCACGACGGACGTGCAGCCGGTGCCGACGCAGCCGGCCCAACCGACCCAGCCGGTCCAGCCGACGCAGCCGACCCAACCGACTCAGCCCGGCGGTGAGCGCACGACGGCACCCGAGCAGCCCACCCAGGAACCTCAGCCCACCCAGCCCGGCGGTGGTTCGGGGGCGGGTGACCAGGCGCCGTCGACCTCGGAGGGCTGAGGCCGCGTGGGCTCGGCATCGGACGGCGCCGCCGGTCGGTCCGCTGAACAGCGGTAGACAGCGGGCTGAAGCGGGCCGCGGAGGCCCGATCGGAACCTCAGCCCACCGCGACGAGTCCGTCACGCAGGGCGCGTGCCGCCTCCGCCGGATCGTCGGCCTCGGTGATGGCCCGTACGACGACGACGCGGTGTGCGCCCGCCTCCACCACCTTGTCGAGCCGTTGCCGGTCTATCCCGCCGATCGCGAACCACGGCCGAGAGGTCTCGATCCCGTCTGCCACGGCCCGTACGAGGTCCAGGCCGGGGGCGGGGCGACCGGGTTTGGTGGGGGTGGGCCAGCACGGTCCGACGCAGAAGTAGTCGACCCCCTCCTCGACGGAGGCCGCGCGCGCCTGCTCCAACGAATGGGTCGAACGACCGATCACCGGCCGCTCCCCGATGATGCGGCGGGCGACCGACACGGGGAGGTCGTTCTGGCCGAGGTGCAGGACGTCCGCGTCCACGGCCAGTGCGACATCGGCGCGGTCGTTGACCGCCAGTAGCGCACCGTGCCGAGCGCACGCCTGCGCGAGGATCTCCAAAGCCTCGATCTCCTGGGCCGCCTCCAACGGCGCTCCGCCGGTCTTGTCCCGCAGCTGCACGATGTCCACGCCTCCCGCGAGCGCGGCATCGACGAACTCGGCGAGGTCGCCGTGCGGCAACCGCGCATCCGTGCAGAGGTAGAGCTTCGCGTCCGCGAGACGTTTTCTGATCTGGTCACCGTCGAGGCCAGGCATACCGCCACCGTAGTACGGCCCGACGCGGGGTAGGCTGGCTGCGTCCGCACGGGAGCCCAAGAGGGCTGAGAGGGAGCGGGGGCGCTCCGACCGTGGAACCTGATCCGGGTCATACCGGCGCAGGGAGCGTGATCGTCTGGTGAGGGAAATGTCGCGAGTCGACCTCGCGGTCGTCGGGGCCGGCGTCATCGGGCTGGCCGTGGCGTGGAAGGCGGCCGCGGCAGGGCATCGTGTCACCGTGTTCGACCCGGAGCCCGCCCGTGGTGGTGCCTCATGGGTCGCGGGCGGCATGTTGGCCCCCGTCGCCGAGGCGTGGCCCGGCGAGGAGGCCGCGCTGGCGCTGGGGGAGGAGTCCCTGCGTCGTTGGCCACGTTTCGCCCGCGAACTGCGGGCGGCGGGATTCGACTGCGGTCTGTCCGAACAGGGCACGATCATCGCCGCGTTCGACCACGCCGACGCCGAGCAGCTCGACATCCTCAGGCAGTACCTCGACGGGATCGGCAGGCAGGCCACGTTCGTCACCGGCAGGGGACTCCGTAAGACGGAACCCGGCCTCGGCGCGGTGCGTTCCGGGCTGCTCGTGCCGAGTGACGTGTTCGTGGACAACCGCAAACTGTTGGAGGCGTTGCTGTCGGCGGCGCGTTCGCGGGGCGCGCAGTTCGTCCTCGAGACCGCCGTACGGCTCACCGGCGACAGTGTGGCCACGGCCTCACGGACACGCCGATTCGACGCGGTGGTGCTCGCCGCGGGAGCACACAGCGGACGGCTGCATCCGGAACTGGCGACGGCCGTACGCCCGCTGAAGGGCGAGGTGCTGCGCCTGCGCTGCCGCCGGGGCACGCTGCCCCCTCCTCGACACACGGTCAGGGCCGTGTCGGAGGGACGGCCGGTGTACCTGGTTCCGAGGGAGAACGGGGGCCTCGTGCTGGGCGCCACCCAGTACGAGGCCGGGTTCGACACAGCGGTGACGGCCCGGGGCGTGCGGGAATTGATCGAGGCCGCCGAACGGATCTTCCCCGGTGTCGCCGAATACGAGTTGCTCGAGACCGCGGCGGGACTCCGTGCGGGCAGTGCCGACAACATGCCGTACCTGGGGCCCTTGCGTGACGGCGTGTACGCGGCGACGGGTCATCACCGGAACGGACTGTTGCTCGCCCCCGTCACGGCGGACGCCGTGCTCGCGTGGTTGTCGAACACCCGGCCACCCGACGGCACGGAACGTGCGCGACCGGACAGGATCACGAGTGAGGAGCACGTTGATGCGAGTGTTCGTTAATGGGGAGCAGCGGGAGCTGCCCGACGGCAGCACGGTCGCCGATGTGCTGACCGCCACCGTCAAGGACGTCCAGGGGATCGCCGTGGCGTTGAACGGCGAGGTGGTCCGTCGTGGGCGGTGGTCCGAGACCGTGGTCACCGACGGGGCCAAGGTGGAGATCCTGACCGCCGTGCAGGGAGGGTGACTCGAACGCCATGAGTATCGATCTGGACCCCGCGGCCGGCGACGGCGACCAGCTCGTCATCGGTGACCGCAAGTTCACCTCGCGTCTGATCATCGGCACGGGCGGTGCCAGCAACCTCAGTGTGCTGGAACGGGCACTCGTCGCCTCGGGGACGGAGTTGACCACGGTCGCCATGCGGCGTGCTGACGCCGAGGGCGGTTCGGGCGTGCTGGAGTTGTTGCGGCGGTTGAACATCGAGCTGCTGCCGAACACGGCGGGGTGCCGTAACGCGGCTGAGGCCGTGCTCACGGCGCAATTGGCGAGGGAGGCGCTCGAGACCGATCTCATCAAGTTGGAGGTGCACGCCGACGACCGGACGTTGCTGCCCGATCCGGTGGAGACGTTGGAGGCCGCTGAACAGCTGGTGGCCGACGGCTTCACCGTCATGGCCTACACCAACGACGACCCCGTGCTGGCGTTGCGGTTGGAGGAGGCCGGCTGTGCCGCCGTCATGCCGTTGGGCGCCCCCATCGGCACGGGACTCGGCATCCGTAATCCGCACAACATCGAATTGATCGTGGCCAGGGCCGGTGTGCCCATCATCCTCGACGCCGGTATCGGCACGGCATCCGACGCCGCGTTGGCGATGGAACTCGGCTGTGACGCGGTCCTGTTGGCCACGGCGGTCACCCGAGCGCAGGACCCGGAACGGATGGCGCGTGCCATGCGGTCGGCTGTGATCGCGGGCCGCCTCGCCCGCCAGGCCGGTCGCATCCCTCGACGTTTCTGGGCGCAGGCCTCCAGTCCGCCTCGCTGATCTTGTGACCGGGCTCCGTCGGACCCACTCGGACACACACGTAAGGTGTACGGCGATCCACGGCCAGGTACGAGTGGAATGCGGATCGAAGGAGCCCTACGTGACCGAGTCGAACGAGCCGTCCTCCGACGTACCCGGCAGGCTGTTTCTCACTATAGGACGGCTGTCCCGGACACTGCGCCAGGCCGGGGCGCCGGGACCGGGGACCGGGGCGATCTCGGCCATGGCCACGCTCGCCGCCTGCGGCCGGATGAGGCTGGGTGATCTCGCCGCCCGGGAAGGGGTCGCGGCGGCCACCATGTCGCGCATCGTCTCGGCGTTGGTCGACAGCGGCTACCTGTATCGGGAATCCGATCCGGTGGATCGGCGGGCCTGGCTGGTGGCGCTCACGGACGAGGGGGAGCGACTGTTGGCCGAGGTGCAGTCCACCCGTGTCCGGGAGTTGAGCAAGCGGATCGACCGGCTCTCCCCGGAGCACAAAAGCGCCCTCATCGCGGCTGTCCCCGCTCTTGAGGCCCTGCTCGAGGACGAGGAGCGTTCCCGCGGTTGACCTGTGTCGGTTGACCTGTGTCGACCCGGTGCGTGAACACGTGACTCGCTTCACCGGTGACGAGGCCGGTGGTAGAAGAGGTACGTGAACGAGCTGCGCTGGACACTGGCCTGGGAGAGCGAGACACCGAGGGAGCGACACGAGGGCCTCGCGCGGGCGCTGGCCTTGTCGTTCCCGGCCTACTCCGAGCTCTACCGGGGAGCGCGCAGTTGGGCTTTCGCCCGGCCGGAGGTGCGGATCATCGGGGAACTCGGTGACCACGTCGTCGCACATCTGGGGGTGCTGCGGAGATTCCTCCGGGTCCTCGACACCGGTGCGAGTGTCCTCGTCGGCGAGGTCGGACTGGTGATGGTCCACCCGGACTTCCGCGGTCGGGGGTTGGGCAGGAGGCTGCTGGACGAGGCCACCGACGTGCTGACCGGCTTCGACCTCCCCTTCGGTTTCCTGACCTGTCGACGTGGGATCGTTCCGTTCTACGAACGCTGTGGTTGGCGAGCGACCACCTCTCGGAGCACCATGATCGACGGTGACCAACGGCCCGGGCCCGACCCCGCCGTCGTGATGGTGCTGCCGGTCACCGCCGAGTGGCCCTCCTGGCCGGACGGACACGTGGTCGACCGCAACGGCCAGAAGGTGTGAGCGTCAGTCCTCGTCCGGTATCGCCACCGCCCCGTTGCGTCCTGCCATGCGCTCGAACAAAGGATTGCTCGTCTTGAGAGTCGACTCGACACGGTCGGCCTCGTCGTGTGCGCCCTCAGCACGTAAAGCGCGGATGAAGTCGTGGGCGCAGGCGGCTTCGGTCCACGTGTATCTTCCTGTGCGGTAGATCTCGAGTGCTCGGCCGAACTCCTGCCGCGCTTCGGCGAAACGGTTGGTCTCACGGTATGCGATGCCCCGCAAGTGTCGTGCCATGGCTTCCGCGTACGCATCGCCCGCTTGTCGTGTCCGTTCGATCGCTTTAGTCAAAGGCGGTATCGCCTTCTCCGGTGAACCGGTCCGTATTTGGAGCCATCCGACGTCTCGCAGCGTGTGGGAGTACCACAGGGTGTGTCCTAGCTCCTCGAAAATTGAAAGCGCTCGTTCTGCCTCCTGCTGAGCGCGACGTAGCCGTCCCATACCGGCGAGGACCCTGATCCGCGCGTTGTGGATTCGCCCGACCCACAGTCGTTCTCCCATGGGCTCGAAGATGCGGAGTGCATGTGCATAGCATTCAAGGGCGAGGTCCCGTTTGGCCTGTAGCCGGTATATCTTCCCCAGCGCGTACAGCGTCGCGGCCTCCCACCGGCGGTCACGCAGTCTGCGGAAGTCCGCCAACGCGGCTTGGAGGTGTTCCTGCGCTTCGGTCAATTCCCGGAGATAACCCAATGTTTCGGCGAGGGATCTGCGAAGCCGCGCGGTGGCTCTGAGATCCCCGAAACGACGTGCCATGTCAAGCGCCTCACGCTGGCACGTCTCCGCCTCCGCTGGCCTGCCTTGCGCTCGGAGGATCTCGCCGAGTTTCTCCAAGGACACGAGTAAGTGCCATACGTCGTTTAACTCGCGCAGGGCGTGTACGGCCTCGGTCATATGAGCCCGTGCCTGGGGGAAGTCGCTGTTCACCAGGTGGACACGAGCGAGGTCCGCTTTGTGGCGTGCCGCCGAGTACTCGTCGGCGTCGGCCGGGGTTGAGGACAACAGTGTCAAAGCGGTTTCGGGGTCATGGGCCGCGACTCGCAATGACGCCCGAGCGCGGACCAGTGCCTGCATCGTTCGCGGCCGCTCCGGCTGGTCGTGGTCCAGCAGGGTTTCCACTGTCTCGGGGGTGAGGTTCAAGTCCTCGAGGAAGTACGAGGCGGACTCGGCGATCAGCGAGGCCGTGCGAGGGAGTCCGAGTTCCCGTGCTCGCTCACAGGCCCAGACCAGCCGATCGGACTCGAGCGCGACCCATTCCGCTGCCGGTAGGCCGTCCAGCCGGTCTGACGGTGTCACGGCCTCCTGGGCGGCGAGTTCGGGGGCTCGGGAGGCGGCCAGGCTCAAAACGGCGTCCTTGTATGCCTCGATCAGCCGACGTTCGAGTTTCCGGCGTTCATCGAGTGGGAGTTGCTCGTATTGCGCGGAGGCGAAAACTCGTACGAGGTCGTGGATCGAGTATTGCGGCCCGGTGTCATCGCCGCTTACTGACTGCATCATGCACGTCTCAACCAGTTCGTCCGCGACGGGCAGCGCCGTCTCCTCCGGAAGGCCGGATGCCGTGACGTGCCAATTGGTGAGTCGCCCTGCCGGTAAGTGGCCGAGGAGGCCGAGTGACTGTTGTGCTTCCCTCGTGAGCTCCCGGTAACTGAGCAGCAGGCATGCTTGCAGACTCTCGTTGTCGTAGACGAGTTCTCTGAGTCGGGACCGCTCACTCGTCAGCCGAGCCCGCATATGGCGGAGCGTCAGGTCGGGACGTGCTCGTAGCCGAGCACCGACGATCCGCAGCGCGAGCGGTAGCCGGCCACAGAACTGCACGAGCTCCAGTGCGACGGCGGGGTCCTCCGCGATGCGCTCTTCGCCTGCGTAGTGGGCCAGGATGGTCAGTGCTTCGTCCTCCTGCGGTAACTCCACCCGGACCATCCGGTGGCGCGAGATGTTTCCGACGGACAGGGCCCGTCGGCTGGTGATCAGTACAGCGCAGCCGGGGCCCGAGGGAATGAGTGGCAGGATTTGTTCTGTCGAGTACGCGTTGTCGAGGACGATCAAAGCCCTGAGCGGGTTTGTGAGGCTACGGAAGAGACTGGCACGGTCGCCTGTGCGGCGTGGGATCTCGGTCGGGGCCACACCGAGGCTACGAAGAAACCACTCGAGGGCTTGTGCACTGGTTCTCGGCGAATCGCCGTCGCCCCGCAGGTCGATGTACAACCGGGCGTCGGGATAGTTTTTCTTCACCCGATGCGCGGTGTGTAGGGCCAGGGTTGTTTTGCCGATTCCCGCGGCCCCGTGCACGACCACCACGGTGGCCTGTCCTTGGTGCTCAGACGGCGTATTGGGTAGTAGCCCTCTGGGTGATCGGACGTCAGCCAATTCTTGAAGCAGGGCCCGGCTCAGCACGCTTCTCGCTACGAGATCGTGTGCGGGCGGAAGATGATCGATGGAGGGAGTGTTGATCGCCGCTACAGTGCGCGTTTTGTTGTAATACCGCTGCACTGTGAACGTGAGTCCACCGACCAGCACGGCGGCGCTCGTCCACCCCACGACCGCCCATTCGTCGGGGAGAATGCCGAAAACCAGGTCGCCTGTCATGGCTGCGGCCGCGCCCACCGCCACTGCGCCCGGAAGTAACCACTCTTTGTGGAAACGAGCTTCTCCAAGACCCAATTCCTCCCCCTCTCGTGCGTGCCTGATGATTACACGCCGGGGTCGCTCGTTTCCATAAAGACCGCTATCTTTAACCGCTGTTTCAGGGTCCTCGATTGATCTTTGAAATGCTTTGTCAGTGACGTTTTACTTTCGCCGGAGGCGATGTGGGGTGGACGCGGGGGAGGACCGGAATCCCTACTCCCGGTCCTCCTCGGCGACCCGCCAGAAAGCGGAGACGGGGCCGACCTTCGCGCCCATCGGATACGAGTGGCGGACCGCGTTGGAGACGTACCACTTGCCGAATCGCGTGGCCTCGGGAATGGACATGCCCCGAGCGAGTCCGGACGTCAGGGCGGAGGCCATGGCGTCACCCGCGCCATGGGTGTGTGGCGTGTCGACCCTGGGGGCCGGGAGTTCGGTGAACGTCGTGCCGTCGAACAGCAGGTCCACGCATTCCGGGTCGTCGGTGAGGTGTCCGCCCTTCACGAGCACGAACCGGGGGCCCAGTTCGCGCAGTGCCACCGCCGCGTCCCGCATCTGTTCCCGGCGAGTGACCTCCAGACCCGTGAGCAGCCGTACCTCGTCGAGGTTGGGGGTGACGATCGTGGCCATCGGCAGCAGCCGGTCCCGCAGCGCCGTCAGACCGGTGTCGTCGAACAGCGGGTGACCGTGCATGGACGCGGCGACGGGGTCGACCACGAACGGCACACCCGTGTCACCGCCGATCCCCACGCGCTCGCAGGTGTCGGCGACCGTTTCGATGATCTCGCCGGAGGCGAGCATCCCCGTTTTGACGGCGTCCACACCCATGTCGTCGACGACGGCCTCGATCTGGCCCGCCACGATGTGGGCCGGGATGTCGGTCCGGTCGTGCACACCGAGGGTGTTCTGCACGGTCACCGCCGTGACGGCCACGAGTCCGTGCACACCACACGTGATGAAAGTGCGTAGGTCCGCTTCGAGTCCCGCGGCGCCTCCGGAGTCGGACCCGGCGATGGTCAACGCAGCTGGAGGTCGCTTGTCGTTCATTCCACCAGTGTCGCGGAAAGGCGTGAAGGGTGAGTCCGGACCCCCGACGCCGAGGGAATCCGGGGTGCTCCCGCCGGAGGGGAGCACCCCGGGGTTCACGCCGTCGGGTCCGGAAGCTCCGAACCGAGCCGCCAGAACGGTGACACCGGCCCGACCCCCTCGCCGAGCGGGTAGGACTCGATCACACACCGTTCGATGAACTTCTTGCCCGCCGCCACCGCGTCGGGCATGTCGAAGCCCTTGGCCAGGTGCGCGGTGATGGCGGAGGCGAGTGTGTCGCCGCCGCCGTGGGTGTGGGGCGTGTCGTGTCGCGGGCAGGTGAGTTCCACGACGTGCGTGCCGTCGGACAGCAGGTCCACGCACTCGGGACTGTCGGTCATGTGTCCGCCCTTGACGAGGACCCACCGGGGTCCGAGTTCCAACAGCGCGTCGGCGGCCTTGCGCTGCTCGGTCACGTCGGTGACCGACAGCCCCGTCAACAGCCTCACCTCGTCGAGGTTCGGGGTCACCAGCGTCGCCCTGGGGAACAGCTCCGTGCGGATGGCTTCCAGGGCCTCTTCCCGCAGCAGGGGGTCGCCGTGCATGGACGCGGCGACGGGGTCCACGACGAGTGGCACGTCATGGCGCTTACCGATGCCCGCCTTGTCCACCGCGGAGGCCACCGTGGTGATGATCTCCGCCGTGGCGAGCATGCCCGTCTTCGCGGCGTCCGCGCCCATGTCGCCGGTCACGGCTTCGATCTGGGCCGCCACGACGTCGGTCGGGATCTCGGTGAAACCGTGGACGCCCACGGAGTTCTGCACGGTCACCGCGGTGATGGCCGTCATCCCGTGCACACCGCAGGCGAAGAACGTCCGCAGGTCGGCCTGAATCCCGGCGCCGCCACCGGAGTCCGACCCCGCGATGGTCAGCGCCGTCCTCGGTGTCCGGCTCATCGGTCCACCACCGGTAGATACACCTGTCCGCCCTTCTCGGTGAACTCGCGGGACTTCTCCCGCATGCCCGCCTCGATGGCCTCGACACTCGTCAGGCCGTGTTCCTCGGCGTAGGCACGAACGTCCTGGGTGATGCGCATGGAACAGAACTTCGGCCCGCACATGGAGCAGAAGTGCGCCGTCTTGGCCGGTTCCGCGGGCAGCGTCTCGTCATGGAACGAACGCGCGGTGTCCGGGTCCAGGGAGAGGTTGAACTGGTCGTTCCAGCGGAACTCGAACCGGGCCTTCGACAACGCGTCGTCCCACTCCTGCGCGTACGGGTGGCCCTTGGCGAGGTCGGCGGCGTGTGCGGCGATCTTGTACGAGATGACACCGGTCTTCACGTCGTCCCGGTTGGGCAGACCGAGGTGTTCCTTCGGCGTGACGTAACACAGCATCGCCGTGCCGTACCAGGCGATCTGCGCCGCCCCGATGGCCGACGTGATGTGGTCGTAGGCCGGTGCGATGTCGGTGGCCAGGGGGCCGAGCGTGTAGAACGGCGCCTCGTCGCAGAGCCGCTCCTGCCGTTCCACGTTCTCCTTGATCTTGTGCATGGGCACGTGCCCCGGGCCTTCGATCATCACCTGCACGTCGCGTTCCCGTGCGATGCGGGTGAGTTCGCCCAACGTCTCCAGCTCGGCGAATTGGGCGCGGTCGTTGGCGTCGGCGATGGAGCCCGGGCGCAGGCCGTCGCCGAGGGAGAAGGTCACGTCGTATTCGCGGAGGATGTCGCACAGTTCCTCGAAATGCGTGTAGAGGAACGATTCCTTGTGGTGTGCCAGGCACCACGCGGCCATGATCGAACCGCCGCGGGAGACGATGCCGGTGACCCGGTTGGCGGTCAGCGGCACATACCGGAGCAACACTCCCGCATGGACGGTCATGTAGTCGACACCCTGCTCGCACTGCTCGATCACGGTGTCGCGGTAGACCTCCCACGACAGCTTCGTCGGATCACCGCCGACCTTCTCCAGCGCCTGGTAGATCGGCACGGTCCCGACGGGGACGGGGGAGTTGCGCAGGATCCACTCGCGGGTCTCGTGGATACGTTTGCCCGTGGACAGGTCCATGACGGTGTCGGCACCCCAACGGGTGGCCCACACCATCTTGTCGACCTCCTCCTCCACCGACGACCACACGGCGGAGTTGCCCATGTTGGCGTTGACCTTGACGAGGAAGTTCTTGCCGATGATCATCGGCTCGGACTCGGGGTGGTTGCGGTTGGCGGGGATGACCGCCCGTCCGCGGGCCACCTCGGAACGGACGAACTCGGGGTCGACGCGTTCCCGTGCGGCGATGAACTCCATCTCCGGGGTGATGACCCCGGCTTTCGCCCAGCCGAGCTGGGTCTTGTGCTCCCGGCCTTCGATCCACGGGGCCCGCAGTTTAGGTAGTCCTTTGTGGACGTCTATTGTGGCCTGTGGATCGGTGTAGGGGCCGGAGGTGTCGTAGACGTCGAAATGCTCCCCGTTCGACAGCTCGATGCGTCGAACGGGGACCCGAAGTCCTGACTCGGTTTCGAGATAGACCTTGCGGGAACCGGTGATCGGACCGGTGGTGACGGTGGGCTTGACGTCGGAGGTCTCCCGGTCGGCACCGTGCAACGTCGTCACGAAGAAATCACTCCCTACGCCGGCATTACCCGGTCAGGTTCGTGCGGTCGGCGGCGCCGGGTCCCGAAGAATGGACACCAGCCGCCCTCTCAGCCCGCCAAGGCGCGAGCTCCCGCGGTTGTGTAGTTGTCCCCCAGACCATGCCACGCGGGGGAACGAACCTCAAGCCGCCGATGATGTGAGCGCCCACGCGGCGTCGGACGACACCGCGCACGTCAGGCTCGTCCAGGCGTGGTGGATACGGCTGGAAGGTGTACGGGCCGTGGCTGCGCCGAACACCTCGGCGGTCGGGGTGATGCGGCCGGAAGGCCGGCGACGGCGGTGGTGGCAGCGGTGCGAACGGTGGCTCAGGGCTCGGGGAGCCAGCTCTTACCGGGCACACCCCACTTGTTGGCCTTGAGCATCTTCTTCGCGGCACGCGCGTGCCTGCCGATCAGTCGGTCGAGATAGAGGTAGCCGTCGAGATGATCGGTTTCGTGCTGCAGACAGCGCGCGAAATAACCGGTGCCCTCCACCTCGACCGGATTGCCCTCGACGTCGAAACCCGTGACCTTCGCCCATGAGGCGCGACCCGTCGGGAACGACTCCCCCGGAACGGACAGGCAGCCTTCCCAGTCGTTGTCGGGATCGGGCATGGTCTCAGGGATCTCCGAGGTCTCCAGCTTCGGGTTGACGACCACGCCCTTGTGCCGAACCCCTTCGTCGTCCGGGCAGTCGTAGACGAACACGCGCAGGTCCACGCCGATCTGGTTGGCGGCCAGCCCCACTCCCTCGGCGGCGTACATGGTCTCGAACATGTCCTCGACGAGCGTGGCGAGCTCGTCGTCGAACGAGGAGACCTCGCGCGTAGGCTTGTGCAGAACGGGTTCGCCGACGATGCAAATGGGGTGGATGGTCACCCCACCATCTTAGCGAGCTCGATACCCGGACGCGCCGGGCGTGCTGCGGGTCCGAGGGCGTGCCCCGTGATCTAATGGCAGCCTGGAAAGAGCCGTATGGACCACCCGAGCTGACGAGGAGTGCCAGTGGACGCCGCGGAGTCGACGGCCCCCGACGGCCAACCGTCCCCGCAGGTCGGGTCCGATGCCGGTCTCACCCAACGTGAGCTGGACATCCTCGCGTTCGAGCGTCAGTGGTGGAAGTACGCGGGTGCCAAGGAACAGGCGATCCGTGATCAGTTCGGAGTGTCCCCCACGCGCTACTACCAGATCCTGAACAAGCTCATCGACAAGCAGGAAGCCATGCATGCGGACCCGATGCTGGTGAAACGGCTTCGGAAGGTGCGGGCCTCACGGCGACGCGCCCGCGTGGCACGGCGGTTGGGGATTGAACTGCCATGAGCATCTTCGACGGGATGTCAAGGCCGTTGCGGGCCGCGGGACTGGGGTTGTTGGCGGTCGCGGTCGTCGCGGCGGCCATCGGGGGCGTCACGCTCGTGACGGGCGGTGCCGAACCGGACAACGCCGCGGCCAGCTCATCCGCCGAGCCCGAAAGGACCGAGCGGGGCACCGGCGGCGGTGAGCCCGACGCGCCGGACGGCGGAGCGCCGGACGGGTCGTCCCCGCAGTCACCACCGGACGACACCGACGTCGACGACGAGGCCGGCGGCGAGGACGGTGATGCCGACCGGGCCGGGTCCGACGGCACCGACGATGAGGTGAGGGACCAGCCGGTGGCCGAGCTGGAGGTCCCGGTGCGGGTCTACAACAACAGCACCATCGGCGGACTCGCCGCCGAGGTGAGGGAAGACCTGGCCGCGCGGGGTTGGAACGTCGTGGAGATCGGCAACTACTCCGCCGGCAACATCCCCACCAGTACCGTTTACTTCCGCCCCGGAACCGACGAGGAGTCCGCCGCCCGCGCGCTGGCCGAGGACTTCGGGATGAGGGTCGAACCCCGGTTCGACGGCATCGCGGACGCCAGCCCCGGTGTGATCGTGATCGTCACCAAGGACTACGAGGAGCCGCGCGGCGGCAAGTGACACCGGTCCGCCGTGCGCGGCGGACGGACGTGAGGAAACACCCCCGACAGAGGGAGCAAGACAGCGGCTCGGGCCGTCAGCGTGACCGGGCGTACGCCTCGATCTCCGCGAGTTGCACCGGGTCGAGCGACGGCCGCACGGTCTGTTGCGCCTGTTCCAGGTGCCGGGCCGTCACCTCGGCGGCCGCCAGGGACTCGCGCATGGCCGCCAAGGCGGCCTCCCTGATCAGCGCGGCGCAGTCGGCCGCGGAATAGCCGTCCAATCGCGCGGCCAGCGCGTCCAGGTCGACGTCGTCCGCCAGCGGTGTGTTCCGTGCCGCGGCCCGCAGGATCTGTCCCCGCGCCTCGGCGTCCGGCGGGGGAACGTAGATGAGTCGCTCCAGCCGACCCGGACGAAGCAGTGCCGGGTCGACCAGCTCAGGCCGGTTGGTGGCACCCACGACCACGACGTCCCGCAGTGGTTCCACGCCGTCCAACTCGGTGAGCAACGCCGCCACCACCCGGTCGGACACCCCGGAATCGCTGGACTGTCCCCGCCGGGGGGCCAAGGCGTCCACTTCGTCCAAAAAGACCAATGAGGGGGCGGCTTCCGCGGCCTTGCGGAACAGTTCGCGTACGGCGCGTTCCGACTCGCCGACCCACTTGTCCATCAACTCGGCGCCCTTGACCGAGAACACGTTCAGCGCACCCGTGCCCGCCAGTGCGCGCACGAGGAAGGTCTTGCCGTTGCCGGGTGGGCCGTAGATGAGCACACCCCGCGGCGGGGCCACTCCCAACCGCTCGAACGGCTTCACGTCCGCCATGTCGCCGACGTCGTCGAGGGTGATCCCGCCGGTGGCCAACGTGTCGGTGGTGGACATCGAGATCGGGCGCACCGATTCCACGGCCTCCAGCAGGTCCTGCTGTCGTACGCGGGGCTCCTCGTCGTCGTCCGCGTGGCGCAGTGCCGCACGCAACGCGGCGTCCCTGCGCAGGGCCACCAGGTCGGCCGCCACGAAGCCCGGCGTGCGCTCGGCCACCGCACCCAGGTCGATCCCGTGCTCGGTCGGTGTGTCGCGCAACAACACCCGCAGCAGTTCCGTTCGGGTCCGCGCGTCGGGCATGCCGAGTCGCAACTCCCGGTCGAGCAGGTCCACCGTACGAAGACGAGGGTCCACCGACTCGGGATGCGCCGTGGTGGCCACCACGGCGAACCGGGGACGGGCAAGCGCTGCGCGCAGTCGATCGAGCACCACCGTCGCCACCGGCGGGGGTTGCGACGAGGGCAGCAGGGCGTCGACGTCGGTGAGGAGCAGGACACACGGCCGTTCGGCACTCACCCCGAAGATGGCGTCCGACAGCCGGGCCACCGCCGCGTCCGGTTCCAACACCGCGAGCGTGGGAGCCTCCAGCGACACCACGTCGACATCGGCGGCATGCGCGACGGAACGCACCAACGTGGCCTTGCCGACGCCTTCCGGCCCGGACAACAGCACACCCAGCCTCGGTGACGTGCCCAGTTTGGCGAGCAGCTCGGGTTGCCGGAAGGCGAGATCGAACCATTCCGTCAACCGTCGGGCCACCGACTCGGCCCCCACGAGATCGGAGACCGGAGGTGGTTCCTCCCAGGTCTCGTCCGACCCGACGACGGCGTTCGACCCCCCGGGCTCCGCCACGCCCCGCTCCGGCTGCCGCCGTGGCTCCTCCTGCGGGACGGGTGCCGGCTCGGGGGCCTCACCGCGCCACGACACGACGGTCGACTGACCCACCGCCACCGGTCCCGACGGTTCCGTGGCCGTGATCGTGAGCAGCTCGGTGGTCCAGGTCGCCCCGATGGCGCGGGACAGCGCACCGCGCGCCGCGGAGACGTCCGACCCGGGCGGTGGCGCGAGGTCCTGGGGAAGCAACGACACCGCGTCCCCCACCGTGAAGACCTTGCCCAGCAGCGCCATCCGCAACGTGTGCGGGGAAAGCGACATCCGAGCCAGCCGAGAGCCGTCCACGGTGACGCTGCGCGCGGCACTGACCTCACACGGTTCCACGACCACTTCGGCGCCTTCGGCGACCCCGAGGTTGGCCATCGTCACGTCATCGGCCAACAGCACGCCGGGAGCCGACCCCTCGGGCGCGCAGGCGGCCACCGCCGCGCTGACCCTCGCCCCCGTGATCCGCACGGCGTCCCACGCGCGTAGCCCCAGCGCATCGAGCACTTCACGATGCAGCCGCACGACCCCGCGTCGGGAATCGAGAGCGGATGTGGTGTGTCGAACGGTCAGCGACAGCCGTGGTGATGTCACGCCACCACTCTAAACAGGTCACTCACCGCCACGGGTGTCAATCCTTGTTCTGCCGCAGTCCGAGACGGCGCCAATGACGTTTGCGCGGCCCACGACTGTCGGTACGGGACGGCGGGGGCACGATCGTCTCCGGCGGATACACCCTCGGCACGTGCGCGGTGTTGGCCCGAGGCCGCATCACCGCACGTCGAGCCGCCCCGGCGACCTTGCGGAACTGTGGCTTACGCAGTCCGAGACGGCGCTGGGTGCGGTTGCGGCGGATGGCCCTGCGTTCCTTCGGAGGCACGTCCCACGCCTCCGGGTGGTTGGCCAGCCACCGGTACCGGCGCACCGCGTACGGCAGGTGCAGCAGGTACAGCAGCAGTACGGTCATCAGCACGATCAGCGGGTATTGGATGATCACGGCGGCGATCAGTCCCACCGCGACCAGCAGAGGGGCCGCGGCCTTGGCCGGAACGCGGAGTTTCTTCAAGGACAGGGTCGGTATCCGGCTGATGAGCAGGGCCGCGATCGCCACGGTCCACACCCAGACCACCGGTCCGTTCGACCACCAGCCCTGGCCGAACTCGAGCGTGGCCACGACCGGCAACAGCGCGAGGAGCCCCCCGGCGGGCGCGGGCACCCCGATGAAGAACTCACTCGCGTAAGGCGGCTGCTCGGTGTCCTCGAGCAACGTGTTGAACCGGGCCAGCCGCAACACCATGCACACCGCGAAGATCAGTGCGGCGACCCAGCCGAATCGGCCGGAATCCGGAAGCCACACGTACAACACGAGCGCCGGCGCCACACCGAACGAGATCGAGTCGGCCAAGGAGTCGAGCTCCGCGCCCATCTTGGATGTGGCGTCGAGCAGGCGCGCGATCCGCCCGTCCAGGCTGTCGAGCACCGCGGCGAGGCCGATGGCGCCGATCGCGAGTCCGTACTCGCCGCTCAAGGCGAACTGCACGGCGGACAACCCCGCGCACAACGCCAACACGGTGACCGCGTTGGGTAGCAGACGGACTCCAGGTGTGGTCCGGGACATGTGTACTTCAGTCCTTCTTCGCGATTTCCAGCTCGGCGAGAGGGGTCTCGCCCCCGATGGTGCGCTGGCCCTCGCGGACCAGCACCCGGCTCCCGGGCGGCAGGTAGGTGTCCACGCGCGAGCCGAACCGGATCAGGCCGTAGGTCGAACCGGCCTCGACGTGCTCGCCCTCTCCGACTTGGCAGACGATACGCCTCGCCACAAGCCCCGCGATCTGCACGACGACGAGTCGTTGTCCGCTGGCGGTGCGTAGCAGCACGGAATTGCGTTCGTTGTCCTCGCTGGCCTTGTCCAGGTCCGCGGAAAGGAACTTGCCGGGCCGATAGGCCACTTTCTCGACGGTACCCCGGACGGGCATGCGCTGGACGTGCACATCGAAGACGGAGAGGAACACGCTGACCCTGGTCAGCGGCTGGTCGGGCAGACCGAGCTCGGCGGGTGGGCTCGCCTCCTCGATCAGGGACACCACGCCGTCGGCGGCCGACAGCACCAGGTCGTCCCTGAGCGGCGGAACGCGTCGCGGCTCCCTGAAGAACGCCGCGGTCGCCAGCGTCCCCAGCCCGGCCAGGAGGCCGAGTCGAGGGGAGAGCTTCCGCAGCAGCAGCGTCGCGGCGACGCCACCTGCGATGAACGGACGCCCCGCAGGGTGTATCGGGGGAAGGGTTTCACGGATGAGACGCGCGGCGTGGCCGAGCGAGTTGGCGCTCATAAACCTTGGACGGGCCGGGTGGCGTCCGCCCCCCGACGCCGTACGCCACCCGGCCACGGACCGTCGATGGTAGGGCGTGACCACCATTCGGATAACCAAGTGTGTGGAAAACGTTACAAAGCGTGGTCCATTGGTGTTCACCGGGGTGTTCGAGGGATGAGAAAGACACTTCGGGTGTGGTTCATGGCTTCACCACCGTCACCGTCGCCGTTCGAGCAGTCGGGCCACGGCCAGGAGTAGAACCGCTCCGAGCACCGCGACGCCGAAGCTGGGGAAGTCGAACTCGAAGGTCTTCTTCTCGCCCGTGGCCAGCTGGTAGAGGAAACCGCCCAGGGTCGCACCGACTATGCCCACCAGCACGCTGATCACGCAGCCCTGCTTGGGGCGTTGCCGGCCGCCGATGATCAGGTTGGCCGCCCAACCGGCCAGGGCGCCGAAGATGATCCAGGAGAAGAAACCCATGGCGCGCGAGCGTAGAACAGTCAGGGCGCAAGGATCACGCCCGTGGTCACTCGGCGTGCGTATGCGGTTACGCGGACCGCGGGTGCGGTGTTCGGGAGGTCAGAGGAGGAGGACGTCGACGATCGAGTCCTTCTTCGCCTCGGTGACCTCCTCGCCGAGCTCGATGAGGCAGTTCGCCTGGGCGAACGAAGCCAGCAGGTGCGAGCCTGGGCCGCCCTTCGGACCCACGATCCCCGTCACCTGCCCCTCCTGCGGCGTGTAGTACCCACGTCGGAACTGGCGTTTGCCCTTCGGTGAGGTCAACGTCTCGGCCAGCCGGGCCCGTACCCGTTGCCGCTCGGTGTTCGCGTGTCCGAGCGCGGCCAGCAGCGCGGGCCGGACGAACACCTCGAACGACACCAACACACTCACGGGGTTGCCGGGCAGGGTCACCACCGGCACCCCGTTCCACCACCCGCATCCTTGGGGGCCACCCGGCTGCATGGCCACCTTGCCGAACTCCACCCCCACCTCGGCGAGTGCGTCCTTCACCACCTCGTACGCCCCCGCGCTCACCCCGCCCGAGGTCACCACGAGGTCCACCTCGGCGAGTTCCGGTTCCACGGCCGCGCGGAACCGGGTCACGTCGTCGGCCACACTGCGTACCGTTCTGACCCGGCAGCCGAGCGCTGACAGCCCGGCTTCCAGCATCACGCTGTTGGACTCGTAGATCTGGCCGTGACGCAGTGGTTCGGGCGGCAGGACCAACTCGGTTCCCGTGGACACCACCAGCACCGTCGGTGGTTCGAACACGGGGAGCCGGTCGAGGCCGACGGCGGAAGCGAGGCCCAGCTGCGCCGGGCCCAGGACGGTGCCGGCCCGGAGGGCGATCGTGTCCTCGGCGACGTCCTCACCCATGCGTCGGACGTGCAAGCCCTTCGTGACCGCCGCGAAGATCCGCACCCGGTCGACACCGCCGTCGGTGTGTTCCACCATGACCACGCTGTCCGCGCCCGGTGGCATCGGAGCGCCCGTCATGATCCGGTGCGCGGTGCCCGGCGCCAGAGCCGGGACGTCCGTGCGGCCCGCGGGGATGTCCGCGCCCACGGGCAACTCGACCGGGGTGTCCCGGCCGGCCTGGGCCACGTCGGCTGCGCGCACGGCGTAGCCGTCCATCGCGGAGTTGTCGAACGGCGGCAACGACACGTGCGCCGTGACGTCCTCGGCGAGCACCAGACCCGCGCATTCGGACAAAACGCGTTTGGCGACCGGACGGTCACCGACCACTTCGCGAACCCTGGCCTTGTGTTCTTCGACAGAGATCACGAGACCATCCTCGCCGTTCGGCCCCCGCATGCAAAACTCTCCCGCGCCAGACGTTGCGTAACAGGGGAGAATCACGTGCAGGTACAGATTCGTCACCAGCCTTCCTTCGCGGTCGCCAGGTTGCTGTTGGCGCCACACGAACCCGCGCATGTGGAAGCGGGGGCCATGCTCGCCACCAGCTACGGGATGCACGTGGAGGCCCAGGCCCAGGGCGGCGTCATGAAGGGTCTCGGCAGGGCTTTGCTCGGTGGTGAATCGCTGTTCGTCTCCACGTACACGGCTCCGCCCAACGGCGGCTGGGTGGACATCGCAAGCTCGCTCCCCGGTGACATCAGGCTGATCGAGATGGACGGCCGTGTGGGCTGGTGCGTCACCCGGGGGTCGTGGCTTGCGAACTCGCACGGCATCCAGCTGGAGACCAGGTGGGGTGGCTTCAGCAACCTCTTCGGCGGTGAGGGGGGCTTCCTCACCCACGCCCAGGGGCAGGGACAGCTGATCGTGGCCTGCTACGGCGCCATCGACGTCATCAACCTCCAGCCGGGTGAGTACGTGACCATCGACTCGGGGCACGTGGTGGCCTATGCCGACACCGTGCAGTCACAGCTGCGCAAGGTGTCGAGGGGAGTGATCCAGTCGTTGAAGAGCGGCGAGGGCCTCGTGTTCGACTTCGCGGGACCGGGGCAGATCCTCACCCAGACCCGCAACCCGGACGCCCTGCTGGCCTGGTTGCTCGCCCGGATGCCGTCCCGGTAGGTCCGATGCGTGTCCATACTCGGCATACGCCGCAGTTCGGTGTCGCCCGTGTCGTCCTCTCCGGTGGAGAGGCCGTGGAGGCCCACGCGGACACCGTGTTGGCCCACAGTTTCGGAGTGCTGCGGTCGAAGAAGGGGAAGGGCTCCGAGCCGTCGATCTTCACGGCGCCGGCGGAGGGCGGCTGGATCGACCTCGCACCGAAGCATCCCGGTGACGTCTACCCGCTGGAGTTGAGTGGCAGGCTGGGGTGGTCCGTCGCGCACGACGCGGTGTTGGCACGGCCCGCCACCGTGCGTCACGACCATCCGTGGCCGGCTCATCAGAGTCTTTTCGGCGGTGATTCCGGTTTTCTGAAGCACTTCAGCGGAACCGGCCCATTGGTGCTCGCCTCCCGGGGACCGGTGGATTCGTTGACGTTGAAGGCGGGTGAGGTGCTCACGGTCAACCCGTTGTTCGTGCTGGCTTACCCCGACAGCGTGCAAGTGCGGTTGCGGGCACTGGATCCCGTCGAGCCTCAGTCGATCCGGACCGGTGCGGGTCTGGCCCTCGATGTGGCGGGACCTGGGGCGATCTTCGTGCAGACACGCGCCCGGGCGTAGCGGGAGAGCACGGTCGAGCCGAATATTCCCGCGAATTGCCCATTGCCCTGGCGCATGATTCGGGTAGCGTGATCGTCGCTTGGAACGCGGTAGGCACAGACTGCCCGCGTTTGATTTGGCACGAGGAGGACGCCGTGGCTGTCGGCACGGTCAAGTGGTTCAACGCGGAAAAGGGCTACGGGTTCATTGAGTCGCCCGACGGCCCTGACGTCTTCGTACACTACTCCGCCATCCAGGCGGAGGGTTTCCGCACCCTCGATGAGGGTGATCGAGTGGAGTTCGAGATCACGGCCGGGCGGGACGGTCGCAGCCAGGCCGCGGACGTCCGCAAGCTGTCATAGCTCGTAGCTCGCGACCCGGCTCCGGGGCCTGTGTCACGGGAGACCGGACACTGGCGTCGGAGCCGATGCACAGACGTTAGGCTGCGCTCTGTGGCAGACGAGGAGTCGGCTGACCTGACGGGTCGGAGGCTGGGCAACTACCGCATTGACGGTGTGCTCGGCCGAGGTGGCATGAGCGTGATGTACCGGGCCACCGATGTGCGTCTGGGACGCAAGGTGGCCCTCAAGGTGATCGGAGAGCATCTCGGCGCCGACGCGGAGTTCCGCGAACGGTTCGTCGACGAGGCGCGCAACACTTCGGCCATCGATCACGCGAACATCGTGCCGCTGTACGACTTCGGCGAGATCGACGGGATGCTCTACATCGCGATGCGTCTCGTCGACGGCTCCGATCTGGCGAGCCTCGTCGGGAACGGTCCGATGGAGCCCGAGCGTGCCCTCGGACTGCTCGAACAGGTCGCCGACGCCCTCGACACGCTGCACGAGCGTGGCCTCGTGCACCTCGACGTCAAGCCGGCCAACGTGCTGGTCACCAGTCGTGAGTCGGCGCGGGAACACGTCTACATCGCTGACTTCGGGCTGACACGGCGCGGTACCACGGGGCACCGGACCCGTAGTGGCGACTTCCTGGGGTCGCCGACGTACGCCGCGCCGGAGCACCTGCGGGGTGAGCCGCTCGACGGGCGTACCGACCAGTACGCGCTGGCGTGCATGCTTTTCGCCTGCCTCACCGGTGAACCGCCGTTCAAAGGTGATGTGCAGACGGTCATCAAGGGCCACCTGAGCGGCGAGGTGCCGTCCGTGTCCCGGGTGGTGCCGTCGCTGCCGCCCGCCATCGACGAGGTGGTGCGCAAGGGGATGGCCAAATCGGCCGACCAGCGCTACTCCAGCTGCGTGGAGTTGGTGGAGGCGGCGAGGAAGGCGTTGGAAAGCGGTGCGAACGCCGCCGCGGGTGGCTCCCGGCAAGGACCTGGACAGCAGGGGGAGGGTGTACCGATGCGACCCCTCGGCGCTCCGCAAGGAAGCGATCCCGCGCGGCCCGCAGGTCAGCAGGGACCACAGCAGGGCCTCGGTAACTTCGGACAGCCCGGGCCTTTCGGGCAACCGGGGCAACCCGGGCATCCCGGACAGGCGGGGGTGGGCAGCCCGCGGTGCAGCCGGGGCAGCCCGGGTTCGGGCCCGGTGCGACGTCGGGACCTCCGCCGCACGCGGCGCCGATGGCCCCTGCGTACGGCACGCCGCCGCACGGTTCGCCCTTGCCGCCGCCCGGTGGGCCGTCCGGGCACCACGCTCCCGCACAGGGGCATGCTCCCGCTCAGGGATACGGTCCCGCTTCCGCCAAGCGCTCGACGCCGTGGTGGGTGTGGGCGTTGGTGGCCGTACTCGTCGGCGGCGGGATCGTGGTCGTGTCGTACCTGACCCTCAGCGGCGATGAGGAGCAGGACAGTGACACGGACGAGACCCCCAGCACGCCGAGTGTGACCACGTCGATTCCGGAGGTCCCGATCGGTCCGGGTGGTCAGCAGGGCACCCCTCCCGGTGGAATGGACCCGAACCAGCCGTACGAGCCTCCGCCGACGAACATCCCGATCGTTCCCGACAACTGAGCGGGATCAGCCGTAGAAGTCGCCGATACGGCGACCGGCGAGTTCGTGCACCTTGATGTCGAGGTCGAAGACGTCCCGAAGGACGGCGGGCTGCATGATGTCGCAGACCTTCCCGTGGGCCACCACGCCGCCGTCGCGCATGGCGACGATGCGGTCGGAGTAGCGTGCCGCGAAATTGATGTCGTGGACCACCATGACGATGGTCTTGCCGTAGTCGTCGGCCATGCTCCGCAGCCTGCGCATGATCTGGACCGAGTGCCGCATGTCCAAATTGTTCAGTGGCTCGTCCAGCAGTACGTAGTCGGTGCTTTGACACAGCACCATCGCCACATGGGCGCGTTGTCGTTGCCCTCCCGATAGTGTGTCAAGTGGACGGTCAGCGAATCCGGACAGTTCGAAGTAGTCGATGGCATCGTCGATGATCTCGTGGTCCGCCGTGGTCAATCGACCGCGGGAGTGGGGGAACCGGCCGAACGAGACGAGCTCGCGAACGGTCAATCGAACGGTGGTGTGGTTGTCCTGTCGTAACACGGCCAGCCGTCGCGCCAGTTCCTCGGTCGGGGTGGTGGAGACGTCGAGTCCGTCCACACTGATCGATCCTTCGTCCGGTTCGATCAGTCGACTGATCATGGACAGCAGGGTGGATTTCCCCGCTCCGTTCGAGCCGATCACCGAGGTGATCCCGCCGGAGGGGATGGACAGCGACACGTCGTCGACGACGGTGTTGCCGCCGTACCGTTTGGTGACGTCTTTGACTTCGATCATCGTGTGGACTCCCGGACGAGCAGGACGAGGAAGTAGATACCGCCGCCGAAGTTGATGACCACGCTGAGTGCGGTGTCCATGCCGAGCACCTGTTCCAGGACGAGCTGGCCACCGATGAGGGTGATGATCGCGATCAGCGAGGCGGCGGGTACGACGATCCTGTGGCGGAATGTGCGGGTGAGTTGTCGGGCCAGGTTGGCGACCAGCACTCCGAGGAACATGACGGGGCCGACGAGGGCCGTGGACACCGAGACCAGGACCGCGATGATCACGAGGCTGCGGTTGACCACGGACCTGTGATGGACACCGAGACCGATCGCCGTGTCCCGGCCGAGCGCCACGACGTCCAGCTTGCGGAACAACCGCGTACCCCAGACCCCGAGTAAGCCGAGCACTCCGGCCGAGAACCACAGCAGGCTCTCGTCCACCGCGTTGAAGCTCGCGAAGAGGCTGTCCTGCAATGTCACGAAGTCGTTCGGGTTGATCAACCGGGACGCCAGGGACGACAGGCTGGAGAACAGCGTTCCGAAGATGACCCCGACGAGCACGAGCAGGTAGAGGTCGCGGCTGTTGCGGTCGAACAACCACCGGTGCAGCGCGAACGCGAACGTGATCATCAGTCCGGATTGGACCGCGAAGAGCAGACGCGGATCGGTGCTGCTGAGCGCGATCGCGCCCGCGAAGTACACGATCAGTGTCTGGATGAGGACGAACAGCGAGTCGAACCCCATGATCTGGGGGGTGAGGATGCGGTTGTTCGTCACGGTCTGGAACAGCACGCTGGAGTAGCCGACGGCGACCCCCACCACGATCATGGCCGCCACCTTCCGCAGGCGAAGCCCCAGCGCGTACTCCAGGTTCCCGGTCAGGCCGATGGTGCCGAACGCCACGACGGTCGCCAGCGCCACGACGGTGAGTACGCCGAGGACGCGCCGTCCCCCCGCCTCGCCCGATAGGGTTCGCCGCTTCAGGTCGAGCTGTGGTCGGGTCATGCCGTCCTCCGCCGGGCACGTAGTACGAGGAAGATGAACAGACCCGCGCCCACGACACCCGCGATCGTCTCGACCGGGATCTCGTAGGGGTGGCGGATCGTGCGCCCCAACACGTCACAGCACAGCACGAAGAACGCACCCACCAGCGCGGTGACGGGCAGTGCCCTGCGCAGGTTGTCGCCGAGCAGGAGCGTGACGAGGTTGGGCACGACCAGCCCCAAAAACGGGATGTTGCCCACCGCCACCACCACGACCGCCGTGATCACCGACACCAGCACGAGTCCTGTGGTGACCACGCGGTCGTAGTGCACTCCGAGGTTGACGGCGAAGTCCCTGCCGAGCCCGGCGAGGGTGAAGCGGTCGGCGAACAGATAGCCGACGAGCGCTGCGGCCGCCGTGATCCACAACAGTTCGTAACGGCCCTTCAACACGCCGGAGAACTCACCGCTGGTCCAGGCCGACAGTGTTTGCAGAAGGTCGAAGCGGTAGGCGAAGAACGTGGTGACCGCCGAGATCACGCCGCCGAACATGATTCCCACGAGCGGCACCACGATGATGTCGGCGAACGTCAGCCGTCGCAGCAGTATCAGGAACATGCCCGTGCCGAGGAGGGCGAACACCGTGGCCACGGCCATCTTCACGCCGACGGCCTCGGCCCCGAAGAACACGGTGGCCACCAACACCCCGAGTGAGGCCGATTCCGCCGTGCCCGCTGTGGACGGTGTGACGAACCGGTTACGGGTCAGGCTCATCATCACCAGGCCCGCGACGCTCAACGTCGAACCGGCCAGCAGGATGGCCAGCAATCTCGGCAGCCGCGATTCCCACAGCACCAGAAGCTGGTCCTGGTCACCCGTCAGCAGTCCGGCGGGGGTCAGCTCCGTGACCCCGACGAAGAGCGAACCGAACGCCGCCAGGACGAGCAGGACCGCGCCGAGGACGATGTGTCGGCGGCGGACCGGGCCGGATCGCCGGGCACCGGTCCGCCGTGTGGTGGAGGAGGTCACGCCACGCTGTCCCCGATGGTCTCGATCATGGATTCCAGTGAGGGCAGGCCGTTGGAGGTCAGGTACCACGTGGCCGGGTCGAGGTAGACGATGCCGCCCTCCTTGGCCGCCGTGGTGCCGTTCACCAAGGCGTTGTCGAGGATCTGCTTGGCCGACTCCCCGGACTCGCCGATGGCGGAGTCACGGTCGATGACGAACAGGAGGTCGGGGTCGGTCTCGGCGATGAACTCCGCGGAGACGGCGTCACCGTGCGTGTCGGCGGACAGGTCGTCGGCCGCGGGTTGCACTCCGAGGTCGTCGTAGACGATGCCGAACCGGGAGCCGGGACCGTAGGCGCTGATCTTGCCACCGGTGGTGAGGATGACCAGGCCGGTCTTGTCGGCCGCGCCTGAGTCCCTCACCTCCTCGGCCTTGGCGGTCAGTGCGTCGAGCCGGTCGCGTACCTCGTCCTCCTTGCCGAACAGTTCGCCCAGCGTTTCGATGCGTTCGATGGCGCTGTTGAGGAAGTTGGTCGTGTCGACCGTCATGTCGATGGTCGGGGCGATCTCGGACAGTTCGCCGTAGGCGGGGGCGGATCGTGCCGCGACGATGATCAGGTCGGGTTCGAGGGCGTTGACCTGTTCGTAGTCGGGTTCCTTGAGGCTGCCGACCTTGGTGTAGTCGTCGGAGGCGTACTCGCTCAGGTCTTCGGGCATGTTCGCGACCTCGGGGACCCCCACCACGCCCTCGACGCCGAGGGTGTCCAGCGTCTGGAGCACGCCGAGGTCGAAGACGACGATCCGTTCCGGCGTACCCTCCAGGCTCGTGGAGCCCTGGGCGTGCTCCACTGTGATCGCGTCCTCGGAGTTCGCCGTGTTCGCTTCCGAGCCGCCGCTGCACGCGGCCACCAGGCCCACCAGACCCACCAACAGACCTGCGAGCCATCTTCCACGATGTCTCGTGCGCATGTTCGCTCCCTGAAGATCAGTCAAAATTAGGCAAGGCTAAGTTAAGTCGAGGGTGGAGTGGGGGCGAGTGACGACAGTCGCAAAGTGGTGTAAATCGCTCGGGTGAGGAACGTGGCGGGACCGTCGGGCGGGGTCCCCCCTTGCTTGCACTCTCACCCTGAGAGTGCTAAACACGGAATTGGCACTCGGCACCGTCGAGTGCTAGGCGGTCGGTTGTCGACCACCGCCTGAAGGTCGGGACGGTGAGGCCACGTTCGTCAGTGTGATCCCACTGCGAACTGGTCGTCCGTCGCGGGCACCGAGCCTGGCCGAGGACGTGTCCTGACTACCGGAGGACCACACCGCAATGGCCAAACTGATTGCGTTCGACGAGGAAGCCCGTCGTGGTCTCGAGCGCGGGCTGAACACCCTCGCGGAGGCCGTCAAGGTGACGCTCGGCCCCCGGGGCCGCAACGTCGTGCTCGAGAAGAAGTGGGGCGCGCCGACGATCACCAACGACGGTGTTTCGATCGCGAAGGAGATCGAGCTTGAGGACCCGTGGGAGAAGATCGGGGCCGAGCTCGTCAAGGAAGTTGCCAAGAAGACCGACGACGTCGCGGGTGACGGCACCACCACCGCCACGGTGCTCGCCCAGGCCCTCGTGAAGGAGGGTCTGCGTAACGTTGCCGCCGGTGCCGACCCGATCGCGCTGAAGCGCGGCATCGAGAAGGCCGTCGAGGCCATCACCGAGCAGCTGCACAAGATGGCCAAGGAGGTCGAGACCAAGGAGCAGATCGCGGCCACCGCGTCGATCTCCGCGGCCGACAAGACCATCGGTGAGCTGATCGCCGAGGCCCTCGACAAGGTCGGCAAGGAAGGCGTCGTCACCGTCGAGGAGTCCAACACCTTCGGGCTGGAGCTCGAGCTCACCGAGGGTATGCGCTTCGACAAGGGCTACATCTCCGGCTACTTCGCCACCGACGCCGAGCGGCAGGAAGCCGTTCTGGAGGACCCGTACATCCTGCTGTACGGCTCCAAGATCTCCAACGTCAAGGACCTGCTGCCCGTCCTCGAGAAGGTCATGCAGGCCAACAAGCCGCTGCTGATCATCGCCGAGGACGTCGAGGGCGAGGCCCTGGCCACCCTGGTCGTCAACAAGATCCGCGGCACCTTCAAGTCCGTCGCCGTCAAGGCTCCGGGCTTCGGTGACCGTCGTAAGGCGATGCTGCAGGACATGGCCATCCTCACGGGCGGCCAGGTCATCACCGAGGACGTCGGCCTCAAGCTGGAGAACGCCGACCTCTCCCTGCTCGGCAAGGCCCGCAAGGTCGTCGTCACCAAGGACGAGACCACCATCGTCGAGGGTGCCGGCGACGCGGACCAGATCCAGGGCCGGGTCAACCAGATCCGCGCGGAGATCGAGAACAGCGACTCCGACTACGACCGCGAGAAGCTGCAGGAGCGGCTGGCCAAGCTGGCCGGTGGCGTCGCCGTCATCAAGGCCGGCGCTGCCACCGAGGTCGAGCTCAAGGAGCGCAAGCACCGCATCGAGGACGCGGTGCGTAACGCCAAGGCCGCCGTCGAGGAGGGCATCGTCGCCGGTGGTGGCGTGACCCTGCTCCAGGCGTCCAAGACCGCGTTCGAGGGCCTCAAGCTCGAGGGCGACGAGGCGACCGGCGCCAACATCGTCAAGGTGGCCGTCGAGGGCCCGCTCAAGCAGATCGCGGAGAACGCGGGTCTCGAGGGTGGCGTCGTGGTGGAGAAGGTCAAGACCCTGCCGCAGGGCCACGGCCTGAACGCCGCCTCGGGCGAGTACGAGGACCTGATGGCCGCGGGCGTCATCGACCCGGCCAAGGTGACCCGTTCCGCCCTCCAGAACGCCGCCTCCATCGCGGCTCTGTTCCTGACCACGGAGGCCGTGGTCGCGGACAAGCCGGAGAAGGAGAAGGCCGGTGACGCGGCCGGCATGGGCGGCATGGACGGCATGATGTGATTCCTGCCCCATAGGCGCGAAAAGGCCCGGTACCCGAAGGGTGCCGGGCCTTTTTCGTGTCCGCAGGTCTCGGGCGAATGTTGTGAGACTCGCGTGCGCTTACGGATGTTTCACTCTTTCAGCTGACGGGTAAGTCCTCGATTGCAGAGAACTGGAGCCGCGGGCGAATGTCGCGAAGCTTCCGCACGCCCGCGAGCGTTTCATGCTTTCGAGTGATGGGTAGCCCTTGGGCGAGACCGAAGGGTGAGAACCGACGAGAGGAAAGGAGGGGTTGAAAGTGGCGGACACACTGACGGGTCGTCGAGTCGCTTTCCTCGTGGCTCACGAAGGTGCGGAGCAGATCGAGCTGACCGAGCCGTGGAAGGCGGTCGAAGAGGCCGGTGGCCGTCCGGAGCTGATCTCCACGAGGTCGGGCACCATCCAGGCGTTCAATCACCTCGACAAGGGTGACACCTTCACCGTGGACAAAGTCGTCGGCGAGGCGTCGGCGGACGACTACGACGGGCTCGTGTTGCCGGGAGGGGTGGCGAACCCCGACATCCTGCGCACCGACCCCAACGCGGTGAGTTTCGTGCGTGACTTCTTCACCAAGGGGAAGCCGGTCGCTGCGATCTGCCACGCCGCGTGGACCTTGATCGAGGCCGACGTGGTACGCGGTCGTCGGCTGACCTCGTGGCCCAGCCTGCAGACCGATCTGCGTAACGCGGGCGCGGAATGGGTCGACGAGGAGGTCGTCGTGGACAACGGGCTGGTGTCGAGCCGTAAGCCCGACGACCTGCCCGCCTTCTGCTCGAAGATGGTGGAGGAGATCGCGGAAGGCGTGCACAGCAAGCAGGCGGCGGGCGTCTGACGCACCCTCACTCCCTCGACTCCGCGCCCGGCGGCGAGTGGTGGAGGCCGAGTTCATCGGCCAACGCCATGGCGTCGCCGGGCGCTTTCGCATGTGTGTCGTTGTCGAAGTACACGTAGACGTCGAGACCGCGGTCCCGCCAGCGTTCGATCCTGCCCGCCCAGGTGGTGAGGGCGGCGGGGGTGTACCCGCTGGTGTACATCTCCGTGTCTCCGTGGAGCCGGACGTACAGGAAATCCGTCGTCAGCTCCTCCAGGTACGGCCATTTCCCCGCGGTGTCGGCGACGACGAGCGCGATGTCGTGGGTGCGCAGCAGGGCGAGGCAACGAGGATCGGCGAAACTGGGATGCCGTGCCTCGAGCGCGTACCGTAGCGGCCGGTCGGTCTCGACGTCGGTGTGCGGTTCGAAGGTCACCTTGTCGTCGTGGTGACGGGCCAGCGCTGCGGCTCCCCCCGTACTACGGGGGAGGCGGTCGAGGAACGAGGCGAGTCGATCCGGGTCGAAGGCGAGCCGCGGGGGCAGTTGCCACAGGATCGGCCCGAGTTTCTCCTCCAGGGCCAGCACGCCGGAGGCGAAGAAGTTCGCCAGTGCCGAGTCCACGTCATGGAGCTGTTTCATGTGGGTGATGAATCGGCTGCCCTTGACGGCGAATCGGAAGTCATCCGGTGTCGCGGCTTTCCACCGCAGATACCGTTGCGGGCGTTGCAGCGAATAGAACGACCCGTTTATCTCGACGGTGTTCAGGCGACGGGAGAGGTATTCCAATTCATGCCCCCGGCGCAGGTCCTTCGGGTAGAAGACCCCTCGCCAGTTGGCATAGACCCAGCCCGACGTGCCGACGCGGACCTCGCTGCGGGCGTGCGGGATGACTCCGTCTCCTCTCGATCCCCGTGGCCGGGTGGTTCGCGGATGAACGCGCTCTCGCCGGCGGTGGTCGCTGCCGTCCATGGTCGGCGAGGTGCCGGGGGAGTGCCACCGACGGTTTCCGGGTGGGGACCGGAATCCCCGTGACCGTGGGAGCTGTGGAGCTACTTCGTCACGGACGCCGGCCTTTCCGGTTCACAGCGGCCGGAGCAGGTCGTCGGCGTCGACGATGTGGTAGGCGTAGCCCTGTTCGGCGAGGAACCGTTGCCGGTGGGCGGCGTACTCGGTGTCCACGGTGTCGCGGGCGACGACGGAGTAGAAGTGTGCCTGCCGCCCGTCGCTTTTGGGTCGCAGCAACCTGCCGAGCCGCTGGGCCTCCTCCTGTCGGGAGCCGAAGGTGCCCGACACCTGGATGGCCACCGACGCCTCCGGCAGGTCGATGGAGAAGTTCGCGACCTTGGACACCACGAGCTTGTCGATCTCACCCCTGCGGAAGGCGTCGAACAGCGCCTCGCGTTCCTTGTTCCTCGTGGACCCCTGCACGACCGGGGCGTCGAGTTCGGCGCCGAGCTCCTCCAACTGATCGAGATAGGCACCGATGACGAGGGTGGGTTCGCCCGCGTGCTTGTCCACGATCGAGGAGATGACCTTGTTCTTGGTGCGCGCGGTGGAGGCGAGCCGGTAGCGCTCCTCGCTGTCGGCGGTGGCGTAGGCGAGGCGTTCGGCGTCGGTGAGGGTCACTCGGACCTCGACGCATTCGGCGGGGGCGATCCAGCCCTGGGCCTCGATGTCGCGCCAGGGGACGTCGTAACGTTTCGGGCCGATCAGGGAGAACACGTCACCCTCACGCCCGTCCTCCCGCACCAGTGTCGCGGTGAGGCCGAGCCGCCTCCGGGACTGGAGGTCAGCCGTCATCCGGAACACCGGGGCGGGCAGCAGATGCACCTCGTCGTAGATGATCAATCCCCAGTCACGGGAGTCGAACAACTCGAGGTGCTTGTACTCGCCTTTGCTACGGCGGGTGATGACCTGGTACGTGGCGATGGTGACGGGGCGGATCTCCTTCTTCTCGCCCGAGTACTCGCCGATCTCGTCCTCGGTGAGCGAGGTGCGCTCCACGAGTTCGCGTTTCCACTGCCTGCCCGCGACCGTGTTGGTGACGAGGATGAGCGTGGTGGCCTGCGCCTGCGCCATCGCGGCCGCGCCGACCAGGGTCTTACCCGCGCCGCAGGGCAGCACGACGACGCCGGAGCCTCCCGCCCAGAACGCGTCCGCCGCCTGGCGTTGGTAGTCACGCAGTGCCCAGCCGTTCTCCTCCAGCGCGATCGGGTGGGATTCGCCGTCCACGTACCCCGCGAGGTCCTCGGCGGGCCAGCCGACTTTCAGCAGCGCCTGCTTCGCAGGACCCCTTCCAGCACCGCGCGGTCGGTGGTGGTCATCACCAGGCCGTGTGCCGGGTGGTTGTGGATCTGCAGCCTGCCGAACCGGCCCATCGTGTCGACGATGTCGATGAGCAACGGCTGCGGCACGGGGAAACGGGAGTACCTGGTCAGGGCATCGACGACCTGCTCGGCATCGTGTCCGGCCGCGCGCGCGTTCCACAGCGCCAGCGGGGTCACCCGGTAAGTGTGGACGTGTTCGGGGGCGCGTTCGAGTTCGGCGAACGGCGCGATGGCGATGCGCGCGTCCTCGGCGAGCTCGTGGTCGACCTCGAGCAGCACCGTTTTATCCGACTGGACGATCAGAGGGCCATCAGTCACGCCCTCCTTTATACGTGCCCGCGTCAGGAGAGTTCCTGTTCCGGTACGAGCGAGGCCACGTCGAGGCGCTGGGAGAGCAGCCCGGCGCCGTGCATGAGGTCGGCGACCCGCTGTAGCCGTTCGGCGTTGGCGGAGTGCGGGTAAGTGCCCTCCAAGGACACCAGGGCTGCCGTGACCTCGTCCAGGTCCGCCAGCCGGGGCAGCGCTCGGCGGATGGTGCCGGTGTCCACCCCTCGTTGCTGCGCCGTCTCCAACGACTTGCGGAACAGTTCCAGGGTCCGCGGATTCCGAGTGGCGAATTCCTCGGTGGTCGCGTACGCCGACATCGGGAAATTCTCCGTGGCGCCATGGGCGCAGTCGGCCAGCACCCGGGCGCCGTGTTCCTTCTGCACGGTGGCCAGATACGGCTCGGTCATCCAGGCCGCGTCCACGCGTCGGGAACGTAACGCCTCCACCATTCGTTCGAACGGCACCACTTCAAAAATGATCTTGTCCGGGTCGATGCCCGCGGACTCGAGAACCGAGCGTGTCGTCAACGTCCCGAGTCCGTTCGGGGCCGGCACCGCGATTCGGGGAACCGGCAAATCGCCGAGGTCCGTGTATTGGGATTCGGGCAAGGTCACCAGTGCCATCGAGCCGGACCCGGCGATGTACGCCTCCCCCTGCAGTCGGATCTTCGTGCCTTCGGCTGCCGCCGCGAGCAGATCGACGTTGCTGGCGAAGGTGACGTCCACCTCGCCGTTTAACAGCTGTTCCATCGCGTCGTCCTTGGTGGAGAACTCCGTGAGCTCCACCCGCAGGCCCTCGCGGTGGAACAGTCCCTCGGATACGGCCAGGCGCAGTGGCGCGGTTTCCACGGCATTACCCACACCGATTCGGAGTATCTCGGTTTCCGGTGTGGGGCGCTCGTCGTCCACTGTTCCGGTGAACATCGAGCACGCGCTGAGTAGTAAAGCGAGTGTGAGGACGAAAAGCGTACGCCCGTGAGTTCGCACCGGCCGCCTCCCAGATCGCAGCGCGAATCCGACAATGTGTGGAGCCTAAACTGATCAAGGCAATACCATCGCCGGCAACCCTGCTATGGGTACGGGCGTCCTAGGGATCGGAGCGGGTGTGGTTACCCTCCGGATGTTTCGAAGAGGATGACCCACCCGGCTATAGCTGACTGAAGGAAGCCCAGGTGACTCGTCGCGGTAAACGTCCCGATAAGGGCGATGCGGCGATCGTCGGCTCCGCGGGGGGCCGATGGCGAGTCCGTAACTGGCGGTTGCGCACCAAGCTGGTGGCGATGCTGCTCATCCCCTCGGTGGCGGTGTTGGTGCTCGTCACGTTGCGGGCCACCGACGATCTCGACCGGGCGAGGACGTTCGCGGAACGGGCCGAGCAGGTACGGGTCGAGACCACGGTCGTCGAGATGGTGCATCGACTCCAACGGGAACGGGACCTCGCCGTCCGCTACGTCGCAGAGGGGCGGAAGGACTCGCTCGCCGAGCTCAAGAAGCAGCGAGCGGAGGTCGATTCGGCCGTCGGGGCGTTCGACCGGGCGTTGAACAGGTCGGAGCACGCGCTCTCGCCCGGCACGTACCGGGCGTTCGAGCGGATCCACGACGAGCTCGACATGCTGACCGGGCTGCGGTACGCCTCCGAGAACACCGCGGTGCCCCCGGAGGCGGTGCTTCGGTCGTACAGCGAACTCATCTCGGAGGTCATGGGGGTCGGCGAGGCGTTCGTGTCCAACGCCGTCGACAACGAACTGGCCAGCAGCCGGTTGGCCGCCAACGCGCTGGCGAGGGTGAAGAACCAGATGTCGATCAGACGTGCGGTGGTGGCGCAGGCCTTGGCCCAGGGCCGACTGTCGGACGACACCGAACGCGCGCTGTTGGCCGCCGAGGCGCAACTGGACGCGGCGCGGGAGGAGTTCATGTCCCTGGCCCCCCCGCGACAGCAGCGCATGTACACCGACACGGTGATCGGGCTCGTGGTGGATCTCGGCAACGGCATCGTGGAGTCCGTGCTGACCCGCGCCGAGAACGGCGGCACGTTCGACGGGATCTCCGCCGAGGAGTGGGACACCTCGTCCACCTACACCATCAACCTGGTCCGCAAGGTCCAGGACGCGATACTGGCGGAACTGCAGAAACGGGCGGACGATCTCGCCGCCGACGCGCGGCGCTCGGCCGGGACCGATGCCGGCGTGGTCCTGGGTGCGTTGCTGTTCGCGGCGATCCTCGCCGTGGTGATCACCCGGTCGTTGCTGCGGCCGTTGCGGACTCTGCGCCGCTCCGCGCTCGACGTCGCGGAGCACAAACTGCCCGCGGCGGTGGAGGACATCCTCACCGAGGAACACCCCACCCCCGAGTACATCTACACACGCCCCGTCGAGCGGGTACCGGTCTACACACGGGACGAACTCGGTGAGGTGGCGAGGGCGTTCGACGCCGTACACGGCGAAGCGGTGCGGCTGGCCGGTGAGCAGGCCATGTTGCGGGAGAACGTCAACGCGATGTTCGTGAACCTCTCCCGGCGCAGCCAGGACCTGGTGGAACGTCAGCTGTCCGTACTCGACCGCATGGAGGAGCACGAGCAGGACCCGGACATCCTGGGCGGCTTGTACGAACTCGACCACTTGGCCACCCGGATGCGTCGCAACAGCGAGAACCTGTTGGTGCTCGCGGGGGAGGACGCCGCGAGATCGTTGCCGGGGTCCGTACCCGCCTCCGAGATCATCGGCGCGGCTTTGTCCGAAGTGGAGCATTACCAGCGTGTCTCGGTGCAGACGCCGCCTGAGCTGTCCGTCCACGGTGACGCGGCGGCCGACCTCATTCACGTGATCGCGGAGCTGCTCGAGAACGCGACCGCCTACTCGCCGGAATCGGAACCGGTGAAGGTCGTCAGCTCGATGACGAAAGAACGACACTGGCGCATCAAGATCATCGACCGCGGTGCCGGTATGCCGTGTACGGAGATCCAGCGGGCGAACGCGCGACTGGCGAATCCGCCCGAGGTGGACGTCGAGGTGTCACGGCGGATGGGGCTGTACGTGGTCGGCAAACTGTCGGCCAGACACAACATCCGGGTCCGGCTCGAAGCGGCCGAGCTGCGTGGACTCACCGCGACCGTGCTCGTACCCGCGGAGCTCGTGGAGTACAACACGCCCGAGCACATCGAACTCCCCGCACCCTCGACGTCGACCCCGACACCGATGCCGGACGCCCCCGACACCGAGTTCATCTCCTCGCCCGACTCCCCGCGGGCCTGGGACACCGGTGTCGACACCGAGGACGGGATCGATGGGGCACGACCCGTCGTCGACGAAGCACCCGAGCCGGAGCCGTCACCCTCGATCGGCAGCGTGCTCGACGCTGAAGAGCCCGCACCCGAACGGCCACGGAGAACGACGGTCGAATTGGGTGCGCAACCGGCGTGGCCGACCGAGGACGACGACGAGAAGCACCCACCGGCTTTAGAGGAAGAGGTCCCCACCGACCGGTTGCCCGCGTATCAGGCGTTGCTGTCCAGATGGTTCCCCGATGAGGTCACCCCGCGCGCGGAGGACGTGGTGTGGCCGGAGGACCCGGACGAACCGGCCGACACCGGTGTCGACGCCGTGCGAGGGGCGACGACCGGACCGTCGATCGCGTCGGCATTGTCCGAAGAAGACAAAGACACCGTGCCCAGGCGGCATCCGCCCAGACACGGTGTCGTCGATCGTCGTGGAGAACGCCCGCCACCCGTCAACCGCTCCCCGGAAGCGGTGCGGGAGCGGATGACGAGTCTACAGCGGGGCGTGCAGCGGGGTCGTCACGCGCGTACCGAGTGACCCGCTGCCCGATGCCCTCAACCGCCGGCGACCTCGGCCGGGGCTTTGGCCCCACCGTGCAACAGCCGCGCGACCTCCGCACGCAGTGAGACGAACTCCGGCGATTCCCGAGTCGTGATCTGGTCCCGTTCGTCGGGGAGATCCACCGTCAGATCGGCCACGATCGTGGCCGGGGACTTCGACAGCACCAGTACCCGGTCGCCGAGGTAGACGCTCTCGTCGATGTCGTGGGTGACCAGCAGCACGGTGCTCTTGTTCTGCCTTTGCACCTTGCGCAGCAGGTCCTCCAACTCGAACCGCGTCTGCGCGTCCACCGACGCGAACGGCTCGTCCATCAACAGCAACGCGGGCCTGCGGGCCAGGGCGCGGGCGATCGACACCCGCTGCTGCATCCCACCGGACAACTGCCACGGGTACTTGTCGCCCACGTTGGGGAGGTTGACCCATTCCAGGGCCTCTTCCGCCCGTTTTCTGCGTTCGGCCTTACCGAGTCCGCGCCAGCGCAGAGGGAACTCCACGTTCTTGCGCACCGTCAGCCACGGAAACAACGAACGGCTGCACGGCGAGGTCCTCCGGGACACCGTCCACCGGCTTGCCCTGCAACGACACGTTCCCGCCCGTGGGTTTGATGAGCCCCGATATGCAGCGCAGCATCGTCGACTTGCCGCATCCCGAAGGGCCGACGATGCAGGCGAGTTGCCCGGTCTCCACGGTGAAGGTCAGGTCGTTCACCGCGAGGTGTGCGCCGTCACCCTTGCCGTATCGGTGGTAGAGGCCGGACACCTCCAACATTGTTGCCATGTCACGCTCCCGTCGTCTTGGTGTCCGCGGTGCCGTTCGTGGGTTGCCAGACCAACACCCTGCGCTCGAGGGCGAGCAACAACGTGTTGAGGCCGTATCCCAGCACACCGAGCAGCACGATCCACGTCCACATCGTCGCGAATTCGAAGCTCTGCTGGGCGGAGATCAGTTGGAAGCCGATTCCGTTGGTGGTCCCGACCATCTCCGCGATCACCATGAGAATCAGCGCCAACGACAAGCTCAACCGCAGTCCGGCGAAGATCTTCGGCATGGCCGCGGGCAACACGACCATCGTGATCCAGTAGTGCCGGGGGGTGCGGAACGATCGCGCGGTCTCCTGTTGCAGCGGACCCACTGAGCGAACACCGTCGATCGTGTTCAAGATGATCGGCCAGATCACGCCGAACACGATCGTCACGACCTTCATGGTGTTGTCGATCCCGAACAACACCATGAAGACCGGAACCAACGCAGGCGGCGGAACGGCACGCATGAAGGACAGCAGCGGTCCGATGTAGTCCAACGCCGTCTGCGAACGGCCCAGTGCCGTTCCCAGTGCCACACCGATCACCGTGGCGATCGCCCAGCTGCCGAAGATCCTGCCCAGGCTCGGCAGCACGTCGTCGAACACGGTCTCCGACAAAAAGAGCTGCGATGCCGGCCCGGAGAGGAACACGTCGAACACCGAGGCGGCGATCTGGGTGGGACGCGGGAAGAACGGGCTTTCCGCCGCCAGCGTGGCCAGCTCCCACAGCACGAGCAACGCGAGGGCCAACGACCACTTCAGCAGGAGGTTCTTGACGACACTCACGGTCCTGCTCATGCCACCTCCTGTGTTGTGCGGGCCACCGTGCCCGGTCGGTGGGCATGAGCGTTGAGCGTCGAAGCAGTGTCGCTCATGCCACCTGCTGTGTTGTGCGGGCCACCCGCACCCGGTCGGTGGGCATGAGCGTTGAGCGTCGAAGCAGTGTCGCTCATGCCACCTCCGCCGTGGTCGCCTTGTGCCACTTGAACAGCTTTCCGCCGAGCCGTTCCAGGCCCTCGTTGGCGAGGTAGCCGATCACGCCCGCCACCACGGTGCCCGCGAGCACCAGGTCCGTCCGGCCCGCGCCGTGTGCGGCTTTCAGGATGAAGCTGCCGAGCCCGACGTTGGCACCCGCGATGAATTCCGTGCTGACGATGACGATGAGTCCCACCGAGGCGGAGATGCGAATGCCGGTGAACACGAACGGGGCCGCGTGCGGCAACGCCACGGTGGTGAGGATTCCCGACTTGTGCACACCGCACGACCGTGCGGTGTCGATGAGCAGGGGATCGATCTCGTCGAAGGCGTAGATGGTGTTGTAGAGGATCGGCCACACGGCGGCGTAGACCGCCAACGTGATCTTCGCCTCCGGACCACCGCCGATCACCACCAGCACGAGGGGGATCAGCGCCACCGAGGGGATGGGCCTGAGGAACTCGACGATCGACCGGGTCGCCATGCGAACCAGGGGGAAGTTCCCCAGTACGAGACCCAACGGTATGGCGATCACTATGGCGATTCCCAGAGCGATCAGCCACGCCAGGACGCTGGCGATCACATCACGCAGGAATGCTTCCTGGCCGAACAGTTCCGCGATCCTGGTCAGTACGACGGACGCGGGTGGTACATCTTCCTCTGCGATCACGCCGAGCCTGACCACCAGTTCCCACAGAAGCAGGAAGGCGATCAGGCCGGCGAAGTTGCGTACTAAAGAGCGCACGTCAGTCCGTGTCTGGTGAAACGATCATCGACGCGACGTCGATCTTCTTCTTGATCACGTCGAATTCCAACATCATGTCGGGAACCCGCTGGATCCTCGATGCGTCCAAAGTCGAGTGGAAGTTGGGTAGGCTCACCAACGAGGCCGTGGCAGCGTCGATGCTCGCGGTCTCCTGGATGATGGGCTCGATCACTTCCCGGTCCTGGGCGTCCTCGGTGGCCCGCTCCATCGCACGCTGGAACGCGGCGATCGTCTTCGGGTGCTTCTCGACGAATTCGGCGAGAGCACCGTAACCGGCGAGAGGCATGTCCTTCGCCGGACCCGTGGCGACGTCCGCGATCGGCGTCACGCCGTGCTCCTTCGCGCCTATCGTGAGGAACGGTTCGATGAGCAAGCCCGCGTCGACGTGGCCCTTGGCCACGGCCGAGGCGATGTCCGGGAACGACATCGGGACCCAGTCGACGGTCTTGTGGTCCAGGCCCTTCGACGCCATGAACGACTTGACGATGGTGTCCGAGATGGTCTTCAGCGCCGAGACCGCGATCTTCTTGCCTTCGAGGTCCTCGACGTCCTTGACGGGGCCACCCTCCTTCGCGACGAGCACGAAGGTGTCGGGGGCCGCGGACACCGCGTCGGCGACGATCTTGATGTCGGCCGTTCCGCTGGCCTGTGCCACCGTGAACGGCACGTAGCTGGACTGAACGATGTCGGCGTCGCCGCCGATCATTTTCTGAATCGTGGCCTGGCCGCTCGCCGCCACCTCGATCTTGACGTCGAGGCCTTCCTCGGCGAAGTATCCCGCTTCCTTCGCGTGGTAGAGCGGGGCGACGTCGATGGAGGGGAGGTGGGCCACCGTGATGGTGGACTTCTCGAGGGAGCCGTCGCCTCCGCCCTGCGACTCCGGCGAGTCGTCTTCGCCGCTCAGCAGACCGCATCCGCTGACGGAGGCGAGAAGACCCACGGTCGCTACAGCGGCGGCAAGGCGACCGCGTCTGGACTTCCTTCTCGTCGTGGTGCCGTGTCGAAGCAATGCCACTCCTCAGTGAGGTAATCAGTACCTGTTAGGTGGTGCGCTGACTGAACGCGACGCCCTCCCAAGTCGCCCAGCGAGCCACGGCTACTGTAGAGAGTCAACGCGTTACTCACAATGCGTGCGTACCCGGAATCTAAGGGTGTCGCAGTCCACTCGAACGGGTGCTATCGGGTGTGGTCTAATTAACTCTGGGTTTACTGAAAATGCACAACTCCTCGCTCCCCGTGAGGCAGACGCTCAGTGAAGGCCAACGAGGAACAACCAACGATGGTTACGCCCTTCGGGGGACTTCGCTACATTCTGCGCCTGAACAGTGGGGCAACGAAACACCGAAGTAGTGGCGGATGGATGACTGTTTGGTGTAATCCCAGTCGATCAAGTCGGCTGAGTCGACACTTCGGTGTGCTGATCGTGTGGGCGAGGATTGACCCATCTGGCTGGACCCGACTCGGAGTCAAGCCCACAACCAGGAGGGTCAGGAGGAGCCTGCGCGTGAAGGCGCGGCCGATACTGCCAGTGCGGGCTCTACGGAAACAGCGTCTCGCTGGAGACTGAGCAACTGGCCGCTGCGCTACAAACTCGCTCTCGTCCTGATCATTCCTCTGGTGACCGCGCTCGTTTTCGGTAGTCTGCGCGCGGTTTCGGAATTGGACGACGCGGCGGACTTCAACGAGACCGTGACTCAGGTCGAGGTCTCCCAGCAGGTCGCCGTCGTGGTGCACGAGTTGCAACGGGAACGGACGCTCATGGTCACGGCCATGTCGTCCAGTTGGGTCGACCCCGACGTCGTCAACGAACAGACGGCGAAAGTGGACACCGAAGTGACGCGGCTGCGGGAAATGGTGGCCGAAAGCGACCTCGGTAACGAGGAAACGCAGCTCATCTACGAACGCTCACTGCAGCGTCTCGAGGCCCTGGGGCCATTGCGGGACACGCTCAACAACACGGACCTTCCCGAACTGACGGCGTACATCACCTACAACTCGATCCTCCAGCCTCTGATCAACCTCGGCCGTACGGTGAACCTGTCGGTGACCGACAGGGGTCTGCTGAGGCAGGGCACCACCGTGCAGGCCGTCACGGAGACCAAGGAGTACACCTCACGGCAGAACGCGCTGCTGCAGATCGCAGTCGGTAACCGCGGTTTCTTCGGTGACCTCTTCGACCGGGCGGTCGCCGCCCAGGCCAGCGCCAGCGCCGCGGTCGACAACTTCAACGCCAACGCCACCCTGAGGGAACAGCAGCTCTACATCGACACCGTTTCCGGTGCCGAAGTGGACAACAGGGAACGGCACATCTCCAAGGCCTACTCGGCCGCAGGCTCGCCCAGTGGGCTCAACGTCAACTCGCGGCAGCTGTTCTCGGACGGCAACGACACCGTGGACAAGATGCGCGAGGTGGAAAGCGGTCTGTTGACCGACCTTCGCGCGCAGGCGGAGACGCTGGCCGGTCAGGCCAGCCAGGCCGCGTGGATCTTCTTCGGTCTGATGATCGCCACGTTGATCGCCACGGTGGCACTGACCCTCGTGGTCATCAGGGCGCTCACCAGGCCACTTAAGACACTGCGCTCCAGCGCGTTGGAGGTCGCGTACGTCCGACTGCCCGAGACGGTGCGGCGCATCCTCGCCGACCCGAACCCGATGGAAGCGTCCCGGGAGGCCGTCACGCCGGTCCCGGTGCACACGCGCGAGGAGATCGGGGAACTCGCGAGGTCGTTCGACGTGGTCCACGAGCGTGCTGTCCGACTGGCCGCCGAACAGGCGCTACTGCGGGAGAACGTCAACGGCATCTTCGTCAACCTGTCGCGGCGCAGCCAGCGCCTGGTGGAGCGTCAGCTCAGCATCATCGACAAGCTGGAGTCCGACGAGCAGGACCCGGACCAGCTCGCGAGTCTGTTCGAGCTCGACCACCTGGCGACGAGGTTGCGGCGTAACGGTGAGAGTCTGCTGGTGCTCTCCGGAGCCGGGCTCACCAAGACGATGTCCAAACCGGTCCCCGCGGCCGACGTGCTCGGCGCGGCGGTGTCGGAGATCGAGCAGTACTCCCGGGTGGAGCTGGGCACGATCCCGGACGTGGCGGTGCACGGCAGGGCGGTGCACGACCTGGTGCACCTGCTGGCGGAGCTGCTCGACAACGCCACCTACTTCTCCGAGCCGGAGACCAAGATCAGCGTCAGGGCCGTCGTCACCCGACGCACGTCGCTCGCCATCCAGATCACCGACCGTGGGGTCGGGATGTCCGAGGAACAGTTGGCCGAGGCCAACGAGCGTCTCGCCACTCCGCCAGACCTCGACGTGTCGGTGACCCGCCGCATGGGGCTGTACGTGGTCGCCCGGCTGGCGAAGCGGCACGGCATCGAGGTGCGGCTGAGGGAGAACGAGGACATCGAGGGTGGCGTGATCGCCCGCGTCGTGGTGCCCAGCGAACTGCTCACCGAGGCACCCTCCATGGTGTCGTCGACCTCCACGCCGACGATCGCGCCGCCGCGGGAGACGAGCAGCGAGAATTCCCTGCCCTCGCATACGGACGCTCCCGCTGTGCCGTCCGGCATGCCGTCACTGCCCGCGCCGCGCAAACCGTCGGTGGACGCGGACAGGACGGCGATGCTGCCCCCACCCCCGGCACAACCGCCGCGACAGGAGCTGGAGCAGGAGCGGGAGGAGCAGCCCGAGCCCCCCGCTTCGTCGGGCCACAACGGTCTGCGGCCGCTTTCCCAGCCGATCAGTCTCGACGACCTCGTCGGAGGTACCGGCAAGGCGGCGGGACCGTTCGTCAGCCCGGAACCGCCGGAACCTGCGTCGAAACCCGCGTCGGAACCTGCATCGGAGCCTGCGACCGAGCTCGTGCAGCCGGCTTCGCTCACCGACACGAACGACGGCCACGTCAACGAGGCGTACGCCTCCGAGGCGTCGCCGAACGAGGAAACGCGCTACGTCCCGGTGGAGCAGGACTCGACGTCCGATGCTTCGTTGGTCGGCGGTGACGGGAGCGCGCTGGAGGACGATGTACCTACCAGGAGACTGCCGATTTACCAGTCAGTGCTGTCCCGGTGGTTCAGCGAGGAAACTCCGCTCGACTCGGAGCTCGACTCCGACGGCGAGGCGTGGGGTGCTGAGCCCGGTTCGGTACCCGAGTCCGAAGCCGACGGAACTGCGGGTGCCGAGATGAATGACAGCACCGATGACAAGACCACAGACAGCGCGCGGGACATCGGCTGGTACAGCGCCGCCGACAGCGGCTGGCAGGCTGCGCACGCGTTGCTGGAGGAAAAGCATGCGGAGATCACGCCTGCGGGGCTGCCCAAGCGTGTGCCCAATGCATATTTAGTGCCGGGCTCGGTCTCTTCCAGCCGGGGCAACGCGTTCGCCGACACCACCGCCGGGGAACCGGGACGCAGTGCCGTCGCCAGGTCGGCCGAGGCAGCGCGTAACCGTATGAAGAGTTTCCAGCGTGGCTACCAGAGCGGTCGCCACGCGCTCAAGGAGCCGTCGGCCCAGAGTGAGCAGTTCGACAGGACGGGCAACGACACCCGTCATAACGGGGCGAAGGAGTAGAAGTTGACACGCGCGGGTTCAGCGCATCCGGGTACGCCGAAGAAAGGCAGTTCCGGGCAGCAAGGCAGCTTCGCTTGGCTCATCACCGACTTCGTGCACCGGGTTCCCGGTGCAGCGCACGCCGTTGTCGTCTCGGCGGACGGGTTGTTACTGGCGGCTTCGCGTGGCCTGCCCAAGGACAGGGCCGACCAGCTCGCCGCTGTGGCATCGGGCCTGACGAGCCTGGCGCGGGGTGCCGCGCAGGTGTTCGAGGGTGGTCCCGTGGCGCAGACCGTCGTCGAGATGGCCAACGGCTTTTTGTTCCTGATGTCGATTTCCGATGGGTCCTGTCTGGCCGTGCTCGGCGCTCCCGACAGCGACATCGGGCTGGTCGTCTACGAGATGACGTTGTTGGTCGATCGGGTCGGAAAGCAGATGACACCGGAGTTGCGGGCCCAGTTGCAGGGTTCGCGTCGGTGAATCCCCGCTTCGACAACGCTGACAACGCACGGCACGAGATGACGCGAGCAACGTAGTTCGATGAGAAATCGCAGTTCGGTGAGAAAACACTGAGGAGACAGCCGTGGATTCCGGGCACTCACGAGGTGATCGACGGCTCGACAGGGAGCGTGCGGCCGAGGGTTGGCCGAGCGAGCCGGAGGAGATGACGTTCCGCCAACGCGGACGTCGCGTGTCGCGGGGGGTCGACGATCCACTCGACACGGGTGAATGGCTACGCACCGGTGGACTCGATTCACCGGGACCGTCGGATTTCGACGTCTCCGACTACGAGCGGCCTTCGCTGCTGTCCGGGCCCGGCGCCGAACTGTACGGGATGGGCGGTGGCGGGTACGCCGGCTCCGACAGCTCGTTCTCGTCGTTCGACGACCGTTACTCGACGGCTTACAGCACGGAGGCGTACAGCTCCGGCCCGCCTTCCGGTGAGCTTCCCTCGCCGACACCCCGGCCTCGCCACTACCGGGACGAGGAGCCGGAGGAGGAGGAGCCGTCCTCGGGCCTGGTGCGACCGTACTTCCGCACCAGGGGTAGAACTAAACCGGACTACGACCTGGCTCTTGAATCACTGATCTCCACCAGTGAGCGGGGCAGGCGGCTGGAGCGAGTACGAGTGCCCGAACACAGGTCCATCTGCGGACTGTGCCTCGACACCAGATCGGTCGCTGAGGTGGCCGCGCTGCTCAAGATGCCACTCGGTGTCGTGCGGGTTCTCGTTGGTGACGTTGCCGGTCTCGGGCTTGTGCTCGTGCATTCCGCGTCCTCCTCCATGGTGGGAGACCGGCCCAGTATCGAGTTCATGGAAAGGGTTCTCAGTGGGCTTCGGAGAATTTGACGTGTCTGCTGCCACGCCGGCGACGTCAGGCCCGACCCAGTCGGCCAAGATCGTGGTCGCCGGTGGTTTCGGTGTCGGTAAGACAACGCTCGTGGGAGCGGTGTCCGAGATCGACCCGCTGACCACCGAGGCGTCCATGACCGAGGCGAGCGTCTCTGTCGACGACCTGTCGCAGACGCCGAACAAGATGACCACCACGGTCGCGATGGACTTCGGCAGGATCACGCTCGACTCCGACCTGGTCCTCTACATTTTCGGCACCCCGGGACAGCACCGGTTCTGGTTCATGTGGGACGACCTCGCCTACGGTGCGATCGGTGCCGTGGTGCTGGTGGACACCAGGAGATTGGCCGACGCGTTCCCGTCGATCGACTTCTTCGAGAACCGCAGGCTGCCCTACATCGTGGCGATCAACTGCTTCGACCGACTGCTGCATCACCAGATCGAGGACGTGCGGCACGCGCTCACCATCTCGCCGTCGGTGCCGATCATGGCCTGTGACGCGCGGGATCGCGAGTCCGCCAAGCAGGTGCTCATCTCCATCGTGCAGCACGCGATCGCCCACGACACGGCATTGCGGGCGGGGTGAGATGTTGGGCCACCGGCGTGATTCGACCTGGCGGATGGGGGATTTGGCCTCGACAGGATTGACCTGACTAATAGTCTTGCCGCTACAGCGAGCGGGAGGCTAGGAGGGACAGTGACGGCATCAGCCCACCAGGGCAGCTTCGGATGGCTGGTCACCGACTTCGTGCGCCGGGTTCCGGGGGTGGCGCACGCTGTGGTGGTGTCGGCTGACGGGCTGCTACTGGCGAGCTCACAGGGGTTGCCCAGGGAACGGGCTGAACAACTGTCGGCCGTGGCGTCCGGCCTCGTGTCGTTGACCCACGGTGCCGCGCGATGCTTCGAAGGCGGTGCGGTCAACCAGACCGTGGTCGAGATGGAGCGCGGTTACCTGTTCCTCATGTCGATCAGTGACGGGTCGTGTCTCGCCGTGCTGGCGTCGCCTACGGCTGACATCGGCACGGTCGCCTACGAGATGACCCTGCTCGTCGACCGGGTCGGTCAGCGTCTTACCCCGGAATTACGGGCGCAGCTGCAAGGTGGCGTGCGTGGCTGACGGTGTGGAGGAGTGGGAGGCCCTCAACAAGCCGACCGACAGAGAGGGATTCGACCTCCCGAGTAGGTTCGACTTGAGTAGCGTGTCCGGGGTCACGCAGCTGACGAGGCGGGTGCGTCAGCAGTCGGAGCAGGCGGCTTACGCCGGGCCGACACGGACCCCGGGGGCGACCGCGCAGTCCGCTTCGTCCACTCCTGCGCGGCCACGCACGGCTCCCGCGCCACCGCATTTCACGCACCGGTCGTTGGTGCGGCCGTACGCGAGAACGGGCGGTCGCACCAAACCGGCCAGGGAGCTGGCGCTGGAGGCGTTGGTGGTGACCACCGAACGGGGGCGCCGCTATGAGGGCGTGGAGTCACCGGAGCAGCGGTTCATCTGCGATCTGTGCGTGGACGTGCATTCGGTGGCGGAGATCGCCGCGTTCGCGAGGCTGCCGCTGGGCGTGGTGAAAGTGTTGGTGGACGACCTGTCGCAAGTGGGTGCGGTGGAGATCAGGCGTCCGGGGTTCGTCCTCGACGACAAAGGTTCGCAGGAATTCATGCAGCGCATTCTCAACGGTTTGCGTTCGCTGTAACCGAGGTGATCGTATTCGGGCCACGGAGGAATCCGTGGCCCGAATTCTTTCCGGACTTTGAAAACCACGCTTCCCGTGATCGTGATCCATTTCCGCCTGCCTTGAATGGTCCACACCGAAAACCGTGCTGATTCCTTCCACGACGGGCAGTGGTTTCCGATGGACGGTTTCGGGTCCACAGGAGTCACCCGGGTGAGACGGGTCCGACGTGTACCCGGAGGGGAAAGCGGTGCGTCAGTCCTCCACCAGTGCGGCGGAGGCGATGCGGTGCAACGGGTAGCGTTCACCCGTTGCGCTCTCCAACAGGCCACCGCCCACGCGCACGGGTCTGACGACCCGCTGGCTGGCGGTGCCGTGCGAGTCGACGAAACCGATCCACACCTCTCGCTGTTCGGCCACGGCCTTGGTCAGCAACGCCATCGTCGCCGACGTGTCGGCCCCACCGCCGCCGGGTAACCGCACGATCGTGCCCTTGCGACTGTGCGCGGCTTTGTCACCCGCACGCACGTGCGCCACCAGAGCGGTCAGCTGTTCTTCCGTGGGCGGGTTCAGCCGTGACTCGGCGCGCCTGCCGGAACGGCCTCGGGCGGGGATACGTCTGCCGCTCGGCCGTAGATCGATCACCCGCCCGTCGGGGCCCTCGGCCGCCGGGGCGAATCCGGCCTTGCGCAGTGCGTCCAGCACCTCGGCCAACGGGTAGGGGCTCACCACCACCGTGGGTGCGATCCTGCGAAGCTCCAGCTCCTCGGCCGCCGCGGTGCCGAGGACCTCGGCGAGCAGGACCTCGTCGTCACAACGCAGGAACGACGCCGCCACGCCGCCGCGGAGCCGTCCGTGTCTACGGGCGACGTCGTCGATCAGGTACGACAGCGACTGTGGGACCGGAGTGCGTGACCGGGTGCGGAACAGTTCGTGCAGTTCGTCGGCGGTGCGTCCACTGTCGAGGGCGCGTCGCACCGAGGCCTCGCTGACGCGGTACATCGTCGCGTGTCCCGCCGACTCGATGTCGGCGACGGCCTCGATCTGCCGGGCCAGGTCCGGTTCCAGGGGGCCGGGTGCCACGACGGTGAGGTCGGCCTGAACGAGGACGTGGTCCACGGGTCGGGGCATGGCGTCGGCCATCGCGGCCGCGGCCTCGTGCAGGTCGTCCTCCAGCAGCATCCTGCCGGCCGTGGTCAGCGCGCCCAGACCGACGACGCCCAACGCGGTGGCCTCGGCCATCGTGTCGCGTACCAGTTGGTCCCGCAGTCGACCACCCTTCCGCGGGGCGCGCCAGGCCAGCAGCGCGACGAGCTCGTCGACGCTTTTGATCCCGGACCCCTCCGGAAGCTCGGCGAGCGTGCTCAGCACCCGACGGCGCAGCGTGGGGGCCAGGGGACGTCGAGCTTCCTCCGACAACGGCACGATCACCTTGTCCTTGGCGTCCCTGCCGCCTGCGAGGCCGGGCATGCGGGGAAGGTCGAGCCATGCCTGGGCGAGGACGAGCCAGCGCCCCGACGGGGGTGAGGACAACCAGGAGTCGGTGAGCGTGGTGGGGACCCATTCCGGCGAGGTGCTTTCGTCGGTGGCGACGAGTCCAGCCCCCACGGCCAGTTCCACCAGCAACGCGGCGGTGCGTTCGTCGACACCGAGATCCCGGGTGAGCCTGCGCAGCTCTCGGATACCGAGTCCACCCGACTTCAGCACCGGTGACGGTTGCTCCGACCACGTCCGCAGCAGCGCTTCGGTGTACCGGAGGAATTCCATGGCCTCCCCGGCCGCGGTGGTATCCACCGTGGATTGCTGCTGAGGGGCGGTGGGCAGGTCCGGCTCGGTGAGCACCTCGGGACCGAACACGACACCACCACGCAGCGCGATCCCCACTTCGCGTGGAAGTTCGACCGTCCGGTCGTCCCGGCGGACGAGCAGCCCCCGGGCCAGGAGTTTCTGCACGGGTGTGGTGGCCGCCTCCAGGGGCAGGTCGGTGGCGGCGTCCCGGGTACGTCCGATCGGTGGACCGGAGGAGAGTGTGGTCAGCAGCGCACGTTCGTCCTCGCCGAGTTCGCGGAGCCGCTCGAGCAGCCCGTCGGAGCCGAGTGCCGCCAGTTCGGGGGATGAGGTTCCGAGTCCGGCGGGGAAGGGGCCGAACACGTCACGCGCCGCGGGGGGTACGGACATCGCCTCGTCCGGTCCCCAGGCGAGCGCCAGCGTCCGTAGCCGGTCGAGCGCTCCGGGTGGTGGTGTTCCGAGGAGATCGTCGAGTCGGCCGGTGTCGACGGGGTGCTCGTCCGCGCCCGCGATGAGCAGGACTTCCAAAACGGCGAGGGTGGCGCTGTCGAGGTTCTCGCACGCCCGCGCTATCGAGCCCGCCGTACCCGCACGGGTGGCGAGTACGTCGGAGTTCGCGGGCGGTGGTGTGGCGAGATCGCGCCTGCTCCTCAGTAGGGCGGCGAGAGCGTCGTCGGAAAGCGAACGCAGCCAGTCCGCGAGCGGGAGAGCGGCCATCGTCACCACGATATCTTCCGCTGTCCGATATCGGGCACACTATGGTCAGTCGTTTGGTCGAGTGTATGGAGGACGACGTGGGTAAGGACGACAAGCGTAAGCAACACCGGATCGACCCGGAGTGGCCGGACGTCGAACACGCGGTCACCGAGCTCGCCGCCGACCGGCAGGGGGCCCTGTCGCCCTTCGGGGAGACCACCTTCCCCTTGGAGTCCGTGCCGTACGTGCACCCCAAGACCGAGATCAACAAGACGCCGTAACGGTGGCGGAGGAAGTTACTCACCAGTCACCCATCCGGCCCATGGTGCTGTCCCTCACCGGGATACGCTTCTTCGCGTAAGACCAGCGCAAGTCACTGATGCGGGGGTAGCACCATGCCCGTTCCCGGTCCCGGTTACTCGATCACCGTGCGACTGGAGGCTCCTCCGTCGGTGAGCGCCGCCGGCGATCTCACAACGACCGTCGGCCGGGTGGGTGGCGTCTTGACGGCGTTCGACGTCGTCGAATCGCGGGCCGACGCCATCGTCGTCGACATCACGGCGAACGTGCTGTCGGCCGATCACGCCGACGACATCACCCATGCTCTCGACTCGCTGCCCGGTGTGCATGTGCGGAAGGTGTCCGACCGCACCTTCCTCATGCATCTCGGCGGCAAATTGGAGGTCACGCCGAAGGCTGCCCTCCGCAACCGAGACGATCTCTCCCGGATCTACACGCCCGGTGTCGCGCGAGTGTGCCAGGCCATCGCGGCCAATCCCGACGACGCCCGCAGGCTCACCATCAAGCGCAACACGGTGGCCGTGGTCACCGACGGGTCGGCCGTTTTGGGGTTGGGCAACATCGGGCCCGCGGCGGCACTGCCGGTGATGGAGGGCAAGGCGGCACTGTTCAAGAAGTTCGCCGGCGTGGACGCGTGGCCGGTGTGTCTGGACACTCAGGACACCGAGGAGATCATCCGGACGGTGAAGGCACTGGCTCCCGTGTATGCGGGGATCAACCTCGAGGATGTGGCCGCTCCCCGGTGTTTCGAGATCGAGCGGCGTCTACGCGAGCAGCTCGACATCCCCGTCTTCCACGACGACCAGCACGGCACCGCGATCGTGGTGTTGGCGGCCCTGCGTAACGCGCTGCGCGTGGTGGGTAAGTCCTTCGACCAGTGCCGCATCGTGGTCAGCGGGGTGGGCGCGGCCGGTTCCGCCATCATCCGCCTGTTGCTGCGGAAATCACCGGCCGACATCGTGGCCGTCGACATCGACGGGATCGTGCACCGGAAGCGTCCCGGCCTCGACGAGAACCTGAGGTGGATCGCCGAGCGCACCAACGCCGACCAGATGACCGGCACGTTGCACGATGCGCTGGTGGGTGCGGACGTCTTCATCGGTGTGTCCGCGCCGAACCTGTTCGGAGCGGAGCAGGTGGCGACGATGGCCGAGGACCCGATCGTGTTCGCACTGGCCAACCCGGACCCCGAGATCGATCCGTTGGAGGCCCAGCAGCACGCCGCCGTCGTGGCCACCGGACGCAGCGACTACCCGAACCAGATCAACAACGTGTTGGCGTTCCCCGGGGTGTTCCGAGGGCTGCTCGACGCGCAGGCGCATCGGGTCGACGACGACATGTTGTTGGCGGCGGCCAACGCCATCGCCGACGTGGTGGATGACCGGCTGCACGCCTCCTACATCGTGCCCAGCGTGTTCGACGCCGCCGTGGCTCCCGCCGTGGCGGAGGCCGTCAAGGCCGTCGCGCGGGGTGAGGAAGTAGTCTCGACGTCGTGAGTGAACTGAGCCACCTCGACGACTCGGGCGCGGCTCGGATGGTCGATGTGTCCGGTAAGGACGTCACCGCGCGGACCGCGGTGGCGTGTGGCACGGTGCGCACGACCTCCGAGGTCATCGGATTGTTGACCGAGGGCGGACTGCCTAAGGGCGATGCGATGACCGCGCGCACCAGTGATCGCACCGGCGTCGAGATGGAGGCGTTGACCGCCGTTGCGGTCGCCGGGCTGACCTTGCACGACATGATCAAGGCCGTGGACCCGGCGGCGACGTTGGACGGGGTGCGGTTGGTGCGCAAGGAGGGCGGGAAGTCCGGCACGTGGCAGCGTGAGGAATAGACCGGGTCGAGTCCCCTGCTGCGGCAGGACGCAGGACCGCGGCGGGAAGGGTGTCCCGCACAGGCACTGGAGAACTCCGTGGGTGAGGATGGGGGTTCATCACTTGCGGAGTTCGACCGGGTGCGGGTGTCCCGCACAGACACTGGAGGGCTCAGCGCTCGTTCGACGTGACGGAGCCTTTGGTGGTGGAGGACGGGGAGCCGGTCGCGCAGGCGTTGCGCGCGTGTCTGGCCGAGGGGGTGGATCTCGTCGTCACCACGGGTGGTACCGGGATATCGCCCACGGACCGCACCCCGGAAGCCACGGCCGAGGTGTTGGACTTCGAACTTCCCGGCCTGGCCGACGCCATCCGGGCCGAGGGGCAGGACACGGTGCCCACGGCGATGCTGTCGCGGGGGCTCGCCGGGGTCGCGGGCCGCACGCTGGTGGTGAACCTGCCGGGTTCCCGCGGCGGGGTGATCACCAGCAACCGGCGGACCACGTGTCCTCCGAGGAGGAGACCGGGGCGGTGCGGAACGTGGGATCAGGTGGTGCTCAGGCCAGGGTGGTGCTGGCTCAGGTGACCGACGAGGAGCTGTCGGTGGACGAGCACGCGCGTCTGGTGGCCGATGCCGCCGCCGGTGCCGTGGTCACGTTCGGTGGCGTGGTGCGTAACCACGACCACGGCCGGACGGTCACATCCCTGCATTACGAGGGACATCCGACGGCGGGCGACGTGTTGGCGAGGGTGGTGTCGGAGGTCGCCGGCCGGCGCAGTGGGGTGCGGGCCGTGGCGGTCAGCCACCGGATCGGTGCGCTGGAGATCGGCGATGTCGCGCTGGCGTGTGCGGTGTCCGCCGACCACAGGGCCGAGGCGTTCGCCACCTGTGCCGATCTGGTCGACGAGGTGAAAGCGCAGTTGCCGGTGTGGAAGCACCAGTGGTTCGCCGATGGCACGGACGAGTGGGTCAACTCGCCGTAGCGGTCGGTGTCGCGCCCCACGTCGGTTCGGTTCCGCTCGCGACGGAGCTTCACGTCGCGCTTTGTCCACTGTGCTGTTGTCCGTCGCTGTTCGCGGGTGGAAAACGGGTGAGGGTCCCACCGCCCGGGGGACAGCGGTGGGACCCTCACGGCGCCCGGAGGAGTGGGCGCCGGTAACCCGGCACAGCAGGGTCACTCAGTGGCGATCTTCTGCCCCACCACGATGTAGTCGGGGTTGGAGATGTAGCCCTCGTTGAGCTCCATCAGCGTGTGGTAGCCACCCTCGATGCCCTTCTCCTGGGCGATCTCGCTGAGGGTGTCGCCCTTCTTGACGACGTAGTCACCGTCGGGGTTCGACTTCGCCACACCCGCCGGAGCGGACGGCGCTGAGGGGGCTGGGGCGGGGCTGCTCTGCCGGGCCGGTGCGGCCGACTGGGCCGACTGGGCCGGCTTGGCCGCCGAGCCGCTGTTGCTGTTACCGCTGTCGCTGCTGCTCGGGGCTCCCTCGGTGTTGGTGCCCTGGTAGCTGGCGTTGGAGTAGCCCTTGGGGCCGCAGACCGGCCATGCGCCGATGCCCTGGCCCTGGAGGACGCGCTCGGCGACGGCGATCTGCTCCTCCCGGGAGGCCTCATGCGGCATTCCGGTACCGCCGTAGGCCTGCCAGGTGCTGAGCTTGAACTGAAGTCCGCCGTAGTAGCCGTTGCCGGTGTTGATGCTCCAGTCACCGCCGCTCTCGCATTCGGCGATGGCGTCCCAGTTGACGCTGTCCGCCTGGGCGGGCGTGGCCGCGATGGTCAGCGGAGCGCCCATGGCGATGCCCGCGACGGCGAAGCGAGCCAGGTGACGAGATGTAGTAGAAGGTTTGCGGTGCTTGCCTCGGTAAGCCATATCGACTCGTTCGACTTCCGCACCTACGAGAGATCAGGCAGGCCGGGAGGCCTGGTCGACCGGAAGTCCGGTCGACAACCGGCACCGGGGGATGCCGGCTCCTTCTCGTCCCAGTCCGAGAAGTTCAGTTGCTCGGGGTTTCGGGTCCGGGGTTCCGCCGGACTGGGCTCGGCGCAACGGAATCCCGGTTGTTGGTCGGTTCGGGGCCAACCGGAATGCGACGGTACGTAACAACGAGCATGATCGGAAATCTTTGCTGGGGTGAGCTAGTCCACAGTAACGGCGCGCAACCTTGTGCGATTACGGCATTTCCGCTGATCAGGCGGCCGTTATTATTCCGTTTCCTTCCCGAAATATTTCACCCAAAGTGAGGTCTGAGTCACGCCGCTCAAAAGTGCTCTGCTCTGTTCGTGGGAGCGTCGAGACGGGAGTCGTCCGACTCCCGGGTCGATGTCCTCAGTGGAGATATTCCGTCGCGGCCGGGACGAAAAAGGACATATCGCCAAAACGGCGAGGGTGTCGTGTTTCACCGACTCGGATTCCGCCGGGAGCCCGGACCGCGGGAAGGGGTGGAAAAGAGGTTCGAACCGATCGGTCAGCCACCCGCGAACGGGGGGAGGACGTCGAGTTCGGCGCCGTCGGACACGGGGCGGGTGAGATCGCGCACCGCGATGCCGTCCAGCAGGAAGCTCGCGGCGTCGAGGATGCGCGGCAGGCGGTCGGGGTGCGCCGTGCGCAGGTGACCGATCACGTCGGCGACGGACGCCGACGGCGGCACTCGCACCACCTCGGTCTCCACACCCGCGGCCGCGCGGGCGGACGCGAAGTACCGAACCAGGACCGTCGCGGGACGCTGGTCCGTGTCGTGCGGGGTCTCGACCGCATCGCCGGGACCTGCTGTGCTCATCGGCCGCTCCTCCATCAACCGCCGATCGCGCTCATGGGGCGGATCGGCTGCGCGAAACCAGCTTCGTTGATCTCGTGACCTGCGAGTTTGCCCCACATCGTGGCACGCCAGGCGTTCGCGATCTCCTCGTCGTCGGCTCCGTTTCGAAGCAGGGTACGAAGGTCGGTCTCGGTCGTGCTGAACAGGCACGAGCGTACGGCGCCGTCGGCGGTCAGGCGGGTGCGTTCGCAGGTCTTGCAGAAGGGACGGGTGACCGAGGGGATGATGCCCACCTCCTCCGGTCCACCGTTCACCAGCCACCGTTCGGCCGGGGCGCCGCCACGCTCGGTGGGGCTGGGAGTGAGTGTGAAACTCGTGCCCAACAGGTCGAGGATCTCGTCCGCGGTGATCATCTCGGCCCGGTTCCAGCCGTGCTGGGCATCGAGCGGCATCTGCTCGATGAACCGCAGGTGGTACCCGTTGTCCAGGGCGAAACGCAGCAGGTCGGGCGCCTCGTGCTCGTTGACGCCGCGCATCAACACCGCATTGATCTTGATGGGTTCCAGGCCCGCGTCGCGGGCGGCGGCGAGGGCGTCGAGTACGTGGCGAAGCCGGTCGCGACGGGTCAGCCGTTCGAACGTCTCGGGGTTGATCGTGTCGAGTGAGATGTTCACACGGTCGAGTCCGGCGTCGGCGAAGGCGCGGGCCCGTTTGGCGAAGCCGATGCCGTTGGTGGTCATGGCGAGGCGCGGGCGCGGCCGCAGCGCGGCGATCCGGGCGACGAGCCCCTCCAGCCGAGGTCGGAGCAGGGGCTCGCCACCGGTGAGCCGGACGTCGGTGACGCCCAGCAGCCGTACGGCGATGTCGATGAGCCGGACGATCTCGTCGTCGGTGAGCAACCGCTGGTCGGGCATCCACTCCAAGCCCTCGGCGGGCATGCAGTAGGTGCAGCGCAGATTGCATTTGTCGGTCACCGAAACGCGCAGGTCGGTGGCGGTTCGGCCGAAACTGTCGACGAGCGCGGGCGTGTCCGGACGCGGCCGGTTCGGGCTCATGGGCGCGGTTGGCACCCGGGGGATGCCGAGGTCTACTCCCGTCACCCTTTCCAGCCTAGGTGGGATGTCCAGGGACAGGGAGCGGTCCGGCCATGGCGTCGCGGGCCGTGCCGAAGAGGGCTGACAATTCCGCTAATACGGCGTTATCGTCCCTGTCATGCCGCATTTTCGGCTCTCGGAGGCTGCTCGTCTGCTCGGCGTCAGCGATGACACCGTGCGACGCTGGGTGAAGAACGGCCTGTTGACCGAACACACCGACGCCGCCGGCCGCAAAGTGGTGGACGGCGCCGAACTGGCCGCCTTCGCCCGAGCGCAGGCGGACGCGTCGCCCGATCCGACCGGGGTGGCGCGATCGGCTCGGAACCGGTTCGTCGGACTGGTCACCGACGTGGTCGTCGACACGGTGATGGCGAAGGTGGAACTGCAGTGCGGTCCGAATCGGATCGTGTCACTGATGAGTTCGGAGGCGGTGGCCGAACTGGGCCTGCGACCGGGGACTTTGGCCGTGGCGGTGGTGAAGGCGACACAGGTGATCGTCGAAACACCCGCCGAAGCACCCGCCGGGAGGGGCGAGGGGTGATGAGACGCCGGGTCCGCGCCGCGTTGGTCGCCTTGTCAACGGCGTTGACCGTGCTCGTCACGGCGTCGACGACCGCGTGCGGTCCCGTGAGCGGGAGCCGCGTGCTCACCGTGTTCGCCGCCGCATCGCTGACCGACGTCTTCCCCGCGTTGGCGAACCGGTTCGAGAAGACCCACGAGGACGTCGACGTACGGTTGCACTTCGCCGGATCGGCACAGCTGGCCCAGCAGATCGCCGAGGGCGCGCCCGCGGACGTGTTCGCCTCCGCCGACGCCGAGACCATGGCCCGGCTCGAACGCGACGGGCTGCTCGACGGTCCCGCGACACCGTTCGCCACCAACACGTTGACCATCGCCGTACCGCAGGGCAATCCGGCGGGGGTGACGGACTTCGCCGATCTTGTCGACCCCGACCTCACCGTCGTCGTGTGCGCGCCTTCGGTGCCGTGCGGGGCCGCGACACGGCGCATCGAACGGCTCACCGGGGTGACACTGCGTCCGGCGAGTGAGGAAGCCGACGTGCGGTCGGTTCTGACGAAGGTGGAGGCGGGCGAGGCCGACGCGGGATTGGTCTACGTCACCGACGTCGCCGTGGCCGTCTCGGCGGGCACGGTCGAACGGATCCGGTTCCCCGAGGCCGCCGAGGTCGTCAACACCTATCCCGTGGGGATACCCGTCGACGCGGCCCACAAGGACCTGGCACGGCGATTCCGGGACCTGGTGCTCTCCGACGAAGGGCAGCGGATATTGCGGGAGGCCGGGTTCGGTGTCCCCTCGTGACCGCCGGGCTCGCGAGGTCCCGACGGGTGTGCCGCGCGTGCTGTGGTTGCCCGCGATGGTGGCGCTCGCGCTGGTCGTACTGCCCGTGGCGGGACTCGTGGCGCGTATCGACCTCGCGCGCCTGCCCGCCTTGCTCGGCTCGCCCGCGTCGCTGAACGCCTTGCGTTTGTCGCTGGTCACGGCCACCGTCGCCACGCTGCTGTGCGTCGTCTTCGGAGTGCCGTTGGCCGTGGTGCTGGCCCGGTCGAACGCGCGGGTCGTGCGGCTGTTGCGCGCGGTCGTGTTGCTGCCGCTCGTACTGCCTCCCGTGGTGGGGGGACTGGCGTTGCTGTTCTTGTTGGGCCGCAACGGGTTCCTCGGATACCTGCTCGACGTCGTGGCCGGGGTGCGCGTGCCGTTCACCACCGCCGCCGTGGTGATCGCACAGACGTTCGTGGCGCTGCCGTTCCTCGTGGTCAGCCTGGAGGGGGCGCTACGCGCGTCCGGAGACCGTTACGAGCGCGTCGCGGCCACCTTGGGAGCGCGTCCGTGGACCGTGTTCCGCCGCGTCACCGTGCCGTTGTTGCTCCCGTCACTGGGATCGGGTGCGGTGTTGAGCTTCGCCCGAGCGCTGGGGGAGTTCGGCGCCACCATCACGTTCGCGGGCAGTCTGGAGGGGATCACCAGGACCTTGCCCGTGGCCGTCTACCACGAGGCCCAAAGCGACGTCGACAGCGCCGTGGCGTTGTCGCTGCTCCTGGTGGTCGTGGCCGTGGTGGTCATAGCGGTGGCCCGGCCGAAGGCGTTGGAGGGGACCCGGTCGTGACACTGCACGCCGAGTTGACGTTGCGTAGGAAGACTTTCCGACTCTCGGTGACGTTGGATGTGCCCGACGGCGGGGTGCTCGCGGTACTCGGTCCGAACGGTTCGGGAAAGTCGACCGTGCTGAGCTGTCTGGCCGGGCTCGTGCGGGCCGAGCGGGCGCACGTGAGTTTGGGCGGCCGGGTCCTCGACGGGGTGGGTGTCCACGTGCCACCGCACGCCCGACGGATCGGACTGCTCGCCCAACATCCGTTGTTGTTCCCCCATCTGTCCGTACTGGACAATGTGGCCTTCTCGCCCCGGTGCCGTGGTGCGTCGAAGACCCGGGCGCGCACGGTGGCGCGACGGTGGCTTGCCGAGGTCGGAGCGGAAAGTCTCGCCGATCAGGCCCCCACGGCGTTGTCCGGTGGGCAGGCACAGCGGGTCGCGCTCGCGCGGGCCCTCGCCGGGGAACCGGAGCTGCTGTTGCTCGACGAACCGTTCGCGGCGCTCGACGTCGACGCCGCACCCGCCGTTCGCGGTGTCCTGCGACGACTGCTGCGTGGTGGACCACGGGACGGACACGGCGGCGACCGGGCGATCACCACCGTGCTCGTCACGCACGATCCGCTCGACGCTCTCACCCTCGCCGACCACGTCGTGGTGCTGGTCGACGGGCGCATCGTCGAACACGGGCCGACCCGGCAGGTGCTCACGGCACCGCGGACGGCTTTCACCGCCCGCCTGGCCGGACTGAACCTCGTCGCGGGCGAGGCCGTACGCACCGGAGCGGGCGTGGCGGTGCGCACGCCCGGCGGACGGTTGTTCCACGGGATGCCGGCGGAGGGTTTCGTCGACGGGGACGCCGTGGTGGCCGTGTTCGCGCCGGAGGCGGTGACCGTCCAGCCGGGGGACACCCGGGTGGTCGGCTCTCCGCGGAACGTCGTGGACACCGTCGTCACCGCCGTGGAGCCGCACGGCCCCGTGGTGCGGCTGCGGACCGGTGAGGGGATCAGCGCCGACCTCACACCCGCGTCGGTGGCCGACCTCGCACTCGATCCCGGCACGCCCGTCCGGCTCGCGGTCAAGGCCGCCGCCGTCACCGTTCATCCGGCCCCGGAATCGGCGCGGAGGCCATAGGCTGGGAAACCATGACCGAGCAGCAGTGGAACTACCTCACCGACATGGACGGCGTGCTGGTGCACGAGGAGCATCCCGTGCCCGGGGCCGACGAGTTCCTCGCCGAACTGAGAGCGAACGGGGCACGGTTCCTCGTACTGACCAACAACTCGATCTACACGCCCCGTGATCTGCGTGCGCGATTGGCCCGTTCGGGATTGGACGTGCCGGAGGAGGCCATCTGGACGTCCGCGTTGGCCACTGCGCGGTTCCTGAGCAATCAGCGACCGGGCGGTTCGGCGTTCGTGATCGGTGAGGCCGGGCTCACCACGGCGCTGCACGAAGCCGGTTACGTGCTCACCGACATCGACCCCGACTACGTCGTGCTGGGGGAGACCCGCACCTACAGTTTCACCGCCATCACCAGGGCCATCCGGCTGATCGAACGGGGGGCGAGGTTCATCGCCACCAACCCCGACGCGACGGGGCCGAGCCGGGAGGGGGTGCTGCCCGCCACCGGTTCCGTGGCCGCGCTCATCGAACGCGCCACCGGCCAGTCGCCCTACTACATCGGCAAGCCGAATCCGTTGATGATGCGGTCGGCGCTGCGGGCTCTCGGCGCGCACAGCGAACACACGATCATGATCGGTGACCGGATGGACACCGACATCCATTCGGGGATCGAGGCCGGTCTGCAGACCGTGCTCGTGCTCAGCGGCATCGCCACGCGCGAGTCGGCCGAGCGCTACCCGTTCCGGCCGACCCTGGTCGTCAACTCGATAGCCGACCTCGTCGGGCGCACCCACGACCCGTTTCGGGCGGGCTGATCCCAGGGGGTGAACGATCAGGGCTTATCGTCGGGACGTGCTCGACCATCCCACGTTCGTCGTCGGCGACGTCCACGGCCACCGGGACGAACTGGCCGCCGCGCTCCGCGATGCCGACCTCGTCGACAGTGCCGACAACTGGGCTGGGGCCGATGCCCACCTGTGGTTCCTCGGTGACTTCGTGGACCGGGGTCCCGATGGCGTCGGAGCCATCGACCTGGTGCGGAGGTTGCAACGACAGGCACCGTCGGCGGGCGGCGCCGTCGAGAGCCTGCTCGGCAACCACGAGATCCTGCTGCTCGGTACGTACTTCTTCGGTGACACGCCCATCCCGGTCGAGGCGGCAGGTGGGGGTGGCCGTAGTTTCGCGCGTAGCTGGGCCATCAACGGGGGCCAGTTGTCGGACCAGGAGGCGCTCACCGACGAGCACATCGAATGGTTGGTCACCCGGCCCCTCGTCGCGCTCGCCGCCGATCACCTGCTGGTGCACTCGGACACGCTGGAGTATCTCGACTGGGGCGACACCATCGAGGAGATCAACGCCACGGTGCACGATGTGCTGGCCGGGGACGAGCTCGCCGAGTGGTGGGACGTGTGGTGCCGGATGACGTCGCGGTTCGCGTTCCGGGGCCCCGATGGGGGCGATGCGGCGGAGGAGATGCTGTCACAGCTCGGCGGGGAGCGCATCGTGCACGGCCACAGCGTCATCGCCGACCAGGTCGGTGTGCACCCGGTGGAACTCGACGCGCCGCATCTTTATGCGGATGGACGGGTGCTCGGCATCGACGCCGGGCTGTTCGTGGGCGGGCCTTGCCTGGTCGTCGAGCTGCCCTACGAGCCGGAGGAACCGGACGAATCCGCCCGGTGACGCCTGTTTTTCCGGTGTCGTGAAAGCGGGAGTGCGGCGTCGCTTCGCCGGCTCAGGGGACGCGCTCACCGGACCGGTCCGTCTTCCGGCTCAGGTCGACACGATCCGCCTGCCCAAGGGCAGCAACGCGACCGGGACCAGTTTGAAGTTCCCGATCCCCAGCGGGATGCCGACGATCGTGAGGCACAGCAGGATTCCGGTGACGGCGTGGGTGAGTGCGATCCACCAGCCCGCGACGAGGAACCAGACGATGTTGCCCAGCAGCGACGGGATACCGGCGGATCGCCGTTCGGTCACGGTGCGACCGAACGGCCACAGTGCGTAGGCCGCGATGCGGAACGACGCGATCCCGAACGGGATCGTGATGACGAGGATGCAGCAGACGATCCCGGCGACGGCATAGGCGAGCGCGAGCCAGATCCCGGACAACACCAGCCAGATCACGTTCAACAGGGCTCGCACTCGTCCATTCTCCCGCGAGTCCTCGCCGGAAAGCCCGTAGCTTTCGTGATGTGTGTCTCAGTAAGCTCACGCTGTCGCTCAGCGTTGAGGAGGCACCATGCAGCACGCGTCCACGCTTCCGAGTTACACCTCCGGCACGTCGACGGTGCCACTGCTCGGAGACACCATCGGTGACAACCTCGATCGAACGGCACGGACCTTCGCCGACCGGGACGCCCTCGTCGACTACGCGAGCGGTCGCCGCTGGAACTATCGGGAGTTCGTCGCCGACGTCGACGCGTTGGCCCTCGGTCTCCTGTACAGAGGTGTCACGAAAGGCGACCGCGTGGGCATCTGGGCGCCGAACTGCCCGCAATGGACTCTGACCCAGTACGCGACGGCCAAGATCGGCGCGATCCTGGTCAACATCAACCCCGCGTATCGGGAGCACGAGCTGGAGTACGTCCTCAACCAGGCCGGGATCTCCACGCTGATCGCCGCGAGCGAGTTCAAGACCTCCGACTACGCGGGCATGATCCACAAGGTGCGTCCCCGGTGCCCGTCATTGACCGATGTGGTGTTCCTCGACGGAGACCACTGGGACGACCTGCTGGATACGGGGCGCAAGGCCGATCCGGAGAGGTTGGCGCGCGCCCAGGCGGCGTTGAGCGCCGACGACCCCATCAACATCCAGTACACGTCCGGCACGACCGGATTCCCCAAGGGCGCGACGCTGTCGCACCACAACATCCTCAACAACGGCTTCTTCGTCGGCGAACTGTGCCGTTACACCGAGGTCGACCGCATCTGCCTGCCGGTGCCCTTCTACCACTGTTTCGGGATGGTCATGGGGAACCTCGCCGCCACCACCCACGGGGCGTGCATGGTGATCCCCGCGCCCTCGTTCGATCCCGCGAAGACCCTCGCCGCCGTGCAGGCCGAACGCTGCACCTCGTTGTACGGTGTGCCGACGATGTTCATCGCCGAGCTCGCCGAACCGGACTTCGACTCCTACGACCTGTCCAGCCTGCGCACCGGCATCATGGCGGGTTCACCGTGCCCGGTGGAGGTGATGAAGCAGGTCATCGAGCGCATGGGCATGACCGAGGTGTCCATCTGCTACGGCATGACCGAAACCTCGCCCGTGTCGATGCAGACCAGGGTCGACGACTCCATCGAGCGGCGGGTGTCCACCGTCGGACGGGTCGGACCGCACCTCGAGGCCAAGATCATCGATCCGGAGACCGGGTTGACCGTCCCCCGCGGCACCCACGGTGAGCTGTGCACACGCGGCTACTCGGTGATGCTCGGGTATTGGGAGCAGCCGGACAAGACCGCCGAGGTCATCGACGAGGCGCGCTGGATGCACACCGGCGATCTCGCCGTGATGGACGAGGACGGCTACGTCAACATCACCGGACGCCTCAAGGACATGGTGATCCGGGGCGGGG